>UEXV01000066.1_pt1 | contig 150201 bp, 120 predicted proteins | sample 4301181 | NCBI WGS metagenome assembly UEXV01 (sample SAMEA4773175, study PRJEB27434) | metagenome | biome: 2259; feature: agricultural soil; material: soil | place: USA | collected 2014-09 | depth 0.25 m | reverse complement strand
TACTCATTACTGATAACCAAAACTGATTACAGAACAGAACCTTCAACATTAACGCTCAGTTTTTCAGCAGCCTGCTAGAGTTTAACTGGCACGCAGAAGGCGATCGCCGCACAACAGTGATCGAAGTTGTTACGGAGGATCACTTTCTCACACGCCTTGGTGAAATTAATAAGAAGGATGATGAACTAGAACAGAGGATGCATGAGTATCGTGAGAAAGTAGATCCAGTCCGCGCAGCGGACGATCGAAAATAGCCCGGCGATTCATCGCTGGGTTCCAGAATCGCAAAACGAATGTAGTCCGTGAAACGGACGACTGAATCAGTCGCCCGCTAAAAGCGGGCTTTGTTTCTTCTTGGGTTGCTTACCCAGCGCTGAAGCGCTGGGCTACTGTCAAACGTCCGCTACGCGGACGAAATCGGCTTGTCACGAGACATCCACGGCGAGTAGTCTTTCCGTATGGCTACATCTGAAGAAATCTTTCGTGACGCAATGGCTTTGCCGCCGGATGCTCGCGCAGAACTCACGGAGCGATTAGTCGAAAGTTTGGCGCAGGATATTTCTCCCGAGATTACCGAAGCCCAACTTGCTTGGGTGCGGCGTCGAATTGCGCAGGTTGAGTCGGAGAAGTTGAGCTCGTTCCCGGCGACGAGGCTTTAGCCCGCGTGCGAAATCTCCTCGCGCAACACCTGCCGAGTTGATCAGCGGAACGCGTTGGCCTGAATTGATCTTTGCGTTATCCTTACCTCATGATCGACGAATCACTCCTAGCTAGAGTCTCAAGTCTGAGCCCAGCCGATCGATTAGAGTTGATTGGGGTAGTGTGGGACACATTGTCGCCCGATGATCTAGCGGTGACTGACGCTGAACGAGCTTTGCTTGATGCCCGATTGGCCGACATCGAAGCACATCCTGACGATCAATCTCCCTGGCCGGAAGTTAAGGCCCGCCTTGAACGGCTAACCCGTTGAGTTACGAAGTTCAAGTACGGCGCGCGGCGGAATTGGATACTGCTGAGGCGCAAATCTGGTACGAAACGCAGCAGTCTGGATCCGGCGGTGAGTTCCGTGCAGAAGTCTCGGGAGTATTAGATCGACTCGCCGCGACGCCGCTCATTTATCAGGTTGTGCATCGCGACGTTCGGCGAGCAATCGTTCGTCGATTCCCTTATCTCATTTGGTATCGTGTCGACTTCGAGATGGTAGTCGTTCTCGCCTGCACATACGCTGGTCGAAATCCAAAGCGCGTGAAGGCTCATCTCAATGACCGTTAGCGCTCAGCGTGTCCAGTTTCTGTCGCCCGCTAAAACTGGCTTTTGAATCTCTTATTTATCCTGTACCCAGCGCTGAAGCGCTGGGCTACTTTCAAACGTCCGCTACGCGGACGAAATATCGTGCGGCGCCGCCAAGTTCTCGACTTATCCAGACTGTTGCCATATTCTCACCGCGATGCGCAGTCTGTTCGTTTCATTTTTACTCATCTGCAGTTTGGCTGAATCGTTTGTGGCGCAACAGCCGAGTACGCGAGCGGACAAAGTAGTTGCGATCACGCACGTCACGGTCATCGATCCAAAAAGCGCTTCAGTCAAACGTGACATGACGGTTGTTATTCGCGGCGATCGTATCGTCGCTGTGCGGCGAAGTCGCATCGTTGAATCCATCAAAGCAGCAACGACGATCGATGCTGCCGGCAAATTCCTGATTCCCGGTCTTTGGGACATGCACGTTCACATCGGTACCGGTGATTTTGAGAAGCAGCAGATCCTGCGACTCTTTATCACCCAGGGCGTCACCGGCATTCGCCTTATGAACGGCCGGCCGCGGCATCACTTGTGGCGGCAGGAAATCGAACGCGGAGATTTATTGGGACCGCGGATGGTGATCGCCAGCCGTATTATCGCCGGTCCAACCTCCTTCGCTGCCGGCGCGAAAGTTAACAACGCCGCAGAAGCTCGGGCAGCTGCGCGACAAGCTAAAAACGAAAATGCGGACTTCATCAAAGTGCACGATGGCCTGTCGCGAGAGTCTTACTTCGCGATCATAGACGAAGCAAAGAAGCTGGGAGTCACGGTTGCCGGCCACGTGCCGGAGTCAATCACCGCGGCAGAAGCCGCGAACGCCGGTCAAAAAAGCATCGAGCATTTCACCGGCCTCAATGAAGCGGCGAACGATTCGGCCAAAGCTGATGCACTGATCCCGATTCTCAAAAAGAACCATACGTGGCTCTGCCCGACGCTTAACATGATCAGGAATTATTCGGTTCTGGATGACCCGAGCTTGGCTAACGATCCGCGCCTGCGTTATCTGAATCAGGCATGGAAGGGCTGGTGGCTGGACATGACGCGTGACGCCAACCAAATGCCCGCTACCGAGTGGGCGGCCAGAAGAGAAATTGTGCGAAAGGGCGAAGCACTCTTCGGCCGATTTCACAAGGGGGGTGTGCAAATACTCGCCGGAACCGACGACAGCAATCCCTACGTGGTGCCCGGCTTTGGATTGCATGATGAATTAGCGATGCTGGTCGAATCCGGATTATCACCAATGCAGGCGTTACGAGCAGCCACGATAAACCCGGCGACGTTCTTCCAGAAAACGTCGACACTCGGTTCCGTTGAAACCGGAAAGCTCGCTGACTTCGTGCTGCTGGATGCGAACCCGCTGGAAGACATTCACAACACGACGAAGACTTATGCGGTGGTATTGAATGGTCGCGTGCTCGACCGGAAAGCGCTGGACCAGATAATGAGCGAGATAGAAGCCGCGGCGCGCCAAAACTGATCATCTAACCAGGCAAGCACAAACAGAGCGTTTCGAGTGCGGTGGCTTGACGCCGCTTTCCCGCCCGAAAGACAAAGCACTGACAAGTCAGCGCACTCCAAATTCTGTCGCCCGCTAAAACGAACATTAACCACCTGCTACCGCAGGTGGTACTGACCTCATTCCCGGCTGACGCTCGGGGCTACCCCTCGGCGCCAATCTCGCCTCGGCCTGAATTAATTAATTCTAATAAAAAACATGGAACTACTGCGTTCCGCAAGCGTGTAATGACCAAAAGACGTAATTGGTCATGAGTCAGCCAAGGGCCTTTTAGGGGATCAGAACTCGGAACCAGGAGCGGAGGAAGACATTATGCGGGCAGTAGCGCTGCGCGAAGACATACGTGACTTGATCCTGGATGCGGCCGACCGGCTGGTGGCCCGGTATGGCTATAGCAAGATGACGATTGACGACCTCGCGCGAGAAGTGGGAATTGGCAAAGGCACGGTCTATCTGCACTTTAAGAGCAAAGAAGATGTGGCGCTGTCGCGCGTCGAAAGGGTCGTTGATCGTCTGAAGAACGAACTGCTGAACGTCGCGAACAGCGATCAGGAACCGGCCGACCGGCTGCGAACGATACTCGTGTTACGCGTGATGTATCGCTTTGACAGCGTGCAGCATTACACCGAGAGCATCAACCAGGTGCTCGCGGCCATCCGGCCCGCGTTGCTCGAAAGACGGAAGGATTACTTTGAAGCCGAGGCTCGAATCATTTCGGGCGTGCTTAAGGAAGGCCGCCGGGCGGGCCGCTTTTTCTTCAAAAACGCAATGGGTACTGCGCGCGCGTTGGTTACGGCCACCAACTCGCTGTTGCCTTACAGTCTTAGTCCGCGCGAGTTGGGCGAGCGGGAGATCGTGCAAAAACAGGCTACACAGATCGCGGACTTGATGGTTAAGGGACTGTGTCTCAAGTAATTCAGACGACGAACTTCGAGGTAAAGAGATGAGGGCTGAAACAAATTGTGGCGTGGTCGCTGCTCTATCGATAGTCATGGCTTTGATTTGCCAGCCGGCCCAGGGTCAGACCCAGCCACGAATGCGGGTGCCGCCTGACGAGATCAAAGTAAAGTTTCCCGACGGCAAAGATTCGGTCGCCGTACCCTTCGAGACTGAGCGCAACTGGATCATTATTCCCGTGAGCGTAAATGGTTCGCGTCCGTTGCGGTTCGTGCTCGACACCGGTGCGGGAGGTTCCGGCGCGAGCCTGTCGAACGCGGCTCTGGCGCCGTCGCTCAATCTGAACATTGTCGGCAGAGCTCAAGTGCAAGGTGGTGGCAGCGGACCTGCCGTTGAAGTTCCCATTGCCGGTGGCGTCATTTTCAACCTCGGTGGTGTGGAACTGTCCGGTGGTAGAATGTCCGTCAGACCTCCAACTGCAGGCCTGCCGGGCCCGGCGCCAGCGCGGGACGGAGTTATCGGCCGTCCAATCTTCGCTAACCTGGTGGTGGAAATCGACTGGGAGCAGAAAGTTGTCAAACTATTCGACCCGGCGAAGTTCAGCTACACGGGCAAAGGAACCGTGCTGCCGCTGACATTCGACGAGATGGGCAGACCATACACGGCGGCAACGGTTGGGATTGAAGGCGATAAAACCGTGCCGGTAAATCTAATTGTGGATACCGGGGGCAGTCATAATCTGTCCCTGGAGGTTGGCTCACGCGATAAGCTAAAAGCTCCCATAGGAAAAGAAAAAGTTGTCCTGGGAAGAGGCGCCAGCGGAGAATTCACCGGCTACGTGGGAGCCGTGAAAACCTTTCAATTAGGTAGTCACGCCTTGAAAGACATTCCGACAATTTACCCGGATGAATCCTACGGATCGGCGCTCCGACCGGGCCGCGACGGAAATCTCGGAGGCGGCATTTTGCGGCGGTTCAAAATAGTCTATGACTTTCCGGGTAAGAGAATGATTATTGAACCAAACAAGTACTTCAATGAGTCTTTCCCAGCGTCGAACCGGATCCCTAACCAATGACGCGTCAGTAACAAATTAACTCAAGCCTTTAGGCCCGCTTCGAGATTCGCTCACTTAAGCGGGTCTTAGATTTATATGACGTTTCCACGCCGGCACCCTCGGATCAAACCAACCTCATCGCGTTGGCGACGAACTCTATAAGTTCTGTGTCAGAACTCTAGCTTCAATCTGATAAGACGGGTCCTTAACCGCAGAGGACACAGAGGACCTCGCAGAGGAGGCTTTTTCTCTGTGCCCTCCGCGAAAACCTCTGCGTCCTCTGCGGTAAAACATTCTGCACACCAACCCAAGCTTGAGTTTTGACACAGTCTCCGAAGCGCTGGGATATTATCAATCGTGCATTACGCGGACGAATTTTCATCTCTGGAAACAAGCAAACACATGAAAACAGTCACCCTCGAAATCTTCTCTGATTACGTTTGACCGTTTTGCTGGTTGGCGGAGCCAGCCGTGCACGAACTAGTCGAGTCAGACCCTCACATCGAAATAATCTGGCGCGCGTTTGAGTTGCGGCCAGAGCCGGTCCCGATGATTGATCCAAACAGCGCCTACTTGCGGCGCGTCTGGAGCGATTCCGTGGCTCCGCTGGCGGAACGACTTGGGGTCACGATGAGGTTTCCGCCGGTGAAACCGCGCACGCGGCTGACGCATGAGGCGACCCACTGGGCGCGTGCGCAGGGTCGCTTCGAGGATTATCACGACGAAATCTTTCGCGCCTTCTTTGAGAGAGGTGAAGACATCGGCGACGTGGAAGTGCTGGTCGCGCTGGGCGCAAAGTTGGAGTTCGATAGTTCTTCGCTGCGACAGGCGCTCAATAGGCGCGAGTTTGAAGCCACCGTTCTGGCAGAAGAACACGAGGCCGCGCGTTTAGGGGTGAGTGGCGTGCCGGCGTTTATCGCCAATCGCAAAGCGGCGCTGAGTGGCGTGCAGCCGGTCGAGAATCTTAGGAAGTTGATTGAGAGTGTTCGCAGCGCAGACCAACAACCGCGAATCCAGTGAACTCATTTGGAGTGCGCCGGCAAAGCGAAGCGACGACGGCGCTTTGGAGGTTTCTCACGATGGAGGAGCCGATGAGTCCAAGGCGGTGTCGCGCTGCGCTTGCCACCGCACTCCAAATGTAGCTCGCTTAAGAGAAGTGTTTATCCCGCCTATCGAAACCCAAGGGCATTTTGTGCTGTACCAGGCTGAGAAATCGACTCCTTTCCTGGACGGTCGGGCTACTGCCCCGCCTATTCTTTCGCCTTTCGAACCAAACCTGCCGGCCTACTACCAGAAAACCGCACGCATTATCACTGTCTTAATAAGTAACCGTGAGTAGCATTCATTATTCAAGGAAAACAGGTCTGAGACATCGCTTCAAAGCGCTAACTGCCTCGATCGCGCTTCTTTTTGGTTGCGGGCTTTCCGTCGCAGCCCAGAATCAATCTGTGGCGGTGGCGCCGCTGCATCTTCGTGGGGCAATGCCCGTGGTTGAAGTCAAGCTTAACGGCTTGGGCCCATTCGCTTTTGCGATCGATACCGGCGCCGGGATGCAAGCGGACATTGACCCTTCCGTCGCCGCGCGACTCAAGCTCGAGCCGATTGGCAAAATACGCACTGGCGATCCGACCCAACAGAATGACCGGGATCTGGACGCGACGAGAATAGCGTCGATCGAGCTTGGGGGCGCGGAGTTTCGGAATGTCATAGCGATAATTCGGCCGCAACGAATTACGAAAGAATACCCGGAGATAGATGGCATCCTGGGTTTCGCCCTGTTCACGGACTGCCTCTTGACTCTGGACTATCCGGCGATGCAGGTGCGGCTTGCCAAAGGAAGTTTACCGCTCGCGAACGGTTCCGACGTTCTCACCTTCGAGATCGAGAACAAGATTCCCGTTATCGAACTCTCGGTGGGAAAGTTGAGGACGAAAGCCCACATCGACTCGGGCAATTTTGTGGCTGGTTTCCTGCTGCCGGAAGATATCGTTGAGCAGCTTTCCTTGCTATCGCAACCGGTGACAGTGGGCCGAGCTCGCTCGATCAGCAATCTGATTGAAATCAGACAAGCGCAGTTGAAGGACACAATTCGGATCGGTGGCTTTGACTACCCACAGGCGACCATTGAGTTTCCCGCGTTGTCGGATACAAACGTGGGTTTCAAGATTCTGCGCGAATTCACACTCACGTTTGATCAAAAAAACCAGCGAATGAAGTTCGAGCGGGCATCACCATAATTCCATTGCCGCCATAAGAGCCAATCCCTCGTCGCGTATGAAAATCTTTGTGTCGCCCGCTAAAGCGGGCTTTGATGTTTTTGGGGACCTCGATCCCCGGGCTTACGCCCGGGGCTACAGATATGCCGCGCCTACGGCGCTGGTTGAGCGGCAAATTCTGGAGTGCGCCGGCAGAGCCCAATTCATCGGGACGGCGACGGAGCTTTGGGGGCTTGTAACGATATATGAACCGCTGAATCCAAAGCGGTGTCGGGCTACGCTTGCCACCGCACTCCAAATTTGTGCCCGGTCAACTGGCCCAAATTTCAAATCACCCCGAAGCGCCGGAGTCTCGGCAAAACTTTTTTGATGAACCTTACCGTCACGCGCAGCGTAGATTCTAAGGCTCACAAGAGTTAAGCTGGTTTCAATTCCCATGTATTGTCCGCAATGTAGTCAGGAGCAGTTGGCCGAAGAGATGCGCTTTTGTTCGCGCTGCGGCTTTCCGCTCACGATGGTGTCGCAACTGGTCCGAAACGGCGGCGCGGGGCTTGACGTGGAAGCAAAAGGACAACTCTCGCCGCGCCAGAAAGGCGTTCGCTGGGGTGTGATTCTGATGAGCATCAGCGTGTTGCTCGTTCCGGTTGCGGCCATGATGACAGCGCTGGAAGAAGATTTCGCTGTTCTGTTCATTCCCACGTTTCTGATCTTCGTGATCGGCCTCGTGCGCTTGCTTTACGCATACCTGCTGGCAAAGAACACTCCAAACGAAAAGGCGAATCTCTCGACTGCCAAAAGCACGTCGTTGCCGGGCGCGCATCAACCGGCTTTGCCGGCCGGCCAAACCATACCAGTCACAGCCTGGCGCCAACCAGTGAACACCTCTGAGATGGCCCAGCCGTCCAGCGTCACTGACCACACTACAAAATTGCTTAGCGATGAGACGGAAGCCCGTTGATGCCTGCCACGCGCTTGCATTTAGCTTCACAACTCTCACAGCGTCCCTCGACTTCTACTCATTTCGTAAACGTTTCGGTCTCTGCAACCGTCTATTAGCCTGAAGACCGCGGACGTGGTAGCAATCAAATCCACAAGGCTTCAGCCGCGTTCTCGATTTTGAATAGGCGATTATTTCTGATTCGACAGCAAGCCGTTTATCATTCGCCATGATGAAACTCGCCACTTTTATTTTTTTATCTCTTCTCTTCGTAACCTCGTTCTGCAATCGCACGAGTGCGCAAACAACGGCCAACCCGAGCGCTGCACAGACTGGTTCCTCGTCCGTCATTGAATCAGGCAAGTTTCGCTTTTACGAATTGAAGCAGATCCGCGGCGAAGAAACTTATGAGATTGCGCGGACGACGAACGGCGAGCTTCTCCTGACGGCAAAGACTGAGATGCCGTCTGCCGAACAGGAAAACAAGCCACTGGTTAATGTGATGCTGCGGACCAGCGCCGATTTCACGCCGCGGTCCTTCCAAATCACAGGACCGACTCTGCTCGACCTCAAAGAAAACACTTCCGTAGTTATTGAAGGGCCGGCGGCCAGGGTTCAGGACCGCGGCGCTGATACCACGGCGACCGCGCCGAAAAACTTTTTTGTGATGAGCGGTTACGTGCCGGTCGCGATGGAGATGATGCTGGTCCGTTACTGGCTCGCGCACGGACAGCCTAAGTCGATTCAGCTTTTGCCGGTGGGTGAAGCTTTCGTTGAGCTGCGCGGCAAAGAGAAAGTCACGATCTCAGGTAAATCGATCGTTCTCAGCCGTTACCATCTCAGCGGAAAGAACTGGCGCGGCGGTTGGGGACGGCAAACGCTCTGGCTCGACGCTGACAATCGTTTGGTAGCGGCGGTGAACCTCGGCAGCGATATCGAGACGAACCTTTACGCCTTTAGCGACACCTACGATTCGCAAATTTCTTTCTTTCTGAAACGAGCCGTCGATGACGCAATCGATCGCCTCGGGCAGTTGGCAAATCAGTTGAGTCCCCAAACAACTCAGGCGATCGCGTTGGTAAGCGGCACGCTGATCGACGTCAACGGAAAACCGGCGACGCCAAATTCGGTCGTCGTGATCGAAGGTGATCGAATTGTCGCCGCCGGCCCACGTGCGTCAGTCAGCATTCCGCACAACGCCAAAGTGATTGATGTCAGCGGCAAGTTTTTATTGCCGGGGCTCTGGGACATGCACGCGCATCTTTATCAAGCTGAGTTTGGGCCCACGTATCTCGCAGCGGGCATCACCACGGCGCGCGACGTCGGCAATGACCTGGAGTACGGCACGGAATTACGAAATGCCGCAAAGGAAAGACGCGGACTCGGGCCACGAATGCTTCTGGCCGGATACATCGATGGAAAAAATGGTGGGTTCGACGTGCAGGTCGAAACTCCCGAAGAGGCCCGCGCGGCCGTGCAGCGTTACAAGACGGCGGGTTACGAACAAATCAAAATCCGGGACAACGTCAAACTCGAAACACTTAAAGTAATTTGCGCGGAGGCGCATCGACTGGGAATGACAGTCACCGGCCATGTGCCTGAAGGAATGAATGCGTTACAGGCAGTCGAAGCCGGCATGGATCAAATTAATCACATCAACTATGTGCTGACCGGCTTTTTTCCGCGGCGCGATCGAAACAACCCGCCGGTTACGATCAACCTCAACGCGCCGAATGTCTTGAACGCCTTGAAGGTCTTTAAGGAACACGGCACCGTAATCGATCCGACTGATGCGGTACTCGAGTTGATGCTGCGGCCGATGAATATGCCGATTGAAACCTTCGAACCCGGCCTCACGCGAGTGCCGGCGGAATTGAAAGTGCAAATAAATAAGAAGGGCGAAGCGGCCGAGCAAGCTGAAGGGCTGCGCATGGTCCTTGATGTCTTATTGAAAATCACCGGAGCGTTACATCGCGCCGGCGTTCCGATCGTAGCGGGCACCGACGTCGGCGTGCCGGGTCATACGCTGCACCGAGAGCTCGAGCTCTATGTGAAGGCCGGCATGACGCCTCTGGAAGCGATCCAGTCGGCAACTATTACGCCGGCGCGCGTGATGAAACTCGATAACGAAGTCGGGACAATTGAAGCCGGACGGCGAGCCGATCTGATCGTGCTCGACGCAAATCCTCTTGAAAACATTAGTAACATTCGCAAGGTTCGGTTGGTGTTTACTCAGGGCCGGCTGTTTGATTGCGCCAAACTTTGGGAGATGGTCGGGTTTCAGCCGTAGATCGAGGTGTGGAGCCCGGCACGGCTGCGTCTATCGTCCGAACCGTTGGGTGTATTCAATCGACGTGATAAATGCTCTGACCATCTCAGCCGCGATGTAATTACCGTTGAACTGGTTCAGCTTGGTCAACCAGAAGTCGTATCCGGTGTAATCGGCGTCCTGCGGATCGTTTGGGTTACGGCGCAAGTACCCGAAGTACTGCATCAGAACAAATGCGCGGTTGAACTCCGCCGCTACCAGGTCCTGATCTTCAGCTACCGATCGTAGCGCCTGCGCGCGCGCGGTCAGGTTGGCAGTATCTGAGGCTCCGCCGAAAACATCTATAAGTGCCTGCCGCTCGCTCGCCGATAGAGGATTGCCGGCATTCTGATTCAGCTTGTCCACAAATTGGGCCGGAGTCATGGAAGTGGGAAACACATTGCTGAAAGTTGAGCGCTGCACAAAATCCAAAACGAACGCCTGCTTGTTCTGCTCCAGCTTTTGCTCCCACCCTGGTTGCAACACGACCACGCCGTCAGCCATCCGTTGAGTATCGGCAATAAACTCGCCGAAGCGGACGATAGGCACGGGCAGCTGGTGGCTCCCACCGAAGGTTGAGGCGCCGGTTGCATCGCCAAAGGCACTCTTATACAAGCGCTCGACCAGAAAGCCCGTTTCCCGGAATTCGATCGACAGGAAAAATGATGCTGACACATTGACTCGCCTGACTTCAGCGCATTGTGCGTCGCTGCCGCAGGATGTGATCTGGCTGCTCCAAAAGCTAAGGCCGGGCGGATCCGGTTCGCGGTTCAGAAAATCGAGATAGTGCTGTCGCACAAAAAACTGAACGTCAAAGCCCTCAGGGCTTACCGGGCTTGGGCCTGTGGTTGTGTCGTTGTCGTAGATGAAAACTGTGGCCGTCGTCGGGGAATGCAGGGTCGTGCCCGAAGCACTAAGCAGTCTTATGGTGAAAGTCTCAAAACTACCTTCGGCCAGGGCGTCATCGCTCATTAAGACGTTAATCACCCTGGTTGTCTCACCGGCCGCGAAGCGTAAGGCGCCAGTGGTCTGCGTGTAGTCGGAGCGCGCTGAGGCAGTCGCGTCGGCTGTTGAGTAATTCACCAGCGCTGTGTCCGGCGAGTTATCGTTTCTACTTACGAATATGTTTACGCTCTTATTACTTTCATTGGCGTAATAGGTGGCTGCGCACAACTGCGCGCCCGCACTTGGCTGTGCCGCAGTTCCTAACAAGACAGTCAAGGTATTTGAAGTCATATTGGTGACAACCAGATCAATCTTGCCGTCCGCGTTGAAATCACTGGCGGCGATGCTCGTCGGAGCCGCGCCGGCGTAGAAGCTGGAAGGCCCGGCGAACACCGCCGACCCGGCATTCAGCAGGATCGCGACTCGATGATTTGCTGCTACACCAAGATCGTCAGTCCCGTCGTTATTAAAGTCTCTAACCAAGACAAAGAGCGGGTTACTTCCTACTGGAATCTTAACGTGTGGCTTGAACGTTCCGGCGCCGGTGCCGAGCAGAACTGAAAGATCACTCGATAGCTGATTGGTAACGGCCAAGTCCTTCTTTCCATCGCCGTCGAAATCCCCGATGGCAACAGAACTTGGTGTGCTCCCCACCGTGATACTCGACGGAGGGCCGAACCCCCCGGCGCCATTGCCCAGCAAGAGCGAGATGCTGGACGAATTGCTGAAAGAGTTAGTCACAACCAGATCGCTGTTGCCGTCGCCGTTGAAATCAGCCGTGACGATACTCCCCGGGCCTGGTCCAGCGGCGAAGTTGGTTAGTCCGCTGAAACCGCCGCCCGCAGTGCCCAGCAGGATCGATACGTTCGCGGAGTTCAGGTTAGAAACGGCCAGATCGATTCGTCCATCACGGTTGAAATCGCCCGTGGTGACTGAGCGAGGATCTTGTCCCGCCGTAAAGGTTACGGGCGACATAAAACTTCCACCACTGCTGCCAAACAAAATGGCCACGCTATCCGGATCGTTTGTCAATACGGCCAGGTCGGTCTTGCCGTCTTGATTGAAGTCTCCGGCGGCCATGTCCATCAGCCTTGTCCCCGCCGAGAAATTCGCACGCGCACTAAATGTGCCGGCGCCTGTGCCCAACATCACGGAAACGTCTTGTGAGAAGAAATTTGCAGTTGCAATGTCGGGTTTGCCGTCGCCATCAAAATCGCGGGCTAAGATTGTCCCCGGTCCACTACGGACATCGATGCTTGCGGGCGCGGCAAAATCCCCGCCGCCTGTTCCTTTCAATATGGATACGTCGCGAGAGAAAACATTGCCCGTTGCGAGATCCGGTTTATTGTCGCCGTTAAAATCTCCGACGGCGATAGTTAGAGGGCCGACGCCCACGCCATATTCGGCTCGATTGAAGGCACCCGCTCCATCTCCAGCGAATATCGAAACGGTGTCAGCATCTCGATTCGCGACAACCATGTCGATTCTGCCGTCGCTGTTGACGTCAGCGGTCGCGACGAACCGGGCGTCACTGCCGGCCGTGAAATTTGTCGCGTTGGTGAATGCTCCTGTGCCCGTGCCAAATAATACCGTGATCATATTGTTAAAAAAGTGCGCTACTGCGAGATCGCTTTTTCCGTCGTTGTTAAAATCCGCAACAGAGATTGAAGAGCCTGTGCCAACGGTCGCAAAGCTCGCTGGACTACCAAATGCACCGGTACCGGCGCCCAGCAGCACTGTCGCTCCGCTGCCGCCCGCGATTGCCAGGTCAACTTTGCCATCACCATTAAAGTCGCCCACCGAGGACCCGTTAGGCTGAAAACCTGCGCCGAAGAGAGTGGGTCCCGTGAAATTGCCGTCACCCGAGGAAAGGAAGATCGAAACGTTGTTCGAGTTTGCATTGGTAAGCGCCAGGTCTGTCTTACCGTCGCCGTTGAAATCTCCGCTTGTTAGCGACGTAGGTCCGATAGCGCCGCCGTTAAGTGTAATCGGGCTGTTAAAGGTTCCATCGCCTTTGCCCAGGAGGATTGAAATCCTATCTGCGTTCAGTGAAACTGCCAGGTCGCGGTTACCATCGCCATTGAAATCAGCAACAACGATCGATTCCGAGCGGGTACCCGAACTCGCACTAATTGGCGTACGAAAAGTAGTGTCACCGTTTCCCAGGAGAATCGAAATTCCCAGTGATCCCCCACCATCGGCGACTGCTAAATCTGGAAAACCATCATGGTTAAAATCTGCTGTAGCGATGGAAGAGGGAGCGGAGGCGCCCAGTCCGATTGAAGGCGCGACATTGAAGTTGGAACCGGAGCATACGTCCGCCGCTTGAGCGGTATGGGCGAAGCCTATAACCACCACCGAGATCAGCAGGCGCTTTCCCCAGGTCATCATGAATAAACGTCCCATTCGCGAAAACGCTAACAGATTCCTTATGGAAATGGTATGGCAGTCCGCTTTATCGCTGCAAGGCATGCGCGCATCGATCTGAAGGGACTAAAGACTCCCGGTCGTCTCGAGAAAAGCCTGTCTAAGAATCGAATCCACATTTTGCGGCGGCCATTGAATTTGTTGGAGTAAAATTAGTCATGCGAAAGATCAGCTTCTTCCTTACCTTCATACTCGCGTTGTTGTGGCCAATGACTGCACCGGCCCAGGAGCGCGAAAAGATTCTGTCGCCGCATACTTTTCGGAATGCCAGGGGCGAGACTTTGCCTTATCGCTTATTTGTGCCGCAGAACTATGACCGGAAGAAGAAGTATCCGCTGGTAGTTTATCTGCACGGCGGCGGCGGTGTCGGCGATGACAATCTGAAACAGATCAACGGCGGCAACGGCTACCTGGTTGATTTCTTTACTCAAGCCGAAACTCAAACGCGTTATCCGGCGCTGGTCGTCGCGCCACAATCGAGTGGCGATGGTTGGATTGAAATACCTCGGGTCCCTCCGCACCCGACGCGTCAACTGAAACTGGTAGTTGAATTAATAGATGAGTTGCGGCGGGCTTATAGCATTGATGGCAGCCGCTTGTATGTCGCGGGACAATCGCTGGGAGGCCTTGGTACTTTTGCCATCGTCGCGGAATTCCCAAAACTGTTTGCCGCCGGCGTGCCGCTCTGTGGCGGCGCCGATGAAGCAAAAGTTTCTTCGATAATCAAAACACCGCTGTGGGTTTTTCATGGCGAGAAGGATGAAACCGTGCCGGTCGATCTTTCTCGGAGAATTGTCGCCGCCATAAAAAAGTCCGGTGGCGTCGTGAAGTACACCGAGTATCCCGGCGCGGGACATAACATCTGGCTCAATGTTGTGAAAGAGCCCGAACTGCTTTCGTGGCTGTTCGCGCAGCACAGATAATTTCCGGCGTTCCAACGTCAGCGAATCAAAGAAATGAATCCACCGCTGTCTCAGTCACGCCCGTTCGCGGCACTCGCGCTAATCCTGATCCATCTCATCGTTTCCACGTCTCACGGTTGGGCGCATCAAGCGGCGATGGTAAGCCTCAATACTTTCGGTTACGTCTACGTCGCGTTAGTCATAACTCTGGCGCCGCTGGCGAGCGCCGTGTTCTTGGTTCTTCGTAAGATCAAAATCGGGGCGCTTCTGCTCGCTCTGTCGATGTTTGGCAGTTTTATCTTTGGATTCTGGTATCACTTTCTTTCGCAGACCGGCGACAACGTTTCCCAAGTGCATGGCCCGTGGCACTCCGTGTTTCTTTGGACGGCAATCGCGCTCGCCGTCATTGAACTCGCCGGGACGATTGTGGGACTCCGACTGTTTCGCGCGACCTTGAAACCTCAAACTAGTGCATGATTCGCAAAGCTGAGGTGAAAAGCATGTATCTAGCGGCCCTTCCTTTTGCTGCCCTTGGCCGTGTGCTTGCGGGCCGTCGCTTTCTTTGCCGGCTTACGTGCTACGGCTTTCTTTGCCGATTTGCGCGGCGCCGTTTTCTTCGTAGCCGGCTTGCCGGTCGCGGCCTTGGGCAGACGCTCATGGATGACTTTGTGCGTGTCCTTTACCAGCTTCTGCGCATCAACGCGGGAATGCCCGGGCGGCGCCACCAGCAAATCAGTTTTCGATAAAGCTTCCCATAGCTTTTGATCCTGGAAAGCGATCGTGCCCCCGCCGCGTTTCTCCTGAGAGACCATACGGTTGATATCGCCCACACAAACCCAATCGGAGTCGACGGTGATCCCCCATTTGGCGTGATCGTGGGTTTCGGGCCAGGTCCATGGCACGCCTAACGGACTCAAGTCGATGTACTTAACATCGAAGGTTTTGTGAATACCGTCGTTATCCAGCACGGGCGGGATCTTGCCCCGAATCCAGGTTTCGACATCCATGTCGGCCTTGAGAGTCGGGCCCACCAGATCGTTCCAGAAATCCTTGTTCCACTTGCGGTTCTTGGCAATCACCTGGAACGCCAGCCCGCCACGCGATTTGCACTGGATGACATTGGCATCAGCCGCGGCATTCGGGTTTAAGGTCTGCGTCAGGAGATAGAGCGGGTCCTTCTTATCGAGCGATGCGGGAATGCGCGGAACATAAACCTGTGGTTCCTGATGATTGGCCATCTGGTCCGCGATTTTGCTCGCGGTCGCCAGGTCGATTGAAAGGCACAGATACGTTTGCCCGTAAATCGGGGTTGGCATGTCGGAAGCCGGAGGATCCGCGAACTTGGGCCACGAGTGCAGCAACCAGAACGCCGTCTTCGAGGCGGTGTCGAACGCAATCACACCTTTAGTGTGGCCGAAGCTGCTGCTGTCCAGGCGTTTCGTATCTGAGGGCATCTCGTCGTTGTAGAGGATCCACCCGGTAGTCGCGTCAGGCTTGTCGAATACCGACCTGAGCGTCAGGTCGAGCGCGCCCTTACCGTCAGTCAAAAGGTTGGGTGATTTGACGACCTTTCCGATTTTCGGGTCGTAATAAACGTATTCGTATCCGGTCGCGGACGGGTTACTCGCTTCCTTGGCGAGTTTCGGAACCTTGTACGCAAACCACCAGTCAACTGGATTTCCGTTTTCATCAAGCGCAGAAATATTCATTCATGATTCTCCTTAGTAGGCGGTCATCACCCCTGTTGGGGTTCCGTTGAAGCCGGGTCGTCGGCAAAACCTGAAATCATTTAACAGAGGACGAACCCTAAAACAAGGTCTGGGCGTTTGAGTCCGGGTAAAATAATCATTGAGAGCAGTGTGTTTCTATGCGTTAGCCCACATAGGGCACTTGATTTTTGGAGGCGCCAAATACTGGGAGCGCGGGTGCCCTCGCCCGCATTTAGCGCGTAGCGCGAACAATAATCTGGCTACATTTTTCTTAGGACTTGCGCGTACTCCGCACGCGTTTGCGGACGAGGGCGTCCGCGCTCCCAGTGTCATGTCGCCCCCTTTGAAACTTGGGTTGAGGTTTTGGAAAAAGTGTCCCGCTTGAAATGTTGCGCGTGCCGCTTGCCTTGATCATTTATCATTCATCGCATGGCCAGCAGTTCATTGCCCAACCCCAACCAACGCGTCCAGCAATGCGCGCGCGATTGGCGACTGGAAATCGCTGAATCATTCGAAACCGAAACGTCGGTAATCTCCCACGTCAGCCGCGACGGCCTAAGCCTGGTTCTCAAAGTAGTGAAACAACAATGCGACGAGTGGAACGCGGGCAAGGTCCTGAATGCTTTCGATGGCCACGGCGTGGTGCGTGTCTATGAACACAAGGGCGGCGCGATGCTGCTTGAACGTTTGCAACCTGGAACGTCACTGGTCGAACTGGCCCGGGATGGCCGCGATGAAGAAGCGACAGACATTCTGGCTGGTGTGATTCAGAAAATGTCAGCCAGTGAATTTCCCGATGGTTGCCCCACGGTCGCCGCGTGGGGCGAAGGATTTGATCGTTATCTGAAGACCGGTGACAAACAGATTCCGCGATCACTGGTTGCATCAGGCCGGCAGGTTTTCGCGCAGCTCGTTGCGTCACAACGCCGGCCGAGACTTCTTCATGGCGATCTACACCACTACAACGTTCTGTCCGATGCGCATCGAGGCTGGATGGCAATCGATCCGAAAGGCGTGATTGGTGAAACTGAATATGAGATTGGCGCTGCGCTTCGCAATCCGTTTGAGCATCCTGAACTGTTTCTTTCGCAGCCGGTCATCGAGCGGCGCCTGAACCAGTTCACGAAACGCCTGGCACTCGATCACGAAAGAACCGTGGCGTGGACATTTGCGCAGGCGGTTTTGTCAGCAATTTGGCAGGTTGAGGATGGATTTGAACTGGGTGAAACAAATTCTGCTTTGAAACTGGCGAGAACAATTCAACCCATGCTGGCGTGATGATAATATGCGCACCCGGTAAGCATGCCTCCGGGCATGCTAACGAGATTGCACGCCGGAGGCGTGCGTACCTTTCGAAATGATTCTCAGATATCACGTTCCGCGGTCGCTGCTCAATCAGTTTGTGGATCACTTCGTCTATTACGAAGGCTACAACCCTGAGCACCGGATCGATCGCTTCCTGCCTGACGGCAACACGGAAATCATCATCGATTTTGACGACGGGCCGCAGCACATTTATGACAACGAAACGCTGAAGGAAATTCAGGCGTGCCACCACGTGTGGGCGTCAGGCGTGAGAACTGAATACATCTCGATTCCTTCGGGCAAGCACGCCGCGATGTTCGTCATCTCATTCCGAAAGGGCATGGCCTATCCATTTTTTCCGCTGCCCATGAGCGAGATGTCAGATCGAGTGGTGGACGCGGACCTTCTGTGGGGACGTGACTTTGCTCATCTCAGAGAACATCTGCTGGGAATTCCCGACATAGATCTCAAGTTCGCAGCCGTCGAAAGTTTTCTGCTCAAACATTTTCAGCGCCGGTTCAATCTGAACCCGGCAGTCGAATACGCCGTCGAGGAAATCATTCGGCGGCCGGACCAGATCAATCTCGGTCAGGTGAGCCGGAAGATCGGATATTCGCAGAAGCATTTCATCGACATGTTCCGCCAGCAGGTCGGCATCACGCCCAAGGCTTATTTGAAGATTATTCGCTTCCAGAAAGCGATCAACGAAATCGAAGAGCGTAAGGATGTGAACTGGACGATGATCTCGCAGGATTGTGGTTTCTATGATCAGGCCCACTTCATCAACGACTTCAAATTCTTTTCCGGATTTACTCCCGAAGAATACGTGCGCCGAAAGAACGACGTGCTGAATTATGTGCCGGTAGGATAGCCGCGGAGCGGCGAAAGATCTGTAGCCCATGGCGTGAGCCATGGGAGATCGGCGGAACGTTCGGCCTAAGCCCCAGCGGGGCGAAACAACGCGTTACGCCGCTCTGCGGCTAACATCTCCGTGAAAACAACCCACCCACGGCTCACGCCGTGGGCTACAGATCTTTTGCCGCTCCGCGGCTCACACCTGACATCAACATCCTTGCCTTTGAGGTAAATTTTTTCCAATACAGCCGCCGCGATCGGATTTAGATTCAGCGCGCTATGGAAAAACCTTACATCAACCATCTCGCTGTCTTTGTTTGCGCGCTCTTGAGTCTCGGAATCGGCGCGTTGTGGTATTCGCCTTTGCTTTTCTTCAAAGCCTGGCAACGACAGACCGGTTTGAGCGACGAGCAAATTGCCAAAGCCAATCCGCTCAAGACCTATTCACTGACGCTGATCCTCGCGTGGATCATCTCTTACAACCTGGCGTTCTTTCTCGGCGACAGTAAAACGAATTGGCAATGGGGACTCGCGGCCGGATTGCTGGCCGGGGTCGGCTGGGTGTTCACCATGTTTGCGATCATTTCGCTCTTTGAGCAACGCTCTTTCAAATACATTTTGATCAACGGCGGATACGTCACGGTCTATTTCGGGCTGATTGGATTCGTCCTGGGAATCTGGAGGTAGCGGATGGCGGCAAAAACATCCGGTGAAATCGAAAAGGAATTCATCGACGGCCTGAAGAGCTCCACGGGCAAAGGCTTGAGTGATTGGCTGAAAGTTCTGGGAGCGTCCGGTTCCACGAAGCGCAACGATTTGGTCAAATGGCTGAAAGAAAGCCAGGGCTTTGGTCACATGAACGCCACGCTACTGGCCGGGATTCATTTGAACAATGGGAAGCCTGTCTATGGCAGCACCGACGAACTGCTCGACAATCAGTTTGCCAAAGCTGCCCACATGCGGTCATTGTACGAAGCGTTCACGGCCTTTGTGAAAAAGCATTTTCCGAATTCGAGCGTGCTGCCGAAGAAGACCTACGTTTCGATTTTGGAAAAGCGAGAGTTTGCCGCGATCAACATCAAACCAAAAGAACTGCGCATCGGGTTTGATTTAGGTGAGCGCGCGTTCGATGACGTCGTAACCAAGTCAAAGCTTTCGGGCCCGATGCCGCGCATCTCGCATATGCTCGTGATCACCGACGATAAGCAGCTCAATAATGAATTGGTTAAGCTGTTACAGCTCTCGCATCAAAGAAGTCACTGACTGCTGGGAGCGCGGACGTCCTCGTCCGCAATGAGCGCGAAGCGCGAACAAGATCGCCAATAAATTACCGCGCGTCCTCCCCGCGTGAACACGTTTGCAGTCGGCTCTCGCTTATTAAGTTGGAGGCCAGGACTTGGTTAGCGTCAATTTAGATGACTTTTTCTGTAGCCCAGGCGTTTACGCCTGGCTGAGAATCAGGGGAAGCTATTAAAGCCCCATTAATGGGGCTTTGAAATAAACGGTTCTTTGTTCCCAGGCGTGAACGCCTGGGCTACGGAAAAGTCATCTCAAATTGGGACAGTGCCATAATTAGATCGATGATCACAAAGCCCGTCAGTTTCGGAATCGCTTTCCTCCTAATCATCTTCTGCTCAACTGCTGGTGCAACAAAACCAATTCATCACTATGTCTTCTTTGGGATGGATCGCGAGAAGGTTAAGGACACAAAACTTTTTCTCGAGAATGAAATTTTCGAAGGCGCGCAGATCGCTTACTCGTGGAACCAGCTCGAGCCGGGGAAGGATGAATACGATTTCAGTTTTATCCGCGAGGACCTCGCGTTTCTGACTGAACATCACAAAAAGCTCTGGATCCAAATCCAGGATGTCAGCTTCAGCAACCAGCGTGTTTTCGTGCCGCGTTATCTTTTGCGGGACCCTCAATACAGCGGCGGCGCCGCTCAGCAATACGATGTCAAAGAAGGTGACGAGGAACATTCGACACCGCGTGGTTGGGCCGCGAGGCGTTGGGACCCGGCGGTGCAAGAGCGATTTCATAAATTGCTCTTTGCGCTCGGTAAAGAGTTCGATGGCCGAATTGAAGGGATTAATTTTGCCGAGACCTCGGTAACGTTCGGACAGACGGGCAAGCTTCATCCGAAAGGCTTCACGCCTGAAATCTACGCGTCGGCGATCATTACCAACTTGAAAGCGTTAAAGCAGGCATTTCCTAAATCGATCGCGTTGCAGTACGCGAACTTCATGTCCGGCGAATGGCAAAACAGCAAAGGCTATCTCGGCGCCGTGTACAAGGCGGCGCGCGAAGCGAAGGTCGGAGTCGGCGGCCCGGACTTATTTCCGTATAAGCCTGGTCAGATGACCAACAGCTATCGTTTGATCAACGAGATGAACGGCAAGGTGCCGGTCGGCATCGCGGTGCAGGACGGCAATTACGAACACATCAATCCGCAAACGAAAAAGCGCGTGACGATCTCGGAACTAATCGCCTTTGCCAATGACTATTTGAAAGCTGATTACATCTTTTGGTGCACCGAGGAACCATATTTCTCGAACGACGCCGTGCCGTTTTTGAAAGGCTTGCGGCGCTCGTGAGCAGTCGCGGTTATCTCCTTCACGTTTTCAAGCGGAGTAACATGTTTGTTCCGCTCAATACCCTTTGTTCCGATAACGGTTTTCTCATCGCCCTCTCCGTCTGGAAGAGGGTTGGGTGAGGGCTTAGCGCTTGCAGCCTGCTATTACTCATGACCCACGAGAAATGATTTCGCTCGTTGAGCGAAATCATCTCTCGTAAAAAATTCAAACCTCAATCGAGACTCTAGACCCTCATCCCCGGCCCTTCTCCCAAAGGGAGAAGGTAGATCGAATTAGAGGCATGTTCACACCTCGTAGTGCCTCTCAACACAGCGTAAGATACCGCACTCCCAGCTTCTCTTTGACACGGCCCACCCGACGCGCCTACGCTTCCTTCCTAACAGAATTATGCGAAATTTATTTCCATCTCGACTTCCCGACACAGCACGACGCGTTCTGACGTTTCTGTTGACTCTCGGGCTCGCGACGACAACGCTTCTGGCCCAAACTCCGACACCCAGTCCGCAAGACAAACGCGACCTCGGTCTTCAGTCGAATCAGCAGTCAAATCAGCAGACCGGGCCATCAAATTCGAAAGAAGCGAAGCCTGAATTGGTTTTACAAACCGGCTATAACAATTTCTATGGCGCGACGCGTCTCAGTTTCAGTCCTGACGGACGATTGCTCGCCACGGCGACGTTTCGCACCAACACCATCAAGCTTTGGGAGACCGCCACCGGGCGCGAGCTGCGCGATCTTTCAACCGGCGGACAAAACACCTCATACCTGTCGCCCTTCTTTGCCTTCAGTCCGGACAATCGGCTTTTGGCGGCGTCTGCCGGGAGCAATTCAGTAAGAGTTTGGGAAGTCATCTCGGGGCGTGAGGTGCAAACTTTGACCGGCGGACAATCTTCGTTGATGGGAGCATTGGGGGTCACCTTCCTCGCTTTCAGCGGCGACGGAAAAAAGCTGATCACGATTAGTGATGCCATTCATGTTTGGGACACCAGCACCTGGCGCGAACTAGCCACGATTCAAAACAGCGAGGTTAACGCCTCTGGCTTGACCGGCGGCGGAGGTGGCGTGGCCGTGAGTCCTGACGGCAATCAACTCGCCCGCGTTGATGTCGGCCAGATCAAATTCACCGATCTCAACAGCGGCCGCGAGGCGCGCGCGGTTTCTCTTCCCGACCAGAAGCTGCAAAACGAAGAGCTTGCTTACAGTCCCGATGGCCGGCTGCTGCTCGCCGGAATCGTTGAAAACAAATTGAAAGTCTGGGACATGACCAATAAGGCCGAGCGCGTTCAAGCGCCGACTGCAAAGGATTATGGCTTCATCAGATTCAGCAGCGACGGCCGTTTGATCGCGTTCGCCGAAAACTACACGGTCAAAATGTGGGAGATCGCCACCGGGCGCGCTTTGCCAACGCTCAACATTCCCAACACCGGCGTGCATCAGGAGTATGGCGGCGTCTTTGCCAATTTCAGTCAGGACGGAAAAAGACTGGCCACAGGCGGATTCGGAACGCAGACCTACCTTTGGGAGACCGAGACGGGGAAACAAGTTCAGCAGATGAAGGGCCGCACCAACCCCGCGTACGCGGTCGCGTTCAGCGCTGATGGAACGCAACTGACTTCCGGGGGCCGCACCCGCTGGGATTTGCGCACGGGACAGGGACGCCGGCTTTCTTCCTCGTTGTCAGACAAGTTCTTCGGCATGCCCAGCCCTGACGGAAAACTGATAGCGATGTTCACGCCCAACAACAACGCAGTCGTGATTTACGACGCGACGAACGGGCGCACTCTGCAAACGCTGGCCCGCTCTGGCTCCACCGGCGGAGTCGAGAAAGTTTATTTTAGTCCGGACGGCCGTTCGTTGGCCGTGACTTACCTGACGGCTCAGGGCACGCAGATGATCGGTCAACTTCCGTCGAGCGAAGTGAAGATCTGGGACGTTAATGCCGGGCGCGAAATTCAGACGCTGACGCTCAGCGCGCATCCCGCGGAAGCGGGATTTACTCCCGACGGTCGCTTGTTCGCAACCGTCGCTACGCAAGGTGAAATCACGCTTTGGGATGTAGCTTCAGGCAAGAGCGTGCAAGCACTCAAATCTTCGGCGGCCCAAAGCGGTAATCCATTTCCGAACATGGGAACGATGACGATGCCCAATCCGGGCAGCATCAAACCCGGCTCAATTCCCAACATGGCGAACATGCCAAATATGGCTGACATCATGGCGTCGGCTACCAACATGCTGGGTACGATGACCGCCGGCACGATGAACCGCACGGTCGCGTCCGTCGCGTTCACATCCGATGGAAAAATTCTGGCCAGCGGTGGTGTTGAAACAAAATCAAATCTCGACATGGCGACGCTAATGGGCCAGGCCAGTGGCAATCAGAAGCGGCCCAAGAACCAAAAGCCAGGCGATACAGGCGACATTCTGAAAGATCTCAAGATCGAAACATCAGGCCAAATCGTGCTTTGGAATCCAGCGTCGGGCCAGCAAATCGCAACCATCAAAGGGCACGGGAAAGGCATCAGCGATGTGACTTTCAGTCGCGATGGCAAGATGATCGCGTCGGCCGCGACTGACAAGACGATCAAGATTTGGGATACCGGCACGCAACGCGAGTTGAAAACCTTGAACGGTCACCTCGCTAACATCGAGTCGATGGACTTTAGTCCCGATGGAAAATTGCTGGCTTCGGCGAGCGACGATGGCAGCACGTTTCTTTGGGACACCACCACGGGCGAGCATTTGCTGACGCTAATCTCGCTGGACGATGGCGGCGAATGGATGGTGGTGACGCCCGAAGGTTTGTTCGACGGCACGCCGCAGGCATGGAACCAGATTCTTTGGCGCTATGACCAGGACACGTTCAATGTGGCGCCGGTCGAATGGTTCTTCAATGAGTTTTATCATCCGGGTCTTTTGTCGGACATCTTCGCCGGCAAGCGTCCCAGGGTAGCGCAGGACATTTCGAAAAAGGATCGACGGCAACCGATCGTGAAGTTATCAATCGGCGGCGCGAGCGAAAACATTTCGACGCGCACTGTCAAAGTTAAGCTCGACATTGCCGATGCCGCCGCGGACAAGGATCATCCGCAAGGCACCGGCGCGCGCGACGTGCGCCTGTTTCGCAACGGCTCACTCGTTAAGGTTTGGCACGGCGACGTCCTCAAAGGTCAGCCGGCTGTTACTCTGGAAGAAGAAATTTCAGTTATCGCCGGTGCAAATCGTTTGACTGCCTACGCGTTCAACCGCGACAACGTCAAAAGCAAAGATGCGAACCTCTTGCTGACCGGCGCCGACAGTTTGAAACGTTCCGGCACTGCGTGGGTCATCGCGGTCGGCGTCAACGAATATGCGAACACGCAATACAATTTGAAGTATGCCGTTGCGGATGCAAATAGTTTCTCGGAAGAAATTCAGCGTCAGCAAGCGCAACTCGGTCGGTTCGATCGCGTCGAAGTGGTGCCGCTGCTCAACGATCAGGCGACCAAGGCGAACGTCCTGGCTGCGTTACGACGCTTATCCGGACTTAATGATGCGCCGACGATGAAAGCGAGCGCCTTCGATCGCCTAAAACGCGCCGAACCTGAAGACGCGGTGTTCATTTATTTTGCCGGTCACGGTACAGCGCAGGGCCAGCGCTTCTATCTGCTGCCGCACGATCTTGGCTACACAGGAGACCGCAGCAACCTCGATGAAAATGGTTTGAAGATGATTCTCTCGCACAGCATCTCTGATCAGGAATTGGAAGATGCAGTTGAAGGACTGGCCGCCGGATCGTTGATGCTCGTGATCGACGCGTGTAACTCAGGCCAGGCTTTGGAAGCGGAAGAGAAACGACGCGGCCCGATGAATTCGAAGGGTCTGGCCCAACTCGCCTACGAAAAAGGCATGTACATTCTGACTGCTGCGCAGAGTTACCAGGCGGCGCTCGAGGCGGCGCAATTTGGTCACGGTCTTTTGACTTACGCTTTGGTCGAAGAGGGTTTGAAATCGAGCGTAGCCGACACTGAGCCGAAGGATGGTCTGGTGAATGCGCGCGAGTGGCTGGACTTTGCGACTGAGCGCGTGCCGCAGATGCAGGAACAGAAAATGAAGGAGAGCCGCGGGCTGGGACTGGGCATCGTGTTCACGGAAGGCGAACAGAAGACCGCTGATCCTGAAAAGCGCAGCGTGCAGCGCCCGCGCGTTTTCTATCGCCGCGAAATGGAAGCAAGTCCGCTGGTGGTGGCAAAGCCGGGGACGGCGCCACGGTAGCGACCGTGCTGGGAGCGCGGACGTCCTCGTCCGCAATGAGCGCGAAGCGCGAACGGGTTTTATTCACTAATAAGTCGATCCAGTGTGATGTCCCAAACGATGCGGACGGGGACGTCCGCGTTCCCAGCATGAGCATTCACAGCATCAGCAAAATCACTCTGCGTTCATCCGACTTCGCACGCACCGAACGATTTTATCGCGAGCTGTTTGGTTGGAAGTTTCATCAATACTCTGAAACGTATCTGGGATTCGAACCGCCGTCAGGAATCGAGGGCGGTTTCCAGCACCGCGACAACTTCACGCAAGGAGACTCATACCTGATTTACATTACGGTTGACGAGTTCGAATCTTATCTGCGTCGCATCCCCGAACTCGGAGGCCGCACAGACGGAAATGTGGAAGTGGTTTCCGCAACATCAGCGTATGTTCGCATCTATGATCCGGATGGGAATCGACTGGCGTTGTGGCGGGACAAACAAGTGGCACAGACTTCAGTCTGTGATCTAGGAGAAGGAATCACAGACTAAAGTCTGTGCCATTTTGCAAAGCCATGAGACGCAGATTTCTCTATCTCATCGCCATCGCAGCCGTCGCGATTCTCATCGTCGCCGGCGTCCTCATAGCTCGTCGAATTTCATGGTCGAAGCCGAAAGTTCAGGCTCAGCGCTATCTTCATAAACACCTGCCGTCGTCAGAATGGGAACCGGCGGCCAGGTTTACTGATGCATCTCGCACTTTGCGCCAGGGTGAAACTCTCGCAAACATTGCGCGGCTCCGATATGGGCACCAGCATTACTCCGACATCATAAAGTTGTATAACCACATCGCGGAGGCGGTCCCAGTCGGTACGAGTCTGCGGGTGCCCGATATCTCAACCATCCTGACTGAGGAAGGCTTCGCCAGAGTAGCAGGCCCGGAAATGGAAATGATTCTTTGTTCCCGGGCCAAATACGACAAGATCGTGGACCAGCTACGGGCTGTGAAGCGAGAGCCGCCATTGCACCAGGGCGCGGTGACGGCGGTGATGCCGCAGACAATTAAGCAGGAACTGTCGGAAGCGGCCGACGATCTCCAGCAGGCGACGGAAAGTCTGAAGACAAACAAGCCGGGAACCATTCGACCGCCCGCGAAAATGATCGGGCAATTGGAATCTGCCATGCGTGGGATGAGACAGTTGGCTGAAGGTAGGCTTGATGATTACGGTTACGACATCGATCTGGTGCAGCAGCGGTACGCACTTGGTCTCTCGAATGGAATAGTCTGGGCGCGCGAGGGATTCAATTGATCGCATTCGAGGACCACGTTTCAACTTTGGCATGGACGTAACGACTCTCAAACTCATCCTCACCATAATCAGCGGCGTTTGCTGGACCATCGTTTACCTCGAGGGTATTCGCGTAGGTTTCAAAGATAAGTCATACGCGATTCCGTTCTATGCGCTGGCGCTGAATTTCGCCTGGGAATTTCTGTATACGATTTTCGGATTTCGCCCGAACGGAATTACCGTTCAGAATATTTTCAATGCCGTCTGGTTCACTTTCGATATCGGCATTCTGATCACCTACTTCAAGTACGGTCAGAAATATTTTCGTGCCGGAACACCCGCCTTCGTCGGATGGAGCATCCTCGGGCTGGTAACGGCGATCGCGATGGAATATGCCTTCATCAAAGAATTCGGCGTCGCGAAGGGCGCGGGCTATTCAGCCTTCCCGCAAAATCTTCTGATGTCGGTTCTGTTCATTGCAATGCTGGTCAAGCGGCGCAACGGCGAAGGCCAGCGTCTTTCGATCGCGGTGAACAAATGGATCGGCACGCTCGCGCCGACCATCTTGTATGGCCTGATTGGCGAAGGCGGTTTTCCACGCGGAAGTTTCCTGATCCTGGTTACGGGAATACTCTGCTCAGTCTTTGACCTGATTTACATTTCGATGCTCGTGAAATTTAAGCGCGATTCAGCGTTAACAAACTCAATTGCATGAGACGGAAGAAGGTCGCGGTTAAAGTTAATGACCTGATGCAAAAGGGCTATGTCTATTATCTGACCGAACCGGTGGCGCGCAATTTTCATCCCGACTTCAAACCTGAGCTGACGCCACAAGAAATGCTCGCGCTCGGGGTGTTCGGCGGCAAATACATGACCGATTGCCGAAAGGAATTTCCCGCTTCGTGGTTTAAGAATGCGAAGCTTTGTCCGGACCGTCACGATCCGAAATTGAATTGCTTTGGCGTGAACGCCTCACAGCCGCTTTCGGTGTGGCGCCGGAAGGGATGGATCTATCACGAAGATCCGCGCGGTTGGTTTCAATGGTACTGCCGCTACTACCTGGGCCGCAGATGTCCCGACGACGAACGGCAAATCAAACGCTGGCGCGCGGTGCGACGGCACATCGCGCAACTTAAGAAGAATTGTCCGCGCCGCGCGCTCGATTGCCGCCGGAGACAAAGACAGGCGCTTCTGCATTGGGCGTACGATTCGCGGAAGATTTGAATGGACGGCGTGCAGCCAATCCGTGGGATACCCCCTTGAATCTTAATGTACCGTAAGCCACGCCGGCATGTACCAAGACCGTTGTCGTGGTTGCTTCGTACATGCCGACGCCCGAACCTTACACCACGGGTGAGCGACTGTGCTCGCTATGCGCTTTGAGGTGCGGAGGCGATCGAAGGAGGATTATTGACTGGTTGAGGCAAAGCTTCATTTCCGCCCGGGACCGTATTCTCGTTTTTGGGTTTGCTATAACGACCCAGGATGTATCCCGACAAACCTCCGAGTAACGCCGCCAATTCTTTATCCTGAAGAATGCCGGTGATTCCAAACAGGATGATTGCGATGACCAACGAGAACAGCGTCAGGAATTGAATTCCCGTTTCGCCGGAAAAGATCGCCTGGCGCATGGTCCCGTCAAGATACGAGAGAAAGAAGAAGCCGATGATCACGAGGCCGATAAGCGCAGCGAAGGTAATACTCATGATCCGTTTGAATGCCTGCTCGGGTGTATAGATCGACGCGAGGGCCCTTCTGACGTTTTGCATTTCCGTTTTCTTGTTGTCCAAATCCTTTTGCTTTATTTGTAGATCCGCTTTGTAGAAGGCGGCGTTCTTGTCTCCAATCCGATCCTTCAATTCACTTATGTCTTGGTTAAGCCGCTCAATGGAAGACTTGTCCTGATCAGTCTTTGCTTTCTTGTCGTTTAAGTCCCTCAACTTCTCGTTAGATTCACTGAGAAATCGATCCCTTGCTTCAGCCTCTTCGATCTTCTTCGGTAGATCCTTCACTTGCTGCTCCAGTCCCGCAATTTCACTCGTAAGGGACACCCTTAGGTCGACGAGTTCGAGAAAAGGAAGGTTCTTCAGAGTCTCGACATCCGCCTGTTGGGCTTGTGCGCGCACGGTGTGGGTAAAAGCGGCCAGCAGGACTAGAGAAAAAAGCGATATGAGGAATCGGCGAAGATTGTTTTGAGTAGGCATAAGGCTCCTTATAAGATTGGGTTGGGTTTCTATTCGTTATGCGTCGCAAAAACGAAACATTTCATCGCCGATCGTTGAAAGTGTTAGTAGGTGGAAGGGGAAGGAGGCTTAGGCGTGGAGAAATGGAAATCGGCGGGACTCCGGAAGCGATGGAGAGAATCGCGTGGCGATGCTCACTGATTTACCAACCGCAAGAAAGCAAGCTACGAATCCCCAAACGATTAGAAGGTGGGCGGCGGCGATATGTAGGGTTACAGGCCGAGGTGACTAACCATGCTTCGAATGTCAGGTAGGTTGCCGATGCGTTGAGACGCCGGGCCGTTGGGACCGTCTGTTTGAGCTGACCCTGTCGCGCGAAGAAGTGTACGTGCTTCGCCCGGGGTTAGTGGGTTTTCCCCTGCGGCTTTGAGAATGCTCTGAACGCAAGCGAGAGCGCCGGCGACTATTGGGGTCGCGCTGGAAGTGCCTCCAAAATCCACTGTGTACTTGAACTCTTCGGCGGCGCCGCAGTTTTGATCACCAAAGCCACAAGTGGTTACCGCGTGGCCCCATCCCTGGGCATCAAACATGCAGCCGTAGTTCGAGCGAGGTAAACGCGAACGACCCGGACCATGACTAGTGCCGTTAAAGCCTGATGGGGGAGCTCCGGCGCCAACGATAATTGCTCCCGAATCGATAGGATTCCGTCGGAACGGGTTGCGCCAGAACGCAGGGAAAACGGGTTCTGGAACGTCGTAAATCGGATCGCCCAAATCCTTCCCGCCATTGCCACCAGCCTCAACGACGATTACGCCGCGGTTCGTTGCGTATTTGATCGCCAGCAAATTATCCGGCCACCATTCAATCGGGATAGAGCGACCTTGATCGGGTCCCGCCTCCTGAAGTTCAACGATCAGGATATCTCCTTCACCCAACTCGCCAGCGGCAAGTGTGATCGCCGCGGCGGGTCCCCAGTCAGAGGTACCACCGGTCGCCTGGTTTCCAAGGACGGAGACTGTTCTGATAGTCGCCTCGGGGCTAATCCCGGTTACGCCGAAATCATTAACATCCCCACCCAATAATCCCAGTACGGCAGTACCGTGGTCCCGGTGCGTTCCGTCGGTGCTGGCAACACCGGCGAGCAATCCGCCCGGATTCTGTAAGAGATCCGAATGCGTAAAGCACCAACCCTTCTCAACATCAATAATGTTGACCAGGTGGCCGGCGCCGCCGGGCAGCGTTTGCGCGAAATCGGAATCGATGCCGACTGGAGCGGGCCCGCGATACTCCTGGAGGTGAGTGAAGTCGCACCCCCTCAGAGTCAGAAGTGCGTCGCGCATTGCCGGGACCGGCTCGTAAATCAAAGGCAATTCCGCGCCGGGCTTGATAAATGCGGAATCTACGATCGACAGATGGAGCAGTCGGCTCGCAATCTGTTCCAGTCGCTGCTCGTCGGCGATAACACGATAGAAAAGAGATGGATCGTCCCACTCAAGGACACTGGACATCCGCTCCTTCGCGAAATCTTCGCTGAGGCCGAAGGCGGGCTTCAGCCTTGCGTTTGCCGCCGCCAGCATTTCTTCGAGTTCCTGAATCGAAGCGTCAGTGAGCGACCAGAGCCCTTCTTCGCTGACTCTCAAGCCGGCTTCCGGTGCCACCGTAATAATGAGTTCGCGCGGAGAACGCTTGGGGTCAGTCATCGCGAATCCTTCTGTCACCCAATGATTGGGCCGTCGCTACCCCCGTTTAAGCACGAGGCATCGGGTGTATTAGGCAGATCGGGATCCATAGGTGGAAACGAACCAAAGTGTAGTTCGTCACCAGGGCTCAAGGTAGCCCCCATAGCCCTGAAGTAAAAATCGCCATCGCTTCCTGTTGGAGGATGAGTCTCATCATCCCCTCGATCAACATTAATCTGGTAGCTTGTGTTTGGCTCTGTGTCGAATACCACGTCTCGACCGTTAGTGAATCGTGCTTTGCTCTGCGGTGTGTCGAGAATGATTTCGATCCCTGTAATCACCGCTACTCGGCCAAAGTCTGTGGCGGGACCGGTAGTGCCCTGGCGGTACAACAAATGATTGTTGCTGATCTTTTTAGTGAAAATCCTGCCATTATTAACGGTCATAAGCGATCGAAATTCACTACGCCGGGCCCCGATTTCTCGCTTATAGAAATCTCTCTCAAAGTGAAATATCCACTCGAAAGCCTCAATATTGCCCGTACCGGCAAACCTATCAATGGGCGGCACGGATGGTTCTTTGCGGATCCCGGTTTGGGACGTGCCGCTCACGTCCAGTAGCAGGTCATTTTTCAAACTGGCGTGGTCGAGTGTGGCGACAGGTTCAAATGGACCTCCGGTGGCCGGCCTTTTCTGAACAACGATTTCCAATTTATGGTGTGGGGGAGCCTGACGGAGGAGTCCGAGTTTGCACTCACTATTGTCGCGGCTGACGAAAATTACTACTAGTCCCTCGATAAAGATTTCGATTTTCGGGTTAACAGGCATTTGTTTTTTCCTCCGTTGCATCCCATTCACCTCATTCAACGTTAATGAGATCTTTCGTCAAAGTATTTCACGCCAAACTCATTTGAGGCTGATTCGTTAAGAACGCAAATTCAGACCTCAAAACCTTACGTCGCCTCCCACCGCAGTGAAGGCGCCCCAGTAATAAGGATGGCGGAAGCGCGCGTCTTCGCCGCCGGCCATGTCTTGTTGGGCTTTCTGCAGGGCCTCAACAGTTGTGAACTTTCCGCTCGTCCGCAGCCGGTGAAACGCGATCATTAATTCTGCGGTGGCGCGTGAATCCACTGGCCAAAGGCTGGCGACCACCAACGGAACTTTGGCAACGAACATCCGGGAAAGACCCATGATGCCTTCGCCTCGGTAATAACGACCCACGCCCGACTCACATGAGGACAGGATCACCAGGCGTGTTGCCGGCAGCTTTGAATCGTAAATTTCGTAAGCCTGTAACACACTCTCTTCCGGTTCGTCATCTCGACTGCCGGCCGCCAAAACCAATTTCGAGCGCAAGGGATACTGCTCGTCAACAATCGAATGTAAAGCGAAATGTACGACGCCGGCTTGCGCCATTTCTGCAAGCACGCGTTCTTTTGTCGCCTCATCGCCAATCAAGGTCCGAGGGTGGCCTCGTTCATACGAGCGCTTTATCTCGCGAGCTTCCCAATCAGCAGAAGCTAAATCGGCTAAACCGGGGAACTGTTCATGACTAAACCGAGGATTGCCGACGGCCAATAAGTTCTCGGTTTCTATCTTGCTTCTTTCAATTCCTAACCGTGAAGATTCAATGAACATGTTGACGCTGGACGCCCGCAGCAACCGGTATTCATTCAGCAGATACTTGCCCGAACTACTCGAGACCAGCGCCTCGAACGGCAGGTAATTCAACGTTTTATCGGGCACAATACAAAGCAGCTTGTCTTTTCTGAGTGACGGTTCAATGGGCTTGATGAGGATGTCGTAAAGCCGCGAACCATCGCGCCGCAGAGCCTCTGTATCGCCGGAAGGAGAAGAAACCAGGTTGAGATAACGAAACACTATCTCATTGAGATCTTTCTGAGAAACGGGCGTCTCTATCGGCACAAAATCCGTACTTGAAATCAGCCAAACAACTACCTTGTCCTTCAGGACCGCATACTGCAGGACCTGCGCTTCTGAAGGAAGCTCGGCTTTAATTGCAGCGAACTCTCTTGCTGGTGTCGAGGCATCAAAGCGGATATCGGGTCCGGAAGCCTCGGAAATCGACTTGCCGGTATTATTTGTTAAATCCAGGAGGGACCGGGCACGGGCTGACTCAGAATACTCAAAGGCCTTCTGGAAGTTGTGGCGGGCCAGTTCGTAGTCAATCGCAACATCATAGATATCCTGGGTGTCAAAAAACGGTTCTCGGTTCGAAGCCTCGAGAATTTTCGAGCGAAACTTTTCAAACAAAACTATGCAGGCCTGGATGTCCGCCTCCACGGACCTGCAGGTTTGGGAATTAATGCAGGAAAGAATTCTTCCTTTTTGCGCCAGGTAATTGAATGCCTGAAACTTGCCCAACTGATCGTAGAGCTTAATGGCTTCATCAAAGTCCGCAACGGCTTTGTCAAAATTCCCAGCCTGTTGATGAACCAGAGCGCGGTAAAACGTAGAGTAGGCAACGGCTTCTTTTTTGCTGGTATCGTTGGAAATCTTTTGAGCCTTTTCCAGCGCCACGTCAGAATTCTCCAGCGCTTCTGCAAATTTTCCGTCGCCTGCGTACATCAACCCGAGCAGCGAGTACGAGCGACAAACCGTAACCGGAGGCTGGGAAGCATCTGCGGACCACCGCAAGGCTTCTTTTTCATATTCAATCGCCGCCGAATTAAGACCCATCGCGTTGAGAGTAAACGGCATTGAGAAGTAAGTTCGCCAATACTGGATCGGTTCAGTACCGCTCGTCATTGCCATGACCAGACTTTGTTGATGAAGTTCTAATGATTTCGCATAGTTACCCAGGCGAAAATACTGTTGGGCGAGTTGGTTGGTGGTCTTCATGACGCCAGTCGTATCGCCTATTTCGTGAGACAGCTTTAATGAGCGGTTGCTAGCTTGAAGCGCCGCTGACAGATCAGTAAGTCCAATCTGTGCATTGGCGGCCCCATTAAGTGCTTGCGCCTGTAACCATCTGTAGTGTTGATTCTCAGTCTGACGTACTACGTGATTGAAAGTCTCAAGGCCGCGCCTCGAGTCCACCTGGATCAGATATGAATGGCCAATCGGATAATCGACATAGGCAGCTTCTGCTTTAGCGCCAACTTGTTCGAAGATTGTCCGGGCAGCAATCAGATTGTCTTCCGCAGCTTTGCCTTCGTACTCCCGCAGCTGTTTATAGCCAAGTTTCAAAAGCCGGCGACCCTCAGTTATCGACTGGCGTTGACCGTCTGATGAGGATTCCAAAAACCTGACCACGTCCCTGACAAAAAGGTCGCCTGCTTTGTCTTTTTCCAGCTTTGCCACGTAGCGGAGCGCAGTCAATGTCTGTGCGGAATCGGCGTTTCGGCCTTTGCTTGCCAACCCAAGGTACTCGTCAATTAGGGCGTTGGCGATTGGTCCACCTGAAATGTCGCGATGCTGACTAACGATTGCCCACGCACCGGTGTCATCGCCTTTTTCAAAAGCGGTCCGAAACTCTTTTAATAATTCTTCTTCTGATACCGCCTGATTCTTATTCCGTTCCTCGAGTTCTTTTAGCTTTCGCCTCGCTTCGTCGGCCCAGAGAGAACTTGCGTCTCGCTTCAGATATTCACGCCATTCCTCTTCAGCGTTTCGGGGCAGCATCATGAGTTCGTAACAAAGCGCACGGTTGAATCTTGCCTCCAACAGATCGGCATTGAGTTCGACCGCTTTTGTGAGATATTCAAAACCACGATTCAATGGTTCGGCGCTCTTGCCTTGCTCCTGCCGTTCAGCTTCCAGCTTTCCTTTCTCCAACCACGCTACACCGAGATCGCTGTAGAGGCTGGCGTTCCGCGGATCACCTCTCAAAGCTTCTTCGAATTCCTTGATTGCGTCGTCGAATTGCTTCCTGGCCAAATAGGCCTCGCCGAGCGCGTGGTGGGCGGCAGCATTGGCCTTTTCAGCGGCCGCGCTTAACATTGCCTCCGCGCGCTTCCGCGCTACCAGGTCAACGCGTTCCGGGCCGCCGCGTGTCTGTGAGAACGGGGCGTAGTTGAGTCCCGAAATTCGCGACTCGAGCGGACGTTGTTCACGGTAAGCTGCATTCAGCGCCAGCAGACCTTTATCGACTTCTGATTGAAAAAAGAAAATTCGCCACACTCCGAGCCCAATTGCCAGCAGGACAATAGCGGCCACCCCGATCCGTACTGGAGTCGAGAATATTTGCTGGATCCATGCCGGCTGAGGCAGAGGCGGGTCTATGCGGTTTGCTGATAGATAACGATTAAAGGCGCGGCCGAACCTGAGCTTTTCGTGTCGCTCGGGTGTCGCGAGAAAATGCTGCTCGAAGCCGGCCCGGTCCTCACTGCTAAGTTTGCCGCTTAGGTATTCGTCGGTGATCTCGTCTTCAACGATCAACAACTCGTCGAACACTTCATCGCTCGCCACAAGATCCTTCTCAATCTCTTCGCGAGCGTTGTCAGCGAGTTGCCCCAGCAGATAACGCCTGAGCCTCTCTTGAACCTCTGGGGACGGCGTCATAAGAGTAAATCCTTTAGGCCGGAGGCAGCCTCTAACTGATATGTATGACAGGTGGAAAGCATTTCAGTGTGCCGGCGTATGCTCCAGACAAATGTGCATGCACTTTTCCAGCTCGTGACGGATTCGGTGGACGCGAATTCGCAGCGCGTTGACGCCGATTCCCAGTTCTTCAGCTAACTTCTTGCGATGATCGATCTTCGCCTGCTTTTCATGCCGATAGTATTCGAGAACAAGTCTGCGATTGGCAGCGGGAAGGTCTTCCATGCAACGCTCGAGACATTCATATTCACCATCATCATCCGCCGGCAAACAATCGTTGTTTCCCTCCTGGCCGGCAGCCGCTTCCGGTGAAACGTCAACTTGTCTCGCTTTTCTCCGAAGGTACTCCTGGTAAACCCACTGCGAAACTGCAAAAAAATAGAGCGTTGGATCTCCCTCATAACCAGGCGCGATCTCGTCGATTTTGCTTGCAACTCGATTGATAGTCTCGTCGGCCAGCTCTTCCGCATCAAAGCAGCCGCGGCACGTGAAGATTTTGATTAGTCGAGTCCTAATCTGTTCGTACTTGATCGCCGCACGTTCACGGTCAGGATCTAACCAGCGAAGTAACTTATCGAACAAGTCCTGAGTTAATTCCCAGTCTTTTTTCATTGAAGCGAACCGGCCAGGTCACGAGTTGCGAGACCCGAACCCAGGGATTTGAAGTTCTTTCAGGACTGTTTGGATCGAAGTGATTTGGACCGCGGGACGGAACGCTTGCGATGAGTTCGGCGCCGAGGAGCCTTCAGATCACCTCGCGACATTCGATAGCAGCCAAGCAACTGAAGAATTGGGGCTTACACCAACTCGCTGCTGAGGTTGCGCAAAAAAAAGGCAAGCGAAGAGTAATCGCCTTATCCATCGATGTCAATAAGACTTTCGAGCGTTGACAAAAGGTTTGCACAGTATGAGCTGAACGGAAATTTCCTGGGTGGATTTGAAATGTTTTGAGGGCATGAAACATAAGAAGCAGGCGGACCAGGGACTTGAGTTCGTAAGACTTGCCGCGATATATCCCTCACCCCCGAAGGAAAGGCGCACTAAGCGTGCGCCTTTCCACGCAGTGGAGTGTCGGCGGACTAAAGGAATGGTTTACCGCTCACTTCAGGAAGACTTCAGAAGATGGATTGCGGATTTTTCGATTTCGAAATTGTTTGACTTATGTCGCTAATGGGATCGCCGGCAAGGCTACGAATTCAGAATCCGCATCGCTGCGCCCACAACGTACCGCAGCCCGTCTTCCTGTGTGCGCCCGGCCACGCCAAATATGTTGGAGCCCGAGGATGTTACGCTTACGGAATGTTCCGAACTTAAGGCGGCCTTTACGCTCTGGAGTCTTGTTTCCAAGGACTCGTTATTTTGCAGGGCCTGTTCCTTGGCGGATTGGGAGGCGTCGGCGCGTTGTGTTTGACGGTTGATTTCTTGTTTGAGAGTTTTTTCGTTTTGTTGTCCGGGCAGGCGACCAAAGTAATAGCCAATGATCACAAAAATGATTGGCTCAAGCCGCATCACCATCTTTTCGTCGGCCAGCGGTTTGAGCCAACCTATCAAGGCTGCGCCATAGAGGGAGATAAAAACCAAGGTGAGGACCACCATTATCCAGTTCTTGAGGGTGTCGGCTGGTGTGGTTTGGGGCGTAGGGTGAGTGATTCCTGTAGACATTGTCTGCCTATAAACTTCTTAAGTACGTGTAATAAAGATTGCTTGCAAAACCTGACGACAGCCGCTATATAAATGCTCACGCTTTCGCGCGAAGGCCGCTGGGGTTGATTCCCTCTTGGAGCGAGGTATCACGCCTCCACACTAACCAACGCACCAGGGGATCGAGGAAACTATCACTCCGATGCAAATTTTCTTGCAGGTGATCAGCCCTTAAACGGGGCGTTAAACCATAGCTAGGCGAGATTCCCCTAATGGCTTCTCATGCTGATATCACTGCCTTGCTGGTTGATTGGGGCAACGGAGATCGGGCAGCCCTCGATAGACTTCTGCCCCTGGTCGAGCGTGAATTGCACCGGCTGGCGCACAGCTACATGCGCCGCGAAGACCCCGACCACACCTTACAGACCACCGCATTAATCAACGAAACTTACCTGCGACTGGTCGATCAAAGAAAAGTTGCCTGGCAGAATCGCGCCCACTTTTTTGGCATCGCCGCGCAGATAATGCGGCGGATTCTGCTCAATTATGCACGCGATCAGAACCGGCAGAAGCGAGGTGGCAAGGCGATTCATGTCTCACTTTCGGAAGCGATGATCATGCCGGCAGAAAAAGATAGAGAGTTAATTGCTCTAAATGACGCGTTAACTAGGTTAGAGGCAATTGATGAGCGCAAGAGTAAAGTCGTCGAGTTGCGTTACTTTGGCGGCCTCAGCGTCGAAGAAGCCGCCGAAGTGTTGAAAGTATCCCCCATCACGGTCATGCGAGATTGGCAATTCGCTAAAGCATGGCTCGCTCGCGAAATGCAAAATGGCCACTAATCTGCGAGAAATCGAAGAGATATTCCATCAAGCGATGGAGGTCCGGGCTGAGGAAAGGTCTGGCTATCTGGATCGCGCCTGCTCGGAAGATAAGAATCTCCGCGATGAAGTCGATTCGCTGATTTCCGCATACGAAAGTAATAGCGGCCTGTTTGATGAAGCCGCGGTGACCATGGCGATGAAGGTCCTCGGCTCGTCGTCCGGCGAGTCGATGACGGGAAAAGAGGTTGGCCCTTATAAGATTCTGAACCTCCTCGGCCAGGGCGGCATGGGCGCCGTCTATTTAGCTGAGAATCGCCGCGTAAACAAAAAGGTCGCCCTCAAATTCCTCTCGGCCGAATTCTTCGAAGATAATTGGGGCAAGCGTCAATTAATCAAAGAAGCGCAGGCGGTGGCGATGCTTGATCACCCAAACATCTGCGCCGTTTACGATTTCGAAGAGATCGATGATCACAGTTTTATCGTGATGCAGTACGTCGAGGGACAGACCCTCGCTGATCTAATTCGCCACAAACAACTCAAGCCCGAACAGTTCGTTCCGCTCGCCCAACAGATCGCCAACGCGCTCGCCGACGCTCACGCTCACGGCATCATCCATCGAGACATCAAACCCAAAAACATCATGGTGACGCCGTCCGGGCAGGTTAAAGTCCTCGACTTTGGATTGGCCAAGACCATGCAGAAGAACCTGGAAGAGTCGAGCGAGAGCATCAGTCAACTATCCAAGGACGGACTTCTGATCGGAACCGTCGCCTACATGTCGCCCGAGCAGTTGCGCGGAGAGAAGCTGGATTACCGGAGCGACATTTTCAGTCTTGGCACGGTGCTCTATGAAATGACCAGCGGCAAGAATCCGTTTGCGCACAAGGGCGATTCCCAGGCGAGCAAGTCAAACGCGGAAGTGATCTCTTCGATCATGGCTGAAGAGCCACCGCCGTTACGTCAGCTGGCCTCGAGTTTTCCGAAGGGATTCGACCACGTCGTAAGTCAATGCCTGAGAAAGGACCGCGCGGAACGATACCAGTCAGTCTCTGAGCTGCTGATCGATTTGGACGATCTGCAAAAGGTCGTCGTCATCCAACCGCGCCCGCGGCCTTATCTGGATGTCCGTGTGGCAGCTTTGGCGGCGATGCTTTTGCTGGCGGCAATTGTCGCGCTGTTTGTTTATTTAGGCTGGGGAAGTCCGCGACAGACGCTAGCCGTCATGCCGATCACTTGTGATGAGGTAACCGTCAAAACGGAATGCGTGGGTCCGGCCGTGACTGATGGCCTGGTGAAGACCCTCTCTCGTCGCAATGGTTTGTGGGTCAAGTCATCCGACGGCACGCCCGCGGCCGGCCGCCCAGACAGTCCGCAAAATCTGGGTAAGCAGTTGGGCGCCGACCTCGTGATGTTCGGCAGAATTAGCCGCGGTGAAAAAGGGCTAAACCTTTCACTACGGATAGAAAGAGTTACGGACGGCGAAAAAGTAGCTGATGAGAACTACCCAATCAACGCCGACAGGTTGCCGGTGCTGGCCCAGTGGGTCTCACTGAACACGGCCATGCAGCTTCAACTTCCAATGACTGAGGATGACAAGGCTTTGTTCAATCGGTTGGCTTTGCAACAAAACCAAAGCGGCGAGGCGGTAGAGCTTTATGTTCGTGGCCGGAACCATTGGCTCAATCGAGACGGCGAAAATATCCAAAACGCGATCGATTATTTCAACCAGGCCGTCAAGATAGACCCACTTTATGCCCGGGCTTACGCCGGCCTGGCAGACTGCTATGTGGAAATGTCCACCGCCAGATACGGCGCGTTGGCGAGCAGCGATGCCATGACGAAGGCGGACTGGGCCGCCAAGAAAGCTTTGAGTCTCGACGGGAATCTGGCCGAGGCGCACAGTGCTTATGCCACCGTCTTAATGCGCGGCAAATGGGATTGGGAAAACGCGCAGAAAGAATTCGAACGAGCGATCGCTCTCAATCCTGACTACTCTGCTGCTCGCATGGGATATTCAACTCTGCTCCGTCACAACGGACGCCTGGTTGAAGCCCTGGCTGAGAGTAAAGCGGCCATGGACCTCGAGCCGTTTTCCGGCACTGCTATCCTGTCATACTGCCGGACGCAATACTTCGCGCGTCAATTCGATGAAGCTGACAAGTGTCTCGCGAAGCTCGCCCAGGAGCAGCCGAACTTTGCGAATGGAAAATACATGCGCGGAATTTTAGACATACAACTCGGGAAAATTCCGGAAGCCACGGACATATTTGAAAAGATTTACAAAGAGAAACCAGTTCTGGGCGGCGCCATGCTGGGCTTTGTCTACGGCATTTCAAATCGCCGGGCAGAGGCAGAGCAGGTTCTCGCGGAGATGCAACGTCTGCAAACGACTAACTACATCCCAACCCAGGAGTTTGCCATAATCTATTTCGGCATCGATGATCTGGACCACGCCTTTCCATATCTCCGAAAAGCAGCAATAGAGGAGAAGTTTCCTTCGACCCAGGGTGTCTTCCTAGATCCAATGTTCGATCGTTATCGATCAGATCCGAGATTTGTAGAGTTGGCGCGGGAGGTCAGGCTGCCTTTGCATCCCTTAGTCTCAGCGGCTGCTTTGAGCTCTTCAGGAAAATAGAGGTTAGTTGTGTAGTAGCGGCCCTCGCCGAAGGTCTCGCTTCCGGCCGGTCGGCCAGCAACGATTCCACCAACAGCCTCAGCTCAGGTGGAACATTCCCGCGAAGTTTCTTGATGGCGAGAGGTTGGGCCGGATCGAAAACGCGTCCCGTGATCAGCAAATAGAGTACGGAACCCAGAGCATAACGATCGTATGCGGCGCCGTCGCCGACCTCATTCGCATTCGGCGGGGTGAACCCACGCGTTCCCCACGGCAGATTATCGGGCCGCTCGATCGGTGTCGCGCCTTCGAAATCAATCGGCACCAGGCGTCCGTCGCAGGTAACGATTAGATTTTTCGGTTTGCAGTCGCGCCAGGCCCAACCGATTCTGTGCATCTGGGACAAGAACGTGGCGAGCTGAATCCCAAAACTCAGGACACGAGCGATCGGCATGCGTCTTTGCAGCCTGGTCAGCACGTCGTGAAAATTCTCGCCGTCGATGAACTTCATCGCCAGATAGTAATTACCCTGCAACTCGAACGCTGAATAGACTTCCGGCACGGTCACGCCGCCGGCTAACAGATGCGAAAGCACACGCTCTTCATGACGCACGCGCCAGGCTCCATCACGACCATCCCAGCAAGTCTCACCACTGCGGCGGCCCTCTTTTAGCAGGCAGAGACGCGGCACCGCCCCTCTCAGATCAATTGCTTGATACACGCCGCCCTTGCCGCGCTGCACCACCGCGCGCACAACGCGGAACGGCACTTCAGCATGAGATCGACCAGCGCTGGTTTTCGATTTCTTTTTGGCAAACGGATCCTTAACCCAATCCGGCTTCGCCCTTTCGCGCACGTCCTGCTCCAGGCGGCCGTTGGGAGAGTTCATCGCCGGAACGCGCTTTCCATTAGCGAGTTTGATTTCCATGTGCCGCAGCGCGCCAAAGCGATAATAGACGTTGCTGCGATCGGCAAACCTCAAGTCAAAAGGGACTGAAGGCGCGTGCAGACGACGAGTTAGTTGGTGCAAGGACTGGGCGAGACTGACCGCTTCGTTTTCGTTACGAGGATAGACCGTGATCACTTTTCCGATCTGACTGTACCTGTGGTGCAGGCCCGAGTTCAGTCTCATCACTTCAGCCAGGGAGCGCGGCGCCTTGAATTGGACCCCGCGATCAGCAAGCAACGGCGCTACTCGTTCGAGTGTCGTGGCCGCGTTCAGAATCGTCGCCGAAATGTGCAGCTTCCAGCCCGACGCCGGCGCGCCGCGGCTGGTCGCGTAACGATATCGCCAGATTGAACCCGTGGGTGCGTGCGGCATATGCAGCGCACACAGCTTTTGCCAACGCCGCTCGAGGGCGCGGGCCCGCTGGTTAGTGGGTACGGTCCGCCAAATTGAGTCGTCGATCATCGGCAGCAACAGCAGCTCAGAAACAGGTAATGCAAAGAGTCTTCGAGCGAGGCGATCCTGCCGGGAGCAGGAAGGACTCGCTCGATCGAGATCAAAAACTACATCAGTCGCGAAATGCTATCGGGCCCTCTTCGCAGCCTTCTTCGCGGCCTTCTTCGCGGCCTTCTTTTTGCCCGGGCGCCTGCCGGACAGCCCTTTACCAAACGGATATTCTTCAGCGACTGGTTCCAGGTGGCCGACATTTGGCAAGGTGTCGTCAATGGTGACCACGCCAAAGGTCGTCGTGAAAATCGTCTCTGAGCCGCAGATGGCGTTTGCGAGGAGGTAGGCCCGGCGCCGGTCCAGGGCCACATCGCCCAAAGTTCCGTCGGTTCCCAGCAGTCGCTCGAGCTGGGCCGGTTCGACCGGTACTCCCGGGGTGTTCTGCTCGATGAACTGCATCATGTACGATCGCCAGGCAGGTGAGCGGATGCCGCCGATAATGGCGGCCACCGCCAACTGGACGTTTTGCCCGGCCTCCGAGGCATACTTGCTAATGTTGGCTTGTTTCTTTTGAGCCATCTCCATAATTGTTTTTGCCATTTGCTTTTCTCCTTCAGGAATTTGAGACTAGAGTCGGTTACAGTACCTCAGCCAAACTGAGAAGATCGCTGAGCGCAAAGCGCCCCGGGGTGGACCCCAGACTTGGCTTCCAATCTTTCTTTCGAAGAATTGAATCTTTACTTCCTCGAATGAGGCCGATGAGGACTTCCGCGACAATCGTGCTGCCTACCGGGCCCAAATGCCCTGAACCCTGGGCCGCAGCTTCGGCCAGAATGTAGTACCAAAGCGGCGTGCGTTGCGTGAATTCCCCTTCGCGAACCGCGGCGAGTTGCGCGTCCGAAACACTCTGAGCGACTTCTTCGATAGTCGCCGGGCTCATTACGGGAAGATCCAACGCCGAGGCCACGGCCTGTCCAGTCGGCAGTCGCAGCATATAGCCACGCAGAAGGTTTCGCACCGGCAATCTTCCCTCGGGCATTGGCTTATTAAAGGCCGTCAATTCAAACAACGTTTGCGACAGGCTGGTGTCGATCGATCGCGCTTGATTGGCTCCGCCGTCGAGAAAATTCTTCCAGTCAATAATCCAGCTTTCCGGGAGCGTGTCCGCTTTGCCGAGAGACCCGCTCAACGCCGTCAGCGTGAACAGGTCTGACAGCGTCGCTTGTTTGAAATTCGAGTTATAGCGGTAAAGGTTTCGGACCATGCTGTGGCCGAAACGGTAGGCCGCCACACTGAACTCGAACGGCATAAACAAGTCGTCGGGGTCAGGCCGGAAAACCCGGTTACCGCCAGTCAAAAGGTCGTTTACGATCCATGGATCGCAGATCCGCGGGAGGAAATCCTTAATCACGATCCATTGATAGTGCCGGCGCAATATCCTTCGTGTTTCATAAAACGTGTGGCCTTGCGTCGCAATGGCATTGTGCGCCCGCAGGAAAGCCACATGTAGCTGTGCGATGACCAGGTTTTCGTCGTCGCGCTTATCGCCAATCAGCGCGGCCCGGTCCTTACTATTCGTTGGATTGCGTGGCAGTCTGGGCAGATCGTTGGCCTTACCCGGCGAGCCCTTGTCCGGATTGTCAGGTGAAACGAACCCCAGCACCATCCTTGAACACCGTCGCGGCGCCGGCTTGTAATAAACGTTATCCAGGTCGAGGCCGGGCGTGCGCCCGTTGGTGATTTTGGTATGAATTTCTTCGGGCGTCAGCACTCTGAAGTCATCGTCGCTCAGCTTGACCATGTCGTCGGACTTCGCCTCAAAGGTAATGTCATGGTCAATGAATTGCCCGAAATAGGTGTACGCGGAAGGTATCGATGAATCTGCGCTCTGCCCGCCAAAGGGCTCTCTCATGGTGTCGCCCAGACTTACCAAACGCGCGAAGGTCTCGGGCGTTTCAGGCAACAGCGCCTCAGCCGTTTGCAGATCGGGAAAGAGATAATCGAAACGACTCTTGCTGCTGGTAATTGCAAACGAGAATGGAAGGTCCACCTCACGGTTAAGATCGCGAACCGTGGTTTCCGCTTTCTCTAGTCGTTCGAGCGTCGGAATTACACCATGCGAGATTTTCTTGTATTCGCCCATACCAAGAATTCCCTGACTACGTCTTAACCTTTGGAACTGCTATGGAAATGCGGAGAGAGGTCGCGGATTGTCGTAAAGATATGACACCAGTCCGGGGCCCGGATTGGACCACTGGCCCGAACTTAGCTTCCTGTCTTCACAAGCCAACGAACTAAATGGAGCCCAAACCTATCATGAATCGTAAGTTATCCGGCACTTTCGCGAGATTGGTTACAGTTTTTTATTTCGCGCTTTTAATGACTAGGCAAGCTAAACTGCTACTGAAGAGCAACCAGTCAATACTCTTTCCAATCAAAGGACGCAAGAAGCCTCCCCGCCGACGTTCTAACCAACATAAGCGACCGCAAGTCCAATAGCGACGGCGCGCTTTTCAGTTTTTCATGCTGCCCGGCGATCTCTCCAGCGCGCGCAGTAATTTTCTTGGTTTAAGGGAGAATTGTTATGAGGATGAACGGAAAGGGCTGGGTGACCGGCCTGGTTTTGACGATTGCTATGCCGCTGGCGATGTTTGCCGCGGGGTGGGGGACCGCTGGACAGAAACCGCAGCAGAAAGATGACTACCGACTCGAAGGCCCGTTTACGCACGGCAACCTTTCGGTCTTTTTGATCCATGGAAAGGATCGAATTAAGGGCGTGACCTTTATCACTCTTCAGGAAGCTCTGATCCAGAAGAAAGTGATCGTGCGCGAGACGCGCTCGGTGAATGAACTGTCGATTGAAAACGTGTCGAGTGATGAAGTCTATGTGCAGTCCGGCGATATCGTGAAAGGCGGAGCGCAGGATCGCATGCTGACGACCGATCTGATTCTGCCGCCGCGTTCAGGCAAGATTCCGATCGGCGCATTCTGTGTTGAGAATGGCCGCTGGAGCCAAAGAGGAAACGAAGCGGTGGCCGTATTTAACTCGTCTGCGAACACGGTGGCCAGCCGCGAAGTAAAGCTCGCCGCCAAGATGAAACAGTCGCAGGGCGAAGTCTGGAAAGAAGTTGCCGTCGCCCAGGACAAGCTTAGTTCGAATACCGGCGCCGACGTGAAATCGGCGGCCTCGCCGACCAGTTTTCAGTTGGCTTTGGAGAACAAGAATGTCCAGGCAAATGCGGACAGCTACGTAGGCGCTCTGGACAACTTGCTCGACAGTCGTAGCGATGTGATCGGTTATGTGTTTGCGATTAACGGCAAGATCAACAGCGCCGACGTTTATGCCTCGAGCGCACTGTTCAAGAAGCTCTGGCCCAAACTCTTGAAGGCCAGCGCCATCGAAGCCGTTGCCGAGTCGCGTCGCGGTGAAAAATTTGACGCGCCGAAGCCGGCCGAAGTGCAGGGGTTCCTGGACGATTCATCCGGCGGCGCCGAAAAACAGAAAGACGTTACCAGCCGGGTCCAAACGGTAACTCGTGAGTCCAGCGAAAACGTTTTCTTTGAAACTCGCGATCGGGCGAAGGCCGACGCGTGGGTTCACCGAAACATCATCAAGAAGCATTAGGCGGCAAAGGGCAAAGTCGAAGAAGTCAGTACCATTCGCGTAAGCGAACGGATTAAGGAAGACATCGCTGGTTCGCGAAGGTATGTCCTTAACCCATCCGCTAACGCGGATGGTACTGACTTCGCTCTTTTCCTCAGTGCACTACCTTCGTCGAATACAAAATTCCATACAACTCGTCTTCATGTTTCGCAAAGTTCCCGGAGTCCGTCGACAGAATCATCGTTATGAGTTGCGTATTCCCGGCAAAGGTTCGGTAGGCCTGCCATTCCAAACGGCGAATGTCTCCGGGCATTTCCTGTTTCGATTCGCGGAAGCCGATGCCACGCACACCATCAAGCTCCAGCCATCTCACCTCATCGTATTTGCCGATTTTCTTCTGCGTCTTGGCAGCTTCGAACATGGCCTTATTGCTGGCGTCGACGAGGTCTTTCATCTGCGGCATCACGGAAATCGCCACCGAAAGATGCGCGCCTCCTCCTGTGTAACTGAGCGACTCGTTACGAACGTCGACCTTGCTCCAGTTGGGCGGCAAGGTCCATGTTATGCCTTGCTGGTCCCATTTGACCTCTTGTCCGTTGGCCAACGCCGCGGTTTGCGCCGCCGTGGGGTTCGCTTTCTCTACCGGATCGTCACCAACCTTATCGGAACTGCCGGAAGATGATGATGACGAGGAGTTTGAATTGCTGCCACCTCTTAGTTTGCTCGACAAGTTGCACGCCGCCACAACGAGCACCAACCCGAAAATCAACAAAACGTTTTTCATCTGGTTCACCGTTTCTTTCTGCCGGATCAAAAGGCAGTCGCCTTTTACTGTAACCGCGAGAGCATGTCAACTTTCTATGGAAATTAGTCGTGACCCAAATTTCATCGCGGGTTTTCTCTAGCCCAGGCGTTTACGCCTGGGTGAGAAGAGAAGACACTATCAAAGCCCCATTAATGGGGCTTAAGAAAAACTAGCCCTCTTCTCTTCCCAGGCGTAAACGCCTGGGCTAGGTAAAAGTCATTCAAAATTGGGGCACTACCTGGAATTATCCAAAGGCTCTCTCGCCACATCTTCAATTAAGGCATACGCGCGTGTTATGCTGGCCTCGTTCCCCTTACAGTTCGACTAAGTTCAGGGCGTTTGATCATTTCAGACGCTAGAGAGGTTCTTATGCAAATTGAAAGACGTTTAGTTCTATCTGGAATGGGAACAATTTTTAGTCTGGCTTTCCTGTTTCTGTTCACGGCGTGCCAGCCGGTAAAGACCACCGATGCTAACGCGAATGCCAACGCAAATGCGAACTCGAGCGCGAATGCCAACAGCGCCAGCGCCAACGCCGAAAATGCTGGCACATCAATCAACGCGCGCGAACCTGAGAAGTACAGCGGCACGATGGTGCTCAGCATTGAAACTGAGGGTGGCGACAAGGCGATCGGAATTCCATCTCTGTCCGTTCAGGTGGCGCGCAGTGGCGAGGATCGCAGAATCGAATTCAAACTGCCTGACGGCTCGCCGCTGATTTATCTCGATCACGACAATCGTCATTACGTCATCCTGCCGGCCCGCAAGCAATATGCGGAACTGACCAAAGAAGCCACCGGCGTGCAACTGCACAAGCTGCTTACGCCCGGCCAACTGGTCGCGGATCTCAAGAATAAGAAGGGAGTCGAGCGCGTCGGCGAAGGACCGCTGAATGGCCGCACGGCAGAAAAATATCGTTACGCCGCAGCGACGAATACGAATACCAAAGCCGGCGAAGTGAAGGCTGAAGCTTTCATTTACATCGACAAGGAAACGGGGCTTCCGCTGCGCGCCGAGATGGTGGCTGAAAGTTCCGGCGACGTGAAAGGCGTGAAGGGTGTGCGGGCGGTAACGGAACTGCGCGACATTAAGACGGACGTCGATCCGGCAATGTTTCAAACTCCCGCGGGCTTTGAACAGGTCGCGCCGGAAAAAGTGCGACAACAGATTGCGGCGCTCACCGGCGCGGTGGAAGCTATTTTAAGGGCGATGATGGCCGGCGCGTCAGGAGCCGGGGCTTCGCCGTCAGCCACAGCTTCGCCAAAACCATAAGATGAAAAAATCAATTTTGCTTCTGATAGTCGGCTTGTTGTTAGGCGGATTGGCGACCGCGTATTTTCTCGGTTCACCGCGGTCGCGAAACTTGCCGGGCACGCCGCTCAAGCCGCCGGACGGTTCCGGCGATACGACAGGAACTGTCAGCGTGTCGATCGATGAAAAATTTTTCGATTCGCTGCTGGGAACGATCTTCAACCAGCTTGGGCCACCGCAACTCAAGCTCTCGCAGGGCGAGCCGCAGGGATTAATCAGGCCGGCTGCGTTCCAGGGGTCCTGCAACAATGTAGTTATTCTCAACGCGCAAGCCGGTAACGTTAAGACCAGTGTACGTTTTACCGGAGGGAAAATTGTGGCGCCGTTGGTCTTCAGCGGTAGCTACAGCGTGCTGACCAGCTGCGTGAATTTCAAAGGCACCGCGAAAGCCACCGTCGATCTCTCGTTTGATGCTTCGAAACAGATGGTCTTTGGCGCGTTGAATGTCGAGGAAGTGGAGCTTGAAGGCGTCCTGCCCGTCGTCAGCACCCTGGTGACGGCCTTCGTTCGCCGGGCAATCGCCGAACGTTTGAATCCTTTCCCGGTGCTGCCGGTCTCGCAACTCGCTCTCTCGTTGCCGGTGCAGCAAAGCGGCGGAAACGTTAAGGCGACCGTGAAAGACGTGCGCTCGGAAATTCAGGAGGGCACTCTGAAGCTGTATCTGACTTACGACTTCAGCGCTGAGAAGAAGTAACAGTACCTGGCAGGCGTTCTGTCATAAGGGCGAGTCGATTCGAGATTTCAGTAAAACACCCGCAGGGGTCTTCGAGCCCGCGGGTGTTTTTGCTGCCATGCGGTTTGGTGACTGGTGTTTAAGGCCTCGGCGCCGGATTCACCTTCAGTACTACATCCCACGCCCAGCGACCAAGCTGAGCATTGTGTGTGTCCTTGACCTTAGCTCGGTACCGAAACTGATTGCCATATTGATCGGTTTGCTTTGACTCCTTGTAGTCAAGCTCTGTAGACCGAGTTCAAGCAAACTATGAAGTTCTGACGTTTCAGATACGCCGTTATGGTTTGTATCCTGCCACAGCCGCAACGAAGTGAATACGACATCCCGATTGTCGATTTGGCCGTCTCGGTTTCCGCCGTTGCCTGGCCTGTCGAATTCCGCGAGTGCGAGAAATCCGTTGCGCATTGATGTGGCATTGGTTGATCCGTGAAGTTGCCGAACAGTTCCTTACCGCTATCTATCTGACCATTGCCATTGCGATCAAGAGCCAGCCAGGCATCATCAGAGTTCCCCGTCGTCCACGCTATCGGTTCGGAATGACCGTCTCCGCCTAAATCGAAGTGGACACCGCCATAAGCGTCTGTAAGAGCAAACCCGTTTCCGTCCACATCGATAAGAATTGGCGTCGCGCCGCAACAGCAACCCTGGCCGCCATCAGTAAAATCAAACCCACAACCCCATTGAAAGTCACAGTAATCGACCGCGCTCGCACAGCCGCCCGACTCAAGGGGATAATAGGGCGAACAATGTGCGGGACAAGATTGAGGCGCGGGGTTACAGTTGTTATTCATGAAATTCCAGTACCCGCCTGCGCCGACACACTCCGGCTGTGTCTCCGGCGTCGGCGTAGGTGTTGGTGTAGGCGATGGCTCACACTTGACGAGCAAGCTACAGGTCAACCCAGCACAACACGGAAGTTCGGCGTTGCAGTCCTCATCCTCGCTCTTACATGACGGGCCACCGCATGGAGGAATGGTCGCAGAAAGCAGTTTATCTTTGTCGGTCGCGGCACAATAGTAAGACCCCTGCTTTGATTGTTATTAACGCAAGTAAAATTGGACTGATTATAGTGAGAACCCGAACCGCAACTACTGGGAATTGGAAAGCACTTCTGTGAACCACAAAGGCCACCTTGGCTTTGCGTGCAACCGAGGCTGGCACACTGTGACTGCCGCCACCATTGCTGGTGAAGGTTTCGCACGTATTTTGGCCACTACAAGTGGTGCCTTGTGCCGTACTGATTTTGTAAATACTCACTGCGGCTGAAGATGCTAAAAAGAAAAGGCAGCAGTATCAGAATCAGAGAATTTAGACGGTTCAGTTTAGTTCTCATCGGGATTCGCCTTTAACTGGGTTGTGACTTGACTGAGTTCATATTTGAGCTGATTAGAACCGCCTTTGTTGTAAGCCCGCTTAAGCCTCTCCATTATCGACGCGACGGCAGAGCTAAATCCCTGCTGCCATTTTTCCGATTGCGCCGGCGAGGGCTTAAAGTTCGCGCGAGCATCTTCAATTAGTTTTAGAACATCCTGACGGCCGGATAAGTGACTAGCATCTTTCAAACGGGCGGTTATGAGAGTGGCCGCGGCGCGTTGGCCCGCTGACGTCTCGGCGAAATTGCCCGAATCTTGGCCCCACGTTGTTCCATCAACGAATTCGACATAATCGACCGATAGGACAATACGCTGTTGCTTTCCCGGCTCGATGTCGCTCGTATCGGAATCGGTTGTTAGTGCCTTCGGGCTGAGGGGTGAGTGCCCGCTTACGGGCAGATTTGTGAATGAGAAGCTGCTTGCTGCCACCTTTTGCAGGTAGACCTGTTGTCTGATCGCGTATGCTCGAACTGGTTTGGTGGATGCATTAGTGAGATCATACACAAATTCAGCGTACGCGGAATCTGCGTAGACAATGCGCGGAGATGAGATAACGATTGGAACGTCGGGCTGGATATCCACCGTGACAACAGGCTTCTGTGGTACCGAGAACGGAGCATTCTCCCGAATGGCCGTAGCCTGCAGCTGATTACGATTGCCGCGTGTGACCATGATCAGAGTCAGAGCCATGACTAGCAGAGTAAGCAGCCTTGTGAAGACGCGCAGAGATGGGAATGTCATATTCATACTCCTTTGAATCAAATCTTGTAATAGAGCAGTTTCTTAACTTCAGTTGCGCCGCTAGTCTGTAACAGCTTTCACAACCGAATTCGATATCAATCACAGTGTTCCCAACACCGCAGTTTCCTGCTCAGGTGTTAACTTACCCGTCCAGAAACTCCTTACTACTCCGGAACCGTCGACGATGATTAATGTTGGGGTTCCGTTAACACCAAGTTGGTCGAGAGGAAACTGTTTGACTTCGTCGGCGCGCACGCCTAATCGTTCAAGATACTCTCGACTGTCGGTAACCGACTGAGAGGAAATCGCTATTAAACGTGTTTTGCGTTGATCTTCGGCGAGCCTTCGGTAAAAAGGTGCGCTCTCCGTGCAGTAACGACAACTGATCGAAATCGCCAACAAACACTGTTTGACCGTTCGCCTTCCAGTCGATATCTAATAAAGACACGGCTGGCGGCTTAACCAATTCTTTTTCGATAGCGTCCAATTCTGAGGCTTTCTGGGGGCCTGTCAGTAAGTAAGATTTGACCAAGACTATGGCTAACAGGCATGCGACTGCAAGAATCGCAATGTTAGCCGCTATCTCAATCTTCTTGCTAATGTTTGGGAGCATTGAAGGCCCTCGTCAATTATGGCCAACTACGGAATATTCTTTGACGTCGGCACGACGGCCGAAAATGCCCGCCACTATACGCCAGCTATCGAAGATGTCAACAGTTTTGGGGTGATAGCCATTTAGTTGCGAGGGAGTCGTATTCGTAGTTGCTCTTCCTTACGGTCGGGCTTCTGACAACACCACCCATCTTCACAATCACAAAAATAATTTCGACTTTTGCTTTGAAACGTTCCCATCGTTTTTGTCATTCACGCCCGAAAGCAGACGTTCCGACCCGCTGGGTCGGGAACCCAATTCAAGCGGAGGATGACTATGACTAAAAAGATTATCGCGATGTTGGCCTTGTCGCTCGCGCTGTCGGCTTGCGAATCGAGCCCGACGGAAAACAACTCGAACTCCAACGCTGCTCAGCCGGCCAGCAGCACGCGCTCCACGCCGGCGCCGGTCACAACTTCATCTGTGGAACCGAGTCCGGCTGCGAAAACTGAGTTCAAGGCCGGTGACAAGGTAAAGGTGACTGCCAATGGCTCGACCGCTGAGGCTACGATCGTCAGCGTCGATGAAAAGGCGGGGAAAGCAATTGTCAGAGTCCAGGGCGAGAAGCAGGACAAGACCGTGGCTCTTGCCGATATCGTCAAGCAATAACGAATCGCCCGGGACATGAAGGCAACGTCCGACAGTTGCCTTCATCAAATCGTTGCCGTGGCACAGACTTCAGTCTGTGATTGCCGGCTGAATGACCACAGACTAGAGTCTGTGCCACTTGCGCGCCCATGTCGCCCGCGAAGAAACTTCAGGAACTAAGGCAGGAAGATTTCGATCGCCTGCTGAATTGGCTTGATTCCGATCTCGCTCGCGCCGGTCAGACTTACGAAAAGATTCGCTGGCGCCTGGTCGCGATTCTGGCTTCCCGTGGCTGTCACACGCCCGAAGAGCTGGCCGACGAAACGATCGATCGCGTGGCCCGTCGCGTTGCGGAGATTCAGGAAACGTATGTCGGCGACAAGTCAATCTATTTCCTGGGCGTGATGAACAACGTGCATCATGAATATCTGCGCCGCCCGCAACCGCCACGCTTAGTTGAACCAGACGACAACGCCGAAGCGAAGGAAGAAGTCCATGCCTGCCTCGACCATTGTCTGACGAAGCTGGCGCCGCACGCGCGCCAGTTGATTGAGCGCTACTACACCGGCAGCAAGCGCGCGAAGATCGATGCACGAAAATTGCTCGCCCGCGAGCTGGGAATAAATGCCACCAGTCTGCGCTTGCGGGCCCTGCGGATCAGAGAAAAACTGCAAACGTGTATTGACCACTGCTTAGCAGTGTCAGAAGCCCGACCGTAAGGGAGGGCACTAGCAGCAAACACAATGGAAGATAATCAGCCACAACTCGAGTCTAACGGCTCGCGCCAATTTTCAGACGACGCGATTCGCAGCTTCCTGCTTGGGCAGTTGGGTGCGGCCGAGCAAACAGCGTTTGAAGAGAGCCTCTTCACCGATGGTGCGTTGGAAGCGCGCGTGCGGCTGGCCGAATTTGAATTGTCGGATGATTATGCCTCTGCGCGATTGAGCCTGAACGAGCGCGAGTTGTTCCGCCAGAGATTCCTGCTGACTTCTGATCGCAATCAGATAGTTGATGTGTCGCGAGCGCTGCATAATCGGTTTCCGACGCGACCAGCCGCAGAATCGCGAAATGCTATCAGCGAGAGGCTGAGAAACTTTTTCGACCTTAAGCAGCCCGCGTGGAGATACGCGTTCGCAGCCGTAGTCTTAGTTTTGCTTTTCGCGACAGTTCTGTTGGTGACCAAAAAACCTCAAATCGTCAAACGGTTATTACCGGATCCCGTCAGGCCAAGACCTAGATTGACACCAACGCCGCAAATAATGCATCACACAACGTCGCCGGCTTCACCGGCGCACGTCGAACAGTCGCCGCCCATGCCCGCGCATGAAGCGCCCGATCTAACCGTGGCTCTCAACCCAGGCGTCGGAATCGATCAGGCGCCGTCTTTGAGTTTGCCGAATGATGAGGCATCCCTGGTCCGGCTTCAACTCAGGATCCGAACAGATCGGAAAAGATCGTACCAGGCCGATTTGTTTATTTCATCGGGCGAATCTGTTTTCCAGGCCGAGTCTCTCAAACCGCCTGACACGAACCCGGGCGCAATCTATTTTGACGTCCCTCGAAGGATGTTGAAGAGTGGGCAGTACCTGGTAGTCCTGAGTCGGGTCGATGGTGATTCGACCGTGAAGGTGGCGGATTATTATTTCAAAGTGCAGTAGGGGTCGTGATTTCGTTTGCGATGCTGGAGTCAGTACCATCCGCGTGAGCGGATGGGTTAAAGAAGCTTCCTGAAGAAACGGATCAGGTTCTTGATCCCATTCGCTTACGCGAATGGTACTGACCTGAGCCCCAAAGTTACTTCACGCGACTCTTGCGTCGCCGCAGGAAATCAATCAAGACAAACTGCGAGAGATTATTTGGATTCGCAAAGTACGCCTTGCCGTTCGTCATAGCAGTCATCTGTTTGACGAATTCGACCAGGTAGTAATCGCTGGCCAGCATGAAGGTATTGATCATGATGCCGGCTTTGCGGCATGCCTGGACTTCGCGAAACGTAGCCTCCATCACCCAGGGGTCGCCGCCCATTGAGTTCTTGTAAATGCGACGCTCGCCAGGGTCACCGCTCGGCCGCCAATTGAAACCGCCGGCGTGCGCCATCGTTCCATCCACATAACAAGCCGTCGGCTTACCGTCAGTAACCATCACGATCTGTTTCATGTCCTTGCGTTGCGACTGCAGAATGCGCCGCGCCAGTCGCAGGCCTTCCGCCGTGTTCGTGTGATATGGACCGACCTGAGTCGTAGCCAGTTTCGCCAGCGGAAGTTCCTCCGCTGAATCGTGAAATAAAACTATCCGTAAACTATCTCCGGGATACTGTGTGCGAATCAGATGGCCGAGCGCGAGCGCAACTTTCTTGGCGGGCGTAAAGCGATCTTCACCATAAAGAATCATCGAGTGCGAACAATCCAGCATCACGACCGTGGCGCATGATGATTGATAGTCGCATTGATGTACGTGCAGATCTTTGTATTCGAGGTTCAGCGGTACCTTGAGACCTTCACGCTGGATCGCGGAAAGCAAAGTCGTGTTCACATCCAAATTAATCGTATCGCCAAATTCGTAAGGCTTGCTCGCTGCTTCAGCTTCGACACCAGTGGCGAGATGCGCGGTGTCGTGACGCCCCAGCGAACTCTTGCCTAAACTTCCCAGGAGGTTGCGCAGAGTTTTGTAACCGAGAAAGTCCAGGCCCTTCTCAGTTACTTCAAACTTGACGTTGCGCGGCAGAGGCTCTTCGATGCGTCCTTCACCGTTACCCATCGTACCCCGCCGCTGCTCAGCTTGAAGCTCTTCCTGCAGCTTTAGATAACCTTCTTCAACCAGTCGCTCGATCAGTTGGTTCAGCGTTTCCTGAAGTTGCGACCCTTCATACTTGCCTTCGTTATCAGCGAGCATTTGCTGAATCTGATGCTGGCTCAAAAGCTCTTTGTCGATCAGCGCCTGCAACAGCGCACGGCGCAACGCATCGAGCGAAGTGTCCTGCGGCCTTCGCTCGCGCGTCCAGTAGTAGTCATCGTCGTACCCGGAATAGAGCAGCGAGTCAGACAGACCCTCCATCAGGTCGCCGAGATTAATCCCGAAAACGTCGAGGCCGTTGAATTTTGAGTAGCGAGTGAACTTCATTCTAATGAGCAATGAGGTCAGTACCGGGAGCGGTAGCGACCGGGTTAACCGATTGTCAGTAGCACCGCCGCGTTAACGATAACCCGGTCGCTATCGCTCCCGGTACTGACCTCAATCCCTAACTATATCTTCCCGTCTCCGTCAGATCATCATAGATCAATCCGCGCCGATCCTTTTTCGCTTTGGTCACCGCGGTGTAGCCGCCTTCTTCGTTGCGACTGATTTTGTTTTCAGCATAAAGGCCTTCCAAAACAAATTCGCAAGCGGCGACCGTCCGCGCTTTATCAAGCTGACTGAAATCAAACGGAATCAACGCCGTATCGATTAACTCGGGCGCTGATTCCAACAGCAGCATGCACTCGTCCGCCGAAGCCGTGTCGGCCAGCCGCACGTTATTTCCCTGGTCGAACCACGCCACCGTTGGCGCAAAGTCGATCCCGACGAAGTAGCCTTCAAAAATTTCACCCGCCGCCCGCTTAATCAAATCTTTCGCGATGCGGTTGGCGCCGACCTGCTCGCCTTCGTATTCCAACTCCATCTTGCCGGTCATCGAAGGAATGGCGGCGTAGATGTCGGCAATCCGCGGCACAACTTCCCCTTCTTCGGTCATCAACGATCGGCGCTCGGCGTTGGACACCACGGATTCCATCACCGTGATCGGCAGACGCTGCGACACGCCTGAATGCTTGTCGATGCGTTGATCGTCGCGCGCTTCGAAAGCTATCTGCTCGATCGTCTCGCGAATGAAATCGGGAATCACCAGGCGATCTTTCAAACCTTCGCGCGTGGTCCAGGCTTCCTGTTTCGTAATCTCAACGCCCAGCTCAATCTCTTTTGGATAGTGCGTCAGGATTTCGGCCCCGATGCGATCTTTCAGAGGCGAAATGATCTTGCCGCGCGCCGTGTAGTCTTCCGGATTCGCCGAAAAGACAAGCATCACATCCAGAGGCAGCCGCACCGGATAACCCTTAATCTGCACGTCGCCTTCCTGCATGATGTTGAAAAGACCAACCTGAATTTTTCCGGCGAGATCGGGCAGCTCGTTAATCGCAAAGATGCCGCGGTTTGCGCGCGGCAAAAGTCCGTAGTGAATTGTCAGCTCATCGCTCAGCAGATGACCACCCTTCGCCGCCTTGATTGGATCGACGTCGCCGATGATGTCGGCGATGGTCACGTCAGGTGTCGCGAGCTTCTCTACAAAGCGCGCATCGCGACTGACCCAGGCGATCGGCGTAGAGTCCTGATGCAGTTCGATCGTCTGTCGGCCGTACGCGCTGATGGGATGAAAAGGATCGTCGTTGACTTCTGAGCCGGCGATGATCGGAATTTGTTCGTCGAGTAAGTTCGTGAGTTGCCGAATGATGCGGCTCTTGGCCTGCCCCCGCAGACCGAGCAGGATCAAATTGTGGCGCGCGAGGATCGCGTTGATAAGTTGCGGCACCACCGTCTCGTCGTAGCCAACGATGCCGGGAAAGAGTTTCTCCCGCCGCTTCAGTTTGCAGACCAGATTCGCCCGCATCTCGTCTTTGACTGAGACTGATGCGTGGCCACTCTCTTTGAGTTCACCTAAAGTCCGTGCTCGTTCCATGCGTCAGATTCTAACCGAAGCGTGTCAGAACCGAGAGCGGTAGCGACCGGATCAAGAAGTAATTCGTGATAACCGAGACGCGACGCCTAAAAGCATCCGGTTAATTGGGTTTTGCAATGGTGCTTCTTGATCCGGTCGCTACCGCTCCCGGTTCTGACACGTTATGTGAGCGTTTAGAGGCGGGCTACCGCCCGCCCCTGGAATCTTTTCCGTTTAGACCGCGGACTTGTCCGCCGGATTCGAACCATCAGCCGGACAATTTGGAGTGCGCCGGCAGAGCGAAGCGGCGACGGCGCTTTGGATTCGGGTCAGAAGCCCGCGCGTCAGCAAGGGCTGCGTTGCCCTCCCTCACGGTCGGGCTCTGGACTCGCCTTTACCGAAAGCCAATCCAAAGCGCCGTCGTTGCCGGCGCACTCCAAATTAGGCGTCATGAAGCGGTGTAGTTTCCGGCGGCGTCTTGCGTAACCGTTCCGTCTTCGATCAACTTCTCCAGATGCGCCAACACCGCACGCTCAGCCATCGCGTGCGCTTTGGGCGAGACATCAGTGTAAGCGCGCGCGACAATATCTTTCGGAGTCGCCGCACCTTCACGAACCGCCGCCAGGATCAACTCTTCGCGCTGCCGGCGATGAGCAATGTATTCGTCGATTTTATCGTAAGGGTTGGCGATCGCCGGACCGTGTCCGCCGAACAGAACCGACAGATTAGGCAAAGCGCGCATGCGCTGCAGCGAACCAAGATACTCGCGCATGTTTCCTTCCGGCGGGTCGATCAAAACCGATCCGTATCCGACGATGTTGTCGCCGGAAAGCAAACCGCCCGTGCGTTTGTCGTAAAAACAAAGATGCCCCCGCGCGTGGCCCGGTGTGTACAGCGCCCGCACGCTAATTCCCGGCTCCCCTGCGAGCGTCAGAATTTCATCATCTTCGATCAAACGGTCCACTGCGAATTGATTTTTGAGCGATTCGGCGGTGAGACGATGCGCGGCAACCGGAACCCGCCTTCTGTGATGTGCTTCGAGGTGATCGTTTAGAGCATTCACGCCGGCGACATGATCCGGATGAACGTGCGTCAAAACCATTTCTCGCACAGATCTTCCGGCCATCATCAACTCATCAATGAAATCAGCCAGAGCTTTTTGCTCGTCTTCGTATGGCGAACCCGGATCGACCACCAGAATCTCGCGCGACGAATAAATCAAATAACAATTGGTGTGCGTCGCCGGTGGCTTGGTCGGCGTGCGGACGGGAAAGCAAATATAATTGGGATGGAATTCAATGCCGCGAGTCGGCTCGCCATGCGCCGCCGGCGTCGAAAGAAATCGCTGAACTAGATCTTCGTTCAGCCCGCCGGAAAGAGCTTTCATCGCGTGCAAGACGGGAGGCACGACAATGATCTCACTACGTTCCCACTGGGCGTAGGCATCGCCCGCGGCGATCCATTCACCACTCTCAAGTTCAGAATCTTCGGTGACGTGCGGTTCCTGCTTTGGCGGACAATGAGAAAGAAAGAACCAGGTATCGAAGCGCCGCGGCGCGAACGGCGGCGTCAGCCAGCGCCCGGCAAAAGTGAAATCATCGGCGTCGAGATGCAATCCATAATGAACGAGCAATTCGGGCCAGGACATCCGGCCTGATTCAAGATCATCGAACAGCGAAGCGCGCTGGCCCACGGTTAGTGTTTGCGATCCACGCGCGAGCATCACCCCAACTTCTTCAAACAGCTCGCGCGCGGCGCAACTGATCATCGCGGCGCGCCCGGCATCGTCACAGTTGCGCACCGGGACGTCGGCATCACTCGCTTCGCGCTGGCCACCTGGAAACGCCTGATAGCCGCCGAGAAAGGCGAGCTTTGTGCTGCGCTTAACCCAGAAAGCTTCCGGGTTATTTGGATTCGTATTCGGCCGAAGGAGAATTACGGCGGCGGCGTCTTTGGGAAGCCTGACGTGAGACTGAGGATCTGTAGACGTCATTTCGGCCGTCGCTTTCCAACCCACGCGAATTCCTTGCGATCAGTGAAGACGAAACCCTTGAGATCTCCCTTTCTTAGAATGGCGCGATGGACCGGCCCAAAGAATTCCAGATTCTTTTTTCCAGCAGATCCGGTTCGAAACATGATCTCGTTTTGGCTGGCCGCGAAGTCCGAACACTTTTCGGTGTTGCCTTGGGCATCGGTGTAGTAGGCTGTGAGGACGCCATCCTCACTGCGAATCGACAGGTGAACCGGATATTTGATCTCGCTCCAGCGACTCGGGCGGTTCATCAGCTCAATCCTCCATTCGCCCACAAAATCCCAGTTCTGAGCACTGGCGTTGATCGGGAGGAAGAGAAACAGCACGACCGCGAAAAAGAACGACGAGTTTCGTTTCATTGATACCTCCTGAGATGAAAAACCGTAGGTCGCAAGATTACCATCTGAATCTTTCACCATCGCCGCCCGCCCACGGATTCCCGCGCATGTGATAGCCGCCTTCTTCCCAAAAGCCGGCCTGGTCCTCGGACAGAAAGCGCACGCCCCTGACCCACTTTGCAGATTTCCACGCGTACAGTTGCGGGATGATCAGACGCACTGGCCCACCGTGCTCGGGCTCAATCGGCGCGCCGTCGTGCAGAAAGGCAAACAGCGAATCCTCTTTCAGGAAATATTCGATGGGAATGTTGGTGGTCCAGCCGTAATCGTAAGCCAGGGCCAGAACGAATTTTGCTTCCGGCTTCATGCCGGCCAGCTTCGCAATCTCGCGCGCCGGCACGCCGGTCCAGATGTTGTCGAGCCGCGACCAGCGCGTGACGCAATGAAAATCTGAATAGACCTTCACGACGGGCAGCTGCATGAACTCATCAAGCGAGAACTGCAAAGACTTTTCCACCAAACCGTCAACTTCAAATTTCCAGGTGGCGAGATCGACGGGCGGCGTGCCGTGAGCATCAAGCACCGGCCACTTCTTAGTGCGCGACTGACCAGGAGGAATGCGGTTCTCGCGCCGCGTGTCCGGACTGATGATGATGTCAGGTTCTTCGATTTCTTCAGGCTGGCGCGGACCCTGTTGCTGATATTTTGGGCCTTTGATTAGCGTGTCCAGAAAACTCATTTCGCGTGGTGAGAATTTAGTTATCGGCTGAGTAAGATTTGTGCGCTTCGTCCTGCGCGTCGATCACCGAATCGATCAACGAGCGCTCTTTCTCAACCAGCGTGCGCAAGGCTTCGCGGAAAATTCGCTGCGACAAAGAAGGATCGCGCAGCAGCAGCGTGCGAAACGACTCTTCGCTCCATTGCAGCACGGCCGCGCCGGTTTTGGCTTTTACTGAAGCCGATCGTGGGATGCCGCAGAGGACGGCCAACTCGCCAAGGATGTCGCCGGGCTCCGCTTCGGTGAGGGTCAAATGCTGGCCCTCGCGATCGACAAAAACTTCCAGCGTGCCGGTCAAAACCAGGAGGACAAAGTCAGCCGGGTCGCCTTCCTTCAGCAGCACGGCGCTGGCTTCATGTTGTTTCACTTCGCCGGAATCGAGCAGACGCTTCGCGCCATTCGCGGTGAACCCTTTGAACAAGGGAAAGGTCGGGATCAGTTCAGCGTAGTTTTCGTTCATGATGGTTTTTCAGAGGCTCGTACAGGCCCGCTGCAGATTATCCGCAGGCATCCATATTGCCAAAGTGATCGGTTTGTTTGGTCCAGCCAATTTGACCGCGCGAGTTTTTGACTTGGACCCACCAAACGGCATCCGGTTCAGAAACTACCTGGAAATCCGGTGAAGGTTTGTTATCCGGCCCCGGCAATGGCGGTATTTCATCGGAGTAAATTTTTCCGCGAAACCAAATCCTGGAAAAGCCTTCACCTTCATAATGCAAAACGTAAAGAATGTCGCCCGGCTTCACGCGCACCTTGCGATCCTGGCCGATCGTTTGCGCCTTCTTAACAATCACCTTGCCGGGCTTGACCGTAAGGACGACACCGGTCACGCCGTTGACATGCTCACCCTTCTTAACTCGAAACGCGACGCCTGAAGTGGTTGAGCGCTCGTTGTAAATGACCGTGTTCGCTTCGACGGTCCAGCGCCGGTACGTGCAGCATTCAAATGGACAAGCTCCGCGATCAAGATAAGACGCGGGCGGCTTAATGTCCTGGGCTGAAGTTATTGAGCCGGTCAGGAATATTGAGAGAATGATCACCCTGGTACTGAATCTCATCGCTCTCACCCTTTGGTTTGTCGTTCCGCGAGTCTAATCAATTCTTCCGGCATCCATTTGCCGACGCCTTTGTCGGTCGCGCCGCCGATGCCTTTCGAACGGTCGTGCCAACTGTCGCGGGTGCCTTCACCGCCCCGGGCCTGTTCGTAATTCTCGGTTTGCTCCAGAGACAGTACGATGCCCTGCGCGATGCCGTTCCAGTCTTTCTGCTGGATGCCGCGCAAAACCAGCGGCAGGCCCGCCGACCAATCCTCTTCAGGCGCGCGCGCGTCCTGTTCCGGGATCGTCAAATTGTAAGTCGGCGGCAAAGGGCCGCCCGAAAATTCGCGCACCAGTTGTTTGGCGATCTCTCGATAAGACGTCTGCGCGTTTTCTTTGCGCATCGCCTGCGCGCGGCGAAAGAGATCGGAAACGGTTGGGTCTGTTTGAGTTTCGGCCAAGAAGCCTCCGGATTAATCGTGATGAGGATAAGTTACACGCCTTAAGTGTCGAAGCACAAGCGTGCCGCGCTCCGTCGGAGCGCAATATTTATAGACACGAATCATTCTCAAAAACGGTTTCGCGAGAAGGCATCCGCAGCGGGATGTCTTCTCGCGAAGAGCCCATATAGCACTCGGAAACTATAAACATTTGGCGCCTACAGCGCCGTCACGAATCAAATTCGTCCGAGCTCTTTGCGCGTAAACTCGTCTTCGACGTTGCCGGTATTCAATGTCGTAGCCGGTTCGAACAGCAGTACCTCGCATTCAGCTTCAGCGAAGGGCCGGTGCTCGACGCCGCGCGGCACGATGATGAACTCACCCGGCTCGATCCATTCTTCCCGTTCATTTCCATCTTCGCGAAAGTCCATGCGGAAGCGACCTTTGACGACGAAGAACATCTCGTCTTCGTTTTCATGATGATGCCAGGTGAACGGTCCCTGAAATTTGACGAGCTTCAGGTACTGGCCGTTCAATTCGCCGGCGATGCGCGGATTCCAGTGATCGCTGATCTGCGAAAACTTTTCGGCAAGATTGATCTTCTGCATGAGTCCCATGTGTCGCATAAGTCCCACAGGTCCCATGAGACAAACAGGACCCACGGGACGTATGCAAACCCTAGTTAGCGACGCCCATCTGCCAGAGCATGAACGCATAATCAAACGCCGTTTCGCGAATCGCGTCATAGCGACCGGAAGCGCCGCCGTGGCCCGCGCCCATGTTTACTTTCAGCAGCAGCGGATTCTTGTCCGTCTTGTAATCACGCAGTTTCGACACGAGCTTCGAACCTTCCCAGTACGGCACCTGACTGTCGTTGAGCGAAACCTTGACCAGCATCGCCGGGTAATCCGCCTTGTGAATGTTGTCGTAAGGCGAATACTTCTTCATGTAATCGTAAGCCGCCTTCTCGTTCGGATTGCCCCATTCAATGTACTCGCTGGTCGTCAAAGGCAGCGACGCATCGAGCATGGTGTTCAGCACGTCAACAAAAGGAACTTGCGCGACGACTGCTTTGAAAAGATCGGGCCGCATGTTCGCGACGGCGCCCATCAACAAACCGCCGGCGCTGCCGCCCTGAATCACTATGCGATCTTTCGAAGTGTATTTGTTGTTGACCAGGTGCTCGGCACACGCGATGAAGTCGGTAAAGGTATTAATCTTATTCATCATGCGGCCGGCGTCGCGCCACGGTTCACCCATCTCGCCGCCGCCGCGAATGTGACCAATTACATAAACAACTCCCCGGTCCAACAGCGCCAGACGGCTGGCCGAAAATCCCGGCGGAATCGAAATGCCGTACGATCCATAGCCGTACAGCAGCGCCGGCGCCGAGCCATCGAGCTTCACAGTCTTGCGATAAACGACGGACATCGGGATCTTGGTCCCGTCCGCCGCGGTCGCAAACACACGTTCGGCTTTGTAATTGTTCTTGTCGAACCCGCCGGGCACTTCAGTCTGCTTCAAAAGGCTTGCTTTGCGCGTGTTCATGTCGTAATCAAAAACTGAACTCGGCGTGGTCAGCGATTGATAATTGTAGCGCAGCACCGGCGTGTTGAATTCCCGATTGTTGCTCAAGCCGGTCGAATAAACCGGTTCCGGAAAAACAATCCGATGCTTTTTGTTCTGCTTGAAGTCAACAATCTCGATCTGTTCCAAACCATTTTCCCATTCAGACAGGACGGCATGATCGGCAAACAGATTGATGTCTTCGACTTTCACCGCGGGCCGGTGGGCCACAAACTCTTTCCAATTCTTTTCTGCAGGGTCCGCAACCGGCGCGGTCACCACGCGAAAGTTTTTCGCGCCTTTATTCGTGCGGATGTAGAAGAGATCGCCGCGATGGTCAACGTCGTATTCGTGATCGGCCTGGCGCGGCACGACTACTTTCCAGGCCGCGTTTGGATCAGTCGCGGGGATGAAACGAAATTCAGTCGAGGTCTTGCTGTAAGCGCCGAGCAGGATGACAGCTTTGTCTCGCGATCGGCCCACGCCAATGTCGAACAGCTCGTCTTTCTCTTCAAGCACAAGATCGTTCTTGTCGGTTCCCAGCACGTGCCGCCAGAATTTATCGCTGCGCTTGGTGACTGCATCTTCAGTCACATAAAAGATCGTTTTGTTGTCGGTGGCCCAGGCGACGTTATCGACACGTTCAATGCTTTCAGGTAACAGGTCGCCGGTCTTCAGGTTCTTAACGTGCAGCGTGTATTGCCGGTAACCGGTGTTGTCGGTCGAGTAGGCCAAAAGGTCTCCGTCATCGCTGGGCGCGAAGGCGCCGATCGACATGAATTTCTGGCCCTTGGCCATCTCATTCACATCCAGAAGGATCTGCTCAGCCGCGTCCAGACTCTTAAACTTGCGGCAATAAACCGGGTACTGCTTACCCTCGATCGTGCGCGTGTAATAGAAATAATCGCCCCAGCGGTACGGAACGCTGATGTCCGTCTGTTTGATGTGACTGAGAATTTCGTTGTAGAGCTTTTCCTGCAGAGCCTCGGTCGGTTTCATCACCGCGGCGGTGTACGCGTTCTCGGCTTCAAGATGCGCGATGACGTCCGGGTTCGACTTTTCGCGCAGCCAAAAATAATTATCGACCAGCTTATCGCCGTTGATTTCGGTCGTCTTCGGCTTCTTCTCGGTAGTTGGGGGTTGCAGCATCATCGATGAGTTTCCATCCTGCGCTATAGCTTTCACGGCAAATATTGAAATTGCGATAAGGAACAAGGGAAGCAGGGCTCGGTATTTCATTGAAAATCTCCTTGGTCAGAACCGCCTGCAGTAGCGGGCGGTTTAAGATTCAAAATGGGGAGACCATCAGTTCGGAGAGTAACCGCTTGCTACCGCAGGCGGTTTCGGACTTGTTGACCAGCTCACGGCTGGTCAATCATGAACCGTTCAACCACGCAGCGGATTGCCCCAGCCTGATTGTTTGTATTTTCCGTCTTCAACAATGCAGGGCACCGTCGGATCGCCGCCCGAGTATTTGAACATCTCAGCGCGATACTCCTTATTGGTTTGAGCGTCGCGATCGATAAAAGAAACGCCTTCTGAGTTGTAGTAATCGCGCGCTTGCTGGCAATAAGGACAACCGGGCTTGGTATAAATAACGAGAGACAAATTGTTGAACCTCCGGAGAAACGAGTTTAGCAGCAGGATGAGGAAGTTGAGAAGCGAGCATTTGGAGCGCGCCGGTAGAGTTTATTTGGAGTGCGCCGGCAGAGCGAAGCGGATAGCCGGCGCACTCCAGATAAAAAAGGGACGAGCGCGCCTCAACGCTCGTCCCCGACAGCGCGACCAACCTGGATGCGATTCAGCCCCTCCGGGATGACGGCCCGGTCACGCCGATCTTTTTAAGCCCTCTCCCTTAGGGAGAGGGAGAAAAACCATCTTAATCTCGACGCGCGTCTCTTCGATCTCCGCGAAGATCTCTCACGTCGCCGCGCCGATCTCTCAAATCTCCGAACAGGTCCCTTCGATCGACGCGCAGCTCGCGACCGTCGGCACGAATCTCACGCCGATCGGCCCGCAGCTCTTCGAGCGAAGCACCTTCGCGCCGGTCCTGTCGAAGTTCGCGAATATCACCTTGTCGCTCACGCGTATCCTGCCGAATCTCGTGGCGATCACTTCGGATCTCGCGCGTGTCGGCTCTGATTTCGTGGCGATCCGCACGCAGTTCGCGGCGCTCTCCTCGATCAATTCGCCGCTGCGCTGACGCGGTTGCGAAAACCGCCAGCACCGAAACCGTCAACAGTGCAATCTGAAATAATTTCCTTTTCATTCGTGTTCGTCCCCCTCCTGTTGTTTCCTCGATAACAAAAGTTTGCAATCCCGAGGTCCGCCTCCGAAGAGGCAGGAGGAGAAAAACGCCGATCTATTAACGCCAAGATCCAGCGTTTCTTTCGCGGCGAACCCTTACTGAATTATTAGACGCGAGGTGATTGCGGAAGGACGAAATTTTTGGGAAGAAAAGAATGGACAGGATTTACAAGATTAACAGGATTGACTGAGTGGACTGCGGTCCGTTGCTGGTCCATCATGTCAATCATGTAAATCCTGTCCAATTCTCCTTTGATTGGCGCCTTCCCTTACGGTCGGGCTTCTGACACGCGTTAGAACGAGGACAGTGGTTGTGTTTGTAAACCAAATGCGCGCGGGTTCTCGCCGATGATGGCGGCCGCAAAAAATCTCGGCACGTAATAAACGCTTTCAGTTTGAAAGCTCGCGTCCAACTTGTCGCGTTGCTCGGTGAGCACGCAAATGCTGCACGCGCGATTCTGATCGTTGACGAGCGTCGCGAGGTCGCGCTCGACATTGTTGCCGCCGCGATTGTAGGCCAACAGGGCCAAAGCTTCCTTCATCGGATCGTTGTTGAATTGTTTCAAGCTGACGGCGATATAGCGCGCCGCCGCATCTGCCGACTTCGGCACGTCCAATAAATCAGCTGCTGATAATCCGAAATGCTCGCCGGTCTTTGGCACGAATTGAAACATGCCAATCGAGCCGGCGGCGTTTGCCGATTCAAGATTCACGTATTCAGATTCCACGACCGGAATGTAGAGGCCAAACAACGGCGAAACTCCGCGAGCTTTGAAGATGCCGTTCAGCGTTGGCGCGTGCGTTTGCCCACGCTCAAAGATAAGCCGCGCGTCGCTTTTGCCAAGCTGCTCACTGCTGTTATTGCCGATGCGCCTGACATAAAAATCCAAAGCTTTCTGAATTGCGGCGTCAAACTCGGGCGTGAATTGATAGTCGCGGCCCGACAACTGGCGCGCGATGCGCCGCGCTTGTTCGGCGACAAATGCCGCGCGTTGCGGCTGGGTCATTTGCTGATACGTTCCGGTCGATTGCGCAACCGGTTTAGCCGGTACGGTGACGAGACAAGTCGAGATTGTTAATAGCACAAGCAGTAATCTTTGAATTTTCATATGTTTCTTTCCCTCTGTTTCGATCTTAGCAGGATTGGATTTACCGGGTCTCCAATATCAATAGCGATAAAGCAAGGTCGAAAGTGTTCAACTGAGGCCGCGATTCAGCCGCGGAGCGGCCGAAGATCCGTAGCCCATGGCGTAAGCCATGGGATCGCGTTCGAAAAACTAGAATAAGCCGCGGCGCGGCGGAACACTTCTCGATTGAGTGTCGCCGCTCCGCGGCTGTCTTGTTTTACCCACTGATACCCACGGCTTACGCCGTGGGCTACAAAACTTCCGCGCGCTTCGCGGGCTGGGTGGTAGGCCAGGTGTGAATGAAAATTCAAGAGACGCTTGCAAGCGAGAAATAACACCGAAAGTGTTCACGAATCGTTGAAAATATTTTCTTTTGCCCCGGCCGATGCTGCATCCGATTTCACAATCGCGAAAGGTGATAAGATCGAGACTCGGCACTTGGGACTGATCGGTGCAGTAGCCCGACCGTTAGGGAGGGCGTTTCCATTCGCGTTGACGCCCTCCCTCACGGTCGGGCTACTGCCGGCAAGCGACGTAATGATGATGGCTGCAACTTCGGGTGTCACACAACTGCTGAATGACTGGCAGGGCGGAGATCGCAGCGCGCTCGACAAGCTGACGCCTCTGATTTACGACGAGTTGCGGCGCATCGCGCACCGCTACGTGCAGCGTGAGCGCAATCGTCACACGCTGCAAACAACGGCGCTGATTAACGAAGCGTACCTGAGGCTGGCCGGCAACGAAACACCCGCGTGGCAAAATCGATCGCATTTCTTTGCCGTCACTGCCCAAGTGATGCGGCACATCCTGATCGATCATGCGCGGCGGCGACGTTTCCTCAAACACGGAGGCGAGTTGCAACAGGTCCCCCTTGAAGAAGCTTCCTTGATGTCTGCTGAACGCGCCGCGGAACTGATCGCTCTCGATGAAGCACTGGATGAACTAAAGCAACTTGATCCACGCAAGAGCGACGTCGTGGAGTTGCGTTACTTTGGCGGTCTCAGTCTGGAAGAGGCCGCGAATGTTTTGGGCGTGTCGGTGATGACCGTGCGTCGCGATTGGCGCGCGGCCAAGGCCTGGTTATTTAGAAGACTGTCAGGCGCTGCGAGTGACTGGAGCGCAACCGTCCCGGTTGCTTCTTCTTCCAATGCAAGCGAGGCCGCTTGCGCTCCAGTCAAACCGAATTATGACTCCTGAACGCTGGCAACAAGTTGAAGGCGTCTTACAAGCGGCGCTCGATCGCGCGCCGGCGGAGCGCGCCGCTTTCTTAAACGAAGTGTGTTCAGGCGATGAAGAGTTGGCGCGTGAAACGAATTCGCTGATCGAAGCTTATGACCAGGCGGGCGACTTTATCGAAGAACCAGCCATCACGCAGGATGCGCAAATCATTATCAGCACTGGCGAGCATGATCACACGGGGCGCGAAATTGGACCTTACAAAATAATCGACCGCATCGCCGGCGGCGGCATGGGCGAGATTTATCTTGCCCGCGATCCGCGACTCGACCGGCTGATCGCCTTGAAAGTTCTGCCGGCTTACTTCGTTTCCGATGATGAACGCGTGCGACGATTTCAGACTGAAGCGCGCGCGGCTTCCGCGCTGAATCACGCAAACATCCTCACCATTTACGAAGTCGGACAGTCTGAAGAAGTTTTTTTCATCGCCGCTGAATACATCGACGGTCCGACGATTCGCGAACTGATCCGCGCCGGCAATCTGTCGTTAGCTAAAGTGTTGAAAATTGCCGACCAATTGCTCAGCGGCCTGACCGCCGCCCATGCCGCCGGGATTGTCCATCGCGATATCAAGCCGGAAAACGTCATGCAACGTCGCGATGACGTGATCAAGATTCTGGATTTTGGCATCGCCAAACTCATGGAGCGATTGTCTTCGGAAACTTCAGCGCGAACCGCGTCCGGCTCGACGCTGCAAACCGAAGTCGGTGTGATGCTGGGCACGATTGGCTACACCTCTCCCGAACAGGTGCGCGGCCTGGACATCGACGAACGCACGGACATTTGGAGCTGCGGCGTCGTGCTTTATGAAATGCTTGCCGGCCATCGGCCGTTCGAGGGGACCACAAACGCGGACACGATCGTCGCGATGCTCGAGCGTGAACCCGCGCCGATCTTTGGAATGAGTGCACCCGTCGATCCGGTCCTGCGCAAAATTCAAGCCGTCGTTATCAAAGCTTTGCGCAAAGACCCGGCGGAGCGATACCAGACGGCCGCAGAGATGCGCGCCGAGTTGGCGCAGATCAAACAAGAACTGGATGCCGGGAAAGACTCGCGGTCGCAAAGCGCGATCAGTCTGCAGACAAGGGTGAGCGAGCTTTCAGAGATCGCGGCGCGCACCATTCCGCGAAAGATGCGCCCCGAGATTCTAGTCTTGATCGCGGCTGCGATTGTGGTAGCGCTGTTCGCCGGACTATTTCTCTATCAGCGTTACAAGTCGCGGTCTGTCGTCGTCCCAGCGACAACAGTTGCGAAGAAACCCTACTCGCAAATGAGCGCGGCTGAGCAACTCGCCTTTGTTGAGGCACAGGAGCAGCGCATCTCAGCAATGATGGGTGACCGTCCGGTGAAGTTGAATGATGAGGCCCTGCGCGCGATCAAGGCCCACGTTGATCGGTACGTCACACGTCACAACCCGGCAACGGAACCCGGCGCTGAAAGCCTGGGGAGTCTTTACGCGCGCGCCCCTAAATATATTCCCACCATCACGCGTGCCTTCGCCGAACGGAAGATTCCACTGGTCATAGGCTTGTATCTGCCGATGATCGAATCTGCCTACACGCCGTGTTACGAAAACCAGTTCGGTTCGAAAGGCCTGTTTCAGTTCCTGCCGGCCACCGCCGAGCATTACGGCGTGGCGCGCGCGGATATGTGTGACGTGGAAAAAATGGCGCCGGCGGCCGCGCACTACTTTGCGGATCGCATGGCCGAACTCGGCGACGATTCGCAGAGCATGACGCTGGTCCTGCTCAGCTACAACCAGGGAACAGACCCGGTAACCAGCGCGCTCAGGCGACTGCGCGAAATCGACGCCAACTATGAGCGAAGTTTCTGGACGCTGTTTGCCAACCGCGAAAAGCTGGGCGATTCATTTCCAAAAGAGAGCGCCAATTATGTGCCGGCATTTTTCGCCGCGGCGATCATCGGCGAAAACCCGGAAGCATTTGATTTGCAGATGCCCGCGCTGTCGAGTCTGGCATCAGCCGCAAATGAAAAGCGGTGAACTTGATCTTGGAGCGCGGACGTCCTTTCTAAATTCCGAACGCATGGGCTCTGGTTCGTCGCTAGTCCTCCAAACTTGAATGACCTTTGCGTAGCCCAGGCGTTTACGCCGGGGGAATGAAAGGCGGTAGTTCAAAAGCCCCATTAATGGGGCTTTAATAACGCGCGCTGTTTCTCACCCAGGCGTAAACGCCTGGGCTACAGAAAAACCTTACGATGAAATTAGGGCACCACCAGTCGCCGCTATCTCTAGCCTCACTCCGCCAACTCGGCTAGAATGCGCGCCAGAAAAGGCATCAGGCAGGAAGCTCTTACGACTTTGCCTAAGCGCGCGGACCTTCAGTCTCTCAAATGGAACAGCAGATCCATTTTTGTACCACGCACGATAGCGTGCAGATTGCTTACGCCACTGTGGGCGAGGGGCCGCCGCTGCTGAAAGCGGCAAACTGGCTGAGCCATTTGGAATTCGACTGGCAGAGTCCGATTTGGCGCCACCTGCTGCGCGAGTTCTCGCGCGATCACACTCTCATTCGTTATGACGAGCGGGGCAACGGACTGTCTGATTGGGACGTTCCCGATCTCTCCTTCGACGCGTGGGTTGAAGATCTTGCCTCAGTGGTTGAAGCGGCTAAGCTCGATCGATTTCCGTTGCTGGGTATTTCTCAGGGCGGCGCCGTGGCGATCGCCTACGCGGTCCGTTATCCCGAGAAAGTCTCGCATCTGATTCTGTACGGCGCGTATGCGCGCGGATGGATCACGCGCGACTCGGCCGACGAAATCGAACAGCGCCAGGCGCAGCTCACGCTCGTGCGTTTGGGATGGGGCAAGGACAATCCGGCGTTTCGCCAACTTTGGACTTCGCTGTACGCGCCCGACGCGACGCCGGAACAGGCGCAGTCTTTCAATGATCTTCAGCGCATCTCAACTTCGCCTGAGAATGCGGTAAAACTTTTGACTGAGATGGGAAAGATCGACGTGGTCGATCTGCTGCCGCAGGTAAAAGTTCCCACGCTCGTCTTGCACTGCCGCGATGAAGCCGGCGTTCCTTTTGAAGAAGGTCGCAAGCTGGCGGGCACAATTCCCGGCGCGCGTTTCGTCCCACTTGAAGGCCGCAACCATTTACTTCTTGAAGGCGCGCCGTCATGGGGCACGTTCGTCAAAGAAATTCGCCGCTTCCTGGGAACGGAAGAAACGTCGGCCCTCACGCAGACTTCGGGTAAGTCTGCCGGCGCGTCACGCAAAGCTGCCATCGATCTTAGTCGCACCGATCTTCCTGATCGCTATTCTCTGATTTCATTGCTGGGCGTGGGCGGCATGGGCGAAGTTTATCTGGCCGAAGACACAAGGCTGGGGCGCAAGGTCTCGATCAAAACTCTCCCCGCAGAATTCACGAATGACAAAGAGCGTTTGCGTCGTTTCCATCATGAAGCGCGCGCCGCGTCAGCACTAAATCATCCGAACCTGCTCACGATTCACGAGATCGGCTCGGAAGCCGGAGCACACTTCATCGCCGCGGAGTTCATAGACGGCGAAACTCTGCGCCAAACTTTGAAACGCGGAAAGATGAAGGTTGATGCGGCGCTCGACGTGGCGCAGCAGGGCGCGTTCGCGCTGACCGCCGCGCACGGCGCCGGGATCGTGCATCGTGATATCAAACCAGAAAACATCATGGTGCGCCGTGACGGCATCGTGAAGGTGCTCGACTTTGGTTTGGCCAAGCTGCTCGAGGATCACGCGCGCGATATGATCGATCACGAAGCTGACACACGCGCGCTGGTGCTGACCGATCCCGGCAGAGTGCTGGGCACGCCGCAATACATGTCGCCCGAACAAGCGCGCGGAATTGAGCTCGACGCGCGCACGGACATCTGGAGCCTCGGCGTCGTGCTCTACGAAATGCTCGCCGGACGACCGCCTTTTCGCGGCGAGACCAGAAGCCACACAGTCGTTTCGATTCTGGAAACGGAGCCGCCGCCGCTCAGCACTTTCGCGCCCGATATCCCGGCTGAGCTGCATCGAATTGTGCGCAAAGCGCTGACGAAAGATCGCGACAGCCGTTATCAAACCGCGCGCGATTTGATGATTGATCTAAAGAATCTGCGACGCGACCTGGATATTCGAAGCGAGATTGAACGATCAACTGTTCCGACCGGAACGCAGATCGCCGTCGCGCCCGCGACTACCGCTGAACAGCCGGCGGCTGAGCCGCGTTCGACGGATTCAATTTCCAATCAGACTCAGATTGGTTCAGCGCCCACCGGCGCGGCAACCAGCCCGCGTCCTATCGCAGTAAAGAATCGCAAAGTCGTAATCGCGCTGGTTGCAGTACTCGCGCTAATCGCAATTGTGTTCGCCGGCTATTGGTTTTTTGGTAGTCGATCGGATGTGGGCGGGCGGGTCGAATCAATCGCGGTCCTGCCGTTTGCAAACGCGAGCGGCGACAAAAACGCCGAATACTTTTCCGATGGCATGACGGAAAGCATCATCAACACTCTGTCGCAATTGCCACGCACGAAAGTACTCGCGCGCACGACATCGTTTCGCTACAAGGGCCGCGAGACTGATTTGCGGAAAATTGGGAGTGAACTGGGCGTGGACGCGTTGTTGACCGGCAAGGTTTCGCAACAGGGAGACACGCTGACGATTCAGGTCGATCTAATCCGCGTTAGCGATGGTACTCAGTTATGGGGCGGGCGTTACAACAAGAAAATGTCGGACGTGTTTGCCGTTCAGAGCGAGATCGCGAATGAAATCTCAGAGACTCTGCGATTGAAGTTGAACCCCGACGAGCAGAAGCGGGTCTCGAAACATTCAACGGATAATATTGAGGCCTATCAACTCTATCTTAAAGCACGTTACGAGGAGAATAAGTTCTCGCCCGAGGGAGCGCGAAAGGCGCTTGAGTACTACCAACAAGCGACCGTCGCTGATCCTTCGTATGCCCTCGCTTATGCGGGGCTCTCTTATATTCATTCGTTGATGGGGAACATCGCGCTGAATCCAAAAGATCTCTATCCGCTGGCGAAGTCCGAAGCCCAAAAGGCGCTGGCGTTGGATGAAACGTTGCCGGAAGCCCATACCTCGATGGCCGTGATCGAACTTTTTTATGATTGGGATTTTCCGGCGGCCGAAAAGGAATACAAGCGGGCCCTTGAACTGAATCCCAATTATGCCGAAGGCAATTCCGGGTACAGCGGCTATTTCAAAGTGATGCGGAATTATCCGGAGGAGATCGCGCAGGCCAAGCGCGGCCGTGAACTCGATCCGCTTTCGTCATTTACCAACATGGAATTAGGCGAAGCGTATTACATGGCACGACAGTACGACCTGGCCATCAATCAAATTACCAAAACCTTTGAGATGGATCCGCACCTGGTCGGGTTCGCCTATCACGTCCGCGCGCGAGCTTACGAGCAGAAGAAGATGTACGCTGAGGGCCTGGCCGACTCGCAGCGATGGGCCGACGCTTTTAAGGATAATCCACAACCGATCTCATCAGTCGCGCGATTTCACGCGAGGATGGGAAATCGCGCCGAAGCGCTAAAAGGGCTCGATCGATTGCGGGAGCTTTCGAAACACCAATACGTATCGTCGTATTGGACTGCCACGGTTTACATCGGTCTGGGCGATAAGGAAAGCGCGCTGGCCGCCCTCCAAAAGGCTTACGAGGAGCGGTATTTCCTCATGATTTGGATCAACGGCGATCCGTTGTTTGATGGGCTTAGATCTGAGGCGCGTTTCATCGATCTGGTCAAGCGAATTGGATTGCCGCAGTAGCCGGAAATGACATCCTGCTTTGGGTAAATAGAAAACCATCGCCGATCTCAGAAACATGACTGATCGCGCCAGTCAGAAAAACTTGGCGCTGCGAAATCAATTGGAATTGGAACGATTCGCATCCTGATCCTCGGCGACGCGGTGGTCGTTACTAACCTTGCGCGCGTCATTCTGCGCACTAGTGTCATCGAACTTTGCGCCTTTTAAATCCGAGTCACCAAAATCAGCGCCCTGCATCAGCGCGCCCCTAAAATCAACATTTCGCAAATTACATTTCGACAGAGTAATGTTCACAAGAAGCATCTCCCTGAAATTTAGCTAATCGATTGCTGAAACCGGCCGGGCCCGCAATAGCCTTTCGCACAACGAGATGTTTACGTTTATCCGGCTGCCATCAATAATCAGCCTGCCATTAAAAGGTCCAATGTCTATTTCCTTCTGAGATCTGCTATGGAAAGCCGCGTCCCACCAGAGTTCGCCAAATTTGCTTAAGATTACCCTTAAAGGTTCCTGCGGGACGCGAGTCAAGCTTGTCGCTTCCTTCCAAACTGCTGCTTCCACCATTTCAATACCGATCGCGCCTTTGGCGACGAAGAATTCTACGAGGTGCCGGACCATATCCAGCTGAAACTTAATGTTAGCCTCCCGCAATCGGCCGGCCGCGTGCCGGCAATTTCGCGGCAAAATGCGTTTCAGAGCAAAGGCCAATGCATTGAGAACGATCCCGCTGTCTTCGACGAGTAAGACCGTGATTAGCTGGTCTACGGCAATATCGTGGTACGGGTAGCGGATCATCTTGCGATCCAAACGCCACTACGGCGTATCTCTCTTCCAGCGCCACGCGAAAAAAGATATAGCGCTCATCCGCGCGAGCATTCCGGCCGCACTCGCGCGTCCAGTAGGGCTCTCCTTGTCTCCAAGTTGTTTCAACGCGTCGTAAAATTCCGTGTCTTTTCGCGCTCGCCGTGCAGACCGATGATTCACGAGGAGTGTAAAGAGCGCGACCATCGCAGCCGTGAATGCACCGAGAATTGCCGCATTGTCCGAAAGGGTGCGCAAGAAAGTTTTAGGTGGGTCGGGATGTTGGAGCTTTTTTGTTTGCTCCTCGTAGTATTTAGCCTGTGCCTCTTCGTTGCGCCGGCGCGCTTCGTTGAGTTCTCGATCTTCGCTCGCGACGTTCGGCGTGGCGTTGGGCGATGGCGTCGGCCGCGTTTGAGCTTGCGCGATCGCGGAAAAGATTGTGCACGAAACCAGAATCAAGAATGCCGCGCGCAGATTCACCCGAACGAGTCGGGATTGGCGGAGTGCGTGAGAGGACACGGGTTACCTCGCGGTTGTTGGGCTTACCGAAAATCGAGGCCGAAAAATACAGGAAGCGCGGCGCGCAGTAAAGGCTAAAACCATCTGGCCCGATTTGCTCGGACCTGAAGTAGAATCTGGCCCGCCAATTCTTTGAAGGAGCTAACTATGCGCAAACTAATCTGGACGCTACTGTTGCCTCTGGCCCTGTCGCTCACGACGACGGCGCTGGCCCAGACGCCAACTTCAATTATCGCAATCAAAGCCGGTCGCCTGATCGATCCGGAAACCGGAACGGCGGCAACCAATCAGGTCATCATCATTGACGGCGAGAAGATCAAAGCCGTCGGCGCCAACCTGCCGATTCCGGCCGGCGCGAAGGTCATCGACCTGTCGAGACTCACCGTGTTGCCCGGACTGGTGGACGCGCACACTCACATGGCGATCACTTACAAGGAGCAACCAGAAAATAACTATTACTACCTGACCTATGTAATGGAATCGTCGGCGCTGCGGGCGATTCAGGCAGCGTCGAATGGGATTCAACTTCTCAGCTCCGGGTTCACGGTGGTGCGCGATGTCGGAAACAATGCGCTCTATGCCGATACCGCTCTTCGCCAGGCGATTGAACAAGGTTGGTTACCTGGGCCGACCGTGATTCCTTCGGGACCGATCATCGGCAGCACCGGCGGGCAGCTTTGGCCCACACCGGAAATGTACAAGCAGCACAACATCATGTTTCCCGAATACATCGACGCGGACACTCCGGATGAGATCGTCAAAGCGATTCGCCAGAACATGTTGTTCGGCGCCCGCACCATCAAAATCTGTGTCGACTGCAAGCCGTGGGGTTACTCAGTCGAAGACATCAAGCTGGTGATCAAAGAAGCGGCGAAGGGTGGTTGCAAAGTCGAAGGTCACGTGCAAACTGCCGACGGCGCGCAACGCGCGATCGATGCCGGCATCTACATCATTGCTCATGGCAACGCCCTCACACCGGAACATCACCGGCAAATGGCTGAGAAAGGAATCTTTCGCGCGGGCACTGACACTCCGTTCACTAAATACCGTGGCAGCGAAACAGCTTTTGCGACGACCGTCGCCAAGCTGCATGACGCCTGGGAAAAGAAAGTGCCGCTCACGTTTTCAACCGACTTTGATTATTGGAACGAGCGGATGAAGGACGAAAAGACCGGTGATTGGCTGACCCGCGGAGAGATGTCGATCGCCTTTCTCGATACCTGGAAGGCCGCGAAGATTCCGCCACGCGACATTCTCTATGCGATTACCATCAATGGATACAAAGCGGCGGACATTATTAATCAACGTGGGCCCATCAAGCCGGGACTGTTCGCCGACATGATAGCCGTCTCAGGCGATCCGCTGACCGACATCGATGTGTTGCGTAACGTTCAGTTCGTAATGAAGAACGGCATGGTCTTTAAGAAGGATGGCGTCATGACCCCCGAGAAGTTCTTTCATCCGGGGCCGGTGCGCATACCGAACGGCAGATGGACGCGGTGAGTTTTCTGTCAGAAGCCCGACCGTCAGGGAGGGCCGGTTTCGAAGCCAGCCTCAGAAACATCAGAGCGCTCCTCGGCAGTGGCCCTCCCTGACGGTCGGGCTTCTGACACCCTCGATGAAAATTCACTTGCGCGAAATTTGAATCCTGCCTATACTGCCTCCGCTCTTACCCCGCACTCGCCAAATCCCCCTGAAACTAGGCATGTTGCCTGCTTTGCAAACTCTGTGGCAGCGCTTGATCATAACGCCGCCGTCCGTCGTTTCACGGAGTCGTTTTGACCGTTATCACCGTGACGAAACCCACTACTCAGGAGGAAGACCCACATGAAAAAGCTAGCTTTATTTATCGTCGTAGCGCTCGCTTGCTCGGCGTTGCTCCTAACTGCGCCGGCCAGTAGCCAGGGCCATAAAGAGAAGGTGCGCAAAAACGCGAACAAGATTCAAAACAACTACGTGGTAGTTCTGGACGACGAAGTAATTGGCGAGCGAGGTGAAAACTCACTCGCGGGTTACATGGCCGATGACATGGCCAGAATGTACCGGGGAAAACTGAAACACGTTTACAAGCACGCAATCAACGGCTTTTCGATCGAAATGTCGGAAGCAGACGCTGAGGCAATGAGCCAGGATTATCGCGTGCTCTTTGTCGAGGAAGACGGTGAAATGACCGCCATCGCAACCCAGTCGAACCCACCATGGGGACTTGACCGAATTGACCAGCGCAACCTGCCGTTGAGCGGCACCTATACCTACAACTGGACCGGGTCGGGAGTTCGCGCCTACATCATTGACACGGGCATCCGCACCAGCCACACGCAATTCGGCGGTCGCGCGTCAAACGTCTTCGATGCTTTTGGAGGAAGCGGCGCAGACTGCAACGGCCACGGCACGCACGTCGCCGGCACCGTCGGTGGCTCGACCTACGGAGTAGCCAAGAGCGCATTGTTGCGAGGAGTTCGCGTGCTTGATTGCAACGGCTCAGGATCAACTTCCGGAGTAATCGCCGGTGTTGATTGGGTAAGACAGAATCACATTGCGCCGGCCGTTGCGAACATGAGCTTGGGCGGTGGCGCTTCAACCGCGCTCGACAATGCGGTGAACAATTTGAGCAATGCCGGCGTGACGATCGCGGTCGCTGCGGGCAACAGCAATGCCAACGCCTGTAACTCTTCGCCGGCGCGCGCAGTGAATGCCATCACTACCGGTTCGACGACGACCACAGACGCCCGGTCGTCTTTCTCGAACTTTGGGACGTGCCTCGACATTTTCGCGCCAGGCTCTGGAATTCTGTCAGCCTGGTTTACATCAGACACGGCGACCGCAACGTTGAGCGGCACCTCGATGGCTTCGCCTCATGTCGCGGGCGTGGCGGCGCTTTACAAGCAGGCGAATCCGTCGGCTTCGGCGACCACCATTCGCAATGCCATCGTTAACAATGCAACCACGAACGTGATCTCAAACGCGGGAACGGGCTCACCCAACCGGTTGCTCTATTCACTTTTCTTTTAACATGTGTGATTGGGGCGGTGGGCCGTGCATCCGGCGTTGCTCACCGTCGCTTTTCGCTGCCTGGTCGGATTGAAGGATGATCTTGGCTAGATTCAGCCGCGGAGCGGCAAAAGATCTGTAGCCCATGGCGTAAGCCATGGGATCGCGTTTTCAAAACAGAATGAGCCGCAGCGCGGCGGAACGCTTCGATTGAGTTTCGCCGCGCTGCGACTGTTTCTTTTACCCGCCAAAACCCACGGCTTACGCCGTGGGCTACAGAACTTTCGCCCGCTTCGCGGCTGGGGGAGTTAACTATGTAATTGCCTTTGAGAGAGGAAGTTCAAACACCATCATCAATACGAAATCAAACTCCCGCCACTTCTCAAAGAAATTAGCCAGCATTCATAAACTTAGATAAAATCCCCACGCTAAACTTGCCAATGTTTTCGTGGAGAGAGCGTCCTGCGTTTTCTCGGTGGCATCGCTGATCGCAATCTTGTTGATCTGAGAAGACTGGTCTCACCTTATTCGCTCAGTTAGAATCGGCAACGATTTCGATTAACTGATGGATTGCGTTTACCTGAAATGTCTCTGAGCCCCGGCACCAGACTCGGTCCCTATGAGATTCGCTCAAAGATCGGCGAAGGCGGCATGGGCGAAGTGTATCTGGCCCATGATCTGCGACTTGATCGCAAAGTCGCGCTGAAAACTCTGCCTGCTGAACTCGCCGCCGATCAGGATCGGATGCGCCGCTTCACTCAGGAGGCGTATGCGGCTTCGGCGCTCAATCACCCCAACATCATCACCATCTATGAAATGGGCGACGAAGATGGGTGTCACTTTATTGTTAACGAGTTTATTGACGGCATTACGCTGCGCCAAAGTTTCTCACGCGGGCCGATGGATGTTCCGAAGGTTTTGAACATCGCGATTCAAATCGCCGGAGCGTTAGAAGAAGCTCACGCGGCGGGCATTATTCATCGCGACATCAAACCCGAAAACATAATGATCCGTCGCAACGGACATGTGAAGGTGCTGGACTTTGGACTGGTAAAGTTGACCGAAGCATCTCGATCGGGAGAGGAACCCGACACTGAAGCCATCACGCGCGCGCTGAATCAAACCGCGGCCGGTGTGGTCGTGGGAACCTGGCAATACATGTCTCCGGAACAGGCGCGGGGTAAGCCCGTCGATGTGCGCACTGACATTTGGAGCCTCGGGGTCGTGATGTACGAAATGATCACGGGCCGTGCGCCTTTTTCGGGAAACACGAAGACCGATGTAATTGTCGCGATTGCGAAAGACGCCCCCGCGCCTCTGGCGCGCTTCGCGCCGAACGTGCCGCCAGAATTCGACTGGATCGTAATGAAGGCGTTGCGGAAAGAAGTAGACGAGCGCTACCAAACCATCCGCGAACTTGAATCAGATCTAAAAAAGCTGAGACAGCGGCTGGCGTTTCAAACCGAGCTTGAGCGTTCGATAAGTCCCGAAAGCCAGCTCAGCGACTTACGCTCACGCTCTACCGGGGCGGAAGTGCTCGCCGCACCGTCATCAATTCCTGCTCAATCGACTTCCGAGATCAAACTAACCAGCCCCGCGCCGGCTGCGACTCAAACGCGCGCCTCAAGCGCGGAGTCCTTTGTGGGCGCGCTCAAGCGGCATAAGACCATCACGGCGATCGGCGTGCTGGCGCTTGTGTTAATTGTCGCGGTAGTTGCGGTCATTTGGTCTGCGCGAAAGCGGCCCACGCTTACCGACAAGGACACGGTTCTGCTCACAAACTTCGTTAACACCACGGGCGATGCGGTCTTTGATGGAACTCTCAGGCAGGCCCTGGCTGTCCAACTGGGGCAATCGCCTTTTCTTAATATCCTTTCTGAAGAGCGCGTGCGCGAAGCGCTTCGCTTCATGGGTCGATCGCCAGACGAGCGCGTGACGAGGGAAGTAGGGAGAGAGATTTGTCAGCGTCAGGGACTGAAAGCATTGCTCGTCGGATCGATTGCGAGCCTGGGAAGCCATTACGTCATTACGCTGGAAGCGATCAACGCAAATACCGGCGATGCGATTGCGCGTGAACAGGCTGAAGCTGACAACAAGGAACAGGTCCTGCGGAAGCTGGGCGAGGCGGCGGCAAAGTTAAGAGAAACGTTAGGCGAGTCGCTGCAATCAATTCAGAAGTACGACGCGCCGATTGAGCAGGGCACCACTTCTTCGCTGGAAGCATTCAAAGCTTTCTCACTCGGAGTTGAACAGCAATTAAAAGGCAAGTACGTCGAAGCTATTCCTTTATTCAAGCGAGCGACGGAATTAGATCCTAATTTCGCGCTCGCTTATGGCCGGATGGCCTCGATGTACTATACGAACCGGCAATACGACCTGGCGGCCGCGGCTTCGCAAAAAGCCTTCGAGTTGCGGGATCGCGTCAGCGAACGCGAGCGGCTCTACATCTCTGCCGGTCACTACGACAACGTTACCGGGGAAGTTGAGAAGTATCTTGAGACGCTGGAACTGTGGAAGCGAACTTATCCGCGCGATGCTTCGCCGCCTAACAATCTCGCCGTCAAGTACAACGAACTCGGTTCATTCGATAAAGCCCTCGCAGAGGCGCGGGAAGCGATTCGCCTCAATCCGAATTCAGCGTCAGGCTACTCACTGGCCGCTGCCGCGCTGGTGGGACTCAATCGCTTTGACGAGGCGAAGAAGATCATCGGAGACGCACAGGCGCAAAAACTTGAAACTACCGCCATGCGGCGAACTCTTTATCGGATTGCTTTTGTCCAGGGTGACGCCGCAGCGATGCAGCACCAGATTGATTGGTTGAAGGGAAAGCCGGATGAATATCTCATCCAGGGTTGGCAATCTGAGACGGCTGCGTTTTCAGGTCAATTACAAAAATCCAGGGATTTTTCCAAAGGCGCTTTTGATTTGGCACAACGCCGCGACCTCAGCGACGTGGCCGCGCAGATTGCGGTGGCGGGCGCGGGGCGCGACGCGGTCTTCGGCGCTTGCGAGCTGGTAAAAGACGAGACCGCGAAGGCGCTCGGCATCACTAATCGTCAAACGACGATGGCCAATGCGGCCAATGCCCTCGCGGCGTGCGGCGCGTTCAGCGAAGCACAGCGTATCGTGGATGACTTGACCAAACGTTCACCGCACGACACTGTGCTGAATCGAATCCTGCTGCCGCTGGCCCAGGCCCGAATTCACTTTCAGCAGAACGACCCCGGGCTGGCGCTCAAGCAACTTGAGACAACCAGCCCTTACGAAGGGTATGCGCTTTTCCAGATCGCTTACCTGCGCGGTCAGTCATACCTTGGTCAACAAAAAGCCGCGGAAGCCGCTGCCGAATTTCAGAAGATACTCGATCACCGGGGCTCGCAGCCTACTTCTCCGGTTTACGCGCTCGCGCATTTAGGGTTGGCGCGGGCTGCGGCTTTGAGCGGCGACGCGGTGAAGGCACGCAAAGCGTACGAGGACTTTTTCGGCGTATGGAAAGATGCAGACCCGGAGACTCCGATTTTGAAATCTGCGAGACAAGATTACGAAAAGTTAAAGTGAGATGCCGCCATTAAAGTGCGGAAGCGACTGCGCACACAGTTCAAAAAGTTCCGTAGCCATGAACTCTGGAGCGCAGCGAAGGTGTGCGGACCTGATTAATGAACGCAAAGCCGCGATTTTGATATACTCAGCAAGCTAAGTTGACACGATTACAGAAGTTTATGCCTGTAACAGTTTCTCTTCCGGATGAGGTTCTCGCGGATCAAGACATTGCTCGCAAGGTCTTGGAAGAAGTTGCGCTTGAGGGTTTTAAGTCGAGCAAGCTTACGATGGCGCAGGTTCGCCGGCTGCTCGGGTTTGAAACCAGAATAGAGGCGCACGAATTTCTCTCTACACACGGTATTCCCTGGGTCGACTATTCCGTAAGCGATGCCGAACGTGAGCGGGAACTGCTCAAGAAGACCCTACGCTGATGATTGTCATATCTGACACATCACCGATCAACTACCTCGTGTTGATCGGGAAACAGGACATCCTTCATCTTCTCTTCGGTCGAACCATAGTTCCAAAGGCAGTACAGCGAGAGTTAAGCGCCCGTGCCGCACCCGCGCAAGTTCGACAATGGATCGCAGCCCCGCCTTCCTGGATCGAGATACGGACACCCTCGTGCCGCCTGAGGCTTGTCTCACCTGGACGACGGAGAGCGTGAGGCGATTCAGCTCGCCGAGGAGTTGAAGACCGATCTGCTAGTGATTGACGAGCGAGCCGGGCTTGAAGAAGCGCTTAAACGAGGTTTGCCTGTGATCGGCACGCTCAGGATTCTGGAAAGCGCTGCCGAGCTTGAGCTAATCGATTGTGAGTCAGCGCTCGCCGAGCTGAAATCTTTTGGCTTCTTCGTTTCACGCGCCCTGGAAGAAGATTTCCTTCAGCACGACGCGCGACGAAGAGCTCAAAAGAAACTCAAATCATGAAAATGGAAGTATTAATACGAAGCATCGGTAGTGCCAATGACTTTTCTGTAGCCCAGGAGTTTACGCCTGGGAATGAAAGAAGGTTAGTTTGAAAGCCCCATTAATGGGGCTTTAATAGCGCCGGTTGTTTCTTACCCAGGCGTAAACGCCTGGGCTACAGAAAACTCTTACGATGAAATTAGGTCGCCCACCGAAGCTTCCGAACGGAGCTCAAACGATTGATTAGCGCTCGGCCCCAGAAACTTCTTGGGATTTTTTTCCTTTGCGGCTTCTTGACTATTCACTTGTCCGTGAATGGTCAGGTTCCTTCATCACGCGCAACTTCCACTCGACCAAACATTGTCTTCATCCTGGTCGATGACTTGCGTTGGGATGAAATCGGAATTGCCGGACATCCTTACCTCAACACGCCAAACATCGACCGCATCGGCAAGGAAGGAGCGATGTTCCGTAATGCCTTTCTCACGGACCCGCTCTGTTCGCCGTCACGCGCCGGATATCTGACCGGGCAGTACGCGCACGTCAATGGCATTACCGATAACGTGGATCGCGCGGCCGCCAGTCATCGTTTGATAACTTTTCCGCGGTTGCTTCATGAAACGGGATACGAAACTGCCTTTATCGGAAAGTGGCACATGGGAAACGATGATACGCCGCGGCCGGGTTTCGATCGTTGGGTGAGTTTCAAAGGGCAGGGCTCGTACCTAAATCCCGATATCAACGAAGACGGCAAGTCCGTGAAGCCATCGGGCTACATCACCGATATTCTCACCTCGTACGCCGAAGATTTCATCAGGCAGAAACACGACAAACCGTTTCTGGTTTACCTGGCCCACAAGGCAATCCATCCCGAAGTGATGCAGCATGATGATGGCAGCGTGAATCTTGCCGATGCTGAAATGTTTATTCCGGCGGAACGTCATCGCGACCTCTACGCCGGCGTGAAGATTCCGCGCCGTCCAAGCTACCAACGTCCACCGGAAGGCAAGCCGGCGTTGCAGCGAAAAATCGGCAACTTGCCGCCGTTGGGACCAAGTACGGCGACGAGCGATGAATCGATCCTCGGCCGGCAACGTTCTTTGATGGCGGTTGAGGAAGGCGTCGGCCGGATTCTCGAAGCATTGAAAGACATCGGACAACTCGATCGCACTGTCATCGTCTTTGCCAGCGACAACGGATACTTTTACGGTGAGCATGGTTTGAGCGTTGAGCGCCGGCTGGCTTATGAAGAATCGGTGCGCACGCCACTGCTGATTCGCTATCCTCCGATGATCAAGCCAGGCACGGTGCGTCATGAGTTGGCCCTCAACATCGATCTGGCCCCGACGTTGTTGAATCTCGCCCGCCTGTCGGCGCCGGACACGATGCAAGGTCGATCGCTGGTGCCTTTGCTCAAGGGGCTCAAGGGGCTTAAAGGGTTGAAAGACATCAGTCCGGCCTGGCGAGATTCGTTTTTGATCGAATACTACTCAGACAAAATTTTTCCGCGGGTCGTTCAGATGGGCTACCACACAGTGCGAACCACAAGATGGAAATACATTCATTATCTCGAACTGGAAGACATGGATGAGCTCTACGATCTCAAAGCCGATCCTTATGAGATGAAAAACCTGATCAATAATTCGCGCGCGACCAACGCGCTGACGAGGATGAAGCAAGAATTGGCGCGGCTGCTGAGAGAAACGAAGGCCGGAATGCAGACTGTTGATTTGCGATAGATGAAGATGCCCCTGATATGGCTCCGCCATTCCGATGCGCGGCAAGTCTCTGACTTGTCGTTAGGTGCTATTCTGCTTTTCCTGGTCTCCGACCAATGGCGGTCATAGACCGCCGATTCTTTTTAGAAACACGCTTCGGCAAGTCAAAGACTTGCCGCGCATCAGCATGGCAGAGCCATAATCAAGAATGGTGGGTGCTGCGCCTAACAATCAATAAGGATTCATTAACCAATGCAACTCAGAAAATTCGGACACACGGACTGGCAGGTAAGCGAAATTGGCTATGGCATGTGGGGGATGGGCAGTTGGTCGAACTCTGATGATCATCAGTCGCTCGAGTCCCTGCAAGCCGCCATCGATCTCGGCTGCAACTTCTTTGACACGGCGTATGCCTACGGTGAAGGTCACAGCGAGAAGTTGCTGGGCCAGACCGTGCGGGCAAATCCCGGCGAGCGACTCTACACCGCAACCAAGATTCCCCCGATGAATAAAGCGTGGCCGGCGCCGCCGGATTCGACGCTGAAAGAATCTTACCCGCCCGATCATGTCGAAGAATATGTTCACCGCAGTTTGAAGAATGCCGATCTGCAAAGTTTCGATCTGATCCAGTTTCACACCTGGAATGACGAATGGCTGCGCGACGATCGCTGGTTATACAAGCTGGATGATTTACGCAGTCAGAAATTGATTAAGGCGATCGGCATCAGCCTGAACCGCTGGGAGCCCTGGAACGGAATCCGCGCAGTCAGAACCGGACAAATCGATTCGGTGCAAGTCATCTACAACATCTTCGATCAAAATCCTGAGGATGAATTGTTTCCCGCGTGCGACGAGATGAAGGTAGCGGTGATTGCTCGCGTCCCATTTGATGAAGGAACTTTGACCGGCACGCTCACCAAAGAAAGCCGCTGGCCCGAAGGCGACTGGCGCAATATTTACTTCGTTCCCGACAATCTGATTCCCAGTGTCGAACGCGCCGAAGCCTTGAAAGCCACGCTACAAGAATGGAACCGGGCGCATTCAACGAACATCACTCTGCCCGAGTTGGCCCTGCGTTTTATTCTCTCGAATCCCACGGTCAGCACGATCATTCCCGGCATGCGCAAACTCAATCACGTCGAAACGAACATTGCCGCCAGCGACGCCGGCGCGTTGCCTGCTGAGTTGCTTGAACGACTGCGCGCCCATCGCTGGGAGCGAAAACCTGCGTCGTGGTCGAAGTGAGCGCGTGCTCTATTTGGAGTGCGCCGGCAGAGCGAAGCGACGACGGCGCACTCCAAAACTGGCCGGACTAAGCCAACTCGGTTAGAATCCCAGCGACTTTTTTGACTTCGGTTTCAGTATGTCGGGCTCCCTTAAGACCGGCTCCAAACTAGGTCGCTACGAAATCCGCTCAAAGATTGGCGCGGGCGGAATGGGCGAAGTTTTTCTCGCGCTTGATACCGATTTGGATCGCACGGTTGCGATCAAAATTCTTCCGGCCTCCTTAGCCTCAAACCCGCAGCGCCTCCAGCGCTTCACCCAGGAAGCCAAATCAGTATCGGCTTTGAATCATCCGCACATTCTTACTATTCATGAAATCGGCGCGCAGGATGAAACCCGATTCATCGCGACTGAGTTCATTGACGGCGATACCTTAAGGGCGCGGATCGTGGGCGGGATGAAGTTGGCAGAGATTCTCGAAGTCGCAATCCAGACGGCGAGCGCTCTGGGCGCCGCACACGAGGCCGGCATCATCCATCGCGACATCAAGCCTGAGAACATCATGGTCAGGCGCGACGGCTTTATCAAGGTGCTCGATTTTGGTCTGGCGAAATTAGTCGGGCCGAAAAGTTCTGTGACCGACGGCGAGGCGCCCACGCGGGCGCTGGTCAATACCGACGCCGGCACCGTGATGGGCACGGCAAACTATATGTCGCCAGAGCAGGCGAAGGGCACTCACATCGACGCGCGCACGGACCTGTGGAGCCTGGGCGTCGTTCTTTACGAAATGATTACCGGCCAGGTGCCTTTCGCCGGCGAGACGCCGACCGAAACCATTTCTCTGATTCTGCAACGGGAAGCCGCACCCCTCAATCGTTACGTCGATGAAGTTCCCGCAGAATTGGAGCGCATCGTCGCCAAAGCGCTGACCAAGGATCGCGACGAGCGATATCAAACCGCGAAAGACTTTTTGATCGATCTAAGAAACCTGAAACGTAAGATTGAAGTTGACGCCGAGATTGATCGTACCGTGCCGACGGAGTTGCGCGTCGCGCTGTCCACAAAGTCCGGCCTCAGCTCAACTCGCAGCGCCTCAAGCTCGGCCGCACCCTCGGTGGCGCCGCCGGTCACAACGCCACGGCCCTCGAGCGCCGAATACCTTCGCGGCGAAATCAAAAAGAAAAAATATGCCGTGGCGGCAATTGCCGGCGTCGCGGTGTTGGCCATCATAGCCGGGGTCTTCGGATGGCGTGCCTATCGAAAGACGTCCAGCGACGGCCCGATCGATTCGATTGCCGTCTTACCCTTCGCCAATACCAGCAAGGACCCGAACGTCGAGTATTTGTCTGACGGACTCACGGAGAGTCTGATTAATACTTTGTCGCACGTGACCAGTTTGCGAGTGATCTCTCGCAGCGCAGTTTTCCGATACAAGGACAAGGAAGTCGACGCCCAGACTGCCGGCGGCGAATTGAAAGTGCGCGCGATCCTGAAAGGCGGCGTGAAGCAACTCGGCGATCAACTCGTCATCAGTGTCGAACTGGTTGATGCGCGTGACAATCGTCAGATTTGGGGCGAGCAATACGTCCGCAAATTCGCCGACGTTCTTGCCGTGCAACGAGAGATCGTAAAAGAGGTGTCCGGGAATTTGCGGCTGAAGCTGTCCAGCACCGATCAGCAAAAACTGACGAAGCAGGGGACGGAAAATCCCGAGGCCTACCGGCTTTATCTTAAAGGGCGCTATTACGCCAATCGCTTAACCAAAGAAGGATTCGAGAAGGGCATTGAAACCATCAACCAGGCCATCGCGCTTGATCCGGACTACGCGCTGGCTTATGTCGGGTTATCTAACTGCTACTTTCAAGCGGTAGATTTGAGCCTGCCGCCCAGAGAAGCAAACCCCAAAGCCAAAGCGGCCGCGCAAAAAGCCATCGCGCTCGATGACTCTCTTGCCGAAGCGCATGCCGACCTCGCCAACGTTCTTTGGCAATACGATTGGGACTGGCCTGCAGCCGAGCGCGAGTTCAAACGGGCGATTGAGCTGGATCCGAATGACGCTGACCCTCACATCTGGTACGGCTTCTATTTGTCGGTGGTTGGGCGGTTTGATGAAGCTGTCGCAGAGGGGAAGCGAGGTCAGGAACTGGAACCGCTCGAGGTCTTTGCGTTCCTGCAATTGGGCGTCACTCATCATTTTGCCCGCAGATACGATCAGGCGGCAGACCATGCGCGTCTGTCAGTCCAGATGGATCCAAACTTTTGGCTTCCGCACGTGATTCTGGGGCGCACCTATGAGCAAAAGGGCCTACTGGCCGAAGCCATCGCTGAGTACGAGAAGGCCAGACAAATTGATGTCAGTACGCCTGAGATTCTGATGGATTTGGGGCGCGCTTACGGCGTGGCAGGCAAGCGAGCGGAAGCGGAGCGCATCGTGGCTGAATTGAAAGCTCGCCAAAAAACCGGCTACGTTTCGCCATTTCATATCGCCATGGTCTACATCGGGTTGGGTGAAAAGGATCAGGCGTTTGCTGCGCTGGAAGAAGCTTACCAGGCACGCTCGTGGTATATGACGTGGTTGAAGGTAGCTCCGGAATTTGATTCGCTCCGTTCCGATCCCGTTTTGCCAGTCTCATGCAGCGTGTCGGGTTTAATTAAGAGCCTGAATCCCGGAGGGATGAAATGTTTATAGATACCCGGCTGTCTGAAATGTCCAAAGCTCCGAAGGAGCGCAATGTAACTGGAATTGTTGCGCTCCTACGGAGCTTTGACTGTTTGCGATGAGCGTAGCTATAAACATTCGGCTCCTACGGAGCCAAAACGACTTGGCTTGATCAAAGGAGAACGTCCATGTCACGTTTGATTGCCGCGTTCGCTCTTGCATTACTTTTATCAAGTATCGTGGCCGCTCAGGATCGCAAGACGTTCACCGTCGGCACTGCGACTGCCGCTCGCGGTCAAAAAGCCACCGGCACCATCGAAGTTCCTGCCGGTGTTGACGCGGCCCTGAGCATTCCGGTGGCTGTCATTCACGGCGCGAAACCCGGGCCGGTGCTCGCGCTGGTCGCCGGTTCACACGGCACCGAATACACATCGATCATCGCGCTCGAGAAACTGATCACTTCGCTCAATGCGTCGGAAATTTCGGGAACAGTAATCATTATTCCGCTCATCAATATTCCGTCGTTCGAACAAAAAGTTCCGCACGTCAATCCGGTGGACAAAAAGAGCATGAATCGCTTCTACCCCGGCAAGATTGATGGGACGCAGACTGACCGAGCTTCGTATCTGATCACCAAACAAGTTGTTGAGCAATGCGATCACTTGATCGATTTACATGGCGGCGATACGGATGAGAGTCTGCGGCCGTACAGCTACTGGACGAAGACCGGAAACGAAAAGCAGGATCAAATTTCGCGTGAGATGGTGATTGCCTTTGGACTGGATCACATCATCATCTCAACCGAACGGCCCAAAGATCCGCAGGCCTCGCGTTATCTGGAAAACACCGCGACGACGCGCGGCAAACCATCCATCACCGTCGAAGCCGGACACGCCGGGACCGTCGAGACCGACGACTTGAATGCCCTGATGAATGGCTGCGTGAACGTGATGCGGTATTTGAAGATGCTTTCTGCGCCGACCGTCGCGTACGAGCGTCCGGTCTGGATCGAAAAGGTGGTCACCTTGGCCAGCGAGCAAACCGGAATCTTCTATCCGCTCGTCAAACGCGGCACCTACGTCGAGCAAGGAATGAAAGTTGGCTACGTTACGGACTTCTATGACAAGATCGTGTTCGAGGCGCGCGCGCCGTCCGCTGGTGTGATTCTTTATATCTGCGCGGTGCCTTCGATGACCAAAGGCGCCACGATTGCGAATATTGGCGTGGTGATGAAGGAGGTGAGCAAGTAGCGATATTGAACGACGGCTCGAAGTTAATCGTTAATGGCGTTGAGGGGCCTATTAATATTTACTCAGTTGGGTTCAACTAAATTCCTCAATTACCTCAACCTCTTTTCGCACAAATTGATTAACCATCTCGCTGACGTCTTTCCCGTTCTTTTCAGCTAGTAGCTCCACTTGCTTCTGCAGCTTCTCGTCAAGATATATAGGAAGACGCAACACGGCTCCTTTTCGGTAGAACTTCCCTCTTACACCTTTTGAAAAATCATACTCACGTTTCATGGTTCTAATTCCTTCATAATACTTGGCTTCATTCCAGCAGCCCGTGACTGGAGCGCAAGCGTCCTCGCTTGCATTTAACTTCGCTCAACGAAAGACAAGCAACCGGGACGGTTGCGCTCCAGTCGCGCAAATCATTGCGTCGGCGGTGTCGTCGCCGCTGGCGGTGGCTTCAACTCATAATTCTTCGGCGGCTCAACGCCCAAAAGGTAACGCACGAAATAGTCCCAACGCCGCCGCGTCATGTAATTACTCGCACTGCCGTACCCGTGCCGCTGATTTGGCAGCATCAGCAGGTCGAAATCCTTGTTGGCTTTGATCAAAGCCTCAACCACGATCAGAGTGTTGTAGGGCGGCACGTTGTCATCCATCGTGCCATGGGCCAGCAGCAGATGACCTTTCAGGTTCTTTGCGAAGTTCTGATTCGCCTGATCGTCATAATTTGTTTTGCCGCCCGCATCTTTAGTCAACAAACCCTGATATCTCTCGCCCCAGTCGTCTTCATACAAGCGGTTGTCGTGATTGCCTGACTCTGAGATACCCACCTTGAAAAAATCGGGATAACGAAACATCGCGCCGGCGGCTGCGTAACCGCCGCCGGAGTGTCCCCAAATACCCACGCGGTCGATATCGATCCACGGATACTTTTCCGCAAGCTGCTTCATCCCGGCTATTTGATCCGGCAAGGTATTGTCGCCCATGTTGCCGTAATAAAAATCATGAAACTTCTTTGAGCGAGTTGGATTTCCCATGCCATCGATCTGAACCACGATGAAACCCAACTCAGCGAGCGCCTGCGCGTCGCTGCGCGCTGCTGAGAACGAACGGCCGCCCACGCTGCCACCCTGAGGGCCCGGATAGATTTGATTAATGATCGGATATTTGTTCTGCTCGTCGAGGTTCGTCGGCTTGAACATTAAGCCATAGAGATCGGTCACACCATCGCGGGCCTTAACGGTAAATGGGACGGGCGGTTTCCAGCCGGCCGCCAGGAGTTTAGAGATGTCAGCTTTTTCAATCGTGCTGATCAGTTTCCCGTTCGCATCACGCAGTACGGCAACCGGCGGCACGTCTGGCTTCGAATAACTGTCAAAGAAGAAACGGCCCGACGGAGACAGGCTGATGTCGTGATTCGCATCTTCGGGTGTCAGCAGTGAGACGTTCTTTCCGTCAAAACCAATCCGATAGAAATGGCTGAAATACGGATCGCGTCCCTTTTCGCGTCCGGCAGCGAGAAAGTAAAGTTGCCGGTTCTTCTCATCAACCTTGAGTAGCTGCGTCACCACTCCGGCGCCGGTCGTAACCTGATTTTTCAGTTTGCCGGTGGTCGCGTCGTAGAGATAAAGCTGGCCCCAGTCATCGCGTTCGGAATACCAGATCACTTCGTTCGTCGCCGGCAGATAACGCCAATTGACACGGCCCTGCCCCGATTCATACTGTGTGGCTACTTTTTCTTCCAACACATCGCGAATGCTGCCCGTCGCCGCATCGGCAATGCGAAGTTGGGCCTGCTTGTGGTCGCGCGAGCTGGAGACGAACGCGAGTTGCGTAGCATCAGGCGTCCATTCGACATCTGCCCATTCACCTCCGCGGCATTTGACGTCGTCGCATAAAGTCGAGCGATGTTGATCGGGTGGCAGCTTGAGCCTGATAACCCGCGGCGTTTCGACTTCGATGATGACACGCTGAATCGTGGTCACTACTTCGTCGCCGGGCAGCGGATATTTCCATGCCTGCAAAGTCGGGTGGCCCACTTTGGTTTCCACCAGATACATTTCGCCGACGCCACGCTGATCCTGCTGAAACGTCGCAATCTTTTTCGAATCAGGTGACCACATGAGCACTGGACGATCGCTCTTTGTCCAGCCCGCATTGTCAGTGGCGTAACCGAAGTCTTTCACGCCGTCAGTCGTGAGCCGGGTTTCTTTACCGCTCGCGACGTCGCGCACCCAGAGATTGAAATCGCGAATGAAGGCCGCGCGTTTTCTGTCCGGCGACATCACTGAGTTGGCCGCGCCACCGCGCGCCCCGGCGCCCTGTCCGGCCGCCGGCGCCGCGCCCGCAGCTTCGCATTTGCCGGCAATCAGATCGCATTTCCAACGTCGCCTTTGGGCCGTGAAAGAAATAGTTTGGCCGTCAGCAGAAAGCTCAAAATCCATGAACGGCAGGTGCTGCGCATCGAACGTCGTTCCGGCCGCAGTTGATAGGGCCGCAGCCAACTTCGCGTGATCGAAAGCCGGCGTCTTCGCTCCCTTGGCGCTGTCGACCATCACGAACTCGCTTCCTTCCGCGGTGGTCACGCGATACCAGAAACGTTCACCGTCTTGCCAGACAGGTCGGATGCCCGCGCGATACACGAGCGGGTTGGTGTTGTAACCCATCCACTTTTCGGCGCGCGCGTAATCGGCGGCGGTGATGGGGCTCTGGTTGTTTTGTTGGGCGATAGCTGGAAGAGCTATCAAAAGAATTAGGCTCGCGATTTTCAGCAGGTTGTTTTTCATAGTCGGATAAGCTGACGGCAGTTTGGTTGATTGCGATTCCTTCGTGCTGGGAACGCGGACGTCCTCGTCCGCATGACCGCGAATCGCGAAAAAGGTTTTCATTCACAAAGCAGTCCGTCTCTTGACGATGCGGACGAGGACGTCCGCGTTCCCAGCGTTTTACGATCTTGCCCTGAAAGGACGCTTGCGCTCCAGTCAATCGTCGAATAGCATACGCGGTCTCAATGCCTGACAAACGCACCGCATTTTATTCATTGACGTTAGCACTTGTCATCCTGGCAGGTTTCGGTGCGGCCCAGGGACAATACATCTCCGGCGACACCTACACGCGTTACGAGTTGCTGGCGCCCGAAACACATCAATTCAAGATCTACTACGAAGTGACTGAGACGCGCGCGGGCGCTCGCTATCACTTCAACCAAATTCGCGAAGGCAGCGAAGCTTCAGACGAATCGGTGATCGATTTGGCCACCGGGAAACCTCTGAAGTTTGAGGTCGTCACCGGCGCGCAAGCGAAAGTCAATTCGCCTGGGGAAAACTTTCAGCCTGCGGGCCATTACATTCAAGTTTTTCTCGCGCATCCGATCGCCGAGCGCGGCGAGTATCGGCTGGCAATCATTAAGACTTACAAGGACGACAAGAGCTATTACACGGACGGCGATTTGATTGTCTTCAAGCGCCCGCTCGGCATTCCCCGCGACAGCATCGTGCTGCCGGCCGGATACGAAGTTGTCTCATGCTCGGTGGCCACGCAGGTTTTGCGGGAATCGGATGGCCGGCTGAAACTGGCCTTCGTTAATCCGGGCAGCGGCGGGCAACTTGAGGTGACGATCCGGGCGAAGAAGTTAAAGTCAGTACCACCTGCGTGAGCAGGTGGGATAAGGAGGCTTCCTGATCCCATCCGCTGACGCGGATGGTACTGACTCCCGTCGCGACAAGTCGTGGAGTTGATATGACATCAGCGAGAAAAGTACCACCCGAGGTAGCGGGTGGTTAACGAGCCAGGAAATGCAAGTCACGAATCCTGTGAGAATTCTCCTCCTAATTGCTTTTCTTATGTGCCTGATCGCCAACCGCCCGCTACCGCAGGCGGTACTGACCGCGTCGGCGCAAAACCAAAATCCCCTCACGGAACGCGGCTATCAAGATCGCGAAATTCTCTACGAACTTCAGTCGCCTGAGTCGCATGCATTTCGGATCACGCACGACTACACCGTGCGCCGGGCCGGCGAGAAATATTATTTCAATGTCGTCCGCGCCGGCAGTCATGTGACCAATCCCGAAAGCGTCGATCTCGACAGCGGCGAAAAGTTGAAATGGGAAATCATCAACGGCAAGCAAGCTGTCGAGCGCAAGCTGCCCATCAACGACACGATCAAAGACGATAGCGAAATTGTCGTGACTTATCTGGCGCGTGCACTCGAGGCCGGCACCACGAATCGGATTCGTTTGATGGAAACTTATGCGGATCCAAAAAGTTACTATCTTGACGGCAACGAGTTGGTTTGGGATCGAACCTTTGGCCGTTTGCGCAACACGGTCGTGCTGCCTCCCGGTTGGTATCTCACCGGGCTCGCGTCGCCGGCAACAATTCAGACGCTGCCCGATGGTCGCGTGTCGGTCTACATTGTGAATGCGCGCAACGATGAAGTTCGCGTTTACCTTCGCGCGCGACGTCGAGTTAATTAAATAGGATTGATTGGTCGCACGGGACGGATAGGTCATATTCGACCTATAGGTCCTATTAGTCTTATGCAAAATCGGCCTTTGATTCAATTTCTGTTTGATCATGGACCACTTCTGACCGAAACGGTTTGATACACCACATTGACGGCTCACTTTTGACACAAAGAGCCAACCGATTGTTGTTCATATCCATCAGAGTCTCGGTCCCCTGATTGCAAATGCTTTTCAGTTCTTTGTAAATCGGAATCGACCATGGGTAGCCAGGTGTTACCGCAAATTTCGATGACCTTGGTCGTCATCAACTCATGGAGAGTGCCGAATGAAGTTTCCCCGTTTGCCTCACTTGCGTACTGTGAAGTTCGCGCCCGTTGCAGTTTTCTTTCTTTTCTTCCTAACCAACTTAACCGGCTTTTATTTCAGTCCCGCGCTGGCGCCTTCGGTTCAGGCAACGACGCGTGACAGCGATGTTATTCCGGCCGACATTCCGCAATCGGGTGATTGTGATCTCGATCTGATCATCTTTCGCGCGAGCAAGCGCGAAGGGATCGATCCCAGATTTATTCACGCCGTCATTCAACAGGAATCGCGATACGATCCTGATGCGACTTCTCCGGCCGGCGCCAAAGGCTTAATGCAACTGATGCCGGCGACCGCCAAGCGATTCAAGTGCGATGATCTTTCAGACCAGGCTTGTAACGTTCAGGCGGGAACGAAGTATCTGGCCTGGCTGTTGAAGCGATTCAACGGCGACGTCTCTTTGGCGCTGGCCGGTTATAACGCCGGCGAAGGCGCGGTCGACAAGTACAAAGGCATTCCGCCTTATCACGAAACAGAAAATTACGTGAAGAAGATCGTCGCGAATTACGGCAAGACCTATCATCCGGTGCTGTCGCCTGAAGAAGCCACGATCGCGTTTGGATTAATTCCGGCGATCGGCGTCCCCAGCGAACAGTGAAATCGGCTTCCTGTATCAGGTATCACTTACGCGGATTGCAACGCCAACCGCGAAGCGGTTGAGAAACGGAGCCCAGGGTTGGAGCGCAGCGACAATCCTGGGAAATAAACCCGTTGCGCCTTTTGATTGCTAGTTACCCGACGTAGCCTTCGGCAACGTCGGGCTGGAGGCCGAAACCGCTTCGCGGTTATCGTCGAGACTCAATCGGAATAAATGACTACGGCAGAGCTCCTAAGCTAGCCTCAACTCTCACACCTCAGATAGAATCGCCCGCTATTTTGAGTTTCAACTCGAGCGTCAAAGGTGGATAGCGGCCGATGAAAATTCCGCACAGATTTCGACTATTACCGATCCTCTTTGTTCTTCTTTTCAGCGTTGCGCCGCTCGCGACCGAGGCGCAGACCAAAACCAGCTCAATCTATTATCCGCCGCCCGGCGACGCATGGCAGCGCCGAAAGCCCGAAGAAGTCGGGATGGACAGCGCTCTGCTCGATCAGGCGATCGCCTACGCGAAGACTCAAGCCGGCACGATGCCTGCGGACTTCTCGACACAGGTTCAGACCTTCGGCCGCGTGCTCGGACCTTTGCCGAAGATGCGCGCCGACACCAGCGGAATCATCCTTCGTCATGGCTACATCGTGGCGGAATGGGGCGACACAAAACACGTCGATCCCGTTTACAGCATCGCGAAGAGTTTCCTTTCGACGGCTGTGGGTCTGGCTGTCGATCGCCGCATGATCAAGAGCGTGCGCGATCCGATGAAGCAATACGCCACCGACGACGGCTACGCGTCGCCGCACAATTCCACGATCACCTGGGAAAATCATTTGCAGCAAACCAGCGAGTGGGAAGGCTCGATGTGGGGCAAGAACAGCGACTTTGTCGGCGTCGAAGAATTCGGACGTGGCCAGCGTCAGCCGCGCGCCATCAAAGAGCCGGGCACGTTTTGGGAATACAACGACGTCCGCATCAATCGCATGTCGCTGACGCTTTTGCAGGTTTGGCAGAAACCTCTGCCACTAGTTCTCAAGAAAGAAATTCTGGATCCGATCGGAGCGGCGAAGGACTGGCATTATTACGGGTACTTCAATTCTCAGGTCATGATTAAAGGGAAGCAGGTTGAGTCTGTGAGCGGCGGCACGCGTTGGGGCGGCGGTCTTTGGATTAGCGCGCGCGACCTCGCGCGGTTCGGTTATCTGTTTCTGCGTCAAGGCAAATGGAAAAGTAAACAACTGGTGTCAGCGAATTGGATCAAGGCGGGGACTACGCCCACGACCATAGGCCAGGATTACGGTTATCTTTGGTGGCTGAACACGCAGGGCAAGCAATGGCCCAACACGCCGCGCACAAGCTTCGCGGCGCTGGGCGCCGGCTCAAACACAATTTGGATCGATCCGGAACATGACCTGGTGGTGGTTTGGCGCTGGCACCGCGATCGCAGCGCGAACGATTTGTTTAAGCGGATTCTGGCGGCGATAAAGTAAACGCAACGGGATTGACTTTCTGGAGCCCAGGCGTTTACGCCTGGGGACTGAAAGAGAGATTAGTTTTGGAAGCCCCATTAATGGGGCTTTAATAACGCATCTTTTTCTGACCCAGGCGTAAACGCCTGGGCTACAGAAAAGGACACTACCGCCATTACTATCGTCTAGCGTAATCAAGGCCCTTACACTATAATCCCCACTCTCTCATTCGATTTCGACCGGTTGAACTTAATCAAAAACTCGTTTTCCAGAGGTTATCTATGTCTCAACCAAAATGCCGAATCCTTTATGTCGACGATCATGAAGACAGCGCCGAGATGTTTCGGCTGTTGCTGTCCTCTCCTGATTATGAAGTCCAAATCGCCCACACCGTCGAGCAGGCGCTCAAGCACGCGAAATCCATAGCTTTCGATTTGTACGTTTTAGATAAGCGTTTGCCGGACGGCTCGGGAACCGAACTCTGCACGGCGTTGACGGCGCTGACTCCGGGCGTACCCTGCATCTTTTATTCCGGGGACGCTTACGAACTTCACCGGCAAGAGGCATTCGCCGCGGGCGCCCACGCCTACGTGTACAAGCCGGACATCGACGGGTTGATCGAAACCGTTCACAAGCTGTTGTCGGAACGCGAATGCGCCGCCGCCTGACGATTGCGCGTCCTGAACCGGATTCTCAGTTCGGAAATTTAACCTCCCATGCAGTAACTATCTTTGGCAGAAATTTTTCATGAGGAGACTGAATTCGCATGTGCCCCAGTACGTTCCGTAAGCGTTTGCTGATTGCCTTCATCGCGTTTTGCTTGATTGCGCTAACCGCACCGATCGTTTTGGCGCAAGAGGACAGACCGGCTACACCTCAGGCGACGCCCTCGCCAAGCCCCTCACCCGAGGCCTCACGAAGACCGGACCAGGCGCCGGGTGAAGATGAAAATCGGCCGCGCGATCCAATGTCTACGGGCACGTTCAACGGACTCAGGTTTCGATCAATCGGACCGGCCTTCACCTCAGGTCGTGTGGTCGGTTTTGCGGTCGAACCAAACAACCCCGCGCGATACTATGTCGCGGTGGCCTCAGGCGGTGTCTGGAAGACCGTCAATAATGGAACGACGTGGACGCCGGTGTTCGAACGCGAAGGTTCGTATTCGATCGGCTGTGTCGTGCTCGATCCAAAGAATCCTTTGACGGTTTGGGTCGGCACCGGAGAGAACAACAGCCAGCGCAGCGTTTCATACGGCAACGGCGTCTATCGTTCAGACGATGGCGGAAGGTCCTGGCGCAATGTAGGTCTGAGGGCGTCGGAGCACATCGGCCGGATCGCCATTGATCCGAAAGATTCGAACATCGTTTACGTCGCCGCGCAGGGGCCTTTGTGGGGACCGGGCGGTGATCGCGGCCTCTACAAAACCACCGATGGCGGCAAGACCTGGAAACAGATTTTGAAGATCAGCGAGAACACCGGCGTAACTGACGTCGTGATCGATCCGCAGAATCCGGAAACCCTCTATGCAGCTTCATATCAGCGCCGCCGTCACATGTTCACCTTGATCAATGGCGGCCCGGAAAGCGCCATCTACAAATCAACTGATGCAGGCGCAACCTGGAACCGAGTGCGGGCCGGTTTGCCAACAATAGATATGGGTCGCATCGGCCTGGCGATCTCGCCGGTCGATCCCAACGTGGTGTACGCGACAATTGAATCGACGGACCGCCGCGGCGGCATCTTTCGCTCGGGCGATCGCGGCGGCAGTTGGGAACGGCGCAACGAGTTTGATACGACGGCGATGTATTACGGAAAGATTTTCGCGGATCCAAAAGACGTCGATCGAATCTATATCACAAACGTTTTTATGATGGTGTCCGATGACGGCGGCCGGACCGTGCGCCGGCTCGGCGAACGCTCCAAGCACGTTGACAATCATGTGATCTGGGTTGACCCCGCCAATACCGATCACTATCTGGTGGGATGCGACGGCGGCATTTATGAAAGCCATGACCGGGGCGCGAACTGGCACTTCAAGAGCAATCTGCCGGTGCCGCAGTTCTATGACATCACGACCGACAATGCCAAGCCCTTCTATAACGTCTATGGCGGGACGCAGGACAACTACAGTTTCGGCGGTCCGGCGCGCACACGTAGCGCTTCAGGCATTGTCAATTCCGACTGGTTCGTGACCCAGGGCGGAGATGGTTTTCGCAGTCAGGTCGATCCGGAGGATCCAGACACGATCTATGCGGAGAGCCAGGGCGGCGGACTGGTGCGCTTCGATAAACGTACGGGCCAACGCGTGGGCATTCAACCGCAAGTCGGTCGCAACGAAGATCCGCTGCGATGGAACTGGGATTCGCCTATCCTCATCAGCCCGCACTCGCATACGCGTCTCTACTTTGCCGCCGACAAGTTATTCCGCAGCGACGACCGCGGGGACACCTGGAAAGTTATTAGCGGACAGCTCTCGCGCGGACTCGATCGAGACAAACTGCCGGTCATGGGCAAAATATGGAGCATCGACGCGGTGGCGAAGAATGCCTCGACGGCTCATTTCGGCAATGCTTCGGCGCTGGCCGAATCGCAAAAGAAAGACGGACTGATCTACATCGGCACCGACGACGGCTTGCTTCAGATTACGGAAGACGGCGGCAAGAACTGGCGCAAGGTCGAGAAGGTTGGCGACGTGCCGGAACTCGCGTACGTCAGTCGCATCATCACGTCCAATCACGACGCGAATACGGTCTTCGTTGCTTTTGAAAATCATCAGAACGCCGACTTCAAGCCTTACCTTTTCAAGAGCGTGGACGCAGGCAAGACCTGGACTTCGATCAAAGGCAACCTGCCGGCGAACTGGCCCGTCTGGGGCATCGCTGAAGATCATGTAAATCCGAATCTGCTGTTCGCCGGAACTGAATTCGGTTTGTTCTTTACCGTCGACGGCGGCCAGAAGTGGATTCAATTGCGCGGCGGCCTGCCGGTAATTCAGGTGCGCGACATCGCAATTCAACGGCGCGAAAACGATCTCGTGCTGGCGACGTTTGGCCGCGGCATTTACATTTTGGACAACTACACGCCGCTGCGCGCGATTACGCCGGAGATGCTGAAAGCTGACACGCTGTTTCCGGTGAAAGATGCCTTGATGTATATCCAGTCGCAGCCGCTGGGCGGACGCGGCAAGAGTTTTCAGGGCGAATCGTTTTACACGGCCGACAATCCACCTTTCGGCGCGACGTTCACTTATTATTTGAAAGAAGAGTTGAAGACGAAGAAAGCGAAACGCCAGGAGGCTGAACGGGCAGCGGCGCGCAGCGGGGCAGCAATTAGTCTGCCGAGCCGCGCGGAACTCAGCGCCGAAGAAGAAGAGGAAGCGCCGTCAATCATCTTTACCATCACTGATTCAACAGGCCGCGTCGTGCGGCGTCTGACTGGGCCAGTGACCGCCGGCATTCAGCGGGTGAATTGGGACTTGCGCTATCCGGCTGCGAACCTGCCGCCGCCACCGAATCCGGATGGCGATGATCCGTTCGCCGATCCGCCGGGCGGGCCGCTGGTGATGCCGGGAACCTATAAAGTTGCTATCGCCAAGCGGGTCAACAGCGTTACTACTCCGATTGGTCAATCACAGGAATTTCAAGTGGTCGTCGAAGGGCAGGATCGAATGTCTCCCGCCGATCGCACCACCCTGGTTGAATTTCAAACCAAGGTCGCGCGGCTGCAACGCGCCGTTCAGGGAGCGACGCAAACGGCGAATGCTCTCACCCCGCGCTTCGCAGCGATCAAGCGCGCCATCCAGGAAACGCCCAACGCTCCGGAAAAACTGCTCGACGAGGCAATTGCGTTAGAGCGGCGCAAGAACGAAATTCTGCGCGCCCTGAGCGGCGACACCGCCCTGCGGCAACGGAACATGAACCTGCCGCCGTCGATTAACGAACGCGTCGGCGACATTGTCGGCGGTCAACGCATGTCAACTCAACGGCCGACGCAAACTCATATCGATCAGTACGCGGCGGCGGCCGCTGAGTTTGAATCGGTGCTGACGCGGCTGCGCCAATTGATTGAAGTCGATCTGCAAAAACTGGAGAAGCAGATGGAAGCCGCCGGCGCGCCCTGGACGCCGGGCCGGATTCCGGAGTGGAAGGATCAGTAACTGGTCTAAGTGAGTACTGGTTTAGTTTGACCCCGTTTGTTACTGGGAGCGCGGGCGCCCTCGCCCGCATTGAGCGCGCAGCGCGAACAAATAATCTAGGCTACATTTTCCTTAGAACTTGCGCGTGCTGCGCACGCGTTTGCGGACGAGGGCGCCCGCGGTCCCAGTGGCAAGTCACATTCGGCGTTTTCGGCGCGTCAACAAAAGGGATAAGCGATGAACCTTCACGAGTCATATTCGCGTTCCGCCAAAATCTATTCGACGGCTTTCTTTTTGCTCGTAGTTTGCGCGCAACTCGCGGCGGCCCAAAGCGAAAGGCGACCGCTAACTCTCGAATGGATATTTGGACCCGAAGCACGCGCCGTTGCGAGTGTTCCGACGACAGTATGGCTTGATGATGGCAGCCTCGTCATGCTCGACACCCGCCGACCGCCGCGTGAGCGAACATTTGAAAAGCTGAATCCGGCGAGCGGACAACGAATCTCGATGGTTGATGCAGCGCGCGCACTCGCTGATCTTAAGACTGTCGCAGCCGTGGATTCCGCGACGCTGCCCTGGCCGCTGGCCTTCGATGGCGCCGGTCGGCGAGCGCTCTACATTTTCAAAGGTGATGTCTTCACGCTCGAACTGGTCGGCGCGCATTTTCAGCGACTGACGTCAACACCGGCGGAAGAAACCTCGGCCAGCTTCTCTCCCAACGGCCGGCGCGTCGCGTATGTGAGAGATCACGATCTTTATTTTTTCGATCTGGACAGCAATCGCGAAACTCGAATTACCCGTGACGGATCTGAGACGTTGCTCAACGGAACCCTCTCGTGGGTTTATTGGGAAGAGGTTTTCGGCCGGCGCGACATTGGATACTGGTGGGCGCCGGACTCTCAGGCAATAGGCTATCTTCAGTCGGATGAATCACAAGTCGACATCGCATACTTCACTGATATCAGACCTTACTCGCCGCGCGTAATTCGGCAGCGATACGCGAGAGCGGGCGGCGCTAATCCTCGCGTGCGCCTGGGAATCGCCGAGCTCGAAAAACCGAACACCACCTGGATCCAAATAAAAGAGCCATTTGAATACATCGTCCGCGCGAAATGGCTGCCCGATGGCCGGCGCTTGAGTTTCGAAACGATGCCGCGGCTACAGACTCAACTGTTTCTATATTTTGCTGATCGAAAGACAGGAACTGCGAATCGCATCCTGACAGAGACAGATTCAGGTTGGGTAAACATGACCGACGATCTGTATTTCTTCAGTGACGGCAAGCATTTTTTGTGGCCTTCAGAACGAGACGGCTACATGCATCTTTACCGTTATCGCATGGACGGCACGCTTGAGAATCAGGTAACGAAAGGGAAATGGGCATTAGCCAGCGCCGGCGGCATCGCGTTCTGGGTTCGTCAGGCGCTGGTGGGCGTTGACGAAAAGAATGACTGGGTTTACTTCACGGCACTCGAGCGCTCGTCGATCGAAAGACATTTGTATCGCGTCCACACTGACGGATCGGGATTTATGCGCATTTCGAATGAGCCGGGCACGCATCGAATTTCGATGTCTCCAGATGCGCGATATTTCCTGGACAGGTTCTCAGACATTCGCACGCTTCCGGCGCTGCGCCTTCATTCGAACACCGGCGCGGTTGCGCAAACGCTCGCGGCGCCCAGGCCGCAGTTGCTCGCGCCCTACGACGTGCAGTTCCCCGAACTGACAACTATCCCCGCAGACGACGGATTTCCCATGCCGGCGCAGATCATGAAGCCGAAAAGTTTCAGACCTGACCGAAAGTACCCGGTAATCATGTACGTCTATGGCGGCGCCTCGTCGGCTTCGGTTGTGAACGCCTGGCAGGGAGACACGCTGTGGAACCAGATGCTGCTCGACGCCGGATATCTCGTCGTCAAAGTCGACAACCGAACAGCTACGGGAATCAGCAAACAACTTGAGAACCTGATCGTGAATACCGTCGTCGGCGAAGCTGAGACACCCGATCTGACAGCGGCTGCCCGTTGGCTGAAGAAACAGACTTGGGTTGACGCGGACCGCGTCGGTGTTTGGGGATGGAGTAACGGTGGTTGGATGACGCTGAATCTAATGACGCGATCATCTGAATTCAAAGCCGGCATTGCCGTAGCGCCGGTAGTCGACTGGCGCTATTACGACTCGAAGTGGACTGAAGCCGCGATGCGAACTCCGCAGGAGAACCCGCAAGCCTATGAACGCTCTTCATTAATTCCGCGCGCCAAAGATTTGCACGGCCATCTGCTGATTGTTTACGGGAGCTACGACGATAATGTACATCCGTACAATGAAATGGCCTTCATTGATGCGCTGGTCGCCGCCGGCAAGAAATTTGAAATGATGAGTTATCCCATGCGCAAGCACGGGATTGACGATCAAGCGGCCACGCTTCATTTGTACCGGCTGATGCTCGACTTCTGGAAAGCGAATCTCTAAAGGGTAAGGCGCACGTAGTGGTACAGTTGACTCCCTCTCCCTTTGGGAGAGGGTTGGGGTGAGGGCCTGAGCGCAAACACCAGCCACAACATTGCTGCGGGCTTCAGCCCGCAATCCGACCAGGAATTTCTTCGCAGCATCAACGGCTGGGCTAAAGCCCGGTGAATCTTAAGAGCTTTGCGACTAAGCCCTCACCCCGACCCTCTCCCAAAGGTAGAGGGAGTTAACCGTACCACTATCAACTCGCGGAGACGTTAGCCTTCATCAGATTACCTCGGATACAATCGCCCCGCTTCAAGCCCGGTTCAATGACACTCGCCGCCGGAACAAAACTTGGCCGCTACGAAATCCGCTCGAAACTTGGCGAGGGCGGCATGGGCGAAGTTTATCTCGCGCGCGATACCCAACTGGGACGTGACATCGCCCTCAAGATTCTTACGGCCGAAGTGGCGCGCGATCAGCAGCGCCTGCATCGCTTTTTGCAGGAGGCGCGCGCCGCGTCGTCTTTGGCCCACCCCAACGTGGCCCACATCTATGAGATCGGCGAAGTCAACGGCGCGCACTTTATCGCGATGGAGTTTGTCGAAGGCGAGTCGCTCGATCGGAAGATCGGCGGCCGGCCCGTTCCAATTGCGGAGCTGCTGGAGATCGCATTACAGATTGCCGATGCGCTGGACGAAGCTCACGCCAAAGGAATCATTCACCGCGATATCAAGTCTTCGAACGTGGTGATGACTGCGCGCGGCCGCGCCAAGGTGCTCGATTTTGGTCTGGCCAAGCTTTCCACGCCAGCCGGACCGACCGATCAAACTTCGAACAGCGAACTCGCTACGCGCGTCAAGACCAGTCCGGGCATTGTGATGGGCACGGTCAACTACATGTCGCCGGAACAAGCCCTCGGCCGCGAAGTTGATCATCGCTCGGACATTTTTTCTTTCGGCGTCGTGCTTTACGAAATGGCGACCGGACGCCTTCCTTTCGCCGGCAACACCATCACTGAGACGATCGATCACATCACTCACGCGCAGCCGGAAGCCATTGCGCGCATGAATTACGACGCGCCTCCCGAGTTGGAACTCATCGTTAAGAAAGCCCTGCGCAAGGATCGCGATGAGCGTTATCAAACTATTCACGACGCGCTCGTCGATTTGAAAGAGTTAAAGCGCGACACCGATCTGGCGGCCAGTCTGGAACGTTCGACTCCTCCGCCAAGTCGCACTGGCGAAATTCCCACTGAGGTTTTTACGAAATCAGCTATCGGCGCCCGCAGCGTCCCGCCCGCTGAGCAGACGACTTCGCTTCCGCCTCAACATCCAACCTCGAGCGCCGAATACATTGCCGGGGAAATCAAGAAGAACCGGGGCGTGGCGATTCTCGTAATCGCGCTCGCCGCGGCGTTGGTGCTCGGCTTGATCGTTTTGGGCGTCGCCGGGCTGCTTTACTATAAACTCTCGGGCCCGCGCGACTCGTCCGCGCGTAACGATTCGTCGCGGCCGGCGAACATGAAGATCACGCGGCTGACCAGTAACGGGAAGACTGAGAACGCAGCCATTTCACCAGACGGTAAGACCGTTGTTTACGTTCTCAGAGATGGCGCACAAAGAAGTTTGTGGGTGCGACAGGTGGCTACCAGCAGCAATATTCAGATTGTGCCGCCCGCAGAAATGAATATCGGCAGAGAGACTTTTTCTCCTGACGGTAATTACATCTATTACCAGGCGGAGGATAAGGACAATCCGCAGGGCATACTCTTGCAAGTGCCGGCCTTCGGCGGCGTACCCAGAAAAATCGTTTCGAATATTGATAGTCCGATTGCCTTCTCGCCTGACGGAAGTCGCTTCGCTTTCATTCGCAATGACAATGCAGCCACCGGCGAAGATCATTTAATGATCGCCAACGCTGACGGTTCGAATGAAAAGAAGCTCGCCGTGCGCAAAGGAGAAACCTTCTTCCCATCCTCAGGCCTGAGCTGGTCCCCTGATGGAAAACTACTCGCCTGTCCTGCCGGAGCTTATGCCGGCGGTTTTCATCTCACTGTAGTCACGGTGGACGTCGCCACCGGCGAACAGAAAGAAATCACCGCCAGGAAGTTCTTAGACATCGGCCGAGTGTCATGGTTGGCTGATGGCAGCGGCGTCCTGGTTAACGCGATGGAGACAGGCGCAACGCAAAATCAAATTTGGATAGTTCCCTATCCGTCGGGTGAAGCCCGGAGAGTCACACATGACTTGAATGACTATGGCGGCACGAGTTTGACTGCTGACTCGCGTTCGCTGGTCACGGTTCAATTCGATGTGACCTCAAACATCTGGACAGCGCCCGCCAACGATCTGACGCGTGGCAAACAGATTACGACCGGAAAGTTGGAAGGGGATCGCGGGGTGACCTGGACGCCCGACGGCCGAATCGTTTACACGTCGATAGCCGGCGGCAACATTGATATTTGGATCATGAATGCGGACGGCACGAATCAAAAGCAGCTCACTTCTGATGCAGCGCAGGATGACTCGCCATTCGTCTCGCCGGACGGACGGTACATTTTCTTCGACTCCATGCGCGGCGCACTGCCAAGCGTCTGGCGGATGGACATCGACGGAAACAATCTGAAGCAAATCACAGACAAGGAAGATTACATTCAGGACATCACGCCAGACGGCAAGTGGATCATTTTCGCCTCCTGGCGAACGACGAAGATGTCACTCTGGCGGACTTCCGTTGACGGCGGCGAACCGGTACAAATAAGCAATCTCTTCATCACCAACGCCGACGTTTCTCCCGATGGAAAATCTCTTGTTTGCCGGTATAAAGATGAGAACCCCAACATGCCGGCGAGACTGATTATCCTGCCGATCGAAGGTGGCACGCCCACGAAAACTTTTGATTTGTTGCCAACAACTATCGGAGCACCTGAATGGACTGCGGATGGGAAGTCAATCACCGTCTACGACACACGCACCGGAACGCCGAACCTTTGGAGTTTTCCACTCGACGGCAGTCCCATGAAGCAGCTAACCGACTTCAAGCCTGACGGTGTTTCTTCGCGCGACTTGTCATTTGACGGCAAACTAATGGCGATGACTCGCGCGAATATCACGGGCGATGTGATCTTGATCAGCGACTTTCGCTGAGTGAGACTTCAGTGTGTGTCAGAAGCCCGACCGTTAGGGAGGGCCCTTACAGACCCTAAACCGGTGGAGCCCTCCCTTACGGTCGGGCTTCTGACAAGGCAATGCATATGAGATTCGAATTCTATTCAGACGCAATCGCTGACCAGCCGAAACTCTCAGTCGACGGCACGGTCGATAACGCAATTCACTTTTCTCATTGGCAGGGAAACAAAACGCCCCGGTCGGTGAAAGCCGACACTTCCACTGAGATCGCGTTGAATCTCGTCGCCGCGGAAAATCGTGACGAACTGACGCAGGGAATTGATCTCGTCACCAACAACCATTTCGATACCGACGGCGTGCTTTCAGTCTGGACGGTTTTGAACGGCGAACGCGCTTTGCCGTTGCGCGAGAAATTGATCGGCGCGGCCGAGGCGGGCGATTTTTCCGAGTTGAGTTCCGAAGACGGCGCGCGCGCGAGCATTGTGATTCAGGGTTCGGATTCGCCGATAGACAAATCGGGATCGCCTCTCGCGCAGCAACTCGCCGGTGAAGACTTCAACGATGAAGCACGGGCGTATGAAATCGTTTTGCCGCAGGTCGAAGATGTCATCGCGCACACAAATAAGTATGAATCGCTTTGGCGCGAGTCGTGGCGACGAATTGAGACGGCCCTCGACAGCTTTGCCAAAGGCGCCTCGCGCGTCGAAGAAATCGGCGATGCAAAAATATCTCTGGTGACCCTCGCCCCGGAAGTGTTTGGTCCAAATGGTTTTGATCCAACGCGCCACGCAGCGCCATTCACCGCTGTCTCAAATCATGCGCGTGGCGAATTGTTTTTGATCGCCACGCCGCTTGGAAGCGGTTGGGCCTATCGACTGGATTACCCGTATTACTCCTGGGCCGAGACGTTGGTGCGGCCGAAAATTGAACGTCGCGATCTAAGCGAGTTGATGATTCAACTCAATGACCTCGAAGGAAATTCGTCGGCGACGTGGAAGCTGGATTCATCTGAGTTGGCTTCGGGGGCAAAGTTCTCAGACGAGATCGGAAAACTGGCCGCGTCAATGCTTCAGCCGGATTTAGTCGCCGCTCATCTAAAAGACTCTTTGCGAAAGACAAACGAAAAGCGATCTGCCTCGTTGGGGGCCGCCTGACACCGAAAGTGCGATCATTCTTGCGGCTCTGCCGCCGCGCACTGCGGTAAGCCTCCGGCTTACCGTCGACCCAAACCAAGAATTTCAGAGCTATGCCTCAGACCAGAGGCGTAGCCTCGATCAGAGAGTCTGAGGCGACGGAAAGCCAAAGGCTTTCCGCGGTGTGCTGCGGCAAGCCGCAAGACTCAAAGCGATTACAGACTGGACCGCAAGCGTCCCGCTTTTGGACTGGAGCGCAAGCGTCCTCGCTTGCTCTTCGAGATGCTCGCCCGACGCGGCAACCGAGACGGTTGCGCTCCAGTCATCCGTCAGACAAAATCCGTAGGATGCCCGCGCATCGTGACATCCTGATTGGTCCGGCTGGCTGGTCCTATGCCGACTGGCGCGGCCGTGTCTATCCGGAAAGCGCAGGCTCGAAGTTCGATACCCTCGCGTTGGTCGCGAAGTACTTCGACGTCGCGGAAATTAACAGCAGCTTTTATTACCCGCCAAAACCGGAAACAGCGCGCGCGTGGCTGGAACGCACGGCGCACAATCCCAACTTCATTTTCACAGCCAAACTGCACAAGGTCTTTACTCACAAGCGAGAGAGACTCACTGATAAGGACGAAGGAGCGTTTCGCGAAGGTATCGATCCCTTAATGGAAGCCGATAAACTCGGCGCGGTGCTAATCCAGTTTCCGTGGTCTTTCAAAAACGAACGTGACGAACGAAATTATCTGAACGAAGTGGTGGAGCGCTTCAAAGATTATCCGCTGGTCGTCGAGCTACGGCATGAGTCATGGAACAATCCGCGCATCTTGCAAACGCTCGAAGACCTGGGCGTCGGATTATGCGACATCGATCAGCCGCAGTTTGCCAATTCGATCAAGCCGTCCGCCGAGGTGACTTCGCCAATCGGCTACGTTCGCCTGCATGGCCGTAATTATCAGAATTGGTTTCGCGAAGAAGCGAACGTGCTCGAGCGATACGATTATCTTTATTCCCACGATGAACTCGACCCGTGGGTCGAACGCATCAGGCAGGTCGCGGATAAGGCGAAACAGACTTTCGTGATTACCAACAATCACGCGCGAGGGCAGAGTTTGGTGAATGCTTTTGAAATTCTGGCGCAGTTGGAAGCGGAGCGCGTACCGGGACCGGCGAAGCTGATCGAAACTTATCCGCGCCTGGTCGAATCGGTTGAGCCGGATGATGAGGATCAGCAGGGATCACTGTTTTAGTTTGCAGTGGGCGGCGCAGCAGTGACGCAAGTTTGCACCTTGCGGCCACGCCGTGTGAGGTATGGCTCAGCCTTACGGTCGGATATTTGTGGTTTTGCTAATCAGCGGCTGGCACCGATCAGTTTTCCGACATGAGAACTGGCAAGTTGAGCGCTTCGGCGGAAGAATTCGTTCGAAACCTGCTTAACTAAGAGGCTGCCAAACTCTGAAGATACTGTAAGACTCCCTCCCGGCGAACGGTGGAAGCAAAGCCGTCATTCTTCGCCATCGATCGTTCGCAGAGAGCCACTGGCCAACCCAATTCTGCAAAAACGCGACGAATCGAATCTTTGGATTTGGCCGCCACGATTTCTTCCTCGAACTGTTTGAGCCTTTCCGGCAAACGAGCGTGTTTCAATCCCGCCGCCGCGAGAGCCGCAGCCGCACACAGGGCGACGCCGCCGTCCGATCTCATTTCGCCCGGCGTAATTGGAGTGGGTCCCTGGGTCTTAATCGTTTGAATGGCCTGCTGGACCACGTTGCGCGGAAGTGTTTCTCTTTCCATCCCGGACATGATTTTCTCCTCCAACAAAAATTTACCGCAGACGTCTTGACTGAAGCTGTTTGATTTGCTTCTCGAACCGGAGATTATACTCCTGAATATCGTCGAGCAATCGATTAAGATACGCAAACGGAGGCGTCACGCCCATGGTGCGATTGTACTCCGGGTCTGCCCAGGCCTCGCGATTGATCTTCAGATAGTAACAAACGACCTGACGAGCTTTCATCACCGCCAGGAAGTATCCAACACTGCCAACGATATCCTCAATTCTCAAGTATCCCTTGGCGTAGTAGAAACCGATAACGTCAAAGTAACCAAGCAGCGCATCCAGTTTCCTTTCTTCCGGGCTGCCCTGAAACAACTGTGGGTGATACAACCGCGAACCAACCTGGCGGTCGCTCTGAATTTCCGCAAATGGAGCAAAGACCGGTTTTTCGCAGTTGTCCAGTTTCTGGTCCTTTCTGATCCCATCGACTTTTTCAAAAACAGAGTTCGTGTAGGTGTAAATGAGCTCATGAAAGGTCTGATACAGTTCAACGTTAGTGAAGAACTGTGAGACATAGTCCTTAATGAAGGCGGCCCGCTGTAAACGAAGATTGCGGCCGAGTTCCATCAGAGTAATCACCAGCAAAGGCGTGGCGGTAAAAGCGACAATTCCTACTTTGAGGTCCGTTTCCAGACGTAATAGACGAATAAAGAGGATAATCGCCGTCTCGGACGCTAAAATGGCGCCAAATACCCAGGCATAGTAAGTCCTACCGAACATGATTTCTTCCTTTATGCTAATCATCAGGAGGTGAAATCGTGCTGAACTCTGGGAGATTCATCAATGGCTTTTCAATCCAACCAGATCCTGAAACTCGGCCGCGTCGATTCGGGAACGATAAGCCAACTCTCATTTTCGAGTCAACAAAATTCGCCGGTATGGGCGGCAACGTCGGGCCCGAATGGATTCCACAGGGGCGAGGTCATCAGCCGCCGGCCAGCCTAGTTTGCCAACGGAAAGATCGGTTCAATATCGACGGGTACATTCTTTAGCTTATCCATCGCGCTTTTCATCTCGGGACGAATTACCGCGTACTTTTCCAGGATAGCGTTGGCCTTTTCGTACGAACCTTCGGCTTCGATAGTCAGCAATTCAGTCGTCAGCTTGGTCACTGCAGCTCTAATCTTCGATTCCTCCACGCTGAATTTTCCAGTGCGGTTGTCGAACTTGATCGCGCCTTCATCAGTGAAGTAATTGAACTGCATGGCCACGCCGCGCCCGTGCGATTCAGTGATGCCGAAACGGACCGAGCGAAACATGCTGGCCAGATAAGTCGTGTAAAGCGTCCGCTGCATCGCGCGATCGATTACGCCTTTGTCGATCAGATACTGTAGCGCCCACAAGCCAGTTACATCTGCTTTCGCTTCTTCAATCGACGAATAGCGATCCTTCAATTGCAAACGAACCGTCGTCGGTTGGCCATTCACGTTGATGTTGTGCGGCCCAAGTCCATGCATCAGTTCATGCGTCAGGATGTGCGTGAAAAAGGCATTGAAGGCCAGGTTTCGTTGCTGCGCGGGTGCGAGCACTCCGCGCGAAATCGGAATCAAGGTCTTGTTGAATTTTGCGTCCTGCACATTCTTCAGCATGATCCGCTTCGAGCCTTTTTCCTTCACCACGCGTTCGTCGTTGGGCAGATTGAAGGCTGCGGTTTGCACACCGCTGTTGCCTTCGCCCGAGCTAAACACTTCGTTGACCACGCGTATCGGCGAGGCGGCGCCCAGCTTTTTGTTGCGATAGTTTGGATCGATGGGCAGATGGTCTTCGAGCTCCTGCAAATACTGGCTGAACTTTGTCAGCTTTGCCGTTTCCGCATCGTCGCGCAGGGTCACGTAAGCTTCGAAGGCGGCTTTGTAACCGAACAATTCATCTTCGTACGTCTCATACGGCCCAATCGTCAGATCGATAAGCGAATCCAAATCCATCCACGCCACGTCGCTGTCGTAATAATCGTTTGAGGCGAAAGCCGCCGCGCGCTTGTCGAGAAAATTCCTCAGACTTGCGTTCGGCGTCAAAGTCGCCGCTTCGCGCAGGAGCCTGGCCGCGGGATCGAGAAACTCTCGATACTCTTCGCTATACGGGACCGTCTTGAGTCTACCGCTCGCGTCGCGACGAATCGTATAAAAGTATCCGGTCGCTTTCTCCTTTTCTTCCGGCGACAATGAATTCATCCACGTGTTGAATTCGTCCTTGGTAATATCGTCAGGATAATAATTTGCATGCGCCGGCTTTGGCGGAACGTCATCGATGAACGGGTGATTCTCATCAAGCCGCGACCATGGGCCGCTGTTAATCAAAAAGTAATGACGAAGCATCCGCCCGATCGGCCGCTTGTCGGCATCGAGCCTTTTCATCAGCCCGTCGTTGCCCGACCACACCTGGCGCCTGAAAAGCGGATCGAGCAGTTTGGCGGCCGCGATGATCTTGCGCAGTGCCAAACGATCTTTCGGCGACAAACGCGCCGTGTTCGCAGTGAGCACGGTGGGCGCGAACCGGCGAATCTGTTTCGGCAACTCATTCGGATCGGAAGCCCTGGGCAAACCTGTCTGGCCGTAAGCCAGTAATGCCACATTAAGGCCCAAAGTCATGCAAACTATTTTTTTCCAGAGTGTCATGATGTTTATCTGCCTACCTGGCAAGAAGTTATTAGAAAAACTTTAGGCCGGGCGCGCGTGAAAGTTCTCCTTCTATGACTTCGTAGCGATTGCCGTCGTCGGGCATCGCGTCGAGATCATCAACGGTCATTTGCGGTTCGATTTTGGCGACCATAGAGACTTCAAGTGTCGTCGATACTATATCAAATCAGGCGGCGCGAGCCGGCCAACTTCCTACCTGCTTTTTACCTATCTCAGGCAAAGAGTTAAGACAACAAGCTAAAAACTATTCCTAAACTATAACTGTTGCCGGACCTTCAGAATCTTTACGAATGATCCGGAAAGCAACTCGTCACGACTTAATCCCGACAAGCGCAGTGCTTCTTCTTCGGTCAACGCGCCACAGTTCAGCGCACGCAGAAAATAATTCAGCAGGCCCTGGCCCGTCGCGGCGTCGTCAAAGACGTCTCCGACCAGCGTAGCTTTCGCGGCTTTCTCGACAAAGTTGCGCAGGCGTTCGGACGCCGCGTCGAGACTCTCGAGGAAAAATGCATAAACGGCTGCGTAACGTGTCGGAAACTGCGCCGGATGCAAGTCCCAACCTTGATAGAAACCGCCGACCAGCGAGTGCTGAATGTGATCGTAATGAAGTTTCCAGGCGCGATGAACGACGGCGCGATTCTCTTCAATTTGATCCTGGGTGAGCTTCGAACCTTCGCTCGCGCGGTGTGGGCCGACAGGCATGATGTTGGTCGCGCCGTCTGAAAGCCAGATGCCTGTTCCGGCAAAAGATACCTGCATCATGTGTTTCGCAAAGTCGCACGACGGATGCATCATGTGTTGATGCGCGGCCGTGATGCTGCAACTCGCCGTGTAATCGTAGGTGCCGAAATGCGCGGCCGTGCAACGACCGCGCGCTGCCTGCAACAACAGCGGCAGATTGATTCGTCCTTCACTGTTGATGATCGATTGCGTTGTTTCGATCATCATTTCCATCTTCAAAGAATTTGCCGGCAGTCCGTTTTCCTTCTCGAACAAGTCAAAGAAATCCGCCAGCGCCGTTACCTGTTCGGGAATCGTAATCTTCGGCAGAGTGACGACAAAGTTATTCGGCAATCGTCCGCCGGTCTTATCCAACACAGTAGAGACAAAGATATCCAGCGTGCGCATCGAGCGGGCCCGCAGCTCTTCATTGAAAGGCTTGATGCGAATGCCAATGAAGGGCGGCAGCGTGCCGGCCTCTATTCCGTTGGCGACTTCGATGGCCGCTGATTCGGCATGGCCGTCTTCCTCTGAGTCGGGACGATTCCCGTAACCGTCTTCGAAATCGATCCGGAAATCTTCGACGGGCTCGCGCTTCAACTTCTCCTGCACCCTTGAATGAATCGCGTGCGCGAGCCAGGCCGGTTTGTTTTCCTCGCGAACTGCGTCCGCGTCATTTTCCAGTCGGTGCCTTAATCCTGTGGCATAGTCCAAAACGTCCGGCAGTTGGTCTGCGAGCGGCAATCCAATCGCGCGCGCAAACACGACGAAGTCCGACGCATTCTCAGCCAACGCGCGCTCAGCGACCTGGCCCAACCGCCGTGCGGAGTCCGATCGAAATAAGTGGGCGCCGCCGTAAACCGTATGCACCGGCTGTCTGTGCCCGGTCTCGCCGGGATATTTCGTGGTGAATTGATTGTTCGATGAACGAAGGCGTTCAGTGATTGCGTTGAGTGAAGTTTCAGACAGAGAATTTTTCATCAAGACAGTTCCCAAAGAAGCTCGTTTCGGATTGTCGCTGACTTTAGTACCAAGCCCGCCCAATCGCAACTTTCCTAAGACAATCGGCGTCATTAGAAACACCTTGACGGGGTCTAATCCCAGTCGTTAATATCGAATTGGCCCCGTTTGCCTTCCTCTCCTGGCGGCCGGTCAACTTCCAGCCAGGCCCACGAATCCCGACGGACAATGAAGAAGTGATTATGAAAAAGAACCAAGTCGTGAAGCAGTGCAAAACTCTACGTGTATCAGTCCGCCGATCGCGGACCAGAAACTACTCCCTCCTGGCATTAACTCTGTCGATCATCGCGACGGTTTGCGGGCCTGTGTACTATTACCAACAAGTCGACGCGCAAGATGTTCGCGCTCGTCTGCAGAAAGATCTCGCCCAGGTCTTCGTCAATCACGAAGAGGTTAACCTCGATCCCCAGTCCGTCGCCGCCCGAGTCAGAGAAACGGGACGCATGTCCTTGCGAACGCGATCGCATAATTTCGAATTGCAACTGCGGCCAAATGATCTGCGCGCGTCGAACTATCGCGCTGAAGAAGTTGGCAGCGACGGTGTCGCGCATCCGGTGGCGATGGCCGGCGTTTCGACCTACAAGGGAAACATCGAGGGCGTTTGGGGCAGCGACGCGCGCTTCACTCTGAACGACAACAATCTTGAAGGAATGATTATTACGCCGAACGAGTTGTATTACGTCGAATCGGCACAAAAATTTTCCGCGACCGCGGCGCCCACCGATTACGTGGTTTATGAAGAGTCGGATGTGCGCCCGGACATCTTTCGCAGTTGCGCAGAGCCGCTGGGCAATCGCGTCGAGATGAACGCTAAAGACCTAATGACCAGCGCGGCGGATGGGATGCAGCCCGCTGTGTTTTCTCCCTTCAAGGTCGTCGAGATGGCCACCGAGGCTGATTTCGAATACACCAGCGCTTCGGGAGGATCGGCCGCCGCGAACAATGACATTCTCGCGATCATGAATCAGGTCCAGGGAATTTTTGAACGAGACATTGGCCTGACGTTCTCAATTACTTTTCAACACACGTGGGACACAGCCAACGATCCTTACGCCGCTAACGGCGATGCCGCGGCGGTGCTTCGAGAATTTACGAATTACTGGAACGCAAACTTCGCCGCCAACAAAGGCGATGTCGCACACCTGTGGACCGGAAGAGACCTGGGCGGTTCGGCAGGTGTCGCCTGGACCGGCGTGGTTTGCCGCAGCCCTTCAAATTCGTATGGCGTTTCCGACCGCGAAACGTTTGCGCTGTTTAAGGTCGGTATTCCCGCGCATGAAATCGGGCACAACTTCAACGCGAGTCACAGCGACGGCCAGGCTGGTTGCGACAATACGCTCATGGCCGCGACGCAGAGTAACTCAGGCTCGCTCTCGTTTTGCCAGTTCTCAATCAACGAGATCACAAACTTCGCCACCGCCAACTCTGGTTGTCTGGCGAATGCGCCTCCGGGCAATCCCATCGATCAAACGAACTTCTTCGTGCGCCAGCACTACACAGATTTTCTGGGCCGCGCGGCCGACGCCTCCGGTCTGGATTTTTGGACGCGTCAAATCACCGACTGCGGCAACAATGCCAGTTGCATTGAGGTCAGACGCATCAACGTTTCGGCGTCATTCTTTCTATCGATCGAGTTTAAGGAGACCGGCTATCTGATCGAACGCGCGTACAAGGTTGCTTACGCCGACGCTGACGGCACATCGACTTTTCAGGGTACTCATACACTGAAGGTTCCGATTGTGCGCTTCAACGAGTTTCTCACCGACATGGGCGACATCGGCAACGGAGTGGTTGTCGGGCAGCCTGGATGGCCGCAACAGCTCGAGAGCAACAAGGTCTCGTACTTTAACCGCTTCGTGCAGACTGGGCGCTTTACCGGCAAATATCCTTCGAACATGTTGCCGACGACCTACGTGCACAATCTGAATGTAAACGCAGGCAGCCCCCTTTCGGCGGCGGAAGAAACGCAACTGGGTGTCGAGCATACAACCGGCGCTAAATCTCGCGCGCAAGTGCTGAGGCAGATTGCTGAACATCAGAATCTGGCCGACGCAGAGATCAATCGCGCGTTTGTGTTGATGCAATACTTCGGTTACCTCCGCCGTAATCCGAACGACGCGCCCGACTCGGACTATACCGGCTATGATTTCTGGCTGACGAAGCTGAATCAGTTCAACGGCAATTACATCACCGCCGAAATGGTCAAGGGATTTCTTACTTCGATCGAATACCGAAAACGGTTTGGCACGCCTTAAGCCCGGGACTCATTTCATTTCGAGGGTTATGTAACCTCGGCCATTAAAAAAAAGGCCACCGCTAATGGTGGCCTTTTTATTTCGCATTGACTGCAGCGCAAGCGTCCTCGCTTGCAGCCTTGTCGCTAAACTATCCGGCAACCGACACGGTTGCGCTCCAGTCAGCTTAATTGGCGCTGACCGATCCCGGATAACTGCCGCCAAGTTTGGCCGCATCGCCTTCGGCCAACATGTTGACCAGTTCCTGATGGAAGTAGTCATGACGGGCGGCGACCGGCGGCGCAACTCGCTTGTCGTACATCTGCCGCGAGCGATCGATATCTTCCCGCAGACGATCGTAGAGATCGCCGTTGCTCCGGCCTTCCTTAACTTTTGGTTCGTTGTAAAGTTTGATTTCCGACACGAGGAGCCGCGCAAAGCGACGCGCATCATTGTGCAGACGGCGCTCTTCCTCGCTGACTTCGATCGGCAATTCCGGTTCACTCACGCCAAAGCGGCGCGCGCTTCCCAAAGGCGTGGCGTATTCCGAAACAAATGCGGGCGCGGGCGGCGCTGGGTGAGTTTGAGTTTCAGTTGGTGAAGCGGCCTCGGTCACCGGTTCTGTGGGTTGTGTTTCGGCTGTGACTTCAGGAGCGGTAAGAGTTGTTTCGGAAACCTCTTCAACTGCTGGCGATGCGGACACAGTCTCAGGTTCCGGCTCGATGGTTGGTGGGGCCTCTGCCCTCTCGGCAGGAACTGGTTCCGGCTCGACGGATGTCGGAGCTTCTGCCGCCTCGGCTGCCACCGGTTCGGGCTCGACTTGAGTAGGTTGCGCTTCGACTTCCGGCTTGTACGTTGGTTCGACTTGCGCTGGCGCCTCGGGCTGCGCGGCCGGCTGGGCTGTGTCGGGTCGCGGTTCGACTGCAGCGCGGTGCACTGAAACCAGGTTCACGGCCATCGCCGCCACGCGCACTAACACTTCGAGCGCGTCCGCATTAATTGAGCTCGCGTCTGAGGTGGATGAATCTGCATAGAGCGCTGCGACAACTTTGCCGCGAACGATCAAAGGCACCGCCACAACCATCTGCGGCGAGCCGCCCAACTGATCAACCAGCATTCGATCTTCGGAAGCCGCTCGCGGATCGCCGGACTGGGAGCTGCGTGATTGCACCGCGCGAGTGAGAATAGTCTCGGAAGTAATCGGTAAAGAGACGCCGCCGATTAACTCGAGATTGCCCGGATCGCTCGCCTCGCAAACGCGCCAGCCGATCGCTTGATCGTTCCTGATGACGAACAAAGCAACGCGCTCGGCAAATTGAGCTGAAGCTTTCAGCAGCGACTTGAGAATTTCGGTTTGCGACGGCTGCTTTTCGATTTCCTCGACGGCGCGCTTGATAATTTGCGCGTCTCGAGAATCGGAGGCCGTCACAGTGGCCCCGGTCAGCTTTTGCCCGCGGGCAGTTTGCAGATGCGCGAAAATCGCCGCCGACAAATTGGTGCCGCTTAAGCTCTCAGCGGTTGAGCTTTCGCGCAAATGGGCGAGAGCCTCGGTCACCTCAGTCTGCAAGCGCGAGACCTGTTCGTCTATTTTCCGCAGCCGGTCGTTCAGGTAAGTTTCAATCGCCTGCTGCAAACTGTTCTCTAATTCTTCGCTCACTACGGTTGCTGTCCTCCGATCAAAAATGTGGCACGGACTTTAGTCTGTGATTCGGGACCCCGAGAATTCCACAGACTGAAGTCTGTGCCACTGGTTTGATTATGGAGGCCGCTACGAGGAGCGTCAAGAACCTTTTCTCCGCGGCGTTTTGAGAAGACAACCGCCCATTACGACACTGAGCCCAGGACACGCAACGGTTTTGCGAAAGCGTGCAAACCAATAATTTTCCACGTTTAGCCCAAAGTTATTGACAGAATTCCATGTCGAGTATATTTTGCTCGCATCAAGGGCTTCCACCACCGCCCACATCCACCGATGTCTCCTGTGGTGAGCCGGTTTCCATCCAAGGTTGGTCAACATGCTCAGGTTGTTCGAAACAATTCAAGTTCGACTTTTGCACTGTTGTCGCTTTGTTAGCAATCTACCATTTTGAGGTCTTGAGATGATCAGCAAAGCTTCTCTTGCATCGTTGCCCAAATTATTAATGGCGCTAGTTATGGTCTTTGGAGCCGTGAGCTTGCTGCTCAGCCGGTCCAGCGATGATCCACCAGTTCAGGATGGTGAACGATCAGGGCAAGATGGTGAACGACCTGGGCAAGATGGTGGACGACTGCCTGTCCAGGTTCAGCAGCTGTCAGCACATGTGCAGGCAACGTATTACTTCGCTGTGAGGACGCCCGTCTGTCCACACCCAACGAAATCGCGGAATTGACCTGCTTTATTAGAAACAATACTCCAAAACGAATTTCAGCAGGAGCCCTGCGGATTTTGTACGTCACGGACAACAAGACGACCAATCCCCAATCGGCCTCGCTCTTGTTTGATACTTTTGTGCATGCGGATTTTCGCGCCGAGCACCCTAATAACCTCATCGCTCCCGGAGCGGAGTATCGCCTTGGAGATTCCGTGACATCCTTCGACCGTCCAGTCACGGGCGTGAGCGCCATGATTGACTACATTGAATTCTCTGACGGCGCTAGCCTCGGGCCGGATGGTGGTAGCTCCCGCCAACTAAATGCTCAGCGTGCCGGGGCGCGAAAATACAAAGAGTGGCTGGCTGCGAAATACGAAGCGGACCGCTCCGCAGACTCATTACTTCGTTCGATTTCTCATAGTGATAGTCTCCCGCCGGATTTACCAGTTATCGACCCAAACGAGCGCCAGGGTGCAAAGGTCTTTGAAAACCATCTGCGCCGGCTCTTTCAAGAGAAAGGTGCAGAAGGTTTAACCAAGTATTTCAAAAACCCAAAATGACAGAGAATTCAAAGGTTCCGTCACATGCACAAGAAGCTACTGTGGATATACTTCTGCTCTTCGCCCCATTACCGATCTATGGTGATGTCTTTCCGAACTGTAGATGGGCAGGATATTGCTATCCAGACAATGGGACTGGCGGCGGCGGTTATGCCAAGCTGTCGATAGAATGGGACGACTGCCACGGCGGCTCACACCCGTTTGGTATCTACTGCTACTTTGATCGTTGTAGACGCGATTGCCATGCTAGTTGTGACTGGAACGCAACCGGAGGCTATCAAGGGGGGTTGTCCTGGACTGACAATTGTGGCGACACTATCGTCTTCAAGAACTACAATTGCTATGGTGCATGTCCGAGTCCTTCTCCTTCGCCGACGCCGACCGCGTTACCGTGTGGCCAACTGTGGGACACTTGTGTTCTTGACGCCGATTGCTGTTTAGGACAGGGTCTGAGGTGTATTGGCGGAGGTTGTGAGTACCCGGACGTGGAGATGTCCTGTGAAGACTACGGCTGGTATTGGAATTTCCAGAGTACCGGTTGCTATGACTCGCCACAATCCTGTCCCCAGAACTGTAGCCCGTATTATCCGCTTGAGTCAGGTGGCTGCGCGAGTGCGGTGGACTATTGCGGTTATCAATGGGGATGTACCTCTGACTTTACCGATGGGGGACAAGGTTGTTGTTGTGGGGCGACGCCAGTGGTAATTGATGTACTGGGTAACGGTATAGCCCTCACCGACGCTTATACCGGAACGCGTTTCGACCTCGGTGGAGATGGTCACTTCGAACCGGTGGCTTGGACGGCTGCAAACTCTGACGATGCCTGGCTGGTCCTTGATCGCGACGGGAATGGTCAGATCGATAACGGTAAGGAATTGTTCGGCAACTTTACCGATCAGCCACACGCCACTACCGCTCGCAATGGATTTCTCGCCCTGGCAGAATTTGACAGATCCGACAAAGGCGGCAACGGCAACAGCCTGATTGACGTGGACGATGCCGTATTCAACACGTTGCGGCTGTGGCAAGACGGAAACCAAAACGGAATCTCGGAAGCCACGGAATTACATACGCTAACTGAGATGGGTCTTAAGACAATTGATCTGAATTATAAGGACTCGAAACATACCGATCAGTTTGGCAATCAGTTTCGTTATCGAGCGAAGATCAAGGACGTGCATGGCGCGCAAATTGGGCGTTGGGCCTGGGATGTAGTACTTAAGGTCAACCCGCCGCCGCGACCGCGCTAAGTTGAAGGTAGAAACGAGTGCGCCAACCCTGAGGTTGATCTGCCGTTATGCTGCTGCGGTCTCACTTCACCGCCAATTCGCCGTTGAGCTTCATGATCTCCAGGGTCATCTCGGCGGCCGCGTACATGTCTTTCACGTCGAGCCATTCCTTGACTGTATGAATGGCGCGCATGCCGGTGCCGAGGTTGGCGCACTCAATACCTTTGCGATTGAAAACGTTCGCGTCACAGCCGCCACCCGACGCCATCGTCTTCACGTCCAGGCCCATGCGCTTTGCCGCCTGAAGCACGAGCTGCACGACGTGCGAACTATCGGGGACGTCCATCGATGAATAGTCACGTTCGACGTGAGATTCGACCGACGCCTTCGTCGTCTTGCCCGCGACGGTGACTTCATATTTGGCCGCCGCGTCTTCCAAACATTTTTTCATGTGCTGAGTTTGCGCTTCGAGTTTCTCTTCACTGTGCGAACGCGCTTCGCCTTTCAACACAACCAGATTGGGAATGATGTTCGTCGCCATGCCTCCTTCAATCTGGCCGATGTTCGCCGTCGTCTCCTGATCGATGCGGCCAAGTTTCATCGCCGCGATTCCTTCGGAAGCAATCTTGATTGCCGAAATTCCCTCCTCAGGCGCTACGCCGGCGTGAGATTCCAGACCATGGATTTTGAATTCCATGTGATTTGACGAAGGGCCTTTGGTAAAGAGAAAACCCGGGTCGTCCGAATCAAAAACAATTCCGTACTTCGATTTCAATTTCGCTACGTCGACGTTCTTCGCGCCCAGCAGTCCCACCTCTTCGCAGATGGAAAAGACCGCTTCGATCGGCGCATGCGCAATGTTCTGCTCCTGAAGACAGCGAATCACTTCGATGATCACCGCGCAGCCCGACTTGTCGTCGCCGCCCAAAACAGTCGTGCCGTCGGTGCGGATGATATCGCCTTCGACAATGGGCTTGACGCCTTCGCCCGGAACGACCGTGTCCATATGCGCGCTCATCATGATCGACGGCGCGTTCGGAATCGTGCCGGCAAACCGCGCGATCACGTTGCCGCTGTTCCCGCCGACTGCGGCGCCGGCATCGTCGATCTCGACCTGCGCGCCCATTTCCTCACAGTATTTCTTAATGCATTCGGCCACGTCGCGCTCCTTGCGCGAGTGACTATCAATCTGCACCAGTTCGAGTAAAAGATTCTTGATACGTTCCTGGTTGATCATTGATCCTCCAACGTGAAGCGTAAACGTAAGTTCTGAATTAATTGATTGAATCAGACTTCACTATTTAACATTCACTATTAACGATTCACAAGCTGGCGCCACTCTTCGCCGCGTTGATTCACTTCATCGAGCGCGCTTTGAAGTTCAACGCGTTTCGCTTCCAGCTCCTGGTCGTCGGCCCCTGCGGAAACAAAAATGGGTGGCGCGATGACCACGCAGGCGCGGTTGAAAGGTTTGGGCACCTGGAATTTGTCCCAGCTTTTCTCTACTGCCCAGTATTTCGCCGCCGTCACGGTGAAAGGCAAGACCGGATGTCCCGTCAGCTTTGCCAACTGCACGGCGCCCATCTTGGCGACGTGCGGCGGACCCTTTGGCCCGTCGATCGTAAATGCTCCGGGGAAACCGGCGAGGATTAATCGCTTCATTTCGATCAGTGCGCCCGTAGCGCCGCGAGTTGACGATCCGCGCGCCGCGCCGTAACCGAATCGTTGGATGAATCGGGCTATGTATTCTCCGTCAAAGCTGCGCGAAGTCATCACGACTATGGCCCTGCGCCGCCAAAAATAAGTCGCCAGGAAAACCCGGTTATGCCAGAAGGCGTAAATGGGAATTTTGCCGTTGCTCGAAGCGGCTTCGAAATGTTCCCAGCCCTCGATCTCGATTTTGATCGTGCCACTGATTATTTTGATGAGTAAGAAGAAGGCGAGATCGGCAGCGCGAATCAGAAAGCGCTCTTTGAACGAATACGAAGCGAGACTGGCAAACGAAAAAGCTCGGGCGACGTTGGCCGCCGATGATTGTTCGCCGCGCTGCGTCATGAATAAATCTCCGGCTCGCCCGGCGGTCGAGTCTTCCAACGTCTGTGAATCCACAGCCACTGATCGGGATATTGGCGGACGTATTTTTCCACCACAGTGGTCAACTGCTGCGTCAGATGTCGCACGTCACCCTCTTCATCGTCCGAGCGATTGACCCGAAGCGGTTCGCCGATCTGCAACACGAAGCATTCGCGCTCTGCATTCCACGGCGCAAAGACCGGCAAAACATCGGCGCCCGTCCGCAAAGCCAGTTTCGCCACCAGGAAAGTTGTCGATGCCGGAACGCCGAAGAAATCAACAAAGATCCCTTCGCGATCCAAAGTGTTCAGGTCCACGAGAATTCCCAGGGCGTTGCCACGACGCAGGACTTGGACCATCTCGCGCGCCGCTGAACGTTTGTCAATCGTGCGATTACCGAGTTGCGTTCGTCCGCGATCGACCAACGCTTCAATTTTCGGATTATCGATCCGGCGCACCAGAAAGCTCAACGGATGGCCGAACATCGACAGACCAAAGCTGGTTAGTTCCCACGCGCCGATGTGCCCGGTAAAAAGAATCGCGCCGCGGCCATGTTGTTTCGCGGCTACGAGATGCTCCAGGCCTTTCGCCTCGATGAGGCTTTCGAGCCTGGCTGTATTCGATTTCGTAAAGTGACTGAACACCGCGAGCAGGCGCCCAAGATTTTCAAAACATCCGCGCAGCAAATTGCGCCGTTCTGATTCTGAAATTTCGGGAAAGGCGAGCCGCAGATTTCGCTCGGCATTGCGACGGAGGCTGGGGAATAATCTCCCGGCGCGGGCCAGTACGCTGCCCAGGCGCATGGCGGTGGGAAGCGGCAAACCCGCGAAAAGAGCCAGGAGCACGCGGGCAGGCCAGTACTCGAGATGGATTTGAAGCGGTCCTTTTTCTGCCACGGCGGAAACGAAAAGAACGCGTAGTGTAACGCATCGAACTTGGCCGGGGCGAACCAGTGCCCTGACGCTATCAAAGCACTTGTCTCGGTGATATATTCCGAACGCCTTTTGGCAAAGATTCGTATTAGCCAGCGGAAAGGCCTTCGGCTACATCTCTCCGCTGCCGAGTATTTCAACAGAATGATCCAAGTGGATCGAGAAACTTGCAAAATCCTGATCGTCGAAAACAGCGCCGACATTCGCGCGGGTTTAGCGGAAGCACTGGGCGGGCTCGGTCATTCAGTGACGGTCCTCGGTGAGCGCGACGAGGCATTGGCACTCGATAATCTAACCGGATTTGATCTGCTGGTGAGCGATCTCGTCGATACCGAAGCCGAAGGAACCAGCGGGATCAGGTCTTTCAAAATGAGCGTGACCAGTTCATTGGCCCGACGCGCAATCGCCGAACTTCACGACATCATCGAGAAGACGCTCACCTTCAAACTTCAGCGCATCGATCGGACAAACAAAGCGATCGCCGTGCGCGAAAAGATCGATCTCGAATTGCCCAACGATTTGACCTTAATGAATTCCGTGCTCGAGTACTTGCTCGATCGCGTCGATAAGTTAGGCCTGGTGCAGGTCGAGCAGTCGAATTTGTTTGTCGCCCTCGACGAAGCCTTCGTGAACGCGGTGCGGCACGGGAACCGCAACGATCCGCAGAAGCTTCTGCGCGTAACCGCTGAGTTGTCGGCCAACGAGGCCATCTTCACCGTCGAAGACGAAGGTGAGGGTTTTGACGTGCATGCGATTCCCGATCCGACTGACCCGGCAAATCTTTTCAAATCTTCCGGCCGCGGCGTGCTGCTCATCTACAACATCATGGACGAAGTTGAGTACAGTCAGGGCGGAGCCAAATTGAAAATGGTGAAGAAACCAAACGCCTCGCCGATCGCCTCGTGAAACTACCTTGCAAATTGAAAATTGAAAATTCACCGAACGCCTGAATCGTCGGATACAATTTGCACTTTTCAATTTTCAATGTCTCTTTCTTCCGGCACACCAGTATCATCGTCGAAGTTTCTGCGCGACTATCTTTATTGGCTCCCGCCGGCGCTCGTTGCGCTGGCGCTCGCGCTCGTCTATCTGAATCCTTTCATTGGTGATTGGGACGGGCTCGACTACACGATTTTTTCGCTGCATGGACGGCCGTCGTCGATGGCGCTCGGGCGATCGCTCTTTACGCTTTTTAATTACGCGCTTTACAACTTAGCGCACGCAATCTTTGGTCTCCGGCCAGACCAGGCCTACCTCCTTTTCAAGTCTGTGGTGGTGGTTGAGACTCCGTTAGCAGTCATGGCCTGCTGGTGGTTCGCGCGCGAGCTGTCGGGATCGGCTCGGGCCGCAACTCTGGCTGCGTTGCTCGTCACCTGCTCGCCAGTACTCGTCATTTACGGTGGTCAGGTAATGACCGACGTGCCGTCAGTTCTATTCACGGCGATAGCACTTTTGATTCATCTGCGCGGATTGAAGCAACGGCGCCTGTGGCTGATTTTGCTGGGCGCCGCGGTGCTCGGCCTCGGAGTGAATCTGAGAGAGACCGTTGGCCTCTATTTCCCCTGGCTGGTGGTGGCGCCATTCGTGGCTGGCTTCAAACTCAATCGCCGAAACGTGGGAACGGTCGCCTTGTCGCTGATCGTCTTTCTGGTTTTTGCCTTTGGACCGTTCGCCCTGTGGTTTGTAGCGTCAACAGGTTATCGGGCCGATTGGTATGTATGGCTCTACTCGACGCAGCGGGAAGCCGCGCGTCATCCCATCGCATTTGCCAACCTGCGACCGTTCTTCATTTACTTTTTTCTCTCGTCGCCGCTGATCTTCATCGCGCTGCCGTTCGCGCTTTGGAAGGAGTGGCGTGCGCGCAGGCTTACACTCACACTAACCGCAGCGTTGGTAAGTCTGTTCGCGACAGCGGCGCTATTTTTGAATTACAGCACGACGATCAACTGGAGATATTTTCTGACGGGCTTGCCCGGGTTGGCGCCGTTGGTGGGAAATTATTTTCAGCAAATCCAAACCAGGAGGTTTGGCAGCGAGCGCCGCGGATTCGTCTCTGCGATCATCGGCATCGCTTTGATTGCCTTCTTCATGGGTGTGTTGATTCAGCCGAAGAGCAATGAATATTTCAATCGTTTGGCGCAGGCGAAAACTTACGACGCGCAATTGAAACTAATGCCGCGCGACGCGGTGGTAATCGCCGGCGCGCAAACCGTGGCCGTGCAGTATTGGCGCGGCATCGGCCTCGGTGAATGGGAGTGGATTGGCGTCGGCGCGGGCTGGCCCCAGGGACAAGTCGAATCAAAAATCGCAGAACACTTGAAAGCCGGCCGGCGAGTTTTTCTCGACGCCGATCCGCGCTGGTGGATTCCATGTTCCTGGCACGTCAGCGAAATTGAGGAACTGGCGAAGATCGAAACGCACTTTCATTTCAAGAAAGTCGCGCCGACGATTTATGAAGTTCGACCGCTTGAGGATCAATCAGCGACGGGAAAACCTCACTTGGAAAATCTGCTGCCTGAGAAGAGAGTTGAAGAAGTGAAGAGGTGTTTCTCGGGTTAGGAATCGCCTTCGCCGATGATCGATTTTTTTGCGTCGCGATGATTTATGCGGGCCAGGATGTCCCTCAACATTCCTTCAATTGGTGCTGAAGAAATCCGTTGACAAACTACCACGGCGGAGTATATTGACGACATTCTCGGCTCCCTGCCGCCCACATCAACGGATGTCTCCGACAGTCAGCCTCCTATTTAACCAAGCTTTACCCGTTTTTCGTGGCGGTTTCATGAGAAACATAACGAACTATAGAATCGCCCTAAGGATTCTTGGTCTTGCGTTGCTGTCTTTAACTCTGTGGGGTCTTTATACACGGCCTATTAGGACTCAACAGGGCGACCGACTTATTCCTGTCACTATTACCAAACAACTCGAACCTGTGAATGGGATTGTTCCAGCAAAGATCCAGTGTGGCACGGCTCATCTCAGTGCGCCTAATGCATTAGAGCGGTTCAGCTGCAGTTTGAAGAATAACTCCACGCTGTCGATTACTGCCGCCAATGCTATCTATTCTGTAATCCTGGAGAGAAGCGGAGCCACTTTCAAGGATACTCATAATTCCACTGTCGACGCTCTGGTTCATGCAGATTTCAAGCAGTCGAATAAACTTATTTTGCCAGGAGACAAAACAGAGATTGGTCCGCCAGGTCCGATTTCTTACGGCGACGCAATCGTCATAGGAATAGAGATTGAAATTGACTATGTGGAGTTTGAGGATGGAACTGCATCGGGACCCGACCAGCAAGGCTCTCATCTGATTCGCGCGATTCGCGAAGGTGCCGCGAAATACAAGGAGTGGTTGCGTCACCAATACAAGCGAAACGGAAAGGTAGATGAGGCAGTTCTTCCTCTGCTTAAGAGCGATCAACCCCTTCCGCAGGACCTAAATTTGAACGAAGGCGAAATGACAGGCGCGAAAACATACAGACGCGATCTGCTCAAGCTACATGAGAAGCTCGGACGCCATGAAACCGAGCGACGTCTTAATTAAGTTCAATTTTTCGCAACCCGGAGTATTGGCCCAATAACGAGCATGAAAGCCGTTGTCTCCCGTATCCTAGCTTCTTGTGAGCACGAATCCCCGCATTTTATACGGTTTAAGAGATCTGACGTTACCGCGAACCGATCTCGGAGAGTACTGCGCATAATTGCCACTGCCTGTTGCGTTTTCAGCTTTTGTGTTAATAGTCCGGGGCAAGTGTCGAATTGTGAAGTGTTCAGAGAATGTCAAGCCTCGGTTCTACCTAACGGTGGTGGCTACCAGGTAAGTTATTCGATGCAATGTGCGGTGGCCATGGTGTGGGCTTTGGGTTCAGTTCGTGCCTGAACAATACGCCCGGCGGTACGTGTCCCAACCACGATTGTGAAAGTAGGTGCGACGGAACTTTCGGAATCACCGGATTTACTCATACTTACTATGATTGCAATGATTCTCTTCATATAGACACCAATCAGTGTTCAGGCTGTCCATATTATTGTCACGACAACTTGACGTATTGCGAACAAGATGAGACCTGCTGCTCGTATTACTGTAACCTCGATTATTATCAGTGCTGGGATGAGAACTATAACGGCGGTTGCTCTTATGACAGCGACTGTCCTGAAGGCCAGCACTGCGAGTGCCCTGAAGTCACACTTTGTAATGGACACGGAACTTGCGAGAAAACGCCCATCCTGATCGACGTCGCTGGCGACGGATTTGAAATGACGGATGCCGCTAACGGTGTGCTTTTTGACTTCATAGGCGGCGGTACGCCGCGCCAGATCTCTTGGACGGCTCCAGATTCAGACGACGCATGGCTTGTACTGGACCGGAACCGTAATGGGAGGATAGAAAACGGGAAAGAGTTGTTTGGTAATGTGACCCCGCAACCAATACCAGCTCCCGGTGTTACTCGGAACGGGTTCCTAGCACTCGCTTTGTACGACAGCCCAGGCCATGGCGGAAACGGTGATCGACAAATCGACAATAGTGATAGCATTTTCTTCAAGCTTCGGCTTTGGCAGGACTCGAATCACAACGGCGTTTCTGAAACGTCGGAATTGCACCCGCTGACGGAGTTTGGCGTTGATTCAATCTCTCTCGATTACAAGGAATTTAAGAGAACGGACGAGTTCGGCAATCAGTTTCGTTATCGCGCCAAGGTTGACGATGTAAAGCACAAGAAGGTTGGGCGCTGGGCGTGGGACGTTTTCCTGGTTCGGGAATAGCAAACGCCATGACAACAGAAACCCGCAGGCTCTTCCGAGCTTGCGGGTTCTTTCTTTGAAACGAATAAAATCAAAGCGCCGCCAAGCCGGCGCGCTCCAAAAACCTAGGCAGATACTCCTACCAACTGCATCATCGGCGCGGGTTTCACCGCCGGCACCAGAACTTCGTTCAGCGTCGGGAACAGATCGCCTTGCCAATGCGGCTTGCGCGAAATCCACGAGGTCACCGATTCGGCATCGACCGGGCGCGAGAACAAATAACCCTGGCCGTATTGGCAGTTCAGCTTACGCAGTTGAGAAAGCTGGCTGAGCGTCTCAACGCCTTCGGCCACGACTTCCATCCCCATGTTTTCGGCCAGCGAAACGATCGTGCGCACGATTTCGATGTTCTCTGCCGCTTCGCCAATGCGCCCTACGAACGAACGATCGATCTTCAAAGTGTTGACCGGGAAGCGATGCAGATATCCGAGTGACGAATAGCCGGTGCCAAAGTCGTCGATGCTCAACTGCACGCCCAGCGCTTTCAGCCGCTTCAGCAGGCGTGCGGCCATATCCGCGTTTTCCATGACGGCGCTTTCGGTAATCTCAAGCTTCAAATGTTTCGCATCGACGTTCGTCTCTTCGAGGATGTCGCGAATCTCGTTGACCAGCTCTGGCTGCGACACCTGCTTGCTGGAAAGATTCACGCTCATAAAGAGATGACGGTTGGCTGAGGATTGCCATTGCCATTTGCTGAGTTGCTGGCACGCTTTTTTTAGAATCCACAAACCGATCGGTACGATCAGGCCGGTGTCTTCGGCAAGCGGAATGAAATCAGCCGGGTTGACGAACCCTCGCTCCGGATGCTGCCAACGAATCAAGGCTTCGAATCCGGCCAGCTTGCCGTTGTCGAGCGAGACAATCGGCTGGTAATAGACGCGAAACTCTTCGCGGTCGAGCGCGCGCCGCAAATCATTTTCCATCTTTAATAAGTACACGGCGTGCGTGTGCATCCCTTTATCGAACACTTCGTAGCATGCTTTGCCCTGCGCCTTAGCGCGATACATCGCCGTGTCCGCGTCACGCAGCATGTTCTCGGGATGATCGTACCCGGTTGAGCTGAGCGCGATGCCGATGCTGGTCGTGGTGAACACTTCGTGCCCGCTCAGGTTAAAAGGCGAAGAGAGTTTGTCCTGGATGCGCCGGGCCATGTTCAGGGCCTCGTCAGCATTGGGAATTCCATCCAGCAAAATCGCAAACTCATCGCCGCCCAGCCGCGCCACCATGTCGACGTCGCGGATGCAGCTTTCCAGCCGCCGCGCCATCGCAATCAGCAACTGATCGCCGATCGAGTGGCCCAGACTGTCGTTCACGTTCTTGAAGCGATCGAGGTCGAGGAACAGCACCGCAAATTGATAGTCCTCATGATTCTTCGCGCGTTCGATTACGAACTTCAGGTTCTCCGCCAGCAACGCGCGATTGGGCAGGTTCGTCAGCGCGTCGTGAAACGCCGCATGACGGAAGTGGTCCTTGCTTTCCTGAAGCTGCGTGCTGATCCGTTCCTGCTCAGCGATGTGACGATTTAGTTCTTCGACATGACGCTCGGCCTGTTCGGCGCGCGCGCGTTCGGCTTCAGCGCGGGCGCGTTCCGCTTCGGCGCGTTCGCGTTCAGCCTGTTCGGCCTGGGCCGACGTGGCTCGAATCTCGTTCAGGTACTTGTGATAGGTGAAGTAGACAATGCCGATGATCGGCGCGCCGACCAGTACGATCGAAAGCCCAATCCGATCGATCGAATTTGAGGCGATGGCTGCGAGCGCGGCGCCCGACAAATATGTAATCGAAGTCCAAAGGTAATGTGTCTGCCAGGTGCGCCAAACGGCCTCGCCTTTCTTGATTGCCAGGCCAATGGCGCAAATACCGCTGTTGGAAAAATACTGCACGAGGGCCATGGCGCCGACCGCGCCGATGAAGTGCGAGAGATCCTGAAAGCGCAGTTCGCTCATCGGCCCGAAGAACATTCGCACAATCATCACGGTCAGCGTCGTCGAAACCAGCATCATCGCGGAGTTGAACGCGATGACCAACGGACGCTTGCTGATACGCAAACCCGAGAAAAAACCCTCGACCGCCGCAATGATGATTCCCGCCATGCCGCCATAGAGCAGCAACACCAGAAAAATGAACGTGTCTGAAATTGTGATGTTCGTGTTGACGCGGGGAATCTGAACGGCGAAGCGTGAGCTTACCAGCATCATCACCGCGGCCAGGATGAGAAATCGCCAGTCGAATCTCGGCGCCGGCAACCACACTGAAGAGCAAATTAAAGCTACTGCCCCGGCGGCTACAATGAACCAGCGATAGCCATCGAGCACGCGTGAGCGACTAGTTATTTGGGCGGTAGTTTCCAAGGGGGATGACCTCTGTCCTAGCGTAGGTAGATCGTTTCGTAATGACTGTGGAGCTGAAATCCGGCCTTCGAATAAAAGCCGACGGCCTTTTTGTTCTGATGATTAACTGTCAAACAAACAGAGTCAGTGCTCGCCAAAAGATTCGCGCACAGCTTGGTCAGACATCGTAAGCCATGTCCCTTGCCTCGTTCCTCAGGATGTACGTGAATGCCTTCAAGATAAGTAACCTCAGGCGTGGCGCTAACCACATCCGCTTTGAAAATAAGACGATTGTCATTAATCAAAACCCAGACGCGCTGCTTCTCGATCCGACGCGCGGTTCGATTGCGAAAACCGCTGGGGTCACGTTGCAGTGGGCTGGTGCCGGCCTCTTCAAAAGCCATTGAAGAATTGACCGCCAAAATCTTTTCGAGATCGTTCGGAGTGGCGGGCGTCAGGGCGATATCGTCGGAGACCTCCGGAGCTTCCTTGAGTTCGAACAGCAGCTCGCGGGCGATCTGTCGGGGCTCGTGCCCGGCGTCGGAATAGTATTGCCAGAACGTGTTGATTGTTTTTCTTTCACCGCGAATTAAGTGGGCGTTCTGACAGTTGCGCGCCACCCGGGCCAGGGCGACCAGCGAATTCTCGGTGTGCGCTTCGACCATGGTGGCGTGACCGATCAGGGCAACTCCTTCCAGTTGGCCCAGGCGATTGCGCGCCCCATAGAACGAGCCGCGATTCTGCGGGCTGAGCAGTCCGTTGTCGCGAATCAAACCGGCCATGAAAACTGTGTGAAGCGGTCGAGCCGAAAGAAATTCCATCACTTCAGGCTGATCCGTTCGGCCGAGTTCGCTGAGTGTGCACTCGTCAGGCGGCTTCGCGAAGCTACTGAAACTGTCTTCCAAATCCTGGCTCATCATTGTGACGGCCATTGTGTGCTCCTTAAGTTGATCGAGAGTGAGAGAAAGAGGGAAGGGTGCCCCACTTCGACGTGGCGCACCCCCGGAAGATTATCTTTGGCCCTTCATAGCGGGGCCGGGATCACCGTTAATCAACGCTTTGGCGGCCATCGCCTGGACGGCGGCATCGCCAAGCACGACACCATCACCCAGAACCACGCCATCACCGAGGACCACGCCATCGCCGAGGACAACGCCATCACCGAGCACGACGCCGTCACCAAGAACGACGCCATTGCAGAAGAGCGTGCCATCACCCAACACGACGCCCGCGCTGGTAAATATGCTGTCTCCGAGCACTACGCCATCGCCGAGGACGACGCCGTCACCGATAATGATCCCATCACTCAGCACTACGCCGTCGCTAAGGATGATTCCGTCGCCGAGGACGACGCCCAGCGCGTAGTAAGTTTGATAGTTTGTTACCAAAGCTGAACCCGTCGCGTACCAGTGTTTCAAGACAATGCCTTGCGACCAGGTGAAGGTGTGGCCGCCTATGGTCGTCTGCGGATTGGGTGCCGCGGCGGTGAGCATCGGGCTGTCTTGAGCAGTGCTCGACGTGAGGTCCGTGCGAACTAACTTAGCCATTTGCACCGCGCCGGCAACGTTGAGTTCGCCCGTGCCCTGTTCCAGCATGTTAAAGCCAGACAGAGGATCTGCCGTGTACATCAAAAGCATCTTGACCATGTTTGGCGTTAGTTTCGGATTGGTCTGAAGCATGATGGCCGCGGCGCCGGAAACTACTGGCGTGGCCATTGAAGTGCCGCTCAGGTACATCAGCTTCTTGTTATCATCGTCAGTGATGCCTGAATCCAGTTGCGGATTCTGTTTCACCAGCAGGTTCGGATTATCCGCGCCATCGTCTGATTCAGCGAAGATCAACTTGTTGCCGGGGGCAACCAAATCAGGCTTCATCAGATTGTCATAGTGCTTGACGCCATTATTGTCGACGTAAGAACTACGGGTTGGTCCGCGAGAGCTATACGAGGCAACGGTGTCATCAGCGTGGGAATCGGTTCCCAGCGTATTGACTGCGCCGACGGTGATTACCGAAGGCTCATTTCCGGGTGAATGTATCTGGCCATACACCTTGTTCCCATTGGCGTCTTTGCCGTTATTGCCGGCCGCTGCGACGACGACTATCCCGGCGTCTACCAGTGCACGCGCTGCCCGACAAACCGGATCGTTCTTGTAAGTATCGATCGCCGGCGCGCCCAAACTCATATTAACCACGCGAATGTTGTACTTGTCTTTATTTAGCGGATTGCTGCCGCTAAGCGGCTTGGTTGGATCCGCCGGAGTCAGGATCCAGTTCATTGCATTGAGCAACACTGAAACAGACCCGACGCCATTCTTATCCAGCACGCGCAGATTAATAATGCTCGCGCCCGGAGCAATGCCTACGTATGGGTTATTGCCACTTCCGGAACTGCTGGCGCTGAGGCCGGCGGCGGCATTCGCCACGTGCGAGCCGTGCCCGTAATAATCTTTGTCCGGTTTGTTCTCAATAGTGAAATCCTTCTTGAAAGCTATCCGATTGGCGAAGGCCTTATGCGCTGTGTCGATGCCCGAATCCAGCACCGCGATGCCGATGCCTTTGCCGTCGTAGGTTGTCGTCGTTTGCAGCAATCCCAGCAGACCGCCCGACGTCACTGTTCTTATAAGGTCAGTACCCGTCGTTGCCGTTACGTGCCCGAACGATTCCATCTGCCGATCAGGTGAGATGTAATTCATCGAACCGCTCTTGGCGAGAGCCTCAACTGCCTGAACTGGAAGATCGACTTTGATCACACCCAGTTGGGCCATACTGTCGTTCACCACCACACCGTGACGCGCCAATAGCGAACGGACTTCGCGGCTGTTCACATCGTTGACCTGAAGAATCGCGGAGACGCGACCGTTTCGGCCGGCGCTCTGCATGAGTTCGCGCATGTCGGTGGAAACGTTGTCACCCACGAATTCTTCGTTGATTGGGCTGCGACGTTTGTCCCGGCTCGTGGCTGTGGTCGCGGTAGAATTTTGACCGCGATCGATCGAGATCGATTCGAACAGCTTCGCTACGTTTTCGTCCGCAGCGATATAGGACGAGTAAGCTTCAGGTGAAGCGCCGCCGATAAGTTGCAGACGATTCGCTTCGATTGCCTGTTTTACAGTCGCGGACGCAGTCGCCACAGCGCGCGCTCCGGCGTATTCGTGAAGCTGATCGACAAACAAAATGATTTGCCCTTCAGCCTGGGCGGCCTCAGCAAATACCGACTGCACGCGATTTACAAATTCTTCGCTGGTTGCGGCGCCCCTGGCCAATGCGTCGATTCTCAGCCGAAATACGCGTTTGTTGCGCAAACCATCAGGCACTTCGCCGAAAGCAATCTTCATCGCCACACCGCGAGCGACGGCGTCACGATCGAGATCAGATTCGCTGACAACAACCGGCGCCTTACCCGACGCAGCCAGGCTTGCGATTACGCGCGCAACGTCCGTCTCGCGATCGCGGGCCGCATCTAATTTGCCCTGACGGGCGCGCAAGGTAAGGTCAGTCGCATACTTTGAGAGCAGCGGATATTTTGCTTCAGAGGTTTCAACTTGATTCTCCGGGCTGGACTGGGCTGCGGCGCGCGGGCTAAAAGTGAGACTTGCGCACATCGCTGCCAAAAGGGAGACGATAATTACCCAACTTGTGGCGGGGGCTAATTTCCTGGTCATCTTTTTTCCTTGTCTGTCGCCGGCTGGTAACCGGCCCGAGTTTTTTCAGCAATAGTGCTGGCCTGTCGGATTCGAGTTCTCTTAAAAGATCTGCCACGCAAGAGACAGTGCTGGCGCTGGCGACAATTGCGACCTTTGTGCCAACAGCTTCGACCGGGCATAAATATTTGGAAATAAAGAGATAGCTGAGTTAGAAGGAATCTTCACAGAACCCGAATATGGTTCAGGCTGACGAAATGTCAGTCAGCCCAATGACCGACCGGTCGTTGTGACAGAAGCGCATTGAAGCTGTCAGACAGTTAGCAATTTCGGTTGATTGCGGAAGCGTTTGGACGTAAAAGGACGCCGAGTTCAGAAAGAGGAAAAGTAAGCAGTGTGGGCCGACTCAGCGAATTCCAATGGCTTGCACTAGCCTGATGGGCAGCGCGCTGGCGCTCAACTCGCAAAATGCCGGCGCAAGTTCGGAACTAACAACGCGGTGATAAGCCCGCGATTACAAAATCCAGGCAGCCAGAAAGCGAAAAAACTGAGCGCGCCTCCCTTTCCAGTGGCATCCAAATCCCGCGCAAACCGGGCGCTGAAATAGTTGCGATCTTTCGCTTCGCGAAGCAAAAGCTTCTAGCAACTTGCGCGTTGCGCTATAATGGCGGCGGCGTGGGATTTATTCTCCGCTCAGCCTATTTAGTGCGGCATCATAAGAATCGAAACTATTCATGTTCGAACGCTATACTGAAAAAGCGCGACGCGTAATTTTCTTTGCTCGTTACGAAGCATCGCAGTTCGGTGCGCCGGCAATTGAGCCCGAACATTTGCTGCTCGGCCTGATGAGAGAAGACAAGACGCTCACCGGTCGCTTCTTTCCCCGCGCCCAAATCACGATTGAATCAATTCGGCGAGAGATAGAAGGCCGCACACTTTTGCGCGAACGAATTCCCACGTCCGTCGAACTGCCGCTGGCGCCGGAAACCAAACGCGTCCTTCATTTCTCGCACGAGGAATCTGATCGACTGCAACACCGCCACATCGGCACTGAGCATTTGCTGCTGGGGCTGCTGCGCGAAGAGCGTTCGATGGCGGCCCAAATTCTTTTCGAGCGCGGATTAAGACTCGCCGCCGTGCGCGACGAAATTGCCCGGCAGAGCGGTGCTGACGCGCGTCACCGCAAAGACATACCACACCTGCTCGAGTTTTCGCGTGACCTGACGGAAGACGCCTCAAACGATCGACTTGATCCGCTGATTGGACGCGACGGCGAGATTGAACGCCTGATCCAGATTCTTTGCCGCCGCACAAAAAATAATCCAGTGCTAATCGGCGAACCCGGCGTCGGCAAAACTGCGATCGTCGAAGGACTGGCGCAACGCATCGTCGCCGGCGAGGTCCCGTCGTTTCTCGAAAACAAGAGAATCCTTTCGCTCGACATCAGTTTGATCGTGGCGGGCACGAAGTATCGCGGCCAGTTCGAAGAACGCCTGAAACAAATCATGCGCGAGCTGATCGACAATCCGCAGTACATCGTCTTCATCGACGAACTGCACACGCTGGTCGGCGCGGGCTCAGCCGAAGGGTCGCTCGATGCCGCGAACATTTTGAAGCCGGCGCTTTCGCGTGGCGAGATTCAATGCATCGGCGCGACGACGCCGGGCGAGTTTCGCAAGTCGATCGAAAAGGACCGCTCGCTCGAACGGCGTTTTCAGGCCGTGAAAGTGCCGCCGCCGTCTGAAGATCAGGCCGTGGAGATCCTCGAAGGCGTGCGCGAGCGCTACGAAAGTTTCCATCAGGTGAGATATACGGACGGCGCTTTGGAAGCTGCGGTACGCCAGTCTTCGCGCTACATTCCCGATCGTTTCCTGCCTGATAAGGCGATCGACGTGATTGACGAAGCGGGCGCACGCGTGAAATTGCGTGTGCGCGCTGAGCAGGGAAACCTCGAGGCACTCACCGCGACGTTGACTGAATGGGAGCGCGCAACCTACGGACGCGCACAGGCCCCCATCATCGACGATGAAGATCAAATTGTGATGGGCGAGGTCAGTCGCACTGACATCGAAGAGGTGATCGCGCGCTGGACCGGCATCCCGATCGTATCGCTCAAAGAAGAAGAATCAAAGAAGCTCCTTCGCATCGAAATTGAATTGCACAAGCGTGTGATTTCTCAGCGCCCGGCGATCTCGGCGCTGGCGCGGGCGATTCGTCGTTCGCGCGCGGGACTGAAGAATCCGCACCGGCCGGTTGGCTCGTTCCTGTTTCTCGGCCCCACCGGGGTCGGCAAAACGGAAGTTGCGCGCTGTCTCGCGGAGTTTCTCTTTGGCAGTCAGCGTTCGATGATTCGCTTCGACATGTCCGAGTTTATGGAGAAGCATTCCGTTTCGAAGTTAATTGGTTCGCCGCCAGGCTATGTCGGACACGAAGAAGGCGGACAGTTGACGGAGCGGGTGAAGCGTTCGCCTTACTCGGTGCTGCTGTTTGATGAGATCGAGAAAGCGCATCCGGACATCTTCAACATTCTGCTCCAGGTTTTTGAGGACGGAATTCTTACCGATGCGCTCGGCAACACGATCGACTTCAAGAACACCATCATCATCATGACGTCCAATATCGGAGCCCGGTTCATTCAGAAACGAGGCACGATGGGGTTCCAGGGCTCGAGCGAGGTCTCGCGCACCAAGATGGAAGAGATGGTGATGAACTCTGTGCGCCAGACCTTCAATCCGGAATTCATCAATCGTTTGGACGAGATTATCGTCTTCGATGAATTGGGTGACGAAGAGCTGCTCGACGTTCTGCAGCTTCAGGTTGATCAAATCAACAGCACCATGTCGAATCACGGCTTCATCGTGCGATTATCCGAAGATGCCAAACGCTGGGTGGTGAACAAGACCTGCGCCGATCGTTCCTACGGCGCCCGCCCATTGCGCCGCGCCCTGCAAAAATACGTGGAAGACCCGCTTTCCGAAGCTCTGATTCAGGGAGATCTCGTCGATGCGTCGCTGGTTGAGATGTTTGTGGACGGCGTTGACTTGAACTTCCGGTCGATTACCATCGATGAGACAGGTGAGGAGCGCATCAGCGATTTGCTGTTGACACAATAGTTCCTGAGAGTTCGCCAACCATATCAAGTCCAAAGTGGTCTACACTTTGGACTTTCGCTTTATTTTCCCGTTATAATGCGCCACTTTGTTGGCTTGGAAATTGGCAACGGGCGAGGGCCTTGGCGAATCAAAGTGTCCCCAGACTGCGCGAACGCGAAGAGGCACGATCCACCGCCCTTGCTAACGCGCGGAAAACTGACACATAGTAAGCGCTGAAACTTTTCATAATCTTGTAGGCATTCCCCAGAGCATTCTCTAAGGGAACCGTCATTTATGCACTTTTTTTATCGCGTCGCCCTGCTGACCGCCCTCAGTCTGATTATCGGCACCGTTTTTCTCTCCGTTCGGACGCCGGTCAGCGCGCAGGAACCCCAACCACAGCCCAGGGTCGTAGAAGAGGTTGATATCATCGGGAATCGTCGTCTGCGTAAAGACGACATTCTTTATTGGATTCAGACCCGTCCCGGCGACACATTCAATTCGGGGCAGGTCGGGCGTGATCTGCAGGCCATCCTCTCGCTGGGATTCTTTGACAAGGTCGGCACCCGCGTTTACACAGAAGAGGCGCCTCGGGGCGGCTTACGCGTAATCTTCGAAGTGCGCGAACTGCCAATCATTCGCGACATCCAGTTTGAAGGCTTGAAGAGCGTAGCCGAGTCGGATGTGCTGAAGACTTTCCGCGAACGCCGCGTCGGTATTTCGAAAGAAGCGATCCTTGATCCGGTAAAACTCAAGAACGCCGAGCGCGTTCTGAAAGAATTGCTCTCAGCCAAAGGTCATCCCAACGCGGTCGTCACCGCCAGCGTCGAAGAAGTTTCGCGAACCTCCAGCGCCATCAATTTTGTGATTAACGAAGGCGAACGTGTGCGCGTCGCTGAGATTCAATTCGAAGGCAGCAAGGTTTTCAAGAGTGGCACGCTGCGCAGCCAAATGAAGTACGTTAAGGAAGCCGGCCTGGTCTCCCGCTTCAAAGAACAGGACATTCTCGACCGTCAGAAGCTCGACTATGATCTGCACCTCGTCGACAATTACATGAAGTCGAAGGGCTACTTGCAGGCGCGTCACGGAGAGCCTCGCATCGAAGGTCTCGGCAAACGACGGACTGGATTTCCGATTCTGCCGCTGCCCTTCATTTCTTCGGTCGACGAGACGCTGAAAGTTACGGTCCCCATCATCGACGGTAAACTCTACCGCGTCGGCGAAGTCAAAATTGAAGGCAATTCAATTTTTTCCGAACAGGTAATCCGGGCCTTCATTGGCTTGCAAAAGGGCGTGGTCGCCAACGGCGAACAACTAAGCAAAGGCCTTTACGAGAATCTGAAGAAAGCCTACGGCACGCAGGGATTCATCCAGTACACGGCCGAAGTGCTCCCGACCTTCAAGGACAATCCGACCAATCCAAATGAGGGCATCGCCGATTTTGAAATTACGATCGACGAAGGCAAACAATTCGCCCTGCGCCGGTTGGAATTTACCGGCAATACGTTTACCCGCGACAACGTGCTTCGTCGTGAAGTGCTGATCAACGAAGGCGACATTTACAATCAGAATTATTTTGAATTCTCGATCACGCGCCTCAACCAGCTCGGCTATTTCAACCCTATCGATAAAGACAAAGACGCGGATTTCCGAACCAATGAAGAAGAAGGCCTGGTCGACGTTACCGTGAAGGTCCAGGAAAAAGGACGCCAACAAATTTCGTTTAATGGCGGCCTGTCCGGTATCGGCGGATCGTTCTTTGGTCTGGATTATTCGACGAATAACTTGTTTGGTCGCGGCGAGGTGCTTTCGATCGCCCTGGCCGCGGGCAACCGGCAGCGATCGTTTCAGTTTTCATTTACTGAGCCCTACATCAGAAACCGGCCGATAACTGCCGGGTTTACGATATTTGCTTATTCACAGCAGTTTTTTGGCGAGGGAACTTTTCTTTCGACTAACGCAGCCGCGCAACAAGGCGCCTCCGGATCGACTTTCGATTTCTTTAACACCAGCGAAGAGAATCTCTTCACGCGAAAGTCTTTTGGCGCATCGATCTTCGCCAGCGCGCCGCTGTCTGAGTTCTATCGCAAACGCCCGTTCACGCAGTTTTCGCGCGTTGGGCTTTCTTATCAATTGTCGCAGTCGAGCGTCGAAGACCCCGCAGTCAACTCAGCCGGGAATTCAACCCAGTTCATTCCGGTCATCTATGCGCAGCCTAACATCATTACCAGCCGCGCCACGGGAACTTTTATCTATGACACTCGCAACGCGAACATCGATCCAACCAGCGGGCGGTCATTATCGGGTTCGGTGGCTCTGGCCGGTCTGGGTGGAGACGTTCGCACCTATCAGCCATCGCTCGAGTTCACGCAGTTCTTCCCCATCCGCAAGAAGCGCTCAGAGAATCCTGAAGTATTCGGTTTCCGCATAATCCTCGGCACGGTCGGCAACTTTGCGACCACCGACAAGGTAAAAAACGCCAACTCGCTCGCGTTCGTCGAAGGCGTGCCGATTTATGAGCGCTACTTCCTGGGAGATGAATTTACAATTCGCGGCTACAACGTGCGCTCGATCAGCCCGGTTACGCCGCTGGATAATTACGTCTCTTCGCGGAACGTGGTTTTGGCCACGAATCCCTCGGGAACTCCGAATGTGATTCCCGGCTTGCCGGCGGCGTTCGCCGCGATCGGCACTTTCACCGGACCGACCGGCGCGAACGTGGTTAACTTGCAACGCGTCTACACTGCGACAGGCGGCGACACTCAGTTCCTCGGAAACTTTGAATATCGCATTCCAATTATCGGGCGCACGGTTCAGGCGGCATTCTTCGCCGATGTTGGCTCGTCGTTCAATCTGCGCTCCAAGACGCCGCAGACTTATTCAACCGAATTCATCTCAGACGATCCGTTTGTGCAAACCTTTGGCTTCATTCCTTGTCCGCGGCTTCAGGTTGGCGCCGCGCTGGCGAGTTTGTCGACCCTCGCCGCCTGCCAGAACTTCACCAATCTGGCGCTTTCGCCCAGCCAGGGCTTAATCGCTCGTGACAACCGCCTGATAACGCGCGGTGAATATGAAGAGGCGCTTCGCTTGGGTCCGGTTGACCCCCTCACCCAGCTTCCTTTTGGATTGCAGCAGGTCTTCCTGCGAGGCGAGGTGCAGCGAAATACCGTGGTTAGACTCGACCAGAGTCTGTTTGCCAAGTTCACTGATATTCGTAGCAGTCTCGGCGCCGAACTCAGGGTTCAGGTACCAATTCTCAACGTGCCTTTTCGCCTGATTTATGCTTATAATCCCAATGCTCGGAAGAACCAGATAATCGACGGATTTCCGTTCGTGTTCGACGAGAAAAAGTCGGTCTTCCGCTTTAGCGTAGGGCGCACTTTTTAGCAGTTAATCGGCAGCCGCGCCCGCAATGGCCGGCCCACCCAGGCAAACCAAACCGGCGGCATGAACAACTAAAGGTTGCACCGCATAGCCGTCCGAACGCTTATTAAGGAGTACTACAACACGTCATGAAAATCCTACGTGCGATGGCCGCAGTCGCTTTTTTCGCGGCAATCAGCGCTTCGTCAGTTCTCGCGCAGCCCAAACCGGCAGCGACGCCGGCGCCAACGGCTCCGACCCAGTCGGGTCCCATGCCGGACGCGAAGATAGCGCTGGTTGATACCGACGAGTTCTTGAATGAAAAGACTGGCATCATCCGTCTGGTTAACGCGGCTAAGAAAGTCGAAGGCGAGTTCCTACCTCGGCGCACCGAGTTGCAGGGCCTTGATTCACAGATTGCGAAGTTGACAGCCGATCTGCAAAAAGCTCAGCCGGTGCAGGATCCAAAAGTCTCGGCTCAGCAACAGGAAAAAATCGATCAACTAAAGAAAGAGCTTCAGCGCAAGGGCGAAGATGCTCAGGCTGCATATCAAAAGCGTTTGCAGGAAATGCTCGGCCCGGTGTATGACGAAATTGGCAAAGCGCTGGACGCTTACGCCAAAGCCAAGGGCATCACCCTGATTCTGGACGTTACCAAGATTCAGGGCATCGTCAGCGCCGACGGCTCGCTGGACATTACCAAAGCGTTTATTTCGGAATTTAATACGAAGAACCCGGCGACGGCTTCGCTGACGCCGTAGTAGTTCAGAATTTTCGGCCTCAGAGATGCGGAGGTGCAGCAACGTGCCGTGCCTCCGCATCTTCGACTTAAAGGCTGTTGGAGTAATCGAATGAAGAGTAGATATTTTTTCACGCTGGCCGCTGCGCTGATCTTGTTCGGCGCCACCTCTGTTTTTGCCCAGCCTCCGGCGACCCAAAATAAACCGGCTGCCACGCCGGCCACTTCGTCCGCCACCGGCGATGTGCCCAAAGGCAAAGTCGCGGTAATTTTCTCGGCGGCATTTCAGGATCAAAAACAGGGCATCGCAAAGTTCTCGGTGCTCTTGAACAAACTTAACAGCGAGTTTCAGAAGTTGCAGGACGACTTGAACCAAACCGCGAAAACAATTCAGGCGCTCCAGGAAGAGATCAAGAAATTGCAGCAGTCGACTGCGCCCGTCGATCCTAAATCGGTGCAGGCCAAAATCGATCAGCTCGATCAGATGAAAAAGGATTACCAGCGTCGCGGCGAAGATGGCCAGGCCGCATATCAAAAACGGCGTCAGGACCTTTTCCTCCCGCTGCAAGACGAGGTTGGCAAGGCCCTGGATGTCTATGCCAAGTCGCTTGGCGTAAAGCTGGTGATCGACGCCAGCCAGATTGAGGGTATCCTCTACGCCTCAGATGCCATCGACATCACGAGAGCATTTATCAGCGACTATAATTCGAAGAACCCGGCGACCGCGTCGGTAACTGCTCCCAAGCAATAGATGATCTAAGCTTGATCGATAGCTGACATCGATGAAGCTTGGACTCTGAACGCGTTTTATTGTTTGCAAACTATGGAAACGGTTCTCGACTCTGAAGGCATCAAGAAACTTCTGCCCCATCGTTTTCCCTTCCTGCTCGTCGATCGCATTGTCGAACTAAAACCCCTCGAGCGCATCGTTGGCATCAAACAGGTCAGCGCCAACGAATCATTTTTCGAAGGACACTTTCCCGGCGCCCCGGTCATGCCCGGCGTGCTGGTGATCGAAGCGCTGGCCCAATGTGGGGCCATCCTTGCGCTCCGCGAAATTGAAGATCGTGATCAAAAGCTCGTCCTGTTTACCGGCATCAAGGAAGCCCGGTTCCGGCGTCCCGTCGTTCCCGGCGATACCCTGGTCCTGGAAGTTACCGCGCTGCGCTTTGGCCCGCGCATTCAGCGCATGCATGGCGAGGCCAAAGTCGACGGTCAACTTTGTGCGGACGCGGAACTGATGAGCATCATCGCCGATCGTCCGAGCTCCTGAAGATGAGCGCTCCTTCAATTCAAAACCAGTTCAAACAAATTCATTCCACCGCGGTCATCAGTCCCGGTGCTCAGATCGGCGCGGACTGTGTCATTGGTCCGTACGCGGTGATCGGCGATGAAGTCGTGCTCGGCAACGGCGTACGCATCGACGGGCATTGCGTGATTGATGGGCGAACGCGAATTGGCGATGAGTGTCATTTCTTTCCTTTTGTTTCGATCGGACTGCCACCGCAGGATCTTAAATTCGCCGGCGAACAATCAGAAACTGAAATCGGCCGCCGGACGCGAATTCGCGAATTCGTCACTGTGCATCGCGGTACCCTCGGTGGCGGCGGGATTACAAAGATTGGCGACGATTGTTTCCTGATGGCCCAGGCGCACGTGGCGCATGACTGTCTGATTGGCAACCACGTGATCATGGCGAACGCCGCAACTCTCGCCGGACACGTGCTGGTCGAGGATGGCGCGAACATCGGCGCGTATTCAGGCGTGCATCAGTTTTGCCGCGTCGGCCGCGAAGCCTACATCGGCGGCTATTCGGTCGTCGTGAAAGATGCCTTGCCTTTCGCGCTGACCGTCGGCAATCACGCCAAATGCTACGGCCTGAACAAGGTCGGGATGCGCCGCCGCGGTCATACTCGCGAGACACTCAATGCTTTACATCACGCTTTTCATCTGCTGCTGTCCGCAAAGCTGAATACAACTCAAGCGATCGAGCGAATTCGCAACGAGATTAAAGACTCGCCGGAAGTTGAAGAATTAGTGCGGTTCGTGGAAACATCGCAGCGAGGCGTGGTTAAGTAGTATGGGTCGAAAGATCATGGCCCGGTTTTCTGTAGCCCAGGCGTTTTCGCCTGGGTCCAACAGCCCTAATGAATGAATTCAGCCCCATTCATAGGGCTTTTCTTTGTAAGCCTCTGAAGAGGCTGCCGGCTTAACGTGATCCCTTCCCAGGCGTAAACGCCTGGGCTAGAGAAAGAGCGCAACTACCGGTCCATGAAGCTTGGTCTAATCGCAGGCAACGGCAGGTTTCCTTTTCTGGTGCTCGAAGGCGCCAAGCGCGCCGGCGCGACTGTTGCCGTCGCGGCCATTCGCGAAGAAACTGATCCAACGATCGAACAGCTCGCTGATCGACTGATCTGGGTTGGCATCGGCCAGCTCGGAAAGATGCTGCGCTTCTTCAAGGAAGAAGGCGTGAATAAGGCGATCATGGCCGGTCAGGTCAAGCACGTGCAGATTTTCAGCCGCGCCATTCCCGATGTGCGCATGTTGAAGATGCTTCTGCGCCTGCCGCGACGAAACACGGACGCGCTGATTGGCGCCGTCGCCGATGAACTATCCGCCGAAGGCATCGAACTGATCGATTCAACCTTTTTCCTCAAGGACCAATTGCCACAGCCTGGGACGTTGACCAAACGCGCACCAGACGAACGGGAACGAAGCGACATTGAATACGGTCTGGAGATCGCCCGCGGCATCGCCGGCATGGATCTGGGCCAAACGATTGTCGTGCGCGATCGCGCCTGTGTCGCGATCGAAGCGATGGAAGGAACCGACGCGGTGATTCGCCGCGCCGGATCACTTGTGCGCGGACGCCTCACCGTCGTGAAAATTGCCAAACCCGATCAGGACATGCGCTTCGACGTGCCGGTGGTGGGAATTCCCACCATCGAATCGATGAAGGAATCAGGAGCCACATGCCTCTGCATCACTCCCGGCAAGACGCTAATGTTTGATCGTGAGGACATGATCAAGGCCGCGAACAAGCACAAAATCGTAATCACCGCCGTTTGAAAGTCGAGATTTCCGGCTTCCTTGACTTGATTGCCTTTTCGGCTGAGAATCCCCACACATAGTTACCCAAAAGTGCAACTAGTTTCGACATCACACAAGCGATGTCCTGAAGAATCTTTCAAACAAAGGAGTTCGCATCATGGCATTACGTTTAGGAGATACCGCCCCGGACTTTACGGCTGAGACGACCGAAGGTTCGATCAACTTTCACGAGTGGCTCGGCGATAGTTGGGGCGTTTTGTTTTCACACCCGAAGGATTTTACGCCTGTCTGCACGACTGAACTGGGCTATATGGCCAGTATCAAACCCGAATTCGACAAGCGTAACGTAAAAGTCATTGGACTGAGTGTAGACCCGGTTGAGAATCATGCGCGCTGGTCGGATGACATTCGGGATGCAACCGGTCACGCGCCGAATTACGCGATGATTGGAGATACCGATCTGAAGGTCGCAAAGCTTTATGACATGCTGCCCGCCACCGTCTCCGGCACATCAGAAGGCCGGACTGCCGCGGACAACATGACGGTGCGCAATGTGTTCGTCATTGGTCCCGACAAAAAGATCAAGCTGATCATCGTTTATCCAATGGCCACCGGTCGAAACTTTGACGAGATACTGCGAGTGATAGATTCGATGCAATTGACCGCGAACTACAGCGTCGCCACGCCGGTCAATTGGAAAGATGGCGATGACGTAATCATCGTGCCGGCCCTCAGCGACGAAGCAGCCAAAGAGAAATTTCCCGATGGCTGGAAGACGCTGAAACCTTACCTTCGCGTTGTGCCGCAGCCGAATAAGCAGACCAGGGCGGCTGAAGGCTAACGCATCCCCCGCGAAACGTTTGGTCGCATTGCGTGCAATCAGGGGCAGCGATTAGTCGCTGCCCTTGAAGCCTGACCGATTACCCAACTGAAATTAGAAAATTCATCCGACGAAACTGAAGTGGCCGATTGAGGTTCTATGCGCGCAATTGTAACTACTCGCAACGGCGACGTGGATGTGATGAAAGTCGAGACGCGTCCGGATCCCGTGCCGGGCAAAGGCGACGTTCTGGTTCGCGTTAAGGCGGCGGGGATTAACTTTGCGGACATTCTCGCGCGCCAGGGTCTGTACCCGGACGGCCCGCCCAAGCCTTGTGTCATGGGCTATGAAGTCGCCGGCGTGATCGAAGCCGTCGGCGAAGGCGTCGATAAGGGCATCGTTGGCGAGGCCGTGATTGCGATGACGCGCTTTAACGGTCAGGCTGAATTGATAGTCGTGCCTGACGCGCAGGTCTTTGAGAAACCCGCGCAACTCAGTTTCGACCAGGGCGCGGCGCTAACCGTCAATTATCTGACTGCCTGGGCTTTGATTGTGACAATGGGCGGTCTGAAAAAGGAAGAAGCAATTCTGATTCACAATGCGGGTGGCGGGGTCGGCCTGGCCGCGCTGGACATCGCGAAGCACATCGGCGCGAAGACTTTCGGCACCGCGAGCGCCGGCAAGCACGAGTTTCTGTTGCAGCGAGGTCTGGATCACGCAATCGATTATCGCAATCAGGATTGGGTTTCGGCCTTAATGGAATTAACTAATGGCCGCGGCGTTGAGTTGGTAATCGATCCGCTGGGCGGAAAAAGTTGGAAGGAAAGCTTTCGGGCGTTGCGCTCCACGGGCCGCATGGGCGTGTTCGGGATGTCGGTCGCCTCCGCATCAGGCATCAAAGGAAAAATCAAAGCCCTGCAAGCGGTGGTCTCGATGCCCCGTTACAATCCGCTTGGCCTGATGAATCGCAACAAAGGCATCTTCGGCCTCAACCTTGGTCACATGTGGGGCGAGGGCGAAAAGGTCGCGAGCTGGACACAAGAGATCATGCGTGGCGTCCACGAAGGCTGGATCAAGCCCCACGTCGATCGAGCTTTTCCTTTCGATCACATCCAGGACGCACATCGTTACATCGAAGCGCGGAAAAACGTCGGCAAAGTAGTGCTGGTTCCCTGAGCGCTTCGATTAGAACCCAACTGCTTGTCACGAGCCTTGTCCCTTGATAATTTTTGAAAGAGTGAACCATGTCAGAATTCGTAAAAGTCGCAAACACAGATGAAATCCTGCCGGGCCAGGCCAAGCTGGTCGAAGTGAATGGAACCGAAATCGCGCTGTTCAATATTGGGGGACAGTTTCATGCCATCGACAACACCTGCACGCACGTTGGCGGGCCGCTATGCGAAGGCGAAATCAGCGGTACCGAGGTAACTTGCCCCTGGCATGGCGCGGTGTTCGAGGTTACCACCGGACAAGCCGTGGGACCTCCCGCAATGGAAGCCGTCAACCGTTACAACCTCCGCATTGATGACGGCAATATTGAAATTGAAGTCTAAGGGCCCTGGCTCTAAATCCAACCTACCCTAAGGGCGAAATGACTCGCGTCCGATTTCGCGGATCTATCAGCTTCCTTTACTACGCAAAGTACTTGACAGAGCAGAATTAGCCGGAGTAGTTTAGCTTCCGGACATGACACCACTCTCGAAAAAAGCCGGGCCGCCCGCGCTGCACGACCGGGCCATCGACAACTTGCGTTACATCCGCGAAACGATGGAGCGCGCGTCCGCCTTTACCGCTGTGCCCGGTTGGGGACAGGTGATAATTGGCTGTACCGCGATCGCGGCCGCTTACCTGGCAGCGCATCAATCGACGCCGCGGGCGTGGCTCGGAGTATGGGTCGCCGAATCGATCATCTCACTCCTGATCGCCGGATGGCTGATGGATCGAAAGGCGCGCAAGCTCGGCGCGCCTTTGTTCTCAGGCCCGGGCCGAAAAGTGGCTTTCAGTCTTTCACCGCCAATGATCGTGGGGGCATTGCTCACCATCGCGCTGTTCCGGGGCGGATTATTGGGCTCGATTCCCGCGATGTGGCTGCTGCTTTATGGAACCGGCGTCGTCACGGGCGGCATGTACTCAGTGAGCGTGGTACCGGTGATGGGCATTTGTTTCATGCTCCTCGGCGCTTTCGGGCTTTTTGCGCCGGCGGATTTGGGAAACTGGCTAATGGTGATTGGCTTTGGCGGCTTTCACATAATTTTTGGAGCGATCATCGCAAGGAGATACGGTGGCTAGGCAAACTGCGCTTAAGCGCGAAACCAAACGCGGACAGGCTGAGAAACAAAAGTTGCGGGGCGTGCAGGGCGCGCCACACAGCGCGCGTGAAATTGACCGCATGATTCACGAGCGGTTGCGGCTGGGGATAATCAGCGCCCTGGCGGCCAACCAGTCTCTGACCTTCAACGAGCTGAAGCATTCGGTGAAAACGACCGACGGCAACTTGAGTGTACACGCGCGCAAGCTCGAGGACGCTGGCTACATCAGTTGCGTGAAATCGTTTGAAGGGCGCACGCCGAAAACAGAATACAAGCTGACGTTAGCCGGCCGCCGCGCTTTGGAGCGATATCTGGACCACATGGAAGCGTTGATTGGACGCATGCGGCAAAGCTAGGGACTAAGGTACGCGCGCCTCTGGCGTGCTCTCAGAGGCACGGCCAATTAGGCTCAGCACGCCAGAGGCGTGCGTACCAACTGGTCTAAGATGGATTCCTACGATGTCATAACAATCGGCGCGGGACTCGCCGGCTTACAAACTTCGCGTTTACTAGCCGAGCGCGGTCTAAAGGTTCTACTGATCGATCGCAAGCCCACGCTTGATCGCTCAATTCACACGACTGGGATCTTCGTCCGGCGGACGCTGGAAGACTTTGCGCTTCCGGATGATTGCCTTGGCCCACCCGTCCGGGACGTCACGTTGTATTCGCCGGCACGCCGCGCATTCGAACTGGTCAGCCCGCATGATGAGTTCCGGGTGGGACGCATGGGGTTGCTGTATCAGCGCTTTCTGGACGAGGCCACGCGCGCCGGCGTCGAATGGTCGCCGGCGACGCAATTCATCGACTATCAAAAACTGAATGAGAGCTGCAACATTCGAGTCGAGCGTCACGGAAATTCGCGTTGGATAAGAACGCGCTATGTCGTGGGAGCCGATGGCGCAAATTCACGCGTAGCCGCCGCGCTCAATCTTGATCGAAACCGGGAATGGATTGTGGGCGTGGAAGAGGTGCTGGAAGGTGTGCCGCTCGATGGTCCGCCCAGATTTCATTGCTTTCTCGACCCGCGCATCGCGCCGGGGTATCTCGCGTGGGCGGTGCATGATGGCGAACAAGTCCATCTCGGTGTTGGCGGTTATCCGGCGCGCTTTGATCCGGTTAGCGCTCTTCGTCAATTCCGCGACAGTCTCTCCGGCATCCTGAACCTGACCAACGCGCGGTTAATCGAGAGACGTGGCGGTCGCATTCCGGTCGGCGGCGTGTTGCGTCACATCGCCAACAACGAAGGACTGCTGGTGGGTGATGCGTCGGGCGCGGTGTCGCCGCTGACGGCCGGAGGATTAGATCCCTGCATGCGGCTCTCGCGTTTCGCGGCACGAATCATCGGTGACTATCTGGAGAGCAGAAACGCAGAAGTTCTGTCTGCGTATTCCGGACAACTGTTTCGCGCTCGATTTGTTTCGCGTTTATGGATGCGACGGATGATCGCTACCGTTCAGTCGCCGCTACTAATCGAACTCGGCTGCGCTTTGATGCGTCTGCCGATCCTTGATTCGTTTGCCTGGCACGTTTTCTTCGGGCGCGGTTCGTTTCCGGATCCGGAGCTTCCCCCAGCGCCGGAACCAGTTTTATCAACTTAAATGAAACTCAAACGCGTCAAGTTCATCTTGCCGGCGTTAACTGAAGCTACCAGTCCTTTCTGGCGGCCCATAAAATATTCACTGTTTCCGCCCCTGGGTCTGGCGACGCTCGCCGCCTATCTCGATCCCGACGTCGAGGTTTCGCTCCAGGATGAGCACGTCGAAACGCTTGACCTGACTGACGCTCCGGACCTGGTAGTCATTCAGGTCTACATCACCAACGCCTATCGCGCTTACCAGATTGCGGACGACTATCGTGCGCGCGGGGCTTATGTGATCCTCGGCGGTCTGCACGTCACGTCTTTGCCTGATGAAGCCGAGCCGCACGCGGACACAATCTTTCTCGGACCGGGTGAACACACCTTTCCGCCATTTCTTCAAGACTTCGAAAAAGGATCACCGCAACGCCGTTATGAATCACCGGTGCGAACACTCGCAGGAATCCCGCCGATTCGAAGAGATCTGATTCAACGTCGCCGTTATCTGGTGCCGAATTCAATCGTCGTCTCGCGCGGTTGTCCGCATCACTGCACTTTCTGTTACAAGGACGCCTTCTTTCAGGGAGGTCGCGGCTTCTACACACAACTTGTTGATGATGCTCTCGCCGAGATTGCGCGGCTGCCCGGCCGCCATCTTTATTTTCTGGATGATCACATGTTTGGCAATCCGCGCTTCGCGCGCGAGCTATACCGCGGGATGAGAGGAATGGGGCGCGTCTTTCAAGGCGCCGCCACCGTCGATTCGATTCTGCGTGACGACGTGGTCGAAGAGGCAGCCGCCGCCGGACTGCGCAGTCTGTTCGTTGGCTTCGAAACACTTTCGACCAACAGCCTCGCCGGCGCGGGCAAGCGTCAGAATCTTGGCCGTAGTTATCGTGAGGTAACGCGCCGGCTCGAAAGCCTCGGCATCATGATCAATGGCAGTTTCGTTTTCGGGCTGGACGGTGAAGACACGGACGTCTTTAAACGTACCGTCGACTGGGCCACTGAAGCCGGAATTACGACCGCAACTTTTCACATATTGACGCCATACCCCGGCACCGCTCTTTTCACAGAGATGGCCGCGCGCGAACGGATCGTCACGCGTAACTGGGACCTCTATGACACGCGTCACGTTGTTTATCGTCCTGCGGGTCTGACACCCGATGAACTGAAGCGCGGTTACGATTGGGCTTACAAAGCGTTTTATAGCTGGAACTCAATCCTGAAAGCTTCCGCGGCCCACGAATCAACCAAACATCAACTTAAACACTTTTTCTACAGCACCGGTTGGAAAAAGTTCGAACGCGCCTGGGACCTGATGATTCGGATCAAGCAGCTATCGCAGATGCGGCCGCTGCTTGAAGCTGTCCTGGCGCCGGTGGCCAAGCCCAAAACCAATTCGCACACCCCGCAACCTGCGCCCGCCCTGTCACAGCGGCTAACTGTGGAGAGCCACATGGTTCAAATAACGGATCGATTGGAAAATCACTTCGTTTAAGTGATTGATCATGTTTGAGCCATTCAAATTCATACCTGAGCGCACCTCTGCGCAAAGGAGCAAATCCATGATGACGCGTATTGCCGCAATTACCTTGATCTTTCTCTGCACCACCATCGCGTGGGCCATCCTGGGGACGACGATCTTTCAACGAACTTACGATTCCGGCAGTGCTTCCGACAGCCGGGTCGAATCAACCTGGGGTGCGCCGCACAAACAGCTACCGCCGCGCGCTTTATTTGAAGAGACGATCGTCAAGAAAGAGCTGACTATCCAAAATGGCGCGAAGGTCACGATTTGGTTTAGAGACTCCGCACCGGCCCATAAGGTGTTTGGTTTAGCGCTGACGATAACTCTCACTCAATGACCTCAGCAAGTTGCTGCTCAGTGGCGGTTGATGTTGGTCATGGTCAACGCATCAGTTGATCACAATAGGGCGTCTGATTGATCCAGATGGCCCGCAGGGTCGAGACGATCTTGCGCTGCACACTCAGTCGCGCATGAGTTACATCGTGGGTGGTCTCGAGCGCCCGCAGATAAGCGCGCTTGAAGCCATTGTCTCTACGCTCGCGCATGGCCGCATCGAAGGCTTTGCGCGACACATCCTTCAAGCGGCCGCAACCAAACCGATCCAGTCGTGGTCGCCGCAGGGGCTTGCCGTTGCTGCTCCGATGGCTGATGCTCAAACGACAGTACTTCCAAAGCTTGCGGGTCGAGCTGAAGCGGCTGGGGGTGTGAATGTAAGCACTGAAGCGACAGGCTCCAATTGGCCCGACACCCGGCGCCGTGCGCAACAGCTTGATCTCCGGGAAAGCCTGGGCTATCCGCAGCAGCAGCAGTTTCGCTTCCGTTTGTGAGGCCACACTCTGATCCAGCACTGCATACAGTTGGCTGATGGCCGTCCGCACAGCGCGCGACCTAACTTGAGCCAGCACCGCTTTCCGGCCACGGACGGAGTACAGCCGCTCGCCGGTAACTATTACTCCCTGCATCCGCAGCCGCGCCTTGAGCTTGGTCTTCAAACGCGCCTGCTGTGAAGTTAACTCATCGTAATGCTGCACCACGGTCTTGAACTCGCGCCGCTTTTGCTCCTGCGGATAGTGCACCTCCTTGAAGCGATTCAGCCGCAGCAGCTCGGCCAGTTTGTAAGCATCGATCCGGTCACTCTTGTCAGCGTCTTTGGCGATCCAGGCGTTGCTTTGCGGATGCGAACAGACCACCCGGGTTACCAGCGGCGCGATCACTGAGATCACCCAGGGTGCCAGCTCCCCGGCTTCCAGGTGCACCTGTATCTCACCCTTCAGGTCCGAGAAGGCTTTGACCAGATTGACTTCGCTGGTGGGGAAGTCGCGATTCACTCTGACCACCCCCTGGTGATTCAGAGCCACTTGTTGAAAATTACTCGACCCAAGATCGAGCCCGACGTAAACTATGCTCATGCAGATGTCTCCTTTCCTTAACTATCAGGTATTGGAAAAGCAGGATCGTATCCTGCCGGAGACATCTGCTACTTGAAACTTATTTTGTAAGCCCGTCTTTCATCGTACCATTGG
>UEXV01000044.1_pt1 | contig 167721 bp, 132 predicted proteins | sample 4301181 | NCBI WGS metagenome assembly UEXV01 (sample SAMEA4773175, study PRJEB27434) | metagenome | biome: 2259; feature: agricultural soil; material: soil | place: USA | collected 2014-09 | depth 0.25 m | reverse complement strand
GAACCTACCTGAGCCTGCTCTCGCAGTCTCACTAACGGTTTTGAAGACCGCGCCATTCACCAGAACAGATGCGCCTCCGCAGCGCGCACGACAAGCGGGCCGATCTTACGGCCAACCCTACTCAAGCTAATGAAGCTGAGTCAAGTTTCATCTCCTTCACAATATCATTCTGATTGATAAAAAGTTTGCAGATGAGCATGGTTGACGGCTAAGCGATCAAGTGTTATCCACCTGTGCCACGCGCGCAAATTTTGTCGATAAAAGCCGGCGCGCAACCTCAATGAAAGACTGGATTGCTCTCAACATGACTCCCGGCGTTGGGCCACGCGTGACGGCCCGCCTGCTTGAACACTTCGGATCGGCAGAAGCCGTCTTCGACGCGCCGCGGCGCGAACTGGCGCTGCTTCGTTTGACGCCGGAGACGATCGAAAGCATCGCGTCACGCGAATTCTATGAACGGGCCGAAGCAGAAATCGACAAAGTAAGAAAGCTGGGCGCCGACATCCTCGTGCTCGACGACGGGGTGTATCCAAACATGCTGCGCGAGACTTACGATCCGCCGGTGGTACTTTACGTGAAAGGCGCCTGGTCGGAATGTCTGGACCGCCCGTGCGTGGCGATTGTCGGTTCGCGCCGCTGTTCGACGTATGGGCAGAACGCGGCGCTAATGCTTTCGCGCGAATTGGCCCAGCGCGGCGTCACCATCATTTCCGGACTCGCCCGCGGCATCGATGCAGCGGCCCATCGCGGCGCCCTCGAAGCCGGCGGACGAACGGTCGGCGTGATGGGCACGGGCCTGGATCAAATCTATCCGCGCGATCACCGAAAACTTGCCGATGACATTGTGAAACAAAACGGCGCGCTGGTGACGCAGTTCCCGCTCGGCACTCCGCCCGTTTCGGAAAACTTTCCTTATCGTAATCGTGTGATCAGTGGATTGAGTTTGGGTGTGGTCGTGGTTGAAGCTGCTGAGAATTCCGGTTCGCTGATCACCGCGCGCCTGGCGCTGGAGCAAAACCGCGAAGTTTTCGCCGTACCGGGCAATATCACTTCGCGAAATTCATTCGGGACGAATTATTTGATTAAGGGCGCCGGGGCGAAGTTGGTCCAACAATGGCAGGATGTGGCCGGCGAATTGCCGTCTGAGATTGCCGCGCAACTATTGCCGCCGCCCAGCCGGAAGTCAAAAAAGAAAGGCGAGCTGGTCGATCAACTCCAACTCGCCCCTCCGGACTTGTCTGAACACGAACGCGCGATCTTCAAACTCTTGACAACAGACTCGCCGCAACAGATTGACGCGCTCGCCGAAAGCACACGGCTTTCGATTACTCAATTGACAAGCGCCTTGCTCGCGCTCGAGATGCGCGAACTGATTCGCGCGCTCCCGGGAAAGTGTTTCGTGCGAAAGTTGTAACGCTATTTCTGAAGCTCGGCCAGCGCCGCCAGAACTTCGGCACTGTGGGCCGCGGGCTTAACTTTCATGAACACCTTCGCGACTTTTCCCTGCGGGTCGATGATGAAAGTATTGCGAGCCGAAAGCTTCATTCCGTTGTACTCCATCAACGAGCCATAGGCGTCTGAGACTTTCGTGTCGGTGTCGGCAAGCAGCTTGAAGGTGAGTCCTTCCTTGGTGCAGAAACTTTTATGCGAATCCGCTGTGTCCACGCTGACTCCGAGGATCACCGCCTTGGCGGCTTTATATTTCTCCAGATCAGTCTGGAAGTTGTGCGCTTCCAGAGTGCATCCGCTGGTAAAGTCTTTCGGATAGAAATAAAGCACGACCCAACTGCCGCGAAAGTCTTTCAACGAGGCTGTGTTGCCTTCGTTGGTGGTCAAAGTGAATTCGGGAGCCACGCTGCCCACCGCGGGGGCTTCAGCGGGGCTAAACGCCAGCAGAGCAGCCGCGCAAAGGACCAAAATACCAAGTATCGCTAAGATTTTAGACATAACTTTTATCGCTCCATTTAACTTAAGTGATGACAAATAAGAATACACTGTTTGCTGGTGATTTCGCATCGGACGATGAGGCCCGTTTGACACGTGAGTGAACTTTAGTGGTATTTTCAAGGCCGCTTCGGCAACCTGCATATTCGGGTCGCAAGCAACCTCCGGTCATCCAACCTACATCAGTGCGTGACTGGAATTTCTAAAAATGGCAAAAAATCTCGTGGTAGTCGAATCGCCCGCCAAGGCGAAAACGATCAATAAATATCTCGGCCAGGACTACATCGTGATGGCCTCGATCGGGCATATCAAAGATCTGCCGTCAAAGGGCCTGGGCGTGGACGTCCTCAATAATTTCGAGCCCGAATACGAGATTATTCCCGATTCAAAAAAGCGCAACAACAAAAAGATCGTTGCCGACCTCAAGAAGACCGCCAAAGAAGTTGACGCCATTTTTCTCGCCGCCGACCCGGATCGCGAAGGCGAAGCTATCTGCCAGCATCTGGCTGAAGAGATCGTGCCGAAAAAACCGGCCAAGCCCGCGTTCCGCGTGATGTTCAATGAGATCACGAAGCGCGCCGTGCAGGCAGCGTTCGAGCATCCAAAACAGATTGATGGAAACCTGGTCGATGCCCAACAGGCGCGGCGCGTGCTCGATCGTCTGGTCGGTTACAAAGTTTCGCCGTTGCTGTGTCGCACGATCGGCGGCCGTTTGAGCGCAGGCCGCGTGCAATCGGTCGCGTTGCGCATGGTCGTCGAGCGCGAACGCGAGATTGAAGCATTCGTCAAGACTGAATACTGGACCATCGCGGCGAACCTGGCCGGCAATCAACCGCCGGCGTTCGACGCGCGTTTGCTGAAAGTCGGCGATCAGACGGTTAAGACCAGCGGTTTCGATCAGGATTTGAAGAAGAGTGAGATTCTGATCGGCAATGACGCCCAAGCCAAAGAGATCGTCGATGAGGCCGCAAAACAAACCTTCGTCGTCAACGAAGTCACGACCAAAGAGCGAAAGCGAAACCCGGTCCCGCCCTTCATAACTTCAAAATTGCAGCAGGAGGCGTCGCGCAAACTCGGCTTTCCCGTGAAGCGCACGATGATGATCGCGCAGCATCTGTACGAAGGTGTCGAGATTGGCGAAGAAGGACCGGTCGGCCTGATCACTTACATGCGCACGGACTCAATTCGCGTGGGTGAAGCGGCGCTCGGCGAAGTGCGCGACTTCGTCCAGGGTCAGTACGGCGCAAATTATCTTCCCGAAAAAGCCGTCCATTATCGATCAAAGAAAGATGCGCAGGACGCGCACGAAGCGATTCGCCCGACCGACGTCACGCGCACGCCTGATTCGCTGGCGAAGTATCTGAAGCCGGAAGAACTGAAACTCTATCGATTGATCTGGCAGCGTTTCGTGGCGTCCCAAATGATGCCCGCGCTTTTCGATCAGACGACGATCGACATTCAGGCTGGACGCTTTATTTTTCGCGCCACCGGATCCGTGCAGAAGTTCGACGGCTTTTTAAAGGTTTACCAGGAAGGCCGCGACGAGAAAGCCGAAGATGAAGAAGACGAGCGCACCTTGCCGCTGGTGAAGACCGGCGAAACGCTGACGCTGAATAAGATCGATCCCGAACAGCACTTCACTGAGCCGCCACCGCGATACACCGAGGCGACATTGGTAAAGGCGCTGGAAGAAAAAGGCATCGGTAGGCCTTCAACTTATGCCGCGATCATGACCGTGATTCAGGACCGCGAGTACGTTGAGAAGAAAGAAAGTCGTTTTCATCCCACGGCGCTCGGCAAAACCGTGAATGATGTCTTGATCGACGGCGGCTTTGACGATCTCTTCAACGAGACGTACACCGCGCGCATGGAGCATGAGCTTGACGAGATCGAGGAAGGCAAACTCAAGTGGACCGACGCGCTGCATGAATTCTATGACAAGTTCAAGGATGACCTGGCAAAATTCACGAAATACGCCAAGGACATTAAAGACAAAGAGACGCCGACCGACGAAGTCTGCTTGAAGTGCAACACGCCCGGCATGGTGCAGAAGCTCGGGCGCTTTGGAAAATATCTGAAGTGCAACAGCTGCGGAGCGACACGCGATGCCGAGCCGGTTGCCGCTGACGGCGGCGCCACGGACGCCGCACCTAACGGCGAAGAAGAGATTGAAGCTTGCGAGTTGTGCGGCAAGCAAATGCAATTGAAGCGCGGTCGCTTCGGCCCGTTCTATGGCTGCTCCGGTTATCCCGAGTGTCGCAACATCCGCAAGATTTCCAAGAGCGGCAAGGTCAACGCGCCTCCCGTACCAATCGACGAGAAATGCCCCGTCGATGGCGCCCAACTGGTGAAACGCCAGGGTCGCTTCGGCGAATTTATTTCCTGCTCGAATTATCCGAAGTGCAAATACATCAAGCAGGAGACGACCGGCGTTAAGTGTCCGCGGCCCGGCTGTGGCGGCGACGTGGTCGTGAAGAAATCACGACGCGGAAAAGTTTTCTACGGCTGCGCAAACTATCCGAAATGCGACACCGTTTACTGGGACAAGCCGGTTCAGGAAAAGTGCCCGCAATGTGGTAAGGCGTTTCTGCTGGAGAAGACCACCAAGAAGGGCACTACTCGTAAATGCGCGGATGAAGAGTGTGGGTATAAGAGTGATGTAGTGCCGGTTGCTCTCAGCGATCAGTCTCCGCAAGAGAAGCGCGTTTAAGCTGGGACCGCGGATGCTGAGGTCAGTACCGGGAGCGGTAGCGACCGGGTGCCATCTGAGATTGCCAAAGCAACGACCCGGTCGCTATTGCTCCCGGTACTGACCTCAACGCGCGCACAAACAACGCCGCCTAAAGGCGGAACTCCCGACTTAAGTCAGCATCTTTTCAATCACTCCGTAACACGCCTCTAGAGCCTCACCCAATTTCTCGGGTTGGCTGCCGCCGCCTTCGGCCATGTCAGCTTTGCCGCCGCCGCGGCCGCCGATGATTGGCGCGAGCTCTTTGATGACCTGGCCCGCGGGAACTCTCTTGGTGAGATCGTCGGACGTGCGGACAATCAAGGAAGCTTTGCCGTCGTTCGCCCGCCCGATTACGACCACGCCCGATTTGATTCGATCGAGCAGCGTGTCGGAAAGCTGACGCATGCCCGCAGCGTCGAGGCCGCTCGCTTCTTTCGCGAGCACGCGCACGCCGGCAATTTCGCGAGCGTCATCGCCATTCGAAGCTGACGTGCTAATTGCGCCGCTGGCGATTTTCAATTTCAATTCTTCCACTTCGCGACGCGCTTTCTTCAGTTCATCCTGAAACTTGCCGATCACATTTGGGAGTTCCGCGCGCGAAGTTCGTAAACTTGCCGCTGCTTCCTCGATCAGCTTTTCGTCTTCACGAAAACGTTCGTAAGCGTCGATGCCGGTGATCGCGCGAATGCGGCGCACGCCGGAAGCAATCGATTCGTCGCTGGTGATTTTGAACACGCCGATGTCGCCCGTCGCGCGCACGTGCGTGCCGCCACAAAGCTCTTTCGAAAATCCGGGCACCGTCAAAACGCGCATCATCCCGGAATACTTTTCTCCAAATAGCGCCATCGCCCCAGCGCGAATCGCATCTTCGACCGGCATGACGTCGGTATCAACTTTCACATTGCGCAGGACTTGTTCGTTGACGAGCCGCTCGACTTCTTTGATTTCATCGTCGGTCATTGGCTGATAATGATTGAAGTCAAAACGCAGGTAATTTGGGTGCACGACTGAGCCCGCCTGCTTCACATGGCCGCCGAGCACTTCTCGCAGCGCCGCGTGAGCCAGGTGTGTCGCCGTGTGATTGCGGCGCGTGGCGTCGCGCCTTTCGACGTCAACTTCGGCGGTGACGGTGTCACCGACTTTCAAAGTTCCTTTTTCGACTTTGACTTTGTGAACGATCAGACCTTGAGCGGGCGAATGAGTATCAGTGACCGTTGCGATGAGGGCAGTACCACCCGCGTGAGCGGGTGGGCTAAGGAGGCTACCGGTGTCGCCAACTTGCCCGCCGCTTTCCGCGTAGAACGGACTCTGATCGAGAACGAGTTCACCTTCGTCGCCTTCATTCAGCACCTGGACTTCTTCATCGCCACGAATTAGCGACAGAACTTTTCCGTCATCGACGCGCGTTGTTTCATAGCCTTTGAACAGCGACTGGATTCGGCCGGCAACGTTTACATAAACGGGCTTAGCCTTGGCTTTTCCTTCAACTTTCTCGGCGGCCCCGCTGTGTTGCAGTTCCTGAAGCGCTGAATCAAACGCCGCCACAAAATCGTCCTCGCTGATTTGCACACCACGTTCTTCAAGGCTGACCCGAATTAAATCGCGCGGCGTTCCGAACGTGTCGTAGAGTTTGGCCAGATCGCGATACGCGGGCTGAACGCCTTTCCCGGCCTTACCAAAAACCTCATCGAGTTTTTGCAAACCAACCGTCAACGTCGATCCGAATCGCGCTTCCTCCAGTCGCACCATCTTGTCGATGAAATCGCGATGGGTGACGAGTTCGGGATAAGCCTCGCCCATCTGATCGACGACAAAGTTCGTCACCTGATGAAAGAACAATCCATCAAAGCCAAGCGAGTGCCGGCCCTGATAGATCGCACGTCGCATGATCTTGCGCAGCACGTAATTTCGTCCCTCGTTCGCCGGCAGGATTCCATCAGCGATCGAGAACGCAGTCGCGCGCGCGTGATCGGCGATCACGCGCATGGCAAAGCCTTCCTGAGTTTCAGCTTCGTACTTGCGATCGGAAAGTTTGGCGACGAACTCGACGATGTTCAGTAGCAGATCCGTTTCGTAATTCGACTTCACGCCTTGCAAAACGACCGCCAGACGTTCCAGTCCCATGCCGGTATCGACTGAGGGCGCGGGCAATGGGGTTAGTGAATATTGCTTTACGCCCTCCCTTACGGTCGGGCTACTGCCCTCAACCTCATTTCGTTCGAACTGCATGAAGACGAGGTTCCAAATCTCTGTAATCGTGTCGCCTGGGCCGTTGACGTTGGCGGCGCAGTTCTCCGCGTCACTCGGATCGTCGCCCATGTAGTAATGAACTTCGCTGCACGGGCCGCACGGACCCGTCTCGCCCATCTGCCAGAAATTATCTTTGCGGCCAAAGCGCAGAATGCGTTCGCGCGGTGCGCCCACCTGTTCCCAGAATTTTTCGGCGTCTTCGTCGGGACCAACTTCGTCATCGCCTTCGAAAACTGAAAACCACATGCGCTGTGGGTCGAGCTTGAATTCATTTACCAACAAGTCCCAGCCAAACTTGATCGCGTCTTCCTTGAAATAATCGCCGAACGAAAAATTGCCGAGCATTTCGAAGAAGGTCTGGTGCCGCGCGGTCTTCCCGACTTCGTCGAGATCGTTGTGCTTGCCACCGGCGCGCACGCATTTCTGCGATGAGCACGCGCGCGCGTAATCGCGCTTCTCACTCCCGAGAAAGACATCCTTAAATTGATTCATGCCCGCGTTGGTGAAGAGCAGCGTCGGATCATTTGCGGGCAGCAGCGGGCTGGAGCGCACACGTGTATGGCCCTGCCGCTCAAAGTACTCGAGGAATTTTTCGCGAATCTGGTTACCAGTTAACATTTGCAAAAGTTTAGCATGGCGCGAAAATGGGCGCGAAGCCGGCCAAACTTCGAAGGGACTTAATTTCATCGTGGTTTTCTCTAGCCCAGGCGTTTACGCCTGGGGGAGAAAGAGGAAGAGCTATTAAAGCCCTATTAATGGGGCTTTCAAAACTAATGCTCTTTCATTCCCCAGGCGTAAACGCCTGGGCTACGGAAAAGATTCGACCGCGACTTGATCAATCTGGCGAACAGGACAGATACTGCTGAAAATCGTAATGGGCTCCATACGTTTCTTCATCATCGGGACAGCACTGTCTTCCTGCGTCCTAATCAGCGCTTGCGCTGAAAAGATCGCTCCCGTGGCGGCGCCAAAGTTCAGCGGCCGCCTAATCGTTTTGTCCGGCAACGATCTTCTGGAAGTGACGGCCGGTCCGAACTCGACCTTTAACCGATCGACCCTGGTCAGCGGCATTACGGAAGCGATCGCCAGCCCCGACCAAACCCAACTTTTGTACGCAACCAAAGACAGCATCGTCTTGCGCAAACTTGCTACCGGCGACGTCGCAGAGATGATCAAGGGAGCCAGCTATTGTCCGGCCTGGTCACCTGACGCCAAGCGCTTCAGCTACAAGCAGCGCACTGAATCTTCGATCAAACTCTTCGTCTCTGATCTTGAGGGCAATGCAAAGCTAATTTGGGAAGAGAGGTTTCCTGACAAGCAAACCGTCAATCAGGGTTCGTCTCAACGCGCGAACGATGTTTCCGGATGTGCGCACTGGGTCGCGCCGGACAAATTGATCTTTGATCGGTTTGGACCATCACAAAAGAAGGGCGGCGACGTAAAACCCAACACCACCACGCTGGCCACCGTGGCCGATTCAGCGAAGCTGGTGGACGCCGAGAAGAAATGGTCTGTCGAAGGCATCTGCAAATCAGGCAGCGCAATCCTGCGTTCTCTGGACGGCCAGATTCTCATCGCGAAAAGCCTCGAGAATCTCAAGACCGCCAATCCATCTTCAGGTCCCTGCTCTGCTTGTCGCTTCGCCGGCTTCGCGTCAAATAGTTGTGTGCCTTTCTTCATTGAAGACAGCTCGAGCACCAGCACTGACGTGTTCTACCTGAATCCAACCAACTGGCAACGCCAGCGGTCAGGGCATGTTGGTCAGCCGTTCTCGGTAACTGCCAGAATGCTGATCAATTCCGGCGCCAGGTTGATGGTCGTGGGAGATGCGCCGTCCTCTTTGTTGTTGATAGACACTGAGACCGGCGAAATGACTAACTTCTTTCCGAAAAGCGGTGGCCCGCCGGGAAGCGGTGAGCTGACGGCTCCGGTGCCTATCGTGTGGATTGAGAAGAACTGATCAGTCGGCGCGGGGTAGTTGCACAGTTTCCCTCTCCCTTTGGGAGGGCAATTAGACATTCGATTCAACTGACCTGGGAGCACATTTGGTTTACTTAAGGATGATCTTGGTTGGATTCAGCCGCGGAGCGGCAAAAGATCTGTAGCCCGGAGCTTAAGTTATGGGATCGCGTTTTCGAAAATAGAATCAGCCGCAGCGCGGCGGAACACTTCGATTGAGTTTCGCCGCGCTGCGGCTGTTTTCTTCTACCCACCGAAACCCACGGCTTACGCCGTGGGCTACAGAACTTTCGCCCGCTTCGCGGGCTTGTTGACGCAACTCTGTAATTGCCTTTAGTGAGAGGGAGTCTCCGATTCTGAAAGACCGGCGCTATTACCAATCTCATAGTCCAGAACCCTGTTTAGCGCCGGAACTCATAAGGAGACTCACCCATGCTCTCACTAAGAGCGAATCTTATTTGCGCCTTCGGCATTGTGTTTCTGTCAGTTCTCTCGATTCCCCCAGCGGCTAACGCTGGGCCTGTCAGTATTACAACTGGCTCTGTGAGCGTAACCAGCAACATTCGCGACATCATATCTTTCGATTTTTCGGGCAACGGCTTATCCGTCAAAGGCTTTGACCTGCACGCGGCTAGTCCCCAATACATGTCGCCGTGTCTCACGTCCGCATCTCTCTGCCAGCCCGGAGATCTTATTTCCCCAACTGCCTTAAGACAGCTTAGCGCGGAACCCGGTTCTGGATCGTCCGTCACTTTCAATGGCACTTCGGTGCTGGTTTCCTGGGCAGCGCATGACAGCTTCCTGCAGTTTACCGGCCCCGGCGTAATCATCCCTGATTCGGCAGATCCAATAACGTTGACGATGCCTTTTGAGATGGCCGGCACGGTCAACGTCCACGCTCTGAATGATCCCCGCCCGGTGATTTTCAGCACCACGATTACCGGCAGCGGAATCGCGACTTTGACTCTCCGGCGTCCGGCGGGGAACCAGGCGGGGTTCGCAATCGATACGGCGCGTTATGATTTCAGTCCGGCCGCGGTTCCTGAACCTGCTACGGTTGTTCTGTTAACCACCGGTCTGGCGGGAATCGTCGTGAGGAAATGCCGCCGGTCACGGCGATCAAAGCAGTCTTAATCCGAAGCACTATCAATTCGATTTTGCGATAACGCACGCACTTTCTCGCTCACCAGCTCAAACGCAAATCCCTGTCGCAGCAAATGATCGAAGAGCTTCTTGGCTTCTTCTCGCGTCTTTGGTTTGCCGCGAAGTCGAACACGTTTGGCGATAGCGCGTTCTATCAAATCTTCTTCCGGTGTCTGCTGGAAAACCTGATCCAGCGCGGCGTCGACTGTTTGCTTATCAATCTTCTTCTGCCAGAGATCGCGCTGTAGTCGCTGCCGACCAATTGGTCTTTGCTGGACGCGCAAGGAAGCATAGCTCTGCGCGAATTTCGCGTCATCGAGATAACCATACTCGCGCAGACGCTCGATCACAGTTTGGACCAACTCGGGAGTTGCGCCTCGTCCGGTTAAGAGTCGTTCACGCAATTCTTCGACTGAGCGCTGTTTGGCGGCCAGCAACTTGGCCGCGCGCTGGAAAATTCGCGCGCGGGCCTTCGCGGGATCGAGCGGACCACTATCGTCCTCAATTCGCTCTGGTTTTGCTCTGTGACTTCTGCGGAAAATGATTCGGTATTTAACCACAGAGGACACGGCGGTACATACAGATTAGAATGTCGACGGTGCTTCGGTTTTAGACTTTGCGTAACTTTGCGCCTTGGCGTCTTTGCGTGAACTTGCTCTCTTTGCAACGGACATTCACGCCAAGACGCAAAGAAGAACCGCAAAGTAAAACTCAACCCTTCATGAATGGCGCCTTCATCATCGATAAGCCGGCCGGTATCACCTCGCATGATGTCGTGGCCCGCGTACGGAAGATCATCGGCGAACGCCGCGTCGGACATACAGGCACGCTCGATCCGTTTGCGACCGGCGTGTTGGTGATTTTAGTCGGGCGCGCGACCCGCTTGGCGCAATTTCTAAGCGGCGCTGAAAAGGAATATGAAGCCGTGATTCGCCTGGGTCTGGCGACGGATACCGGCGATATTACCGGCGCGCCGCTGACGTCAGGCCCGGCTGAGAATATGCAAGCGCTGAGCTCCGCAAAAATCGAGTCGGCAATGTCATTATTCCGCGGCGAGATCGATCAGATCCCGCCAATGCATTCGGCCAAAAAGATCGAAGGGCGCAAGCTTTATGAGCTGGCGCGAAAGGGAGAAGAAGTTGCCCGCAAGCCTGTGAGAATCACGGTCAGCGAGTTCGAGGCCATTCCCGCCGATGGCGCTCTGATCAAGTTCAACAGCGATGCAACGGCCGATCTTCACGTTCGTGTGGTTTGTTCCGCCGGCGCCTACATTCGCGCACTCGCCGAAGACCTGGGCAAGCATCTCGGTGTGGGCGCGCATCTGGCTGAATTGCGTCGCACCCGCGCCGGCGCGTTCCGCATTGAAGATGCGCTCACGCTCGAACAACTCGCCGGGCTTTCGGAATCAAAACTGGCGGAATCGAAAGTAATTGCGCCCGACGCGGTTTTGTCTCATCTGCCCGCAATCGATCTGACGGCGGAAGCAGTAACACGCACGCTTCACGGCATCGATATGAAGCTTGAGCAACCGGTTTTGAATTGTAAGGATGGGGAGGCAGTTCGGATGCGCAGCCCGGATAATCAACTGATTGCGGTTGGAAGTTATGACGAATCGCAAAACGCAGTTCATCCGAAAGTTGTCATCGCGGATGCGTCAGAAGCCCGACCGTAAGGGTGGGCTCGCTCAAGAGTGGCGCCCTTGCTCTCTTCGCTCCATAGGAGCGAGATGTTTATAGTCGCGTCGTCTCAAAATAACGATGAGCTCCTTCAGGAGCGAAACCGGTCTGAGCATCTCGCCGACATTTCGCTCCTAAAGGAGCTTGAATTCTAAAAATGCCCTTCGTGCTATAAACATTCCGCCCCCTACGGGGGCGGCGGCGATTATGGCGACCGGCGCATTGAACCATTTGCAAAACGGAGGGCTCGCTTATGATTGACGCCCTTGCTCACGCGCGGGCTTCTGACACGCGCTTTTGTTAAAATTCGCTCGTCATGAAAAAACGATATCTGCTTGCAGGAGTTTCGGGAGTCATCGCCGGTGCGGTGGCAACGAAGCTGCTCACTCGTCCACGCGATGTGAGCTGGCCCGACAGTCTCGAATTCATCTATCACCCCGAAGCTTCCTGGTTCACGCGCGTTGACGGCATGCGCATCCATTATCAGGAAGCCGGTCACGAAGACGCGCCGGTGATCATTCTGATTCACGGTTTCATCTCGTCGAACTTTATCTGGAGCGGCACGCTGCTGCCTTTGGCCCGGGCCGGCTTTCGCGTGATTGCGCCCGACCTGCCGGGTTATGGATATTCCGACAAGCCGCCAGATGCCGAGTACACGATTGCCTTTCAAGCACGAACGGTGGTCGAGCTGATGGATCGACTCGAGATCGAAAGTGCTGTCATCGCCGGCGCTTCGTACGGCGGCGCCGTAGCGGCGACGATGGCGCTTGATTATCCGGAGCGCGTCGAAAAATTAATTTTGGTGGGCGCCGTCACGAATGACGAGGCGAAGCAAAAACCTTTGATGAGGATTTCCTGCCTACCGCTGATCGGCGATATTGCTACGCCGCTTTTTCTCGGCTCGCGTTGGGTCCTGCGCAAACGCATGGAGAACATGTACCGGCGCATGGGAAAACCAATCAATGAAAAAATGGTCTCGTCGCGCCACCACTTGCTGGCGACGGCGAACACTCATCGAGCGATGATTCGGACCGCGCGTCGCTGGAGCGCAAATCGGATTGACCGGGAAGCCTCGCTGATTCACCAACCAACCATGCTGGTTTGGGGCGACGAGGACGATCACATTCCTTTGGACCACGCAGTAAGATTGCGCGACGCGATGCCGAACGCGCGCTTGATTGTCTTCCGCAACTGCGGGCACTTGCCGCCGGCTGAGTATCCGCAGAAGTTTGTTGAGATTGTGACGAACTTTTGTGAGGCTCGGCACTCAGAACCCTTGCAGTTTAAGCCTCGAATTATGCGCCAGTAATTTGGAGTGCGCTGGCAGAGCGAAGCGGCGACAGCGCTTTGGATTAGCGTTTTCGAGATAAGATCCAAAGCGCCGTCGCCGCTTTGCTCTGCCGGCGCACTCCAAATGAGTTCATGTCATCTTCAGCGCCTGACCCACCGACGGATCTCGCCGCACGCGCCAAATCTTTGAGTCGAGGTAGTAATGGATGAAGGCATAGCCCCACAGAAAAGCGATGCCCAGTTGAATTGGTAGCGATAGAGCCGCCGGTGAATCGCCGGTGTGCAGGTTGAGATAACCGAGATACTGGCGCGGCCCCTGATAGATAATCCCAAAAATAATTCCGAAAGCGATATAGAAGATCAGTCGGCGACTGATGAACGCGGCCGGACCATACTCCGGTACGCGCGCCTCTGGCGCGCTGGCAGGCGTGACGCCTGCGTACCGGTACTTCTGATTATGAAACCAGATCAGCCGGTGATATTGCAGGTTGTGATAGATGGTCAGGATCGCCACCAGCGCGATTGGCTTGGCGGGCATGGGCGTTACGAGCGCAACCCAATGCATCGGGATCGCGGCCGCGAGCAGCAAGTACTTCGGCACGTTGAGCGGCTCGCGCACGATGGCTTTCTGAACTTGTCTAATTAACCAGCCACCTCCCAACACGATCGTTCCAATTAACAGCAACGTCGCGACTGCATTCACGCCGCCGCGCAGGAACGGCGGCACACGCGCCATCGCATTCGGGTCGTTCGCGATGAACGCCACGAACGGATAGTTGAACGCAAACATCAACAGCAAACGATCTAGCGCGTTGTCGATGGGCGCGAGGTCGTTGTTCTTCTTTTTGTAGAGCACCATGAAGCCGTAGTGCTGCTTCACCAGATGGTAGTAAGCCCAAAGCGCGGCGACGAAAAAGAACGTAAAGCCGACGCCCAGCAAGACCATCAACGGACCAATGATGAAGAAAAGCAGTGAACCAAGCATCAGGCGCTTGCGTGTCTTCCATTCCGACCGATCAAAGTAGGTGCGCGAGAAAGTACCGAAGACATGCGGCGCATCGATCAGAATCGCCCAGCCGGCGACCATCGGAATCAAGGGCAGAATTCCGGTGACGTACAGGACCAACAATAGATAGCTCGCTGCGACCGAACCGATGAACCAGACGAGATCTTCGCGCGCGCTGATGATCCAGCGGAGGGATATTGCCGAGGTGCGTGCTTGCTCGGTAATGATTTCAGTTGCCGCAGCCATGATTAATTAAATGGACAGGATTTACAGGATTAACATGAAAGAAAAAGTCATACCTCATCTTGTAATCATGTAAATCCTGTCTAATTTCGCTTTCTGCCGGCCCTCCCTTACGTCGGGCTTCCGACACTTAACTCTCTCGCAAATCTCTTCCCGTCATCTCCGACGGCTTTTCTAGTCCCAGCAATCCCAGCATGGTCGGCGCTACATCTTCCAGCGCGCCGCCTTCGCGCAACTTTGCGCCAATCGAACCTTCATCGATTAGATGAAACGGCACCGGGTTGGTTGTGTGCGCGGTGTGCGGCTCGCCTGTTTTCGGATCGATCATCTGCTCGGCGTTCCCGTGATCGGCGGTTATCAACATTGTTCCCCGAGCCATCCGCATCGCTCGGGTAATCCAGCCGAGACACGTATCAACGTGCTGGCACGCTTCGATTGCTTTATCGAGCTTGCCGGTGTGGCCGACCATGTCGGGGTTTGCGAAGTTAGCGATGAAGACGTCAGCTTCGCGTCCTTCGATCGCCCGCAAGAGCTTGTCGGTGATCTTGAATGCGGACATCTCCGGCGCCAGATCATAAGTCGCAACCTTCGGCGAAGGCACGAGCAGACGCTTCTCATGTGGAAACTCGCGCTCAGTGCCGCCGTTGAAAAAGTAAGTTACGTGCGCGTACTTCTCGGTCTCGGCCATGCGGTAGTTGTCGACGCCGGTGCCTGCAAAAACATCAGCCAGAATGTTTCGCGGCAGCTCGGGTGGGAAAGCGACCGGTAGCGGATAAGTCTTGTCGTAAACCGCGAAGCAAACATAGTGCGTATGCGGACGGTTCGCCGTCGGGAAATCGTCGAAGCCCGGCACGGCCAGAGCGCTGGTGAGTTGTCGCGCGCGGTCAGCGCGAAAGTTGAAAAAGATTACCGAGTCACCGTCCTGAATCGTCGCCACCGGAATGCCGTCGCCGCGACTTATTACAATGGGCTCGACGAATTCATCGGTGACCCCCCGGTCGTAGGATTTTCTGATGACTGCAAGCGGATCGGACGCGCGTTCGCCTTCGCCGTGAATCAACATCCGGTAAGCGCGCTCGATTCGTTCCCAACGCTTGTCCCGATCCATCGCGTAGTAGCGGCCGACGATCGTCGCGATCTCACCGACGCCGATTTCCCTGCACTTGTCCTGCATGGCGGCGACATATTTCTCTGCGGATGACGGTGGCGTGTCGCGCCCGTCGAGAAAGCAATGGACAAAAACGCGCCGCGCGTCGCACTGTTTCGCCATGCGCAGCAGCGCGTAGGCATGTTCCTGCGATGAATGGACCAGGCCGTCAGACAGCAGGCCCATTATGTGCAGGGCGCGATCGTGCTTGACCGCGCTGTCGATCGCCGCGTTGAGCGCCAGGTTGTGAAAGAACTCTCCAGTTTGGACTTCATGATTGATGCGCTCCACATCGGTGCGCAGCACGCGCCCGGCGCCAAGGCAAAGATGGCCGACGTTTGAATTTCCCATCACGCCTTTGGGCAAGCCGACACATTCACCCGAAGCCTGGATCAGCGTGTGCGGATATTTCTCCAGCAGCTCGTCGTAGTAAGGCATATCAGCCAAAGCGATCGCGTTGCCTTCGCGTTCAGCGCGATAACCAAAGCCGTCAAGGACGATGAGTGCAAGTGGTCTACGTAGCATAGACTTCAGTCTGTGATGTCACAATGGGTCAGTACCGGGAGCGATAGCGACCGGGTCTGCTTTTTGAGGCGATTAATTAAGACTTACCCGGTCGTATCGCTCCCGGTACTGACCTCAATCTTCATGCCTCATCACAGACTAAAGTCTATGTTACTTCCGCCAGTAGTCCGGGCTCTCTTTCATGTTCGGATCGGGCCGCTCCATCCAACGTTCAGGCCGGTGCAGTGGAATGAAGCCGAACTTTTCGTAAAGGCCGTGAGCATCTTTAGTTGATAAAACCCAACGCCGGAACCCTTGCAGCTGCGGATGGGCGATGATTACTTCCATCAACCACTTCGACAATCCCTGGCCGCGATGCTCCGGCAGAACGAAAACATCGGCAACCCAAGCGAACGTCGCGTAGTCAGTGACGATGCGCGCGAATCCTACCTGGTGGCCGTCCTGGTAAATGCCAAAAGGAAGAGAGTTCTCGATCGAACGCTCAATCACCTCGCGCGAACGACCTGTCGCCCAGTACGATTCGTGGGAAAGATAGTTATGAATCAGATCGAGATCGAGAAGTGAGCGATCAGTGCTGATCGAGTAATCACCGCGCTGCCAGGTATCGGACATTGGTTTAGATGTGTCACAGACTTTAGTCTGTGATTGAGAGCCGAGTCAGTACCACCTGCGTCAGCAGGTGGGATCAAGAAGCGCCTTAACCCATCCGCTAACGCGGATGGTACTGACTTCAGCGCCCTCACAGACTGAAGTCTGTGCCACTTGATTATTTCGGCGAAATGTCGCTGCGCAAATAAAACAACAAGTCAGTCGAGGGTGGCTCAACTCCCAACTGCCGGATCATACCCACAACCTGTCCGCGATGCATCGTTGCGTGATTGGCAACGTGCTGCATTTGATCGACGAGACGCATTGAACTCGGATCGCCACTCAGCAGTTTGAAAGATAACTCGGCCGCGAGCCGTTGTTCATCCAACTCGGAAATGAATTGCGCGCGTCGATTGATGAGCTCCTGCCAACGTTCATTCAGCGTTGCCAGGTCCGCACATGATTCAGTTGTCCACAGCGACCAGGCTTCCGCCTTCGCCGGCGAACGCCCATGCCAGCGCTCCAGCCAGATCCATTCAGCTCCGGCCATATGCAAGAGCGTTCCAAAAATGGACTGATGACTGATGCCGCAGTCGCGCCGCAGGTTTTCATCAGATAGTTTCGCCGCGGCATCCATGGCCAGAGCATTGGCCCACTCCGTGTAATCAAAAAGATGTCGAATGTCTGATAGGTTCATGATGAACTGAAAGCTCCCGGCGTTTAGAGTACCAACTTTAGTTGGGCTTTTTGATTTGCAAAGAGTAAAGCCCGACTAAAGTCGGTACTCTGACAGGGTCACGATTACGCGCGCTGTAGAAATGTCGAGCGTCCCGGATAGCGCGCCGCGTCACCCAGTTCCTCTTCAATCCGCAGCAGTTGATTGTATTTCGCAATGCGATCGCTGCGTGAAAGCGAACCCGTCTTGATTTGGCCCGCATTCGTCGCGACTGCGAGATCGGCGATGAAGGCATCCTCCGTTTCGCCCGAACGATGAGAGATGACTGCGGTGCGTCCATTCGCTTTCGCCAGACTGATGCAATTTAGAGTCTCGGTCAGCGTGCCGATCTGATTAACTTTGATCAGAATCGAATTGGCGACGCCAAGGTCGATTCCCTTTTGCAGAAACTTCGTATTGGTGACGAATAGATCGTCGCCGACAAGTTGCACGCGATCGCCAATCGCTTCAGTCAGAGCTTTCCATCCATCCCAATCGTTCTCAGCCATGCCGTCTTCGATCGAGATGATCGGATATTGCTCGACCCACCTCTTCCAGAACCATTTCATTTCCTCGCTCGACAGTTGGCGGCCGTCGGATTTTTTGAAAACGTAAACCCCGCCGTCGTAAAACTCGCTCGCCGCCGGATCAAGAGCCAGCAAAATGTCATTGCCCGCCGTGTAACCCGCCTGCGTAATCGCTTCCAAAATCGTTTCGATCGCCTCTTCGTTCGATTTCAGGTTGGGCGCAAAGCCGCCTTCGTCCCCCACACTGGTCGTGTAACCTTTCTTCTTCAAGACTGATTTCAAGGTGTGAAAGATTTCGGCGCCCATGCGCAACGCCTCGCTGAATTTCGCGGCGCCGACGGGAACGATCATGAATTCCTGAAAGTCCACGTTGTTGTCCGCGTGCGCCCCGCCGTTGACGATGTTCATCATCGGCACCGGCAGCGTGTTCGCGTCGTCGCCGCCGAGGTAACGATAGAGCGGAAGTTTCTTGAGGTTCGCAGCCGCGCGCGCGCTCGCCATCGAAACCGCCAGCAGCGCATTGGCGCCAAGATTTGATTTGTTAGGCGTGCCGTCAAGATCGATCAATGTCTTGTCGAGCGCCGCCTGATCGAGGACGTCCCGGCCTTTCAACTCGCGCGCGATAATGTCGTTAACGTTGCTGACGGCGTCGCGCACGCCTTTGCCGAGGTAACGTTTGGCGTCGCCGTCGCGCAGCTCAACCGCTTCATGCTCGCCGGTTGATGCGCCCGAAGGAACCGCAGCGCGTCCGCGCTCGCCGCTCGTCAAAACGACGTCCGCTTCAACCGTTGGATTGCCGCGCGAATCGAGAATTTCGCGCGCGTGAATTTGATCGATTTGACCCATTGTCTTTGCGTTAAGGCAGGAAACTTTATCACTGCCGCAATGTTTTTGATAGACTCGCGGCCAACATGACGACGTTGCGGGCAAATTCAGATTCTCTCGTCGAATTTCGAGACGTCTCGTTCCGAATCAACAGCGGCCCGCTGATTATCAATCAACTGAACCTGAACGTTGCCCCCGGCGAGACCCTCGTGCTGCTCGGCGAATCAGGCTGCGGCAAGACGACGACGTTGCGCTTGGTGAATCGTCTGCTGACTCCGAGTTCGGGCCAAGTGGCCGTCGAAGGCAAAGCCACGAGCGATTGGGATCCAATTCGTTTGCGACGGCGCACCGGCTATGTGATTCAGGAGGGCGGCTTGTTTCCGCATTTCACAGTTGGCGAGAACGTTGCTCTGGTCCCCACACTTGAGAATTGGGATCGGAAAAGAATCGCCGAGCGGACCGAAGAACTATTGTCGCTGGTCGGGCTTGAGCCGAAGAAGTTCAGCGACCGTTATCCGCGCGAGCTCTCCGGCGGTCAACGCCAACGCGTCGGCGTCGCGCGCGCGCTGGCCGCTGATCCGCCTTTGCTTCTGATGGACGAACCGTTTGGCGCGCTCGACCCGCTGACGCGAGCGTCGCTGCAGAAGGAGTTTGCTGATTTGAAGGCGCGTCTCGGAAAAACCGTTATCTTTGTGACGCACGACGTACGCGAAGCGCTGATGCTGGGCTCCCGTATCGCGTTGATGGCTGCGGGGAAGATCGTTTTGCTGGAGCCGCCCGATCGATTTGTGAAATCACAAAATGAATTAGCTCGGTCCTACATGGAGACGCTTAGGAATGAGTTGATTACTCCGGGTTCGTAGTCGCGGCTCTGCCGTAGCACAGTGCGGAAAGGCTACGCCTTTCCGAGCCGTCGAGTTTTTGAATATTCGGGAGAGGCTACGCCTCGACCAAAACGGAGGCGCAGCCTCCTACTACATAAACTGCGAACCGGTAAGGCAGAGCCTTACCGCACTGTGCGGCGGCGAAGCCGCAACCCTAGCCAAATGCTCGAATTCCTCAAAGCCAACTGGTCGGACATCCTGGCGCACATCGCGCAGCACCTTTGGCTTGTCTTCATCTCGATTGCCATTGCGGTCGCGATTGCCCTGCCGCTGGGAATTCTGATTTCACGCCGCCAGAAATTGCGTGGGCCCGTACTGGCCATCGCCAACATCATGCAGACGATTCCCAGCCTCGCGCTGTTCGGTTTTCTGATTCCACTCCCATTCATCGGCGGCATTGGTCCGCGCACGGCGATTGTCGCGTTGGTCTTCTATGCGCTGCTGCCGATCATTCGCAACACCGTCACGGGAATTCTCGGTGTCGACAAGTCGATACGCGAAGCGGCCGTCGCCATGGGCATGACCAACCGTCAGATCTTATTCCAGGTCGAGTTGCCCCTGGCGATCAGCGTGATCCTGACTGGCGTGCGCGTCGCCGTCGTAATCACGATCGGCGTGGCAATCATCGCCGCGGAAGTTGGCGCCGGAGGTTTGGGCGAATACATCTTTCGCGGGCTGCGCCTGAACGACAATCGTTTGCTGTTGGCGGGCGCCGTGCCGTCGGCTTTGATGGCGCTGATAGCTGATTTTGGTTTTGGTTTGATTGAAAAACGTTTCGACACGAGCACCGCCAAACCGGGCCGGCATCGTCTCAGAATTCTCGCCTGGGTGGCGATTGTGATCGCTGTTGCGACGTTAGGAATTGCGACGTGGCGCGGCTTACAACGTCGTTCGCATTCGCCGGCGAGCCATGTGACCGTCGCCTCAAAGGACTTCACGGAATCAATTCTGCTCGCGGAAATTGTGGCGCAGATGTTGGAAGCGAACCACATCGAAGTTGATCGCAAATTTGATCTGGGCGGAAATCTCGCGCACAGCGCGCTCGTCGGCGGCCAGGTCGATCTCTATCCGGAATACACGGGCACTTCATTCACGGCCATTCTTCATCATCAACCGATCACTGATCCCAAAGCGGTTTATGATCAAGTCAAGCGCGAGTACGCCGGCCAGTTCAACGTCGAGGTCAGTCCGCCAATCGGCTTTGATAACACGTTCGCGATTCTCGTGCGCGGCGAAGAGGCGCGTCGTCTAAATCTGAAAACGATTTCTGATGCGGCCCCGCACGCGCGCCAGTGGCAGGCTGGTTTCGGCCATGATTTTATCGTGCGGCCTGACGGCTATCCCGGTTTCGCGAAGTCGTACGGACTACAGTTGGCAAAGGTCAATCAAATGTCGCTCGACCTGACTTATCAGGCGCTGGCGTCACGGCAGGTCGATTTGATTGCGGGCAACTCAACCGACGGACGCATCGCCGCACTGGACCTGGTTCAGCTCGAAGACGATCGGCATTACTTTCCACCTTATGAAGCCGTGTTTCTGACGCGGAACGACGCACTGGGCCGCGTCAAAGCATTAGGCGAAGTTCTGCAAAGATTATCCGGCGCCATTTCAACCGAGGAAATGCGAAAACTTAATTACGAAGTGGACGGCGCGAAGCGCGATAAGAAGAATGTGGTTCGTGAATGGCTGATTAAGAAAGGGTTTGTCGAAAATTGATTTCACGAGATGAGGTTTGACCAGACGGCCAACGCCGCGTAGCAGCGACCTAAACGGAACGCCGAAGGCGTTCGCTAACCAAAGGGACCCGCCAGTTCGCTGCAACCCTGAAGGGGTTGCCGAATCGTTCGTTCCCACCAACCATCTGTTTGCGAACTCCTTCAGAGTTCGTTTTCGCAAAGGTCTCTCGATCCGGGCGTTGCCCTGGGCTAAAATCAGCGAACGCCTTCGGCGTTCCATTTAGGCGCTGAACCAGAGTTTGAAAACTCACGTATGTCATCGGCCTTTCAAGGCCGGGGTGGCGCGTGACGCAAGTGGCGTCGCGTAGCGACGCATGAACCGGACCCAATCGTCGCGAACGCGACGGATCATTTCAACAACATCCTGATCCCGGCCTTGAAAGGCCGGGCCAAATTCATTCAGCCGCTACGCGACGAAACTCCACCGGGACAAAATCCGTGTTCGCGATCCCTGCTTGCCCTCCCTCACGGTCGGGCTTCTGACAGTTTCCTGTTAATGAACCCCGGCTCTCGCCCGTCTTTATTCTGGAACTCAACCGGGGAATTTCTTGTCTAAAACTTTTGTCCGCGCCCTGTCGTACTGAGCTTTGACCGTCCAATCATGCGCTATCTCGTTTCTTTCTATACTGATGCCGCCAGGATCGCCCTACAGTCGATCCTGGCGCACAAACTCCGTGCTTTTCTCACTTTGATTGGCATCATTATCGGGGTGTCTTCCGTGGTGGTGGTCGGCGCGGCTATCTCCGGACTGAATACGTACGTCGTCGAAAAAGTCTCGAAGATACTCGGCACCAATCACTTCATGATTGCCCGAATGGCCAGCCAGGGCCAGTTGTCTGAGGAAGACCTGGAACGCATGAATCGTCGCAACAAGCGTCTCAGATGGGCGGACATGGAGTGGCTCCAGGATTATTGCGAGTCCTGCGCGGCGGTTGGCGCGCAGACCGGCCGCGGCACAAAGTTCGAGCAGGACGGGAAGACATTCTACGGCGGCATCATCTTCGGCAGCACTGCGAATATGGCAGAGATCGAAGACAAGACGATGACCGACGGCCGTTTCATTCAACCCGAAGAGGTAACCCACGCCAAGTTAGTTGTGGTGCTGGGCGCGGATATCAAAGACAAGTTTTTTCCGGACGTCGATCCGATTGGTAAGGAGTTCAAGGTGGCCGGGCTGCCCATGCGCGTCATTGGAGTCGAGGAAAGACGCGGGCCGATCTTCGGCGACCTCGTCGATAAGCACGTCTACATTCCGCTTACGACCTATCAACGTCTCTTTGGCCGTGAGCTTGATTTACAAATTCATGGTAAGGGCCGGCAGCGCGAGACTTTTGCGTTAACCATCGAAGACGCCAGGACCGCGCTGCGTAATTATCATGAGTTGATCGGAAGTGAAGAGGACGACTTCGGCCTCGTTAACACTGAGACGCTGAGCAATCAGATCGATCAGTTCACGGGAGCGATTGCTTTGGTCGTCACCCCAATCACTCTGATCGCGCTGGTGGTCGGCGGCATTGTGGTAATGAACATCATGCTGGTCTCGGTTACCGAACGCACGTTTGAAATCGGCTTGCGCAAAGCGCTCGGCGCGCGTCGCAAACAGGTACTGGTGCAATTTCTAATTGAGTCGTCGATGCTTTGCGCGGTGGGAGGCGTACTCGGCCTGCTCGCTGCCGCCGGAATATCCTGGGCTGTAACAATCTTCACACCAATTACGATGACCATCACTATTGGATACATCCTGCTCGCCCTGGGCGTTTCGACCGGCGTCGGGATGATTTCGGGAATTTATCCGGCATTTAAGGCGTCGCGTCTCGATCCAATCATCGCGCTGACTCGCAGCTAGATCCGAAATGAAATTAAGACTTCCAAATTTCGTTCCCATCGAAACGCTTAAAATGGCGCTCGACAGCGTCCGCTCGCATAAATTCCGTAGCGCGCTCACCGTGCTGGGAATCGTTATCGGAGTTGTGGTCGCGATCGTCGTGGCTTCAATCCTAACCGGCTTGAGAAACAATATCGTCAAGATGGTTGAGGAGTACGGGACGAACAATATTTACGCGTTCCATCTCACTACCGGGCCCCAGGTCGGCGAGCGCGACCAGTCCGAGCGCGCCCGAAAACCGCTGACGGCGGAAGACGGTGAAGCAATAGAACGTCAGGCTTCGGCCGTCGACGCGGTGGCGCTTGAGTCGACCAACATCGGATGTGGCGGCTGCGGCTTTGACGACACGATCAAGATCGAAGGTCGAACCTATCGGCGCGGCAACACTCAGGGAGTCACGGCCAATCACGCGGACATACACAACGCGCAACTCAGCGAAGGCCGGTTCATTTCTGAACAGGACGATCTCAACCGGCGCAACGTGATGGTAATTGGCGTCAATGCCAAAGAGGCCCTGTTTCCGGATAAGGAGTCCGGGATTGTTGGGACGCAAGTTCACATGGGTGGTTATGTCTGGGAAATAATCGGGGTCCTGGCGAAGCGGCAATCGACGGTCTTTGGCGAGAACGAGGAAGACAACGCAGTCTTTGTCCCGTTTCGTACCGGAATGCAAGTCGCGCCCGGCCGCCGGTTTTTGGTGATCGTCATGCGGGCAAAATCCGGACAACTGCCCGAAGCGCTCAACCAGGTCGAGGAGATTCTGCGGTCGCGCCGGCACGTTGGGTTTTCAGAACCGAACAACTTTGACGTGAAAACTGCCGACGCTTTCATTACTCAGTTCGACAGCATCTTCGGGATGATTGGTATTATCGCCATCGCCATCTCGTCAGTGGGCTTAATGGTAGGTGGGATCGGCGTCATGAATATCATGCTGGTGAGCGTGACCGAACGCACCCAGGAAATCGGTGTGCGGAAAGCTCTGGGCGCTCGGCGCCGGGACATCACGAATCAATTCCTGTTTGAAGCGATGACGCTGACATTTCTCGGTGGCGTTATTGGCGTACTCGCCTCTGTACTCATCAGTAAATTGGTGATGCTTTTGATACCCAGTCTTCCCGCTTCGATTCCCGCCTGGGCCGTAATCAGTGGACTTTCGATCAGCGTGGGTGTCGGTTTGCTTTTCGGCGTGTGGCCCGCGCGCAAAGCGGCGCGGTTGGATCCGATTGAGTGTTTGCGTTACGAGTAACACCCCGGCGATCGTTTAGGCGGGCTACCGCCCGCCGCAGTCATATCGTCAATTGTCGAAATCAGCCGGAAAAGTCCTTCTAAACGGGGATTAGGCGGGCAGTAGCCCGCCTCTAAACGATCTCTGTTAGGATGCGCCCGCCGCTTCCCGCTGCATCTTCTTCAAACTCTCCGGAATCAACGTCGTGATGTGATGCGTCGCGGTCCGTCCGTCAGAAAACGCCTGATACAGAGTGAAGTCGGGCAAGGACAAACATGACAAAGGTGAGTTCAGGTTGTATCCAGTATCGATGCCAATCGCGCTTTTGAAGAGATAGATGCCGTGACGGCCGAGCCGGCCGCGCAGCGGCAGAAACACCGTCGGCGTGTGGCCAAAGACGCAGGGCTTGCCTTGATAACTCTTGAAGAAGTCCTGGTCACGCGCCCACATGAGCGCTGCCGGCGAACTCTCGCTCGGGTGTTTCCCGTTTTCCAATCCCGCGTGCACGTAAATTCCGAAATCGTCTTCGTGATACAGCCGCAGACCACGGATGAATTCGATCTGTTCGGCGGGAATTTTTTGAGCCAATAAATCGCGAGCAGAAGCAAAATCCGACTCGCTGCGAATTACGAGCGGCGTTTCCGTGTACTGAGCATAGGTGTGATCACTGCCGGTCGCCGCCTCGATCCAGATCAGGTTTTCTTCATCCAGAAAATCCAGCAACATCTGTTCGTGATTACCACGCAGGCAGATCACTCGTTCGGAATTTTCTTGTGAGAGATTGAAGACATGCTCGACGCACCCGGGCACGTCCGGGCCGCGATCGATCAAGTCACCCAAAAAGACGAGCGTGTCCACTTGTTCTTCACGCGGCAACATCTCCAACAACGTATGGAGTTGGGCACAGCGTCCATGAATGTCGCCAACAACGAAGGTTTTCATAAGTGGAATGACTGGAGCGCAAGCGTCCTCGCTTGCATTCAATGAGTCGTGAACCTTCAGACGGCAAGCGAGGACGCTTGCGCTCCAGTCAGCGCTTCGTTCTGCCGGCGCACTCCAAATTACTGCTCTTCCTGGGATACCGGCGTGATGATTGAACTGACGATCTTCTGATACTCCGGATCGCCGCGCAACGAATCCCAGTTCTTGTCGCGCTCAAACCACGGCTTGTTCTCGTTGCCCAACGCGATCGCGCGGCGCAGCCACTTCAGGGCGTCGTCACGCTCGCCCTCCATTGCATAAGCCGAAGCCAGCCAGTACGCCACGTCGTGATCCGTGTCGGCTGTCTTCCTTACTTCGTCCGTCAGTTGCGCGCGCGCTTCTTCATTAAAGCCGAGCTCGCTGAGGAACGTCGCATAGATAGGGCGAATGCCGTCGAGCTGTGGCTGTTGCTCGAGCACTTGCTCGAGGATCTCAGCCGCCTTTACCGGCTCGTCGTGATAATAAAGTGCCCGCGCGCGAAAGGTTCGGATTAAAGGATGATCGGGCTCGATCCTGGCTCCCTGATCCAGTTCGGCGAGCGCGTCGTCGTACTTGCCCTGATTGGTAAAAATGCGCGCGCGATTGTAACTGGCGACTACTTGCTCAGCGGGATTCAGCCGGACCATGCGCTCGAAACAGCGCAAAGCTTTTTCCTGTTCGCCGTCGAGCCGCGCCACCACGCCGCGCACAAAGTGCGCACCGACGTCGTTGGGCGCTTCGCGAATTAGCTGGTCGGCCTCGGCACGCGCCTTCTGCTTTTCACCTTTTGACAGATAAATGAAAACCATCAGCAGACGCGCTTCCAACAGGTGCGGATCCAGCGCGAGCGCTTTGTCGAATGCTTCCTCAGCAGCATCGTGATCGCCGGTCTCGCCAAATCCTTTTCTCACCCGGTTCGCGTAAGCACTGCCCAGCCCGCAATGGGCCATCGCAAAGGTCGGATCGATGTAGGCCGCGCGTTGGAAATGCTCGATGGCCTGGTCGATGTCCTTACGGGAAATGGTGTGATAGATGTAGCGGGCCAGGCAGTCGCGGCCGCGGAGATATTCCTCGTAGGCTTCGGCGTTCGCGGTCTTGCCACGCTCGAGACGATCTTTTTCGTCGGCCGAAAGTTCCAGACGGAGCCCGTCGCAAATCTCCTGCGTGATGGTGTCCTGAACATTGATGATGTCGGTAGCGTCGGCATCGATGCGATCGCTCCAGATCAATTCGCCGGAACCGACATCGACCAGTTGCGCGGTGACGCGAATCCGATCGCCGGCGCGCAAAAATCCGGCGGACAGCACCGCCGACACGCTCATTTCGCGGCCGGCCTGTCGCGGATCGACCTGCACGCCCTGGTACTTCACGATTTCGGAAGATGGTCGGACGACCAGCGACCGCACCCGCGCTAACTCAGTAATCACCGCATCTGCCAACGAGAACTCATAGAAGCTCGATTGCGGATCGTTGCTGACATTTTTGAATGGCAGGATGGCGACGCTCTTGCGCTCGCCGCTGAGGCTGGTTGCCGGCGTGTCGTGCGAGCGCTCGAAAGATTTCTCGCGGGGCACCGAAGTTCTTTCGCCGGTTTTGCTTCGCAACCAACGCATGGCGCGGCCGAATCTGCCGGTGCCCGAAAGATGGCGTGGCGCGATCGGCGTAATCGGTTCCGAGAACGTTTGCGGCGCTCCGCTTTCAACCTCGCGCAGGACCGTGCGCAAGTCGTCGCGCAACTCTTCGACTTTTTGATAACGCTGCCTCGGATCTTTGGCGAGTGTTCGATCCAGAATTGCCTGCAACTGTGGCGGCGCGCCGCCCGGTCTTGCCTCATGCAGCGGCTGCGGTTCGTCATGAAGAACCGCATGACGCACGTCGACGCTCGTCTTTCCCTGGAAAGGCCAAATGCCGGTCAGCATCTCGTAGAGCAAGACGCCGGTTGAAAAAATATCCGCGCGCGCATCGACACGATCGCCGCGCGCCTGTTCCGGCGCGGCATATGTGGCGGTCCCGTAAGGAATGCCGACTTCCGTCAGATCGGTGTGATGAATTCCGCCGAGGCTCCCGCTTTCATCCATCAATTTCGCCAAACCAAAGTCGAGCACTTTTACCTGACCGGACGGCGTGACCATTACATTGCCGGCTTTGATATCGCGATGAATGATGCCGCGGGCATGGGCGGCGGACAGAGCGTCAGCGACTTGAATTGTGATCGAGAGCGCGCTGCGCAAATCGAGTGGGCGGCCGTTGACGAGCTCGCGGACGTTCTTGCCTTCAACGTACTGCATGGCAATGAAGTGAACGCCCTCAATGTCGTTGAGATCGAAGATGGTGCAAATGTTCGGATGATCGAGCGCCGAAGCAAGTCGTGCTTCGCGCTCAAAGCGTTTGAGGTTGGCTTCTTTAACGGTAAGTTCCGGGGGGAGGACCTTAATCACGACTGCGCGACCGAGCTTCGTGTCGGTCGCCTTATAAACTGTTCCCTGCCCTCCGGCGCCAATCTTTTCGAGGATGCGGTAATTCCCTAACTTTGCGCCGATCATTTTGGGAATATTAAACGCTTAGTTGGCGACTACTGCAAATGGACGAGCGCTTGAGTAAGAAGAGGTTGCAATGCCTATTTGAATCAGCACTCGGGGTCATCACCTCAGTCCTTCGACATTTCATAATTGGTCTCAACGCAGCCAATTGCGATCACCCTCGGTTCTGTATTCACTTTTGGATCTTTAGCTTGGCGAAGCTTATAGAGATCGATTTGTTCAATCCCGCCTTGCTTGTAGTCGATAATCTTACACTTCGCCGCCACCCAGGTCTTCATCTCCGGAAACCCGTAGTAATGCGCGTGATATGAATCCTGAAACATACAATAGACCCCGCCGAAATATGACCTGAATGAGAAATCATCTGAATAGTGCCAAAACACTCGACGATGAGGTTTGAACCAATCAAAATCTGTCCAATTTTCTTTTTTTCTTAACTCCTTGGCGTACCGTGTCTCATAGGCTTCCGGATCCATCTGCACAGAAATGAGGCGGGGTAGATATAATTCGTCAAGCGACGTAATTCCCCGATAAATTGAGAGATCATTAATAATGTAATCAATGTTGGGCGCGAGCATTATGCCAGGTGTAACCCGCTCCATAGTGAACGGATTCGGTCCCCAGACGCCGGGCGACGCTGATACTTCCGCCTCGAATATTTCCGCAGTCCTGCCCGTTATCAAGTAGGTCTTGCCAATATAGGTTTCGCGCGCTTTTTTTTCGTCTTTCCTGAACTCTTCGAACAATTGTGAGGAATCTATCGAACCTGTTATCTCTCCTAACCTCGTCTGATCGGGATTTGTTAGATCGGCGGGATTTACTATCGATACTTCGCGGAGGTTGGAAACGTAAACGGGCGGCGGCTTATTTTCAATTCTGTAATGGTCGTAAATTACGGCGCCAACGAAAGCAATAATAGCGACACCAAGAAACCATACGGCTTTCCGCGGAAAACGCCACATTGTTGTCAGCGCCGACGGCAATTGCCAACCCGTCGTCAGTTCCTGCATGTTTGATTGAATTCACGGACAAGATCCCGGTATTTCCATAAGGCCGTGAAATCTGTTGATGAGATGTCATGGCCTATTGAGGTAACTTCGCCATTAATGAAAGTCAGGAACTCGGCTTTCCCGAGGTTGAACTTTTTATCTTCCAAGTCTCTTACGTTTGCATCCCTCGATTGACAGCGGCCCGGGCGTTCCTCGTTTTCTATCTCACGTCGCCAGTAAAACCAGAAGACCTTTTCGAATCCATTCCAAGTTTGCTCGTCACCCTTCCAGTTCTTAGGATCGTTCAAGAGAGCCGTGAATCGTGGATCGCTACAGTCGGAGTTCATACGTAGTGCGATTTGATATCCAATTTCATAGCCACTCACAGTCGCCACCAAAGCCACGACGATTAATTCGAGATGGCCCTCTCTCATGAGGCGCGACGCGCTTCCGCGACCTGTCGCGATGGTGAGAATCTCTTTGGCCGTGAATACCGAAGCAACGCCGCCTCCGGTGAGGAACGCCGTCATCAAAGTATCGTCGTTAAGAATTGCCGGGGAAAAAGTGAATTCTTGCGAGGGCGTGGCTAGAGTTCGCTCGGTAAATAGAGCATTTTTATCGATATCCCAAATCACTTCGTTCTTGTCATTGCATCTATACGCGAGAATCTGTTGGCCGTTTCTTTCACCTACTGTCAACCGTGAAACAATGTCTTTGCGTAAACGATCGGGTCGGTTTCTAATCGATCGTCCTCGGAAATAACCGACACAACCAAAGATTACGAAGAAGACCACAAAGGTCAGAATCAGGTCCGTGCCAGTAATTTTCTTGGCGGAGGCTTCACCATTTGTACCGCTGGTAACCGTGGGTCGCGTCACTTTCGCCGAGGTCTTCCCTTTTCCCATGGCGGTTTCCTCCTGCGATTGTTTAATTATTGAACTCGACGAGCAGGCTCTTAGAAAGCTCGCGGGTTGGAACCGAGGATGCAAGGTTATTCATTATGACTTGATAGATCAACTCTTTTCTGCCTGCTTTCAGAATCGCTACCTTCTTCCGTGCGCGATTCTCTCGGCTTCAGGCAGTCCGCGCAGCCGCAGCATCGCAATCACTCCCAACAAAGGCCCCGGCGCGAGGATCGCAAACGCGTAACGCCAGCCAACCCGATTCACAAAATACGGAATCAACTCGATCGAGACGGTTGTCAGCAAAAATCCGAAGGATGTCTGAATCGTAAGCGCCGTCCCGATGTATTGCTGATCACCGAGTTCGGTGACGCACGCGGAAAATTGCGCCGAGTCGGCGACCACGCTGGCGCCCCAGATTGCTGCGACGATCAAAAGTGCGACCGGGTGCGCGCCGAACAGAAAACCGATAATCACACAACAACTGCCGCTGACGATCATCGCAAAAGAAGTTACAATCGTTCGTCCGACGCGGTCCGCGATCAATCCGGCGATAACGCAACCGGCGGCGCCGCAACCGATCACGAGAAACGAAGTGACTTCGGCCCACGATGAGTTGCTGCCGCGTGACGAGAGACTGGCGCGAATCATGAACGGAATCCACACCCACACCGTACAGCTCCCACATGTGACCGAAGTAGCCGAGACTGGCGAGCCGGACGCCGCGATTGTGAAAGACTCTGCCCACTTGCTTCCAGTCGAAGCGCGCCGCGGGCAAAGCGTACGGACCGTCATCAACAAACAACAGGACCAGCAAACCACCAATCACCGCCAGGACTGAAACTGAGATCACGTTGTATCGCCAATTCGCACTGCCGATGCCATTAATCAGATAAGGCGCCGCTTTGCCGAGGGTCAACGCGCCAATCAAAACTCCGAGGGCCAGGCCGCGTCCATGACGAAACCACGTTGCCAAAACCTTCATGGCCGGCGGATAAACGCCGGCGAGAAACATGCCCGTGAGAAATCGTAGAGCTATTGCCGACGATGCATCGTGGGCCAACCATCCAAATGCGCCGTTCACGATCGCGCCGAGACCCGCCGTCAACGCAAAAAGGTGTCGCGGGCTGATGATGTCGGGAAGATTGAAAAGCGCGCTGAGGAGTGTTCCGGCAACGAAGCCGAGTTGCACTGAAAGCGTCAGCCAACTGGCAGCGCCCGGAGTCAGATTCCATTCCTTCGTCAGAGCCGGGACTACCGCCGAGCCGCTAAACCACAGAGACATTCCCAGCAATTCGGCAATTGCGAGAAGCGCCAGCGTGCGCCAGCGTGATTTGAAAAGTTTTTCGGCAGAAAGGTTGGGTGAATTTTGCAAGCGGGAGATTGTAGCGCAACGGCTCCGCTTGGAAGCCGAATTATTTATGGTTTCAGCCCAATGAAAATTCTCAAGTCAAGAGCGAATAGAGCACTGGAACGCAACCCTCCCCGGCAGTGGCGACCTAATTTCATCGCGGCTTTTCTGTAGCCCAGGCGTTTACGCCTGGGTGAGAAACAGGAGAGAGTATTAAAGCCCCATTAATGGGGCTTTGAATCCAAACCGTTCTTTGTTCCCAGGCGTGAACGCCTGGGCTACGGAAAAGTGATTACAAAATTCGAGTGCAACCCGACCGATTGCCGACTTGCGTGCCGCCACTGACTGCTTGCGAGGACGCTTGCGCTCCAGTCACCATTACGCGACTGCTTCAATTCTCGGCCGGACTAACTGAGGTGTGAAGTTGTCTCGGGATCGTTTGCGTCGCTTGTCTTCGTACATGGCCCGATCGGCCTGGGCCATCAACTCTTCAATCGAATGGTTCTGTTCGTCGTCAAAGTGCGCGATACCGACGCTCACCGCGAGATTGTAAGGGCGATTGCGCAAAGCGTTGCTGGCGTCAAAATTTTCCTGCAATCGCATCGAGAGCGATTCCGGGCTTTCGTCGGCTCCGACTGCGGCCAGGACGACAAATTCATCGCCACCGATGCGCGCCACGATGTCCGAACTGCGGAAGCTTTCTTTCAAAATGTCTGCGGCCTTCGCCAGCGCGCGATCGCCTTCGTGGTGGCCCAGCGAATCGTTGATCTCTTTCAGGCCGTCGAGGTCAGCGTAGACGATGGCCGGAATCTTCTCGTTCAATCTGATCTCGCAAAGGCTCTGTTCTGAAACGGCCAGGAAGCCGCGGCGATTGTACAAGCCGGTCAACTCGTCAACGAGCGACAAGCTCTGCAACGCCGCTTCGGCTCGCTTGCGTTCAGTGATGTCCTGAATCTGAAAGATGAAATGCACGGGTTGGTTATCAGAATCGCGCACCAGTGACACGCTGCTTAGCGCCCAGACAATCTGGCCCATCCGGTGCACGTAACGCTTTTCAACCTGGCAGTTGGGCGTTTCGCCCTGCATCAAGCGATAGAGATTCGCCAAATCGCCGCCCAGGTCGTCGGCGTGAGTGACGGCCTGGAAACTTGAATTCAATAATTCCTGCTCGCTGTAGCCGATCAAATCGCATAACGATCGATTCACCCGCAGCCAACTACCCTGAGGCGACACCAGCGCCATGCCGATGGCCGCATAATCAAATGCATTCCGAAAATGCTCTTCCGTTTCGCGCAGAGCCTTACTGATGCGTTCCTGTTCAGCGATGTGGATATTTAATTCCTCGACGTGCCGCCGGGCTTGTTCGGCCTGCGAAGCCGCGCCTTCGACGTTCTTCATGTATGTCCAATAAGTAAAGTAGACGATCGCGATGATGGGGATCGTCGCACTGAAGGCGAAGAAGCCAACGTTACCGATGAAGCGCGCAATGAGTCCCGCGGCGGACGCGCCCGCAAGATATGTAATCGAAGTCCACAAGAAATTCGTGCGCCATGATTTCCAAACTGTCTCCTCGCTTTTCAAAGCGGAGCTGGCCGCGATCAGGAGCGAATTTCCCACATACTGCACGACCGCCATCGTGCAAAGCAGCACGAGATAATTTGAATAGAAGTCCCGCGTCCGCAGAGCATTACCAAAAAGGAGACGGATGCTCCAGACCGTCAGGAAAGTCGCGCAGGCCATTACGCAGGCATTGAAAAGATGCGTGCGGCTCTTTTTCCCGATGCGCACGGAAGCGCACGCGGCTTCGGCTGTGGCCAGCAGAATTGCAGCCTCGCCGCCGAATAGAAGGATTGTGAGAAAAACGAAGGTGTCAGAAACCGAGATGTGAGCTTTGACCTGTGGGATGCGAATGCTTAATCGCGGGCCAACCAAAATCGTCGCGATAGCGATTAGAAGAAACCGAATGTCGAGTTGGGCCCAGGTCAGATGCAGCGCTGAATACGCGATGACGACGGCGCCGGCGGCTATGACGGTCCAAACATAGATTTGATTTTTACGACTGGGGGTCATCATCGGGGTCTGGGTGAGAGAAAGCGGGCTCCCTACCACCCCCGCGCGTTGGCAACGACCGTACCACGAACAAGGTTGCAGTGTTGTTGAGGGAATTGAGAGAATTTCGCAACGCGCCGCTGCCGAGGTCGGTCAAATAGAACCGGTCAAATTGCAATCTGAATGATGGCGCAGAACAACCTCGCAGCGGTTGTGAGTGAGGAGAGCGCAGGCTCAAAGTCGCTATCGGTGATGGTGACCTAATTTCACCGTGAGGTTTTTCTGTAGCCCAGGCGTTTACGCCTGGGTGAGAAAGATATGCTAAAGCCCCATTAATGGGCTTTTAAAAACTAAATCCCGCTTTCGTCCCCAGGCGTAAACGCCTGGGCTACAGAAAAGTTATTAAATTGGGGCACTACCCAATCGATGCTACCTTTGTTTCAACTGCATTGCTGCGTTAGAATGCCAAGCCTGATCATTTCCGCGAAAGTTTTCATCGTCAAATCATTGTGTTAGCCCTTTTAGCCGCGACCGTTGACCCCACGCAATGCCTGGAAAAGGGCTGGTTTTGCCCTACCAAGCTTACCGGTTATCTGTGTTCTGACATCCCCGGCTATTGTGACTCGCTGTACAAAACGGGCTATTCCGATTCGCTCAGTCAGGCGACCGTCTATAACATCAGTCCGCTTTACTACACCGACACTTTTGATTGGACCATCCTGATCGTCTACTTCGGGATTCTGACGGTGCTGGCGATCTACGGTGTCTATCGCGTCAAGCAAGTCATCGAGTTCTGGCGCTACTCGAGATTTCCGCCAAAGGCCAAAGGTGAATTTGCTGCAGATCAATTGCCGCACATCACGGTGCAGCTTCCGCTCTTCAATGAAATGTATGTCGTTGAGCGGCTGGTCAAGTCGGTGACGGAAATCGATTACCCGCGCGACCGGATGGAAATCCAGGTGCTCGACGATTCAAGCGACGAGACGGTGAAAATCGCGCAGGCCACGGTTGAGAAGTTCGCGGCGCAGGGTTTCGACATTCACTACATTCATCGCGACGATCGGACGGGATTCAAAGCCGGCGCTTTGGAAAACGGCATGAAGACAGCCAAGGGTGAGCTGATTGCCATCTTCGATGCTGACTTTGTTCCCAAGCCGGATTTCTTGCGCAAGCTGGTTCACCACTTTACCGATCCGACCGTGGGCTGCGCGCAGATGCGTTGGGCACACATCAACGGCTCGTACAATTTGCTCACGCGTTTGCAGACCATCATGCTCGACGGTCACTTCGTGGTCGAGCAAACCACCCGCAATCGCACCGGAAACTTTTTCAACTTCAATGGCACGGCCGGAATCTGGCGGCGTGAAGCGATCGAGTTGAGTGGCGGCTGGCAGCATGACACGCTCACCGAAGATACCGATCTTAGTTTTCGCGCGCAGTTGATGGGCTGGCGTTTCGTTTACCTGCTTGATGAAGAAGCGCCGGCGGAAATTCCGGTTGACGTTAACGCCTTCAAAGCGCAGCAGCGTCGCTGGGCCAAGGGCGTGCTGCAAGTCTGGTTCAAGTTGTATCGCCGCATCTGGTATGCAAACGTGCCGATGCGCGTGAAGCTCGAGATGTTTTTCCGTCTTACCGGCAACATCAGCTATCCGCTGATGATCGTCGCCAGCTTCATGCAGTTTCCTCTGTTGCTGGTGCGTTACAACCAGGGTTTGTATCAACTGATGATGCTGGATGTGCCGCTGCTTTTCTTCTCGACCGTGTCGGTGGTTCTGTTTTATGGCACGGCGGTCTGGTATCTCGACCAAAAACGAACTAAGCGCTTGCTGCATCTGCCTTTGGTGATGGGCCTGGGAATCGGGCTGGCTTTTTCGAATGCGCGCGCCGTGTTTGAAGCGCTCTTCGGCATGAAATCAGACTTTGTGCGCACGCCGAAGTATCAAGTCGAAAAGGCTGATGACGAATCGTGGAAGCGCAAGAAATACAAACGCAAGCACGGCTGGCTGCCGCTGCTCGAGCTGAGTTTCGCGGTCTATTTCGTGCTGGCGATCACGTACGCAGTGCGTATGCACATGTGGGGGCCAATCGCCTTCCTGCTGCTGTTTTGCTTCGGATATGGCTATATGGGCACCTTGAGCTTGCTGCAAACAGCGGGCGGCAAACGGCTGTCTTCAGGTTGGCGCCGGAGCAGCGCCCCCGCGCCGAGCCCGGAATCGAGTTCGCAACTTTCCACGTAACTTTTTCATTTCTGGGGCGTCTTAGTACCCGAACTCGCAACTAAAGTCGCGCTCTAGCGAACCTAGCGAACACAAATTAACGGAGGATTTTCTAATGAAAAGATTGTTTTTAATTGCCGGGATTATGAGCGTTCTCGCGCTCGCCATCGTGGCAAGCTCAATGGCGGCGGCAAACTTCGCCGGCACCTGGGTTCTGGATAAGGCAAAGAGTCAGGGCCTTTCGCAGCGAATGCAGGGCGCCGACAAAGTCAGTTGGATCATCACCCAAGACGACAAGACCATCGGTATTGAATCAAAGGTTGAAGGTGGTCAGCCGCCCCAGGGCGGTGGTGGAGCCGGCGGCGGCGGTGGTACAGGCGGTGGTGGCGGCCAGCGTCCCCCCGCGGGCCCGCAAACTTACAATCTCGACGGCAAAGAAGTCACGGGTGACCAAACCATGGGACAAATGACCGTCAAGGTCACGACCAAAGCAACCTGGACGGGCAACGATCTTGAGTTGATGCGAAAATCCGCCTTTACTGGTCAGGATGGCACCGAACGTACTCAGACCACAACGCAGAAGCTTTCGCTTTCATCGGACGGCAAAGTTTTGACTGCCGCGGTTCATAGTGAAACTCAGCGCGGTCCGCAGGATTCAACGCTGGTATTCAACAAGCAGTAGGCGCTGCAAATCTACGGCAACGACGATACGTTGCTGTATCACCACTTGGCGCAGTTGAGAAACTCAATCTCAACTGCGCCTTTTTCTTCCCCGGATTACGGCACAACTCGACCGGCTTTGATCGATGAACTTAACGATGCGGTCATTTCTGCCTGAAGCGAACTTGCCGGAATTATGAATTATCAGAATGCAGCGCCAAATTCAGCCGCCGCTACGGGTGAGCCAACAGGTATCCCAACGCCGGTCCAGCCGGGCCAGGATCCGCCGGGGGCTCGCGCCTGCCAATACAGCTTCTTGTCATCCAGGCCCCGGGCGAATACATACAACTTCTCTTTGAAAACGACCGCCGTGACTGGCAACTCGGTGGTGCCGCCGAATTCGCTCCAACCACCCCAGCCTCCTCCCGTGCTTCTTGTTCGGATGTAGATTTTGTTGTCCGCGTCGCCTTTAGCGAAGACATGTAGCTTGTTGCCAAAAACCACCGCTGAGACCGCTGCGTCGGTAGTCCCGCCAAACTCTGTCCACGGTTGAGTGCCGGGTATGGACTGTGTGGATCGGACGTAGTTTTTTTGTCGGCGATTCCTTTTCCGAAGAAGTGATACTTGCCATCGAAAAAGACCGCCGAAATAGCCGCATCGGTCGTGCCTCCAAACTCTTGCCACTCCAGTTTGTGTCCCGGGATTGAAAGTAGATCTTCTTGTCATTCACCCCGACGCCGAAGAGGTACAGCTTTTCACCAGCTACCAGCGTGGTACACGCGACGGCGGTCGTGCCGCCCAGTTCAGTCCAACTTGTCCAACCCATCTTGTTGCTCCTTCCAATGAAACTGCGGATTGCCCTGCCGCTTGTTTCGAGCGCGAACTTGTCCGCGCAAGGCGGCACAAGTGCCGCGTCTAAACGAAATCAGAGTTGAAATTCGAAGATCATCCTAAGGCTTTCAGTTAACAGTTCGCGCTGTCTCACTGCTTCAACAAGTATCCCGCAAAACAAATTCCCGCAACGAGCGCGATCAGAATTGAAGCGACGACGACGGTGTAGAGAATCTTCTTTGGCGTTTGGAACAGAAACGATGAAAAAAGCTATCTAGCGCCCAACCGTGATCACAGTTACAATCCTGATCCGTGCCCGCGCGATTCAAATGGAGTCTCATCTCAGATGAGCGTTTGCTCGACACGCGCATCTGTGATCTGCCAATTCGCATCAAAGGTTCCTTCATCGAGCCTCATATCAAGCGACTCTACAGCGAACTGAATGGCCGAGGCATTCGCTTCAAGCCGCACGTGTGGCTGTCGGCGGAATGGTTCACGCCCGATGGCGTGCCCGGTTTTGCAATTCCGTTTTATCTGGCCCACCCGCGGCTGATGAAACTCGAGCGCCGCTTTATGCGCGAGGTTGAAGGCGGCACGGATGTCGAATGCATGCGCATCCTTCGCCATGAAGCCGGGCACGCGCTCGACAACGCGTTCCGGCTGCATTTCAAGAGACAATGGATTCGCACCTTTGGATCGTTCGCCCAAAAGTATCCGCCGTCATATAAACCAAAACCCAACAGCCGGCGTTATGTTTTGAATCTTGATGCCTGGTACGCGCAGGCGCATCCGGCCGAAGACTTCGCGGAGACGTTTGCGGTCTGGCTGCAACCGCGATCGAACTGGCGGCGCCGTTATCGCGGCTGGCCGGCGCTGCGCAAACTCGAATACGTCAACGAGCTGTTGGAAGAAATTTCCGGCACGCGCCCGCGTAATCGCCTGCGGCGCAAGATCGAGACGCTGCCGGAAATTCGGATCACGCTGCGCGAGCATTATGACCGCAAACGAGAAAAGTATGCGTTCGAATGGCCGGCCTACCTCGACAATGATCTGCGGCGAATTTTCTCAGCCGAGGCGCGCGGCCGCAGTCGTGAAACCGCCGCCGCCTTTCTGCGGCGCGTTGCTCCGGAGATTCAGCAACTTGTATCTGAAGGCACGGGAGTGCATGGCTATGCGATTGATCATGTTTTGGAATTGATGATTGCGCGCGCGGCCCAGTTGAAATTGCGCGTCGTGGGCCGCGAAGAAATCCTCAAGCGTCACTTAATGATCATGCTGACCGTGCAAACAATGAACGTGGTTCATTCGGGCTATTACCGGATTGCCTTGTGATTTTGGAATGCGGCGACCTGTCGCCGCTTTGGATTTTCGTGTCAGAAGCCCGCGCGTCAGCGAGGGCAATTTTAGCTAACCAGGCCCTCCCTGAGGGTCGGGCATCTGACACGGATTTTAGAATACGCGTGAAGACCGACAACCAAAAATCGGACCGCAGTACCGGGCGTAAGACGAGTGCTGCCGCCAAAAACGGCGACACTTTTAAAAAACTGCGCGTGATGGTGCTCTGTCACGAAGACTTAGTGCCGCCCGATAGCATCGACGGACTCACGCCGAAAGAAATTGCGCCCTTCAAGACTGAGTGGGATGTGATCTCAACGCTCAAGAAGATGGGCCATGAAGTCTCGCCGGTCGGCGTTTACAACAACCTCGGCGTGATTGGGAACGCCCTGATGGAATCCAAACCGCAGGTGGCTTTCAATCTGCTGGAAGAATTTCACGGCTACCCTTTGTACGACCAACACGTCGTCAGTTATCTCGAACTGATGAAGCAGCCCTATACCGGTTGCAATCCGCGCGGCCTGACGATTTCGCACGACAAGGCGCTGGCGAAAATGGTGCTCGCCTATCATCGCATTCACGTGCCGGCGTTTGCCGTCTTTCACATGAATCGCATGGTTAAGCGATCGAAGCGTTTGAAATTTCCATTACTGGTCAAGTCAATCAGCGAGGAAGGCTCGGTCGGAATTGCGCGAGCTTCGATCGTTCATGACGACGAGAAGCTGGCTGAGCGCGTCGAGTTCATTCATCGCCAGACGAAAACGCACGCGATTGCCGAGCAATACATCGCCGGCCGCGAAATCTATGTCAGCGTCATCGGCAATCAGCGCTTGCAAACTTACACTCCCTGGGAGTTGGTGATTGAAAAACTTCCCGAGGGCGCGCCGAATATCGCGACTTCAAAATTGAAATGGGATCCGGCGTACCAGGAAAAAGTTGGCGTGGTGACGCGGGCCGCCGAGTTGGACAAGAAGATGACGCAGAAGCTCGAGCGGCTTTCAAAGAAGATCTACCGCACGCTTTTCTTGAGCGGCTATGCGCGGCTGGACTATCGCGTGACCGAGGCCGGCGAAATCTATCTGCTGGAAGCAAACCCAAATCCGCAGATTGCGCACGCCGAAGATTTTGCCGACTCAGCCCAACACAGCGGGGTGGATTACGAAGCCTTGCTGCAAAAAATCATCGGGCTGGGTTTGAGGTATCGTACGGGAGCGTAACGAGTTTGCCCGCTCTCTCTGCCCTCTCCCTCTGGGAGAGGGTTGGTGAGGGCTTAGCTCGTGAAGCTCATGTTACCGCGTCGTTGAGGGAGATGATTTCACTTGGAGTGAAATCATCTCCCTCAAACATTTTCAGTGCTACAACGACACCTAGGCCCTCATCCCCAGCCCTTCTCCCAAAGGGAGAAGGGAGATCGGCCTCCTGTCTTCTGCAGAGGCGTGCGTACCCAAAAAGCGAGAACGCGCCCCGGATTTCTCCGCAGCGCGTCCTCTACCCCTTGAATTATTACTGCCCCCTTGAAGTTAAAAACTCTTCGTCACTGGGTTCCGCTCATCGATCCACGAGCACCAACTACGACGTCCTGATCTGATCCACCGAAGGTCACTCCGATCAATTCGATATTGCCGCCACCCTCGCGCGTGCGCAACGCCGTGCTCTTCGCTTTTTCGGTGCGTGCTTCCACGTGCGCCGAGGTCTTGGCCTTCACTTTGCCGTTTTGGATGATGCTCAGCTCGCCGGCAGTCTCGTCAAATTTGACTTCGTATTCACCGGACTTAACCAGTGTGCCATTAACCATCACGTCTTCCGGGAAAAAGATCCTTTTCTTTTCGACTTTTCCCTTGTCGCCGGCCAGTGTGCTGCTGCTCGCAGCCAGGACGCCGATTACCAGCGCCGCAAAAAATATGTTCATGAAACGTTTCATTGTATTTTCTCCCCTGATTTGCAAATCAAACTCCTTGTCCTTCGCAACGGTGCGAGACAATTTCTTTTCGTACTTAGTTAGTGATACGAAGCGAGGAAAGGTTGCGTTACAAGAATGTCAATTATTGTAAATTCGAAGTTTTCGTACGGGAGTTTGTGCGAGGGTCTAAACAATTGTACAAGCCGGTTACCATTTAGCGATTTTCTCCGGGTCCAGCCAGAGCCGGGTCATATCGCACCACAGCGCCAGCCCGCGCCACGAATCGAACCGCGCATAAAAACGTGAGATTTTCTTGTCACTCGCAGGACGTCCCTGATTGCGGATTTTGGCAAATTGCGCCCGCGTCCAGGAATCGAGCGCCAGCCCATCGTATCGCCCAATCAGTTTCAGCAGGTTTTCCGCGGCGTAATTGCCGACGCCTTTGACACTCTTCATCTCCTTAATCAATTCGATCAAGGGAGCGTCGCTGACGAGCCAGCTTTCGACGTCGAGTTCGCCGGCGGCGACCCGTTGGGCCAACTCTTTCAAGTAGGGCGCGCGATAACCAGCGCGAATGCGATCACGATAGAACGCGACCGGTTTCGCGGCCATCATTTGCGCATCGGGAAAAGATTTGCGGCCATCGTCTGAGTCGCGACCGAGCTCGTTGACGAGCCCGGTGACCATCTTTTCGGTCAACGCCCAGCTACAGTTCGTCGTGCAAATCATCTTGACGAGGTCCTCGAAGACCGTCGGTGAGCGCAGCAAGCGTCCCGCGCCTTCCGTTGTGATCCAGCCGAAATCAGCATCGGCCAACATCAGCTCATAGAACACGCCCAGGTCATCGTCCAGTCGAAGAATGTGCCGCACGTCGCGCACGATCTTTTCCTGATCGCGCTTACCAACGGCGCGTGAGGTATTGACGCGAATTGCATTCTTGCCCAGCGAGATGTTGACGGTGATCGGCTTCGTCCGGCCGATGTCGAGGACGCGAGTCAGAATCCATTTGGTTCGATCCAACTCGAACGGAAGCAATTCGCACCAACCATGGCTCAGCACGGTGCGGTGAAAACTGAAATTCGGTGGAGTCTTGATCGTCAGCTGCACGGTGCATCGAAATTAGCAGATCAGTTTCACCAAGTCGAAGCGCTGGGAGCACGATTTCTCTTTCCAGTTCAGCAAGCGCCGTCGTCATCCGGGAGTTCGTGCTGGGGTGGCTCGGCCACGCGGATGCGCGGCAAGTCTTTGACTTGCCGGTGTCCCGCCTTTTTCCTTTCGCGGTCTCCGACCCTGTTTGGCGGTCATAGACCAAAACCTGACCCAGGCCTTCCGGCAAGTCTGAGACTTGCCGCGCATCAGCATGGCCGAGCCATCGCAAGTGGTCGCAACTTGCAGCCACCGATCCTCTCGTATTACTGTGGAGTCGATTCCCCTTCTCAATTCCGTTTCGAAAAGTTTTGCGCAATCGTGTTTCCCCTCGGAACGATTTCGTTCAATGGAGGACTATTTGTGTTTGGCTTAAGCCCACAGCAGATCTATTTCTTACTAATCCTGATCGTCGCAGTTGTGCTTTTCATAACTGAGTGGATTCGCACCGACCTGGTTGCGGTGATGATTGTGATTGCCCTTTACCTCACGCGCGTACTCGATGCTAAAGACGCTTTAGCCGGATTCAGCAGTGAGCCCGCCATTGTCATCGCCGGAATTTTCGTCCTCAGCGGCGCGCTTCATGTCACCGGATTGTCGGACACGCTGGGCGCCTGGATCGGAAAGCTCGCCGGTCGAAGTTTGAGCCGGGCCCTCGCGGTGATCATGCCATCGGTGGCCGTGCTGTCAGCCTTCACGCACCACGTCACCACCACCGCGGTCATGCTGCCCGTGACTTTGGACATTTCCCGCGAGCGCGACATCCCGGCGTCGAAACTTTTGATGCCCATGTCGTTCGCCGCTTCACTCGGCACTGCCATAACCATCATCGGCGCGCCCGCATTTTTGATTGCCAGCACAGTGCTCCAACAATCAGGGCGTCCGGGTCTGGGAATCTTTTCAATCGCGCCAATCGGCTTGAGCCTGACCTTGGCGGGCACATTGTTCGTGCTGCTGATTGGAAGATTTCTGCTGCCCAGTCACAAAGGCACCGAGGATTCGACGAAACACTTTCGGCTGGAAGACTATCTGACTGAGATCACTTTGCTCGAGGACTCGCCGCTCATCGGCAAAACGATTGGGGAACTTGAATCGGATGCCTTCTACCACTTTAACGCGGTCGGTCTGATCCGCAACGGCAAACGATTGCGCGCGCCTTACTCGAATGAGCCATTGAAAGAGGGCGACGTCATCGTCGTCAGAACCACGCCGGAGGAACTGATTTCCATTCGCCAGGAAGCGAAGCTCGAATTGCATCCGGTCAAACTCTACGGCGCCAACGGAACTGGAGACGTTGAAAAGGACAACGGCGATAGTGACGGAGTCGATCTGTTTGTGCAGGCGGTCGTAGCGCCCAGATCAGATTTGATTGGGCGCACACTTGGCGATGTTGATTTCCGCAGGCGTTACGGCGCCCTGGTCGTCGGTTTGTGGCGCAAGGAGGGATGGCTGACACAAGAAATGTCGAAGGTGAAGCTACGCGCGAACGACGTCCTGGTCCTTGAGGGCACTGAGGAAGGCCTGGCTCGCGTGGCGAATGACAGCGCGTTTCTGATGATGGTTCCGTTTCATGCTGAACCAAAATTGCGCCGCAAAGCCTGGCTCGCGGGCGCGATCATGTTGGCCACCATTCTGCTGGCCGCTTTCAATCTTCTCAGCATTGAAATGGCCGCGGTCACCGGCGCCCTGGCCGTGATTCTGACCGGCTGCATTCCAGTGAACCGGGCCTACAGCTCGATCGACGCGCGTATCTTCGTCTTTATCGCCGGGGCCTTGCCGTTGGGCGCGGCGATGCAAAAAACCGGCACGGCAAATCTGGTCGCCGGGTGGCTGCAACACGCGGTGGGCGGCTGGCCGGACACGTTAATCCTGCTGGCCTTGTTCGCAGTGGTCGCCATCATCACTCAGTTCATGTCGGACTCGGCTACGACCGCGCTCTTTGCGCCCGTCGCTGTGGCGCTGGCCCAGGCTTTGGGTCGCCCGCCGGAGCCCTTTGTAGTAACGGTCGCGATGGCGTCAGTAGTCGCTTTTCTCACCCCAATCGGCCATCACGGAAACCTCTTGATTTACGGTCCGGGGAGATATCGATTTAGCGATTTCGTTAAAGTTGGGACACCTTTGACGATCATTTGCGGGCTGATTGTCGCGCTCCTGGCGCCCATGATTTGGAGAGGCTAATGAAAGCGGTCGTCTGCCTGTATGTATCAGGTGCGGTCAACATGATGCTTGACCGTTTTGGGCGCAAAGGACTAGACTTTGGTTACTTACCAAGTGAAACGGAAGGCTGTACTCGCTGGCTCCTAATACTTGGTTCACGGCGAGCGAAGAGTCAACACCGAGACTTTCTACAGTGAAGATTGCTTAAGCGATCGCTTCCAAAAAATGCTGCCGGAGCTTTCCGGTGCGCGCTCCGTCGCCCCGTAGGGAAAACCCTTCGGGGCGATGTCGTTTTTACTCCCCGCTACATGTAACGCAACTGTAAGTTGCGTTACTAACTTCGGCTTTTTCCTTCGGCTTAAATGTCTTCCTCTTCGTCGGCGTCCACTTCGGGTGGGCGCGGCCAAATCAGCGACGCGGCTACTGACGCTAATAGGACGAACCCCACGAACGCCAGGGCAAAAAGGATCGGGATTTCCTCAAACCGGTGCATGAAAGGAACGGGCCTGTCGAATCCTATGGCATGAAGTCCGGCCGCTAAAATCTTGACCAGCAGCGGCAGCAGCATCTTTACGCCAATAAATCCTAAAACGATACCGAGGCCGATTTTCAAGTAGTGGAATTTTTCGACCACGCCGGCCAAAAGAAAATAGAAGGTGCGCAGGCCGAGAATGGCGAAGACATTCGAGGTATAGACGATGAAGCGATCAGTCGTAATTCCAAAAATTGCCGGGATTGAATCGACGGCGAAAACCAGGTCGGTAACTTCAACGACGATCAAAACCAGAAGCAGCAAGGTCCCGACGCGCTTGCCGTTGACGACGGTAAAAAATTTTCGCCGTTCATAGTGGCGGGTGATGGGAACAAATCGCGTGATAAAACGAACCACGGGATTGTCTTCGGGCTCGAGCTCCGTTTCGCCGCCGCGCAGCATTTGCACCGCCGTATAGACCAGGAACGCGCCGAAGATATAGATGATTCCATGAAAACGATTGATCAGCGCCGTGCCAATCATGATCATCGTCACGCGCATTACCAGAGCGCCCAGCACGCCCCAGTACAAAACCCGATGCTGGTATTTCTGCGGGACTTTGAAGTACGAGAAGATTAAGAGAAAGACAAAGAGATTATCGACCGAAAGCGATAATTCGATGACGTAGCCGGTCAGAAACTCGAAGGCTTTTTGATGACGTGCCGCACCAAATAATTCCCAGCCGAGCGGTCCGAAGAGCAGGCCCGCAAAAATCAGCGCCAGCGTAACCCAGACCACGCTCCAGATGGCCGCATTACGATAGGAGATTTCGTGAGGCTTGCGATTGAAGACACCGAGGTCAATCGCCAACATTACGAGGATGAAAGTGCAAAAGCCGACCCATGCCAGTGTCGAAGTAGCCGCCGAGTGCATCTGGCTAACTAAAATAGCATCCGCGCCTGAGTGGACAAAACGTGGTGATGCAGTTTTGACTCCCTCTCCCTTTGGGGGGAGGGTTGGGGTGAGGGCCTAAGCGCAACTGCCCCCCCAACGTTGCTGCGGGCTTCAGCGCGTAATCCGATCAGGAATTCTTCGCGGCATCGGTGGCGTTGAAGAATTGAATGGTGCCTAGACGACGGGCTAAAGCCCGGTGAATTCTTCCGAGGGTACCGTACTAAGCCCTCACCCCGACCCTCTCCCCAAAGGAGAGGGAGAAAAAACTACTACTAACCCGAGCTCATGGCAGGTTGCAGCCTCTATCCGCGTCAATTAGAATTCGAGGTTTCCAAATTCGACGGCAAAGGTTTTCTTCATGCTCAAACAATTAAGCAAGTTCGAACGCACCAGCAAGGTTTTAATCCTCGGATTCGTCGGCCTGATGGCCGTCAGCCTCGTGCTTTTCTTCAGGCCGAATAGCGGCTCGTCGGCCCTCGAACCGACCAAAAGCACGGAAGTAGTGGCCACGGTGGGCGGCGAGGACATCACGCTCGGCGAGTTCGCCACCCAGAAACAGAACCTTCAGATGCAGTTCAACCGGTTCGGCGGGCAGATCAGCCTGATGCAGATGGGCTATACCGACGAAAAGATCCTGGACGGCCTGATCCAAAAGAAGATTGCCGTGCATGAAGCTCGACGGCTGGGCCTGGAAGCTTCGGCTGCCGAAGTCAATGAACGAATCAGAAAAACGTTTAGTGACGCCGCGGGCAAACTGACCCTGCTGGACGCCAATGGCAAGCTCGACATGGCCAAGTATCAACAGCGCGTGGGAGACGTCGCCGCTTTTGAGCGCGACGTGGCCGAAGACATCGCGCGCGAGAAACTGGAAGCTTTTGTCGCGGCCAGCGTGCGGGTCTCAGAAGAGGATGTGCAGGCGGAATTCAAAAAGAAGAACACCAGTTACGATTTGACTTATGTAATCGTGTCAGCGGCGAAGGTTGCCGAAAAGATTCAACCCACCGACGACGAGCTGAAAGCGTATTACGAGCAACATAAGACGGATTACAACATCCTGGTGCCACAGAAAAAGATTCGCTACGTCTTCGTCGAGCAGGACAAGTCCGGACAGAAGCTGCAAATCACCGAGAAAGAACTTCAGGACGAATACGCCAGTCTCAAGCCTGAATTTAAACAGGCCGGCGTGAAGGTGCAGCAAATAATTTTGAAGATTGCGCGCGAGGATCTCGATGACACGGTTAAAGCAAAAGCCGATGCCTTAGTTACGAAAGCGCGCGCCGGCGCTGAGACCACGACTGAAACCGCCTTTGCCGATCTGGCCAAAGGCAATTCGGAAGATCCCGCGACGGCGAAGGCCGGCGGCTGGGTAAACGGGGTCGTGAAGAAGAACATAAACAAGCCCGACGATCCGTACCAAAAGGTGCTCGAACTGCAGCCTGGCGAGGTGACCGACCCGATCAAGTACAAGAACGCTTACTACATTCTGCGTCGCGGAGAATCGGTGCCGAAAACCTTTGAAGCTGCGAAACCCGAGTTGCTGGTCTCGCTTCGCAACCGGCGCGGTTACACGATCGCGCAAAAGATTGCGCAGAAGGCCCAGGACCGTTTGAAGGAAACGAAGGATCCGCAAAAGGTCGCGCAGGAATTTGCCGCCGAAGCAAACATGAATGCGGCTGACATGGTCCGCGAAACTCCGTTCGTCAAACCGGGCGACGATGTGCCGAACATTGGCAACTCGCAACAGTTCGAACAGGCGATTGCCCCTTTGAACAATCCGAACGACGTGGGCGAACGCACCGGGATCAAAAACGGTTTCGCGATTCCCATGCTGGTTGAGCAGCGCGCGCCGCGCATTCCCGAGTTTGATGAAGTGAAGGAAAAAGTGCGTTACGCCGTGAAGGAAGAAAGAGCCAAGTCGCAACTCGAACAAAAAGCGAAGGACATAATTGCCGGCGCCAAGACTCCGGGAGAAATAAAAGCCGCGGCAGAGAAACTCGGATTGGAAGCAAAGGCAGAAGCCAACTACAAACTTGGCACGCCGCTCGGCGATGCGGGCTCGAGCGCCTTGATTGACGATCCACTCTTTGCGGCTAAAGCCGGCGAAGTGCTCCAGACGCCAATCTTCCTGAATAACAACTACCTGGTTTTCGGAATTAACAAACGGACCGACGCGGATCTTACTGAATACGCCACGCAGCGCCAGTCCTTGATGCAGTCGGCGCTGACTGACCGCAAGAACCAGATTTTTTCGGACTATCTTGGTGCAGTTAAGTCGCGGATGGAGCAGGCAGGAAAAATCAGGGTTTACAAAGACGTGCTGGCGAAGCTGCAGGAAGTTGAGCCAGAGGCGCAGCCGCGCCGGCAACCGCAACTGCCGGTTACCCAGTAGGAGTCAGTACCGGGAGCGGTAGCGACCGGGTCATGACTTTGGCTCGAGTCCTGGATCAAACCCGGTCGCTATCGCTCCCGACCTCAACTCGATCCGCTACTCAAAATCTCTGACATCGCGAAACGGCGTCTCTTGATCGTTGAAGTCCGGACGATAGTAAAACGCGGCGCCGTCAAACTCCTGCATCCAGCCTTCACTCATCCCCAATTCATCCAGCGCTGAGACGGCGCGCATCCATTCCGTCTCTCTGATTCGCCGCGAGAGCAAAGCGTACCGCGGATTTGTCCCGGCCACATTTGTTGGATAGTACTGGGCCATGAGCGAGACGGCCACGCGCGGACTCAGTGCATTCCGAATCCATTCAAGCGATTCACGCACGCTGCCGATGTCGTTGGGCAAGACCAGCAAGCGAATTACCAGGCCGCGTTTCAGCAAACCGTTTTCATCCAACAACAGTTCGTCGCCCATCTGCCGGTACATTTCAGCAAGCGCGGCGCGCGAAACCGACGCATAGCTGCGGACTTTTGAATACATGAATCCCGCGTCGTCTTCCGCGTATTTCAAATCGGGCAAATAAATATCGACAATGCCGTCGAGCAGTCGCAGCACTTCAACCGAATCGTACGCGTTCGTGTTGTAGACAATCGGCAGCCGCAAACCTTTTTCTGCCGCGATCAGAATTGCGCGGGCCATCTGCGGCGCGAAATGGGTCGGCGAGACAAAGTTGATGTTGTGACAGCCGCGCGCTTGCAACTCGAGCATCATTTCCGCCAGACGCTCATGCGACACTTCATTCTTGATCTGCTCTTTGTGGGTTTGGGAAATCTGATAGTTCTGGCAATAGACGCAACGCAGGTTACAGTTGCCAAAGAAAATATTTCCCGCCCCACGCGTGCCGGTGAGCGGCGGCTCTTCGCCAAAGTGCGCGGTGTAAGAAGAGACGATGGGAAGCCGGCCCGAGTAACATCGCGCCAGTTCGTTCTGCAAACGATTGTTGCCACAGTCCAGCGGACAAACGGTGCAACGTTCCAGCAGCGCTTCCAACGCTTCGACCCGGCGTCGAAGCTCGCCTGAGCGCAACATACGCAGATATGAGGGTTCGAACTGATTAAGATTGTTTCCCATATTTCGAACTGGTCAAAATTTGATCGCTGACCGGAGCGCAACCCCGACGTCTTCCTCCTTCGCGGATGCAAGCGAGGACGCTCGCGCTCCAGTCTGGTTAGAAATGTTTTTGCGTGCGCAGGCTGTTGATAACCAGGAATGCAGTGCACGAAATCATCAGCACGACCACGCCAACCGCAGCGTAATCAGGCCGCAAGCTGTCTCGCAGAGCAAACATCAATAACGAAGCAATCACCATCAAGGCTCCGCCCGCAATCATGCTTTTTCCGGTGACGCGATTCACGGCGTACCAGATCTTCTGATCGCTGAGGCACTTTGTGGTGCGACAGCCGTACCAATAATTCGGCGGCACGCGTTGCTGAAATAGCGGCACGCCCAAACCTGCGAACAGCACGCCCGCTCCGAACAGGACTGCAGCGAATAGCGTGGTCTCATTCATGTCTCATTCTTTCGCTGACTGGAGCGCAACCGTCTCGGTTGCCGTCTTCCTTCGAGGATGCAAGCGAGGACGCTTGCGCTCCAGTCTGTCTTCACGAGCATCACTTGTCAGTTCGTTTGCGAAAATGCACGTAATGCGTCTTGTGGCCCTCGACCAGTTCCTTTGGCACCACGCGTCTGGTGATCCGCCATATGAAATCCATTTCCGCGTGCGTTGTGCTTAATGCTAAACGCGCTTCGAAGATCGCCAACATGCTGCCATAGAACAGAAAACAGGCGCCGATTAAACCCAACGCCACCGCCACCCAGGCGGCGCGGCCGCGAAAAAATGCCACCACACCAATGGCCACGCTGGTAGCGACAAAAACTCCGACTGCGATATAGAAAGAAGTCATCGCGCGTTGCAAAAGTCGCGAGCGGCTGGTCAGCTTGTCCAGTTGATCGTAGAGCATCGCGCGTTCTTCCTCAAAGAACTCCGGCCTTTCCTCATCGTTGCCGGAAAGCTGCCGCAAGCGATCCGACAGCGAACGCACGCGATCGACGACGCGACCCAGGCGGGTGGAAGTCGAAAGGATCATGGTGCCGCTCGCAGAGATCAAAACCGCCGGCGTAATCATGGCGGTCAGCACTCCGAGTGATGCAGTTAAAGCGTCCATACAGGATGTGCTCCATTGTAATGAGTACGAGGGGCGCCAACAAATCCCGTTCAGAGTTCGTGTTGATTTGGAGTGCGCCGGCAGAGCGAAGCGTCGACGGCGCTCTGGATCGATTGTGATTTCTCTCCGCGTTTGCGTTAGAACGCCAAAAAGTCCTCAAGGATAAATCGACGAATGCCAATCCAGAGCGCCGTCGCCGCTTCGCTCTGCCGGCGCACTCCAAACCAGTGCCCGCGCTCACAACCTGAAGGTTGAACTCTAAACTTTTGTGCTATTCTCCGCTCGATTCGTGTCAGAAGCCCGACTGTGAGGGAGGGCATTCCTATCCAACGAAGCCCTTGCTTACGCGCGGGCTTCTGACACTTCGAAAATGGGCTGAGAACGAATATCACTTCGTCGATCGTTGGCGAGTAGAAGCCGACATCAAAGAGGTCGCAGACATTCTGGAAGACGCTTTGGCCCTGCCGCGTTGGTGGGGCTCAGTTTACTTCGACGTGAAACAAGTCGAGCCGGGAGGCGAACAAGGCATCGGAAAATTGATCAGTTTGCATGCGGGCGGCTGGCTTCCCTACACGCTGCGCATTAATTTTCGCACGGTCGAGTCGCGTTATCCGCACGGCTTCACCATGGACGCGAGCGGAGATCTTGAAGGTAAAGGCATCTGGACGTTTGCACCGGATGGGCCCTTCGTCAACGTCACCTACGATTGGACGATTCGCGCCAACAAACCAATCATCGAGAAGCTTTCGTTTCTGCTGAAACCAATCTTTCGCTCGAATCACAACTGGACCATGAAGCGCGGCGAAGAGAGTTTGAAACTGGAACTGCTTCGCCGGCGCGCCAAATCAAAAGCCGAACTCAAGAACATACCGTCCGCACCGCGCGCTTCATTTATGGTGAGAGCATTTGGTTTGAATAAAGCCTGAGTTAGAAATGTTTGTCCTGGAACTTTATTTTCTTTTGTATCGTGTCCCCAAGATGATGATTAAGTTGGCGCGCCAACGTGGACTAAGTGCTCTGCGCTGGAGTCTTTTGGGAATCGGCGCCTGGCTGGGCGCTGAGTTTGCCGTACTCTTCGGAGGCGGAATCGTTTACGGAATCGGGCAAGAACTTCTGGGCTGGCCGGAACCGATTAACGCGGGGTACAAGCTGCTTGTTTATGTTCTGACACTGGTCGCGGCGTTGCTCAGCACGACGTTGGTTTCGCGAATTCTTTCCAAACAGCCGGCACCAGAGATCCTGCCACCGCTGCCACCCGAATTTCCTGCCGCGGAGAGATAACGACTGTTGAGTGAGACCAAACTTCATAAATTGATTGCCTGGGTTCCCGAACTTTTGTTCGTCGATCGAGGTTTCACAAATGGCCTGGCACTCGTGTGTGATGAATCAGGAATCATCGACAGGATTGTTAAGGTTGATGAATTAACCGACGAAAAGAAAATTAATCTGCCACGACGCGCGTTGTTGCCGGGGATGGTTAACGCTCACTCGCATGCGTTTCAAAGAGTGATCAGAGGAAAGACGGAATATCGATCGTCTGGGCAGCGCGACAGCTTCTGGACCTGGCGCGAATTGATGTATTCAGCGGCGACACGACTGACGCCGGAAGACATCTACGACGCTTCGCGGATGGCGTTTTTGGAAATGGCTTTGAACGGCATCACCGCCGTGGGCGAGTTTCACTATCTGCATCATGCGCCGGACGGAAAGTCTTACGACGATCCGGACCTATTGGCGAAAGAGGTCATCCGCGCCGCGGGTGACGTGGGATTGCGCATCGCTTTGCTGCGCGTGGCTTACGCGCGATCAGGTTTTCAGACTGAGGCCAATCCAAGACAGGCGCGATTCATCGAAAGCGATGCGGAAATCTATTTGAAGAATTTGGAGTCGTTGCGGAGTAGTGTCAGAAGCCCGACCGTCAGGGAGGGCCAGCTTGCCAATCAAGCCCTCCCTGACGGTCGGGCTGCTGACACGGCCTGGGTTGGCGTCGCGCCGCACAGCGTGCGCGCGGTACCGCTTGACTACTTGCGCGCAGTAATCGCTTACGCCAATCAAAACAATTTGCAGGTTCACATGCACGTCGCCGAACAACCGGCGGAAGTTTCCGCCTGCGTCGAAGAGTATGGCCGGACCCCATTCGCTTTGCTGCAAAGTGAAGGACTTTTGAACGGGCGATTCACGGCGGTCCACGCGATTCACGTCACGCCGAAAGCCGTTAGCGCTTTTGCCACAACGGGCGCGATGGTCTGCGCGTGCCCGACGACGGAACGAAATCTTGGCGATGGAGTTGTACCCGCGGACGAGTATTTGAAACACGGCGTGGGAATCTGTCTGGGCACCGACAGTCACGCGCAAATTGATTTGTTCGAAGATGCGCGCGAGCTTGAGTATCACCTGCGCTTGCAGAAACTCGAGCGGGCCTTGCTTGATTCAGGCGGAGCGCCGGCAAGCGATGCCCTCCCTCACGGTCGGGCTTCTGACACAGCGCGTTATTTGTTCGACTGCGCCACGATCAACGGCGCGCGAAGTATCGGCGCGCCCGTCGGTACGCTTGCCTCCGGCAAGCCCGCCGACTTTTTCACGATAAATCTCGATGACCCGTCGATCGCCGGAGCGTCACCAGATGACCTGCTCGCGGCGATCGTGTTTTCCGCCTCACGCGCGGCCGTGCGCGAAGTCGTAGTCGGCGGAAAACCGATAGTCTCGGAAGGTCAACATCTTATCCAGGAAGAAGTTGTTGAGCGATTCGGCGAATTGCAGCAGAGGCTGTGGGGATAATTTGGAGTGCGCCGGCAGAGCGAAGCGGCGACGGCGGTTTGGATTATTCGCTCGTACGATGGGTCCGACTTTGCGGTTTTTCTTTGCGTCTTTGCGTGAGCCAATCGATAAAGAAAACCAGTTTTCACGCAAAGGCGCTAAGACGCAAAGTTCCGCAAAGAAAAACATCTGATGCGCAATTGCTGGTTTTAAGGAAGATTGATCCAAAGCGCCGTCAAGGCCGGCGCACTCCAAATTTATGACCGTGCAAAGCACACTCGCGGAACTCGTCGCTATCGATTCGGTTTCGTCCCGCTCCAACGCGAAACTGATCTCTTATCTGGAAGCTCGCTGCGAAGCGGCTGGTTTCAAAACCAATCGATACGCTCATACCGACGAAAGCGGCGAGGCGAAGATCAACCTGGTGGCACAGACTTCAGTCTGTGATTCACGCTCAGATCTTTCACAGACTGAAGTCTGTGCCACTGTCGAACTGGTGCTTGTCGGTCACACCGACACCGTTCCTTACGACCCGAGTTGGAACGAGGCACTGCAACTCACTGAAAAGGACAGAAAACTTTTCGGTCGCGGCGCCTGCGACACCAAAGCATTCATCGCGGCGGGGCTCACCGCTATTGAGAGTGTCGAAATAACAAAACTAAGAAAGCCTCTGGCACTGGTCTTCACGGCTGACGAAGAAATTGGTTGTCTTGGCGCCAAGCGCCTGGCGAAAGAGAAACCTTTCACGGCGCGCTACGCGATTGTTGGTGAGCCAACGTCGCTCCAGCCGATGCGCGCCGGCAAAGGATATTGTCTGGCTGAAATTACCGTGCGCGGGAAAGAAGCCCACAGCGCTTATCCGCAGATTGGCGCGTCGGCAATTTTTCGCGCGGCGCGATTGATCGAACGCATCGAAAACATCGTCGAAGATTTGAAAATCGATCGACGTGAAGAATTCGATCCACCGTACACGACTTTAAATGTTGGATTGATCAAAGGCGGCAGCGCCAAAAATATCATCCCCGGAGCGTGTCGCTTCACGCTCGAGTGGCGCACGATTGCGGGACAGGAATCGGACCATGCGCTCAACTTGATCAAACAAGCAGTCGCTGATTTGCAAAAGGGCGATCCGGATTTCGCTTGCGAGATCAACGCCGCGCGCGCCGACGATAGTTTTGAGACGCCCGCCACTTCCGAGTTAGTGCAATTCCTTCACCAGGTCTCAGGCAAACAGTCGAGCACCGTCGCTTTTGGGACCGAAGCGCCCAGCATGATCGCGCTCGGCGCGGAAGCCGTCGTTTTCGGCCCGGGCGATATACGCGTCGCGCACCGCACCGGAGAGTTCGTTCCCATCGATGAACTCAATCGATGCGTCGAAATTCTGCGGGGCGCAATCGAGAAATTTTGCATTTAGAAGCGAGGCATCGCGTTGACCACGGGAACGTGGACTTGCCAGCCCGCGAAGCGGGCGTCAGCATAAAGCCTGGGGCGCAAGCCCCAGGATCGAGACGCAGTAACGGTGGAGCCCACGGCGTGGGCGAAAGCCGTTGAAGGAACTTGGGGTGTACCGCGATGCCGAAGACGAATCGCTTTTTGTGAAAACCACACTCGTGAGATTCTGTCGCCCACTCCGCGGGCTCGGCGAATCTTCTTCTGATCCCGGGGCTTGCGCCCCGGGCTTTATGCTATCGCGCGCTCCGCGCGCTCTTCCTGCGTCCGCGCTCCCAGCTCAGGCAACCGCAGGCGTAACGCGATCCTCGAATCAAACGTTATAATTGGTATCCACACTCCTAGAGGTTAATTTTTGAAATATTCTGTCCGTTCATTTCGTTCACGCGCCTGTCGCCTCGTTGCGACTTCGCTGCTGATTTTGGCCGCAATTTCGTTTGCTACCAGCATAACCGCGCAGACTGACAACAGTCCCTTTCCGCAGCCCACGCAGCTTCAGCAGGGCCCGCCGCTGACGAATCAGGAGTTCGTTCGTCTGCTGTATCAATTGCCCGCGCACCCGGAACAGAAAGACAAATTGATGGACGACATCCGCAAGCGCGGCATTGCGTTTCCGATCACCCCGGGTTTGCGATCGCTGGTCGCGACCAAAAGCGGCAATGACTCTTCGTTGATTCACACTCTGGAAGAAGCCGCTCGCCGCCGCACCAATCCGACCGCGTCAACTCTGCCGCCGGAAGCCGAAAGCCTTGAACTTTTGGAGCGAACGCGCAAAGCGACTTTGGGCGCGGCTGAGAGCATGCCCGATTATTTGGTCAAGCAACAGATCACGCGGTCTCGTGCTTTCGGGCAGAGCAAAAATTGGAGTCCGTACGATCGTCTGAGTATCGCGGTGAGTTACCGGCAGAGCGCCGGCGAAGATTACAAATTGCTTTCGGTTAACGGCATGCCCGCCAACCAGGATCAGAGTTACGGCATGAAGCTCGGCGGCACAATTTCGACCGGCGAGTACGTATCGGCATTGACGGAATTATTCAAACCCGAGACGCGCGCTGAGTTCCAGGCGATCGACACCGACACGTTGCGCGGGCGGCGCACGATCATTTACGAGTACCTGGTGAAGAAAGAATTTTCGCGACAGTCTTTGGGCTGGGGCCAGGGCGGCTCAGTCATGCAGCAAACCATCGCGGGTTACCGCGGCCGCATCTGGGTGGATCGCGAAGACAATCGCGTGCTGAGACTGGAAGACATCAGCACTGAAATCGACGCGGGCTTCCCGATCACTGCGGCCAACAAGATAATCGATTACGACTGGGTGACGATTAACGAGGTGGCTCACCTATTGCCGTCACGGGCCGTAGTTGAATTGACGGCGCGCGATCGCGGACAGACCGAACAGACGCGCAACGAAATTCTTTTCCGCGGCTATCGCAAGTTCGGCGCAGAAGTGAAGATCATCGACATTGACGAAAAAGATTTTCCACCTGAGAAGCCTGAAGTAGAAACGAAGGCAGATCCACCCAAGCCTGCGGAGAAGCCGAAAGAAGAGAAGATAGATCTTTCCAAGCCTCCGCCCCCGCAGGTGCTGAAGCCGAAGAAACCGTGAGACTGTTTAGCGCGCTGGCATTCGGGGCAGTAGCCCGACCGTCAGGGAGGGCGTCCTACCGATCGGCAAAACGCCCTCCCTCACGGTCGGGCTACTGCCCCGCTGCCCGGACGCCGTTCACCCTAATTGCCATTCTTGTCTTCGCGCTTGCTGTTTCATTCTCAATAGCGGCTCAAACCAAACCGGACAAAGATTACCTCGTCTATGTCGTCTCAGAATCTGCCGACAAGATTGCTCTGATTCGTTTCGGACCGGGCGGCGCGCGCATCGATCATCAAGTCGATACCGGCGACATGCCCGTGGACATCGATGGGCCGCATGGCATTGTGGTCTCGCCCGACCGGCAGTTCTATTACGTCTCAATCGCGCATGGCCGGCCCTTCGGCACCATCTGGAAATACTCAACCAGGAATGATTCAGTTCAGGGCAAAGCCACGCTCGGATATTTTCCCGCGACGGTTGACGTGACGCCCGACGGCAACTTTCTTTTCGTCGTCAATTTCAATCTGCACGGTGACATGGTGCCGTCGTCAGTCTCAGTCGTTTCGACCGAAACAATGACTGAAGTGGCTCGCCTGCAAACCTGCACGATGCCGCATGGCTCTCGGATTAATGCTGCCGGCACGAAGCAATACTCAGCGTGCATGATGGATGACACTTTGGTTGAGATCGACACGCGTACGTTGAAAGTCGCGCGGCACTTCATCGTGACCAAAGGCAAAGAGATGGGGATGAACGGCGCACCGCAGGCGAAAGTAACCCATTCGATGGACGCCATGCCCGGAATGAAAGGCGCGGGTGGACACGGCATGGAACCACCGAAACCAGGAGACAATTCATGCTCGCCAACGTGGGCGCAACCCTCGGCCGACGGCAATTCAATTTATGTAGCATGTAATGCTTCAAGCGAGATCGTCGAAGTAAATGCCAACACGTGGCAGCTGGTGAGACGTATCCCTGCCCGCGCGGGAGTTTACAATCTGGGTATCACCCATGACGGAACGCGTCTGCTGGCGACAAACAAACGTGATCAGTCGGTTTCGATTTACGATTTGAAAAGTGGGAAAGAATTAGCTCGCCTGCCGACAAAAAGAAAAGTTCTGCACGGAGTCGTCATATCACCTGATGATCTTTATGCGTTCGTGACCGTCGAAGGCGTCGGCTCAGAACCCGGCACGGTTGAGCTCATCGATTTGAAAGCGTTGAGGACTGTGGCGACTGTCGATGTCGGACAAGAAGCCGCGGGCATTGATTTCTATAAGATTGAACCGGCGAAATAGTGTCAGAAGCCCGACCGTCAGGGAGGGCAACCTGAGAATTCACCAGCCCTCCCTCACGGTCGGGCCTCTGACACGGACCGAGGTAACGAAGAACTCGCGTTACTCGGTCAGAACAAATTAAGGAGGAGTCGCATGTCGAAACATTTACTGGTGCTGTGTCTTATCGCGGTGACTTGTTTGATTGTCGCAAAGCAGGGGACATCCGCGAAGATGATCATCACGAACGTCGACACCTCCTCACGGACTACGTCGACGTCGCCGGCGCTTCTGCCGGCTGAACAGGAAATCGAACTCGCACTGAAAGCCGCTCCTGTGCATTTGCGAGACGGAGCAACGGTGTACGTCTTTGGCGCAAAGGGTTATGAGAAGATGCGCACCGGCGCCAACGGTTTCAACTGCATGGTGAACCGGGACGGAATTCAGAATGGCGATACCGCAGTGCATCCGACTTGCTGGGATCCCGAAGGCAGTAGAACCATCCTGCCCGTCATGTTGCGTGTCGGCGAGTTAATGGCCCAGCAAAAAACCGCCGCTGAGATCAAACGCGACATCGGTGAGGGCTTTGCTCGAGGTCAATTCCGCAGCCCCGCCAAAACGGGTATCGCTTATATGCTTGCCGGCGATGTGAAATTCGATTCGAAGACCGGGGTGTTTTCGACCGTCGAGTTTCCGCCGCATTACATGATTTATGCGCCCGGCGTCAGCAACGACGATATCGGCCTAACCAGGGAAGGTCGGCAAAAAACTCCAGGACTCCCGTTCATCTATTCAGGATACTCAGGCGGAACACGGACGGCGTACCTTATCGTGATGGCTGCAGGCGCCGCCGCTCATGCAATGAATTAGGAGGTTCCCGATATGAACAAGAGCGTGTCCAGAATCGTCATCTCATCACTTTTTGTCGTCGTCGGCATCGCGGCGTTGACGACTTACTTGCTGACTCAGCCTTCTTCCATCGCCGTGGCTCGCGCGTTCCCTGACACCTCAATTAAAGAAATCGCAGGCTATCGCGCGTGGACCAAAGTTAACCGGACGCCGGTATTGATGCAGGCGCGAGTGGCACTGGACTGCGCAGCGCCGGTTGGCAGAGGCATTCACGGCCCCACCAATCCGCATCAGGAAAAGTACATAACCGTGTATGTCAACGAGGTGGGTCGCCCGGCAATGATGGAGCAGGCAAACCCAAACTTTCCTGAAGGCTCAGTAATTGTGAAAGAGAAGCTGCCCGACAAATCCAGTCAGACGCCTGAGCTTCTGACCGTGATGATCAAGCGCGGGAAGGGATTCAATAACGAGAGTGGCGATTGGGAATACATGGTCACTGACGGCAGCGGCAATAAGATCGAAGCGCAGGGCAAGTTGGAAAACTGCCAGGGTTGCCACCTCGCAAACCGGCAGAGAGATTACGTGTTCCGAAGTTATCTTCCGTACGACGTGAAGCTCAAGTAGCGCTTTAGTGTCAGAAGCCCGAGCGTAAGCGAGGGCCGGTTAATTGGACAGGATTTACAAGATTAACAGGAAGGAAGGCGGGCATCGCTCTCTCATCATGTGAATCATGTAAATCCTGTCTAATTCTCGCAGCTTTCCGTGGCCCTCCCTCGCGCTTCGGGCTTATGACACGCGTCAATCCGATTCCTTCTTCTGGTTGTAAGAGAAAAGGTCGTCATAAGAACGGACCAGCGGCCGTTTCTTAATGATCTGGTTCATGGCGTAATAAACCAGGGCTGCCATGACGATTTCAACGCCGAGCACCTGCCAAACGACGCCGGCCTGCCAGGCCAGGTACGACACCACGACCACGCCCGCCATTGCCAGCATGGCGAGGAACGTCACAACCATGCTGCCTGAATATTGCTCGCCGCGTGTGGCCGGGCGCGAAAGCGGCAGGTATTCAGACATCAATCCCGGCGCCAACGTCACCAATGGAATCGCCACCAGTCCGGGCAAGGCGAGCACCAGGCCCTGCGTTCCGCCCGGCGCCAGATAGCCAATCATGATCGCGGCGACGACCAGGGCCGGAAGCAACAGATAACAAATTGTCGCCTTGCGTACGCCGTGAAAGACGGGCGCCGCACTGGCCAACGGGACGACCGCAAAAATTTCTGCCGCGAGAAAGTTCTGCGACATGCGCAAAGTTTGCAAAGCCTGTAGCGGGATCATTCCCAACATCCAGACCGTCATCAGTGGAAGAAAAGCTGAGAAGCCATCGCGCTTTCGATCCAGCATAGTAAGCAAAGGAAAGATCAGAAAAATTGTCAGCGACGGATAAAGACGAAGCTTAATGTCGCGGTCGCGTCTCATGTAGGCAGCTGCCAATCGAAACGCCCATCGCTCAACCGGATCACGCAGCCACCAACGCAGGATCGGATTGGGAATAGAGCGCGAAGCGCCACGCGCCCGCTCCGGTTTCACGACGGCGGTGCGACTCTCACTCAAACGGGCCAGGCCCTCGCCATAACTTGGCGCCAGTTTGCCAATCGCGACGTATGCCAGGGCCGCAGTGAGCAGCAAACCCAACACGCCGAGCATTCCGAAGATGACCGACTGATTGCCGGCCACAAACGAATCGATGCCCGCGAACCAGGCCGGCGGCAACGGAAACAGATATTTCGCGTACGGCGTGATACTCAAGCCGGGAAATCTCTCGAACAACCGCGGCACGATCTGATAGCCGCCAATGAACAGAATCGACATGGCCACCTGCGACCAGGCGGCAAAGTTGTCGAACTTCTCGCGATCCAAAAACCTGATTATCAGCCCATAGGTGCAAATGACCGCTGCGGCGCAAAACACGCAAAGTAAAACCATCGAGATCAGATGCACGACGGGAAACCAAACCTGTGCGCCGCTCGCTGCCAACCCGAAAAAGATCGGAAAAAGGTTGAGCGCCCCGGCCAGGATCAAAGCGAAAGCAATCAAGTTGATTGTCTTTGCTAAAAGCAGCGTTCGGGGATGAATCGGACGGTGCACCAGCACATCGCTTTCATTTGTATTGAACAGGATGTCCCCGGATTCTGAGGTCAGCGCCATGCCCACGACGAAGGACGTCATCGAATGCACCAGAATCGTGTAAGTGAAAACGTCGATGCGTGTCGACATGACGACGAGTCCGGTCATCAGACCGACGAACATGTACATTCCCAGAATGAAGATAAGACTTCGCGGTTTGTCCGAACGACCCATCGAACGGGACACCCGGCCACGCGTGCTGAGTCGCCAATAACATTTCAGCAGCGCGCGCAGCTGGGCGCGATCGATGGAGGACGGTACGCGGGCGTCTCGCCTGCTCTGCTCATCGTTATTCGCGATTTGGCCTGACATCGCTATGAACTAAGAGCGCGCGCAAATTCCTCGGCGCGAGCCAAAAGATTTTCCGTGGCGGTTAGCTTATTGAAGACCTGTTCCAGTGATTTCTCGCCCGTTTGTTCCAGCAGTGTGCCGACTGTGCCGTCGGCGACAATTGCTCCCTGATGAATGATCACGACTCGCTCACAGATTCTTTCAACGACATCGAGGATGTGCGAGCAGTAAACGATGGTCTTGCCTTCGCGGGCCAAAGACGTAATCAAGGTTTTGAGGCTGAGCGCGGCATTCGCGTCCAGGCCGTTGAGCGGCTCGTCCAGGAAAACTACTTTTGGATTGTGCAGCAGCGCCGAGGTGATCACTACTTTTTGCCGCATTCCTTTCGAGTAGGCAGAAAGTTGCTTGTCCTTAAGAGTCGAGTCGCTGAGATCAAAGAACTGGCCAAAGCGCTCGATGCGTTCGGTCGCCTCGTCTTCCGGAATGTGATAGAGCGCGCTGACGAGTTGCAGGTACTCCCAACCGGTCAGCGATTCAAACACCGCACCCGTTTCGGGAACGTAGCCGATCAGACGCTTAACGTTGAGCGGGTCCTCGACCACATCAAAGCCGCCGACTGTCGCGGTGCCCGAAGTGGGCACCAGCATGCCCGTCAGCATTTTGATGGTCGTGCTTTTGCCGGCGCCGTTAGGCCCCAGCAATCCGACTAATTGTCCGGCGGGAATGTCGAGGCTCAGATGGCGCACCGCCACTTGCGGGCCGAACTCTTTGGTGAGGTTACGCAGCTCGATCATAAATTCATTTCGCGGACGTGTGTTTCATAGGCGCGATTATGGTTAGCTTGGGTCTCGTTGCCATTAGCATACGGATCGATTTCTTAAGGTCGAGGGATTCGACGTTTCCAGTAGTCAGGTTCCCGGCTGAAATGCATGACCGCGACGATTAGGATTAGGTTGTGTTCGATTGTGTAGAGAATTCCGTAGGGGAAAACGTGCGCAATACATCGGCGAACATCCTCATCGATGACGCGCCAACGATCTGGTGATTCCAAAATTCGTTCGATCGCATTTTCAATCGATTCGATGAACCTCAGTTGAAGATCTCGATCTCGCTCGGCGTAATAAATGGCAGCCGACTCGTATTCCTCCAACGCTTCTGGGTGGAAGTCCCAGTTCATCGCTTTAGAGTATCTCGTACCTTGCGGAGCGCTTCTGGACCAGGAATCGGCTTGACCTTGCCGGAGCGAACTTCATCGCGCCTGCGCTTTGCTTCAGCGATCCACATATGTTCAATTCTGCCAAGTTCCTCGGAATCCAGACTCTCCACCAGAAGATCGGCGAGCTTGGCACGCGACTCCGCCGGCAGGTTCATGGCTTGTTCGGCCAATTGTTCGACGGTTGTACTCATGAATTCTCCATACCACAGATGTTCTGATGTTTGAGGACGTCGAGGGCCTCTTCGTTTAGTTCGTTTGCTCGTCTCTCAATTATTTTTCAGGTCTTTGAGACTTCTCTTCTCACGATCAGCGGTGTAACAAAGACAAGCAAGGAGGTCTTCCTTTGTAAGGTATCGAAAATCTTTGAGTATCTCTTCTTTACTCATCCCAGAGGCGAGATATTCGAGCACGTCATAAACTGTGATTCGCATTCCGCGAATGCAGGGTTTGCCGCCTCGTTTGCCGGGTTCAATCGTGATGATGTCTTGATAACTCATGTGGTGATGAGTTCCATTTCAGTTCTCGATCTTGCCATCGAATTGAAGCTAGGCTGCCCTTGTCCGCTTCTCCAGGTTCGCGATGTAACGGCCGAGGTCTGGGTATCTAACATATTTTAGACTCTTAATTAATGATGGAATTTTAGAAGTTTCCAGACCAACTACCACCGGAGTGACACGTGTGACAAACGCACCCAGAAAAAACATGAGATTGGGATCGTCCATAGATTCGCTTGTCAGTATGAGGAAGATCTCGTCCGCGCTTTTCAAAGCATTCTTCAAGGCCTTATTGGACGTCTTGCGTGAAGGGGTTTTATCTGGCATACCGATTTCATAGCTAGAGTGCGCCTCGATGCCGACGTGTTCCAACCTCTGCGCAAGATCCCGCACGAGGTCAATATCCTTCGGGGCTGAGGTGATAAAAATTGATAGGCCATGTCTAACCATCACGCTTTCTTACGTTCAAGAGTCTGAACGATCCGCCGTTTCAATTGTGCCAGAAACTGGTCGAAGCTGTTAAGGTCGACGCCCTTAATGTCTTGCAGCGGCGCCATCTGATGCGGCTTTACATTATTCAAAATCGGTGTGACACGTTTCCGTTGGGATCGAGCGCCGCCAATCTCGAATGGTACCCAGTGTGATTTCAGACTATTCGGCGAAATCAAACAATCGCCTCATTGCAGGCGCGAATTCCACGAATGATGTCTGCCGCTATAACACCGCCACCAGCCAAATCCTTTTCGTCAAGCCAACAATCGGCTCCCAGAGCTTCGATCTTTTCAACCATCACTTTCGCAATCCAAGCATCAAGAGACGAATGGCTGATGAACACGAGATATCGCGGGCGCCGCTGCCTTTTGGAGGATTTAGGCATTTGCTCGCTAGGCTAGCATCTTCCTCCTTGCTTGCCTATGTAAAGAATTTTGCAACCCTGGCGTTGCTCACTGGCCCGGCGCGGTAGTCGATCCCTTATCAATCTTATCTCCAAGCTTAACGATCCAAAGACCCGAGTTGATGTCATTGAAATAGATCAAACCGTTATGTGGCTGCGCGCCCCAGGTAAAAGGGAGATTAGGCCGGTAAGATTCGGGCGCGCCGGTCCACAGTCTCGCAATCTCGCGCCCCTGTCGATAGAGATCGCCGCGCAACTCTCCGGACACATCGACCACGCGACCGCCGCCGCTGTAGTAACCCATGTACATGATTCCGTCCTGCACCCACATGTTATGCGCGCCGCCTTCCGGAACCGGATACTCAGCCACTTTGCGCGGATGATTGATGTCGGCGACGTCAATCACGTGGACGATGCCGCGCACCGGAATGCGATTGTGCGAACTGATATCAAAAAACGCGGGGAAGACTTCGTCTCCGATGAAAACATAATTGCCATCGCGAAACGCCGAGTGCGTCCCCGCCAGCCAACCGTTTCCATACAGCTCATTGTGGTTGAAGTTAAATTGACTGACGAGCTTTGGACTTTCGGGACTGCCGCCCTTGATTCCCGCGCCGACATCGAGAATCACCAGGCCGTCGTGCCAGTAAGCAAGATAGGCCAGGCCGTCCTTCACATAAAGGTCGTGCAGGTAACGGCCGGCGACTGAGTCGCCTTCTTTGGTTCGCACCGGTTTCGCGATCGGATTTTCGGTTTGCCAGCGGCCGACCTCTTTCGGATTCTTCACGTCGGCAAAATCGATGACGCGCATGGAGCCAGTCGCGTCGTCAGTCAAATAAACGTAATGCTTATCGACAAACGCGCTGTGCACGCCGCCGGTGACGGTGGCCGTGTATTCGGAAATCAATTTCGGATGAGCCGGATCAGACGTGTCATAAAACGCGATGCCGTTTTTGCGATTCGACGCGCCCTCGCGCGAGATGACGAGTACACGGCCATCGGCTGTCGTGCTGATGTCGTTGACGAGGCGGGCATCAACTTTCACCGTGTCGGTCAGCTTCGGATTTTTGGGATCGGAAATGTCATAGACGAGGAAACGATCGGCGATGGTCGAGTAATAGGCGTAGTTGCCGATGGCCCAAACTTCGGCGCCTTGAAACTCTTTGAATGGCGCGCGACCGATCATGGTTAGCTCGCGTTCAGCATTGCGCGGCGTGACAATCACCGAAGCACTTGCCGCGACGTTGCCGCTGCTTGCGTTAACGATGTAGGTCCCGGGTTGTTCGGCGACGAATGCGCCGTCGGGATAAATCGTCGCGCCCGATCCGCTGACTGACCATCGCGGCGTGAAATCGCTTGCCGGAGTTCCCTTTGCCGTGAAGTGAATCACGTCGCCCGTTTTTGCATTCGCGGTCGCCGGCTGAATTGTCAGGCTGCGCAGGTTGTTTTTGACGACAGTGATGGTGGTAGTTCCGCTGGCGCCTTGCGCCGTGACTTTGATGGTTGCTTTGCCGGCTTCCACTCCGGTGACGACACCGGCGGCATCCACGGTCGCGACTGATGGCTGGTCCGAGCTCCAGGTAGCCGGAACGTCTGTGCGCGGATCTCCGCTGAAGATGCGCATCGTCGTTTGCAACTGAACTGTTCCACCCACGACCAGAGGCGTCTTGATCTCTTCAATTTGAATTGTCTTGATGCTCGCCGGCTTGACCATGATTTTGGTGAAGCCACTCTTGCCGCTCACGATGGCGCCGGCGATCACTTCGCCCGGGCCATGAAGCTTGATGACGCCGTTATCATCCGCGGTCGCCGCGTCAAACGGACCGGCGAAGTACGTCGAAGGATTCTGTTTGACCACCGCGCCTTTATCATCTTTGGCGACGACGGTTAACTTAACTTCCTGGCCGACTTCGGCGTCCTTTGCCGAGGCGGTGACTTCGACGGTCTTGACCGCGCCAGGTTGTTGAGCGAATGCGATCAGAGCGAAAAGCGTAAGTGAAATAATGATGCCGACTGCAAATCGTTTGAAGTGCATTGAGTCCTCCGGATGAAGTTCGATGCGCGCATGTTATCGGGGCGAGTTAAATCGATCAAGCGGAACATTTGTGCTTTTTTCGCCACTCCGTAAATCGCGCGACGTGTCCTGCTTTCGGTTTTCTCTGTGACCCCCTGCAGAGAGCCGTTGATTGGGTCCAGCTAATCGTGCGAGTAACCTAAGTTCATCGTGGCATTTTCTGTAGCCCAGGCGTTACGCCTGGGTGAGAATGAGAGGGACTATTAAAGCCCCATTAATGGGGCTTTCAAAACTAACCTCTTCCATTTCCCAGGCGTAAACGGCTGGGCTACATAAAAGTCATTTGAATCAGCACGCACCGATCACAACCAAACTTGAACTCAACCAGAGCGTGGCTCATCATTAAAGTAATCCATGGCCAACATAGCTTTACGCCTTGCCGAAAATGTTCCCGGCGACTTCTTTGTTGACTCGACCTGCATCGATTGCGATGCGTGTCGCCAAATCGCACCCGGAACTTTTGCGGACACCGGTGACGCCTCGATTGTTTATCGTCAACCGGAAAACGAGGAAGAAACCCGGCGCGCATTGATGGCGCTGGTTGCCTGTCCCACGGCTTCGATTGGCACGACCGAACATCACGACGCGCGCGTCGGCATCGATGCGTTTCCGGAATTGATTTCAAAGAATGTCTACTTCTGCGGCTTCACCGACGAATCAAGTTTTGGCGCGTGGAGCTATTTAATTGTTCGCCCGGAAAGTGAAGGCGGCAACGTTCTGATTGATTCGCCGCGCTATGCAACGCAACTGGTAAAGAAGATTCAAACCATGGGCGGCGTGCGGACAATGTTTCTAACTCATAAAGACGACGTCGGCGATCATCAACGTTTCGCCGAGAAGTTTCATTGCCGGAGAGTCATGCACGCGGACGATGGCGCGCCACGGCTTGGCATCGAACAGGTAATTAAGGGCAACGGGCCGGTGCAACTCGATCAGGACCTGGTTGCGATTCCAGTCCCCGGTCATACCCGCGGCCACGTCGTTTTGCTTTACCGCAACAGATTTCTATTCACTGGCGATCATCTGGCCTGGTCTCCGAATCGTAATACGCTGATTGCGTTTCGCAATGCCTGCTGGTATTCCTGGGCCGAACAAACAAAGTCGATGACGAAGCTGCGGGACTATCAATTCGAGTGGGTGCTTCCGGGTCACGGACGCATTCATCAAGACAGTGTCGTCAACATGCGCGAACAGCTCGAGCGCTGTATTGAATGGATGAAAACGGTTTAGTGCAGCGGCGGGTCAGTACCATCCGCGTAAGCGGATGGGATCAGATAGTGCCACCGCATTAAAACGACTCCCTGATCCCATCCGCTTACGCGGATGGTACTGACTCCTGAGCCTAGACGGATGGTACTGACCTCACTGTCTCAGGTTGCCGCTTGACTAAAAACAAATTAAAGTTTGAACCCCGAACCGGAGGTGCATGAATGAACTTGATTCGATCAATTGTCGTGGGCGCGGCCCTGTCTTTGTTAGCCGGCGTGGCCCTGGCCCAGGATCCAAACATCAAACACTTCGAAAAGGACGGCCTGGCTTTTGATTATCCGGCCGGTTGGCAGCTCAGCGATCAGAGTACGGGTCAAATGCAATTCCTCGAGCTGACCCGCGGCGACCTCGTGCTTCGGGTTCGCTCGCCGCGCGAATGGTTGAAGACGCCTGAGAAAGAGGCGCACGCCAGGAAGCTTTTTCAGGATCAATATGTCGACGACTTTGCCCGGCAATTCGAACAGCAGGGTTCAGGGCTGAAGCGTTCTGTGGTGAGCACTACGGTTTCCGGCGCCCCCGCGGAAGGCGCGCGTTTGCGCATCGTCATGGACCGCGTTTCCGGAGGCCTGGATTCTTATTCCCTGATTCTCTCTGACCGTTTAGTTAACTTGTCGATTCTCGGGTCGGATAGCGACATCACCAAAGCGGCCCCGGTTTGGGACTTGATCAGAAACAGCTTGAAGGTCGAGCCGCCTCCGCAACCGAAACCATCGCCGGCAACCACGCCCAAAAAACCATAGTCGATTCTTTTCCTCTCCCGCAGGGAGAAGGACCCTAAGCGAAAATTGGAGCAGAACAGTGATCATTGGACTTCCAAAGGAAATCAAGGATAACGAGTATCGTGTTGGCCTGACGCCGGCCGGCGTGCGAGCGCTGACTGACGCCAACCATAAAGTGCTGGTTGAGAAAAAGGCCGGCGAGGGATCGGGCTTCGAAGATGAGTTGTATCAGCGCGCCGGCGCCACCATCATCGATTCGGCCGATGATGTCTGGGCTGAAGGACAGATGATCGTGAAGGTCAAAGAACCGATCGCGCCCGAATATCCGCGCATGCGCGAAGACCAATTACTGTTCACCTACCTGCACCTCGCGCCCGACAATGAACTGACCGAACAGTTGTTGCAGCGAAAAGTAACGGGCGTCGCCTATGAAACGATTACCGACAAACGCGGCACGCTGCCCTTGCTCACGCCGATGTCGGAAGTTGCCGGAAGGATGGCGATTCAGGTCGGCGCGCACTATCTCGAAAAGATGAGCGGTGGCCGCGGCATTCTGCTGGGCGGCGTACCGGGTGTGCCGGCCGCGCGAGTCGTGATCATTGGCGGTGGCGTAGTCGGAACCAATGCCGCCAAGATTGCCGTCGGCATGGGCGCACACGTTACGATCATCGACAACAATCTGGATCGCTTGCGCGAGCTCGATGACATTTTCCTGTCCAAGATTTCCACGCTCGCTTCGAGCGCTTACATGATTCATGACGCGCTCACCACGGCCGATCTGATCATCGGCGCGGTCCTGGTTCCCGGAGCAGCGGCGCCGCGTTTAGTCACACGCAACATGCTGAAGGATGTGGCGGACGGCGCAGTGATCGTGGACGTCGCCGTCGATCAGGGTGGCTGCGTCGAGACCACGCATCCGACCACGCATTCCGATCCGACATATTACGTCGAAGGCGTTCTGCACTATTGCGTCGCCAACATGCCGGGCGCAGTGCCGCGCACTTCAACGTTCGCGCTCACCAACGCGACGCTACCTTACGCGCTGAAGCTGGCTAACTTCGGATTTAAAGCAGCGGTTCAGAGTGATCCGGATTTGGCCGCCGGCGTGAACACTTATGCCGGCAAGCTCACGTATCAGGCGGTGGCTTTGTCGCAGGGACGTGAGTACACGCCGTTAAGTCAGTTGCTGGATGCGTAGAGCGCCTTTGCCTTCCGCATGACTGGAGCGCAAGCGTCCTCGCTTGCTACGGTGTCGCGGGCGCGACGAGGGCAGCCGGGACGGTTGCGCTCCAGTCGTGTTAATCCTGCCGCAGTAGTTCGGCGAGACAATTCTTCAGATCATCCGCTTTGACCGGCTTATAGAGATAGTCATCAACCAACTTTTCCGTCGCACTGTCCGCTTCCCGATTCGCCTGGCCCGTCAACAAGACAATTGGCACATTCGAAAACTTTGGATTGCTGCGCAGAAATCGCGCCAATTCCTGACCGCTCATGTGCGGCATGATCGCGTCGGTGATAACTACATCAACCCGCGACGACAAGGCGAGCTTCATGGCCTCGAGTCCGTCGCTGGCCGTCATTACCTGGTAACCCGATCTTTGCAAAGTGACTTCCAGATAGCGGCGCACCGAGCGATCGTCCTCGACCAAAAGGACGCACTTGTCCCCGGAATCGGTGTCGTTTGTGCGAGGGATCGTGGTTGATGTTTGATTCATTCAGCTGTCATAAGGACGCGTTTGAGGTCCGTTGAGGTTCGAATTAACACAGCGCGCCTCGAATCACGGGTTGTAAAGGCGAGATTATGACGAGCTTTCGCTATTGTCAACGGGCCTAGGAATCAGAAAACCGATGGGACTTTGCTATACTTTCCGCTTTGCGATGGTGACCTAATTTCATCGTGGGGTTTTCTCTAGCCCAGGCGTTTACGCCTGGGTGAAAAAGAGGAGACGCTATCAAAGCCCCATTAATGGGGCTTTCAAAACAAACCCACTTTCATTCCCAGGCGTAAACGCCTGGGCTACTGAAAAGTCATTCACATGTACGAGTTCGCAGTCACGCCTGCAGTCACGCAGATTCGCCGTCGCGGTGTTTCCATCACCGACGTAACGGCCGGCTCGATTGCCGCCGAACTCGATATCGAGCCCGGCGACCGGGTCATGCGCGTCAACGGCCGCGTCGTGCGCGACTATCTCGACTTTCGATTTCAGTCAGCGGGCGAAACTGAACTTGTCATCGACGTTCGCAAAGCGACGGGCGAAGATTGGGAATTGAACATCGAACGCGACGAGTCGGAAGACCTGGGTCTGGGCTTTGAGCAGATTGTGCCGCGCCAGTGCGCGAACGAATGTCTCTTCTGTTTCTGCAAAGGCAATCCCGAAACCGCGCGCCCCTCGCTGTTCGTCCGCGACGAAGACGTGCGGCTCTCGTTTCTCTACGGCAACTACACTACGCTTACTTCAATCACTGAAGACGAGATGCGGCGCGTGCTCGAACAGCGTCTGAGCCCGCAATACGTTTCCGTGCACGCGACTGATCTCGACGTGCGAGCTTATCTTTTGGGTATTGATAAAAAACGGGCCGACATCAGCGCGAAGATGCAACAGATGCTCGACGCCGGAATCGAGATTCATGCGCAGGTGGTTCTGTGTCCAAAGATCAATGACGGCGAGATCCTGCGGCAGACGATTTACGATCTCTCGCAGATGCATCCCGGAGTGCGCAGTGTCGCGATTGTGCCTTTGGGCCTGACGCGATATTTGAATGATCCGAGGTTGACGCCGGTGACGCCGGAATTCTGTCGCCGCACGATTACGGAAGTTTCGGCGATCCAGAAAGATTTGCGCGCGCGTTTAGGGACGACGTTCGCTTTCCTCGGCGACGAAATTTATTTGAAGGCGGGACGCAACGTTCCCTCGCGTAAACACTATGGCGATTATCCGCAAATCGAAGACGGCATCGGCATGGTCCGAAGTTTCACGAATCAATTCGATTCCTTGATGCGCCGGCTTCAACGCGCGCGCGTGTCGTCAGCCCGACCATCGGGGAAGGGACTCTCCGGCACGATCATGACGGGAACAATCTTCGCCCCCGTCCTGCAAGAACTAATCGATCGACTAAATCATGAGTTCGCGACGAAGCTGAACGTCGTCGCGGTTCCCAATGAATACTTTGGCGGCGATGTCAGCGTCGCAGGTCTCTTGACGGGCGGTGATTTCGTCGGCGCGCGTCAAAATGTGATTGGCGATTTCGTCATCATTCCGAAGGTCGCGCTGAAGAGCGACGAGCCGGTGATGTTGGATGGCATGCGCTTCGAAGACTTATGCGCGGAATTTGATGTTCCCATTTACGCCTGTGATTTCCGGGACCTGGTCTCAATGATCCAGGCGACGCCTGATTGATTTGGTCACAGCTCAACCATTGGTCAGCCTAACCGGAGGGTGAGTTTCATGATGGTTCAATGTTTACGGTTCGTTGGTGTTTGTCTGTTACTGCTGACGGCCAGTATTTCCGGCCTGGCGCAAAAGGACAATCTGGCCTTATACGGTGACGTTAAGATTAGAGTCAAAGGCGAGCGCACTACACCTGTTACCGCGACCTTGATCCTCTTCATGCCGGCCGGTAAAGAAGTCGCGCTCCCGACCGGGCCGGAACTCTCGAGGCAGAAGATTCCGAATGGCGGCAGTTACCGCTTTTCGAATTTAGTGCCGGGCGAGTATGAGTTGGCTGTCGAAATCGACCTGCACGAAGTATCGCGAACCCGCATATTTTTGTCGTCCCTTCACGCCCCATTCGGGCTTCAGCAGGACATTGTCTTCGATTACCAGCCGCCAGGCAGTTCTACGGACAGCCCGACGATCTCGGCCACGCCGGTTCATAGTCGCACGGCGGAAAACAAACGGCTGTTCAAAAAGGCCGAGGACGCGGTCGCCAAGAACGATTACGATCAGGCAATCTCGCTACTTAAGCAGATGGTGGCTAGTGACAAAGGTGACTATCAGGCCCAGGCTATTTTGGGAACTCTCCTGGCGAGCCAGGGAAAGGTTGATGAAGCCGAGCAAGCCTATCTTGCCGCGCTCACCGCAAACCCGGCCTTCGCCCCGGCGCTGCTTGATTTCGGCAGGTTGCGGTTGAAACAAAAAAGATTTGCGGAAGCTATCGAGCCTCTGACGAAATTGGTTGAATTAAATCCGGATTCGGGCGACGCGAATCTGCTCCTGGGTGACGCATACGTGCAAATGGATCAGAAATCCAAAGCAATTCCTTACCTGAATTCCGCCGCCAGGCTCGGTTATCCTGAAGCTCATCTGCGGCTGGCCTGGATCTATGATGGGAACGGAGCCAGGGAGAAAGCAGCGCTCGAATATGAGGAGTTTCTCAAAAAGAAACCAAACTATCCCGACCGGCAGAAGTTGGAAGACTACATAAGAGCCAACAAAAAGAACTAATCAGTCCGCATGACGAACACCGACCACAGAGTGAACTCTTCCCACAAGATTCTTGACGTCGGTTGCGGCTGGAACAAAACCCCCGGCGCTATTGGCATGGACGCCAACCCAAAAACTCACGCTGATGTCATCCATGATCTGGGCTCAATTCCCTATCCATTTCCGGACAGCGAGTTCGACAAGATCGTCTGTCGCCACGTCGCCGAGCACGTTCCCGATGTGATGTCCTTCATCGCTGAGCTGCATCGAGTAACGAAACCCGGCGGCCGCATTACGATAACCACGCCCCACTATTCCAATCCCGATTGGGCGACCGACCCGACGCACCGCAACCACTTCAACAGCTACTCGTTCAACTGCTTCGTCGAGGATCGTCAACTCTTTCCGTTCTATACCGAGGTCAGGCTCCGTCCAGTTCGTACTTATGTTTCGCTCGCGAATCTCTGGCGCGCGATCGGCTTGGAATTCATTGTTAATCTCGATCAGCGCTGGCCACGTTTCAGGTTCACGCGCAAATTCTGGGAGTTTTACCTCAGCATGATCGCTCGCGGAAAGGAATTGCAGTTTGTGTTTGAAGTCCTTAAGTAGTAACCAAAAGTCTCACGAATCGATTCAAAGTTTTCCCGCTCATTTGGTCAGACGAGCAAGTTGAAATTCAGAAAGTTGGATTAAATCCGAATTTTAGTTCCGGGTCACTTCATGGCGGGAACCCTCTGTCACTAACAAGCGGCTTTCTTAAGAGGCGCAAGTCCAGTTTCCAGCAGGCATAAGCGTTGCTTGACGAAGGTCAACAATGACGACGCAACTGTCAGGGAAGTCCCCAGTCTTCGCGATGCTGTTGTCCTTGCTCCTGCTGGCCGCTACGGCCGAAGCGCAAGACAAACCGGAATTGTCGCGACGATCCGACAATGACAACAAAGTAGATAAGGCAGCTGTTTTTGGAAGCATCCGCGGACGAATAGTGCTACCGGACGGCAATTACGTGAACACCAATGTGAAGGTGACCTTACAGACTCTGCGCGAAACCATTGCCACGATTTACACAGACGGTCAGGGTCAATTCGATTTTCCCGACCTCATTCCAGGCAATTATCAAATAGAGGTTGATCCAACCGATCGCGAGAAGTTTGAGGTTAGCAGCGAATCGGTCCAGGTGTTTAAGGGCCTGCCCTCAGTAGTCACGCTCACCCTCAAGCTGCGTGGGGCGCCCAAAAAGAAAGGCGCCACGGGCACGGTGTCCGTTGCTGAACTGGGGAGCAATATTCCTTCCAAAGCGAGAAAAGAATTTGAAAAAGCGAACGAGGCTTTGCGCAAAGGGCTGACCGACGAAGCCATTGCTCATTTGCGCAGCGCCATCGCCATTTGGCCCACGTTTGTTGTCGCTCACAACGATTTGGGTGTGCAGTTGTTATCGCAGGGAAAACTTGCAGAGGCCGCCGAAGTTTTGCAGCGCGCGGTGAGCCTTGATGCTACGGCCTTCAATCCCGCGTTGAACTACGGAATCGTGCTGGTGCACCTGCATCGATTTGCCGAAGGCAAGGACAGCCTCGATAACGCTCTTAAGATTCAACCAAACTCCGCGGCAGCTCGGCTTTATTCCGGTTTGGCCTTCAAAGGTCTCGGCAGCATTGAGGAGGCCGCGCGCGAGTTGAAAGCAGCTTACGAGACGGGCGGGGCTGACTTCGCAATCGCTCTGTTTCATCTGGGCGAGGTCTACTTGAATGAAGATAGAGCCCTGGCCCGGCAATACCTCGAGAATTATCTGACCGTCGTTCCCAACGCGACGAATGCTGAACAGGTACGCAGGATGATTGCCATGCTGCGATAATTTTTGAGTGGCCAGGTTTGATTGTTACTTGTTCGACTAGTTTTCCCGCTGACCAGTACGATTATTCGGACTCGATCCAAAATTCCGAAGTTCAAATCGTAAATCTCAACTCACAAATTGAAAAAGGCGAGTACTTGCGAATTATTTTTCCACGGCATAGTCCTTGCGAAATTCATGTATTGAAACTTGCTGTAGTCAATACGTGCATTCAGTTATTTGTATACTCGTACTGAAAACGGTTTAAGTTTTGTCCATCTCCCCGGATGTACCCCCCGATTTGAAAAATTAGAGCGACAATAATCATAAGGGAGCAAAGATGAGAAGATCTTTTTTTGTATTGCTGGCGATCTGTCTTTTTTCGGCAGTTGCGCTGGGTCAAAACAGCGCCGGTATAACCGGTGTTGTGACTGACCCGAACGGAGCGGTACTTGGTGGGGCAACGGTAAAGTTGACCGACACCAAGACCGGAAAAGAAGTAACAACTACAACCAACGACCAGGGAGTCTATTCATTTTTGAAGATGGCGCCTGGCACAGGCTACTCACTAACGGTTACCGCACAGGGTTTTCAAACGCTTGTGATTTCAGACATCGCGCTTGGCGTGGGTGTAACCGAGACGCACAACGCGCAAATGGCAGTTGGCGCGGTGAGCAATACCGTGACCGTCACCAGCGCCGGTGAAGCAACACTCAACACCACCGACGCAACCATCGGCAACGTAATTGATCAGCGACGACTCGCTGAACTTCCCATCCAACTCAGAAATTCGCCAGCCTCGCTGCTTGGTTTGCAGCCGGGCGTCGTCGGCAACAACGTCGGCGCTTCAGGCGGAAACCGCATCGGTTCAGTTACCGGCGCGCGCGCCGACCAGGGCAACATCACGATCGACGGCATTGACGCCAACGATCAGGCCACCGGCCAGGCATTTGCCACAGTCGGTAATGCGCCGATCGATGCTATCCAGGAGTTCCGAGGTGTAGTCACCAATCCCAGCGCATCTGAAGGTCGCAGCAGCGGCGCTCAGATTGAATTGGTAACCAAAAGCGGAACCAACGAGTTTCACGGCAACATTCGTGAGTACAATCGTACCGCGGCGACGGCGGCCAACAGCTTTTTCGCCAACCGCGCGGGCACCAACCCAACAACCGGCCTCCCCGTTCAGCCGCGTCCCCAATTAACTCGCAATCAATTCGGTGGCAGCATCGGCGGTCCGATAAAGAAGGACAAAATCTTTTTCTTCTTTGACTATGAAGGGCGGCGCGATGCTCAGGGCGTTGCCTACACGCGCATCGTTCCTCTGCAGCACTTGCGCGAAGGCCGCGTTGCCTACTTGAATAACACGCCGGGCTGTGCCACCACCGCCCGCTTGACTACCGCGCCCCAATGCATTTCGATCCTGACGACGGCCCAGGTCGCCGCTCTCGATCCGAAGGGCATCGGCGCAAATGCGGCACTGGTGAATTTCATCGCAGGTCGCTATCCACTTCCGAACGATCTGACCCTCGGCAACGGCGTCAACACCGGCGGTTTCAGATTCAATGCGCCGTCGAAGCGAGCGGACAATACATACACGAGCCGCCTTGACTGGAACGCCACCAGTAAGCAGAAGGTGTTCGGACGATTCAACATCGCCCGCCGCGTTCAAACCGATACGGTGAATTCGGTCGCCCAGCAATTTCCTGGGGATCCGGAAACTGCGCAAATCCTCGTGAGAGATTACGCGTGGGTGGTTGGCCATACCTGGGTGCTGAGCGATAACGTTATTAACCAGGCAACGGTTGGCGTAACCCGCTCGGGTCTCAATTTTCCCAACTTCGTCAAGGACGCGTTCCCAAATAATTTCACTTTTGGGGCCGGTCTCACAGCTCCTTTTGCGAGCATCAGCGAGCAGGATCGCTTTGTCACGGTTCCGACAATTCGTGACGATCTCACCTGGACCAAGGGATCGCACAATCTGCAATTCGGTACGCAGATCAAACCAATCGATTCCAAATCTGGTCTCATAGCCGACTTCAATAACGCGACTATCGGTTTAGGTGGCCTGCTCACAAATCTCAACACTTCGCCTGGGTTGCGACCGGCTAACATCGGCGCCGGTGCGACCCGTCAAGGAAGTTTTGACTCGCCGTTCGCTTTCATTCTCGGCCGCGTAGCGTCCATTAACACCAGTTTTAACTATAGTGTCGATGGCACTGCCTTTCCTCCGGGAACTGGAAAACATCGCGACTTCAAGTACAACGAGTACGAATTCTATGCCCAGGACAACTGGAGGCTGCGCAGTGACCTGACTGCGACCTTCGGTTTGCGCTACCAGTATTACAGTGCGCCCTACGAAAAGAATGGTTTCCAGGCGTGCAACGACGTTGACTACGGTTCCCTGGTTAACCTCAGAGTGAGGAATGCCGCGGCCGGAATCGGCGGCGACAGCGCCGAGCCTTTCCTTCGCTACGACCTGTGCGGCAAGGGAAACAACGCTCGCGCGTATTACGAACCCGACTTGAACAACTTTGCGCCCAGATTCAGTCTGGCTTGGAATCCGTCCTTCAAAAACGGTTTCCTTGCCAAGGTGCTGGGTGATCGCAAAACGGTGATTCGTGGTGGTGGCTCGGTCGTGTACGACCGCGTTGGCGGCGCGCTGACCTTCATTCAGGATCAGGTCTCGTACCTGTTCGACAACTCAGCAACGCAATTGTTTGGCGGCACCAACGCGAGCAACGCTCTGCTAAACAATGCCCGCTTTACCGGAATAACAACTCTGCCTGTGGCTAATACGCCGCCGGTAATCACCCATCCGACTACTCCTTTCGTTGAGGGTACGAGTCCGGTCGGGCTGGGAAGCGGTGAGTTTAATTATGCGATCGACCAGAAGTTCAGGACGCCCTACGCTATTCAGTACAGCTTTGGTTTCCAGCGTGAGCTGCCTGCCAACTTTATTCTGGAAGCGTCCTACGTGGGCCGTCAGGGACGGAAACTGTTCACCCAGGCGGACGCTGCGCAAGCATTGAACTTTAGGGACCCGGGATCGAATCAATTAATGTTCGACGCGTTCAATGCGTTGCAAGCTGGCTCAGTGGCCAATCAGCCGTGGTTTGAAAATCAACTGACGCTGGCGACGCAGCTGAACTTCGGCCAAACTTGCAACCAATATAGCGTAGCCAACTTTGGCGTTAATCTCGGATGCACCGCTCTCGTCCGCGGACTTTACGGAGGACAGGGCAACTTGATTGAGATCGGAGATACCTCTGATACCATTCAGGATCTGTTTGCCCGAGGATTGCTCAGAGCCAATGTCGGCGTAAGCGGCCAGTTTGGCACGAACGTCTACATCTCGAACCAGGGCTCTTCTACCTACGACGGTATGTTGGTGACCTTGCGCAAACGTTTTGCGAAGGGTTTGCAGTTTGACTTTAACTACACCCTGTCACACTCGATTGATAATCAGTCGAGTATTGCCAACACGGTGACGGGCGGTTTAGTCTGCGACATCACAAACCTCAGAGCTTGCCGCGGCAACTCTGATTTCGACATTCGCCACCTGGTGAATGCCAACTTTATCTATGAGCTTCCTTTCGGTCGCGGCCGAATGTGGGGTTCAGGCGCACCCGGGTGGGTGAATCACATCATCGGCGGCTGGGAAGCCACCGGAGTTGTGACTTACCGCAGTGGTCAGGCTTTTACCACCACCACTGGTTCGTTCCCGGTTGGCTTTAACTTCAACAGTCCGGCGGCTTTTAATACTAACGCGTCGGAAATTCAGACCGGCATACGCAACGCTGATACGGGTTCAATTAATTTCTTTACGAACCCGCTGGCAGTGTTTGATCCAAGCAACCCCAATAACGGCATTCTGCGTTACCCGCATCACGGCGAAATTGGTAATCGCAATATTCTGCGCGGACCAAGCTTCTGGAATGCAGACATTGCAATCCTGAAGAACATCAACCTACCGTGGGAAGGTAAGCGGATCCAGCTGCGTGGTGAAATGTACAATGCATTCAACCACAACAGCTTCTCTCTACCGGCTTCACTAATCACGTCGACTGCATTTGGCAACATCACGACGTCGTCAAGCGTTCCGCGTGAATTTCAATTCGCAATTCGCATCGAGTTTTAGTTGAACCTTAAACACGTTGCCTCTGGCAACCATTCGGGCTCCCGGTAAAACGGGAGCCCTTTTTTTTTGAAATTCCTGGCACAAATTTGGCGGGGTGCAAACAGATCGTTACCTTGGTAACTTACTGGCGGGTTGTTATAATCCGCTCTCTCCCGACCCAGTCTTCGCGTAATCATTCAGGAGGCATAATGCTCACCAAACAATGTGTAATTGTAATTTTCATTCTTGTGATTTGCTCCACTGTCGGCGCTGTTTCAAACCCTGCGGACAAAATGAAACCCGAGGAGGTGATAACTAAGCATCTGGCGGCAATTGGCCCGGCGGAGTCGTTGTCAGCAATCAAGACGATCATTGCGATTGGCGATGCCAAAGCGATCAGCCGCAGTAGTGCTGTTCGTGATCTGGAAGGCGTCGCGCAACTCGCGTCCGACCACGACCGCGTTTTATTTGCCATGATTTTTCAGTCGCTCAGTTACCCCTACGAAAAGGCCGCGTTTGACGGCCAAAGAATGACGATTGCTCTCTGGCAAACGGGTCAGCGGTCGGCCCTCGCCGAGTTTCTACAGTCGCAAGACGTTATCTTCAGGCAGGGATTAATCGGAGGCGTACTGTCGTCCGCCTGGCCGTTGTTGAATCTTGAATCGAAGGGGCCTAAGTTAAGCTATGCCGGCACCAGGAAACTCAGCGATCGGCTGGTGCATGAACTGAAATACACTCCGCGCAAAGGCGGAGGCAATTTGCAGATTAGTATCTTCTTTGACGCAGAGAATTTCCGCCACGTGCGGACTGAATACTCCTATACTGTCTCAGCGCGCATGGGTGACAGGCCCGGATCGTCGGTTCAAGGAGCAGCTACGGACACCGGCAGCCAGACCCTGAATCACTATAAGTTGACGGAAGAGTTTTCCGACTTTCAAACGACCGAAGGTTTGACACTACCGCGGACGTACAAACTTCATCTGTCCGTTGACGCTACGCGGTCACTGTTGTTGGACTGGCAAGTCAACATCAAGCAGATTGCGTTCAATCAACCGATCGACGCCGCATCATTTGATGTGGCAGCAAGCAAGTGAACGTAGGCAGGTGCTAACGAAACTCCGGCGATCCTGTTTAGCGGTTGATCAAATGATATTCGATTCTGACAAAAGCCCGTTTCGCCCTCGACTCCAATCGCAGCCGAAGCTGTTAATCATGAGACGAAGGTTCGTCCTCATTTGCGCGTTGATCCTGCTGATGGGTGCGGCGATCGGTTCGCAATCAAATGCGCAGTCCCGCCAAACACTGTTCGGAGACGTAAAGGTCCAGGAAGGTAATACGCAGGGTGGTCCGCCACATAAGATGGTGGTTATCCTTTACCGGGACGCTGGCGGAGAGGTAGGTCGTCAAGCCGTATCGAACCGCAGCCGCTATCGCTTTGGTGATTTAGCCAAAGGGGACTATCAACTGGTTGTTGAGGTTGATGACAACGAAATAGCGCGAGTGAGAGTGGTCATTGAGGGGCTAAGCAGCAGTCCTCATGGTTATCAGCAGGATCTTGAGTTTGCGTTGAAGCCAGGCAGATCGTCGGTTAAGCCGGGGGTTATTTCAATTGCCGGAGTATACAATCGCTCTTCTACCAACAGCTCGCTTTTTCAAAAGGCTCAGGAAGCTGTGGCGCTAAAGAAATATGACGACGCGCTATCGTTTCTAACGCGGATCGTAGAGAGCGATAAGCTTGATTTTCAGGCGTGGACCTTACTGGGAACGCTGTACGTCGTCCAGGGTAAGCCGACGGACGCTGAGAGATCATACCTCACAGCAATTGAGTTAAAGCCAACCTTCGCTCTTGCTCTGCTAGATCTGGGTAAACTTCGCTCGTCGCAAAAGCGATTTCAGGAAGCAGTCGACCCGCTTACCCGCTCCATCGCCGTTCAACCTAAGTCCGGTGAAGCGAACCTGCTACTGGGCCAGGCCTATCTTCAACTCAAGCAAGGGTCGAAGGCCGTACCTTACTTGAACGAAGCCGCCAAGTTAGACAAGCCCGAAGCGCATTTGCAACTCGGTTGGTTGTACAACGCTGCGGGTTTGAAGGACAAAGCCGCGGCGGAATACGAAGAGTTCCTGAGAAAGCAGCCGAACTACTCAGACCGTAAGAAACTTCAGGAATACATTTCAGCCAACAAAAAGTAAATTGCTCTGAATCTCTTCGACTTTAGGGTTTGAGTGCTCCCACTCGAAAACTAACCCATGCCGGCGGTCGAAGACTCTTTCCACGCATACATCTGCGTTCCCCCAACCCACCCGAAATTCGTAAGAATTCAGAGATTTGAACAACAATCCATATTTCTAGATAGGCTGTTTTCAGCGAGGTTCGATTTCCCTTGGAGAATTCGCCGATTTATCAAGGGCTTTGGCGGGCACATTGTTTGCTCTATTCGTTCTTCCCACGAGTAGTTTTTCGCACGGTTTTCAATTCTTGTTGGCTGTAAGTTAGAGAACAACTTTGACTGGAGGGCCTTCCTTAGTGGTTACGCTCACCCTCAAGCCACGTGAAGCACCAGGACGGAAAGGCGCCACTTGCAAGGGGTCTGAACTTGGGCGCGATTTTCCCTTTCAAAGCGAGGAAAGAATTTGAAAAAGCGAGGCGAGGCTTTGCAAAAGGACCTGATCGACGAAGCCATTGTTCATTTGCGAAGCGTCACGCCATCTGGCCGAATCTGTCGTCACTCACACCCATTTGGGTCTGCAGTTGTTATCGCAGGGATACTTGCCGAGGCCGTCGAAGTTTTGCAGCGCGCTGTGAGCCTTGATGCCCGGACACTTCAGAACAAACCAATTAGGAGGACTAAAATGAGTAGCTCACCCTTTGCGAAGACGCTGACGCTGACCTTAGCGTTTGCGCTCGCAGTTTTTTCGATGATTCTTCTTTCTAATACTCCAGTGATGGCCCAGGCCACCACTGGCACCTTAAGAGGCACAGTGCTCGATCCAAACGGGGCGGCTGTGGCGGGGGCCGCAGTCACTGTAAAGAACGAGGCGACCGGTATTGAAACCACGTCGACCAGCAACTCGGAAGGCGCATTCACCATTACCAGTCTGCTGCCCGGCAAATACAGCGTTACAGTGGCGCCGTCTTCAGGATTCAAAACGAAGACGACCACGGGCGTTGACGTGAGGCTCGGCCAGGACACCGAAATCAAAGTTGGACTTGAAGTCGGCGTGCCCAGCGAGACCGTGACGATTACCGGCAACACCGAAGAGATTGTGCAGACTAACTCGCAAATCTCTTCCAGCTTCGAGACCCGCAAGGTCGAAGAGTTGCCGTCGAACGCCGCGGGTTCCGGTATCGACACGCTGGCCCTGCTGGCCCCTGGTGTGGTTCCCGGCTTCGGCAACGTCAACGGCAACGGTATTACGCTGTCCGTTAACGGCAATCGCGCGCGCGCGAATAATTTCACGCTCGATGGCACCGATAACAACGACCTGAGTCTCGGCGGTCCCAATCTCTTCGTCGATAATCAGGACGCCGTCGCCGAATTCCAAATCATTACTAATAATTATTCGGCTCAGTATGGTCGCAACCAGGGCGCGATCGTAAACATCGTGACCAAGAGCGGCACGAACACCTGGCACGGCTCAGCTTTTGAATTCCATCGGAATTCCAGCGCGCTCGATGCCATGACCAATCAGGAACGCGCCGAGCCCACCCGCAGCCAGCGCGACAAATTCATCAGCAATGTCTTTGGCGGAACCGTCGGCGGTCCAATCGTGAAGAACAAGGCCTTCTTCTTCTTTGACGGCCAACTGATTCGCCAGCGCCAGCAATTGGCATTTGCCGCAGCCAATCCGGCGATTACCAGGGCCGGTCTGGCAACATTGGGCGCGGCCTTCCCGGGCAACCCGGCCATCCAGGCTTTGGTTAATCAAGGTGTCTTCGCGCTCCAGCCAACAGCTCGCGCAAATACCAACAATCCGACAGGGACGGTTTGCTTCCCGAGAGATCCAGCCCTGGCTTGCACCGGCGCCAATGCGGTGATCGTCCCGACAGCTTTTCCCATCTACGATCTGGCCTTGCCGTTCGACGAGAAGCACTATGGCATTCGCGGAGACTTTAATCTTTCTTCCAAGGATAGCTTTAATGCGAAGTGGCGCTATCAACAGTCGCCGGAAACCAATACTGTAAGTCAGTCCAATGGTTTCTTCGGGGACATTCCGTTTGCCAGCAAGAACCTGAACGGCGCCTGGACACACCAACTCGGAACCCACGGGGTTAACGAGTTCAAGGCCGCCTGGCAAAAACTCTCCGTGCTCTTTGGCGGTGGCTGCGCTAATGCTTTGACTGGTTGCATTCTCAGCCCGACCGAAATCGGCAACGCGTTCACCAACATCACCTTTACCGGCATCACCATCACCGGCGCCACCATGCAGTCGCTGGGGCCGGCGACGAACCTGCCGCAAGGACGTCAAGTGCGCGTGGCTCAGATTTCCGACGCGGTCAATTGGACCACCGGACAACACACGCTCAACTTTGGCGTTGACTTCCGCGACCTGGGCAATTCGGTTCCATTCCTGCCGAACTTTAACGGCGCGTTTCGCTTTAACAGCACGGCGCGTATCGTTCAGAACTTCCCGAACTTTGTGACCCTCGCCGGAGGCACTTCGACGATCAATTACAAAGAGCGTGATCAGTTCTACTTCTTCCAAGACGATTTCAAGGTGAAGGAGAACCTGACCCTGAACCTGGGAATTCGCTACGAATACACCGGGCAGCCAATCAATACCCTGAACGAGATCAGTGCCGCGAGAGAGGCGAACGCAGCCACGGCGTTATGGCGTCAGAGTTTGCCGGCTGATGTTCGCGCAGTGCCGAGATTACCAGCCGACACGAATAACTGGGCGCCGCGACTTGGTTTCGCCTGGTCACCGCGCTTTGGCGACGGCAAGTTTGCCAAGGCCTTGTTTGGCGAAAACGACGCCACCGTGATTCGCGGCGGCTTCTCGATGGCTTACGATCCGGCGTTCTACAACATCCTGCTGAACGTTTCGACGTCGGCCCCAATGGTGTTTTTGAACACAATCAATAACACCGGGACTGCGGCAGCTCCGGGCTTCCGCCTGCCGGCGAATCCGACCGGGGACGTTGTGCGTACGGCTCTGGGTGGGTTCCTGCAGAGGAACACCTTCGATCCGAGGCTCTTGAATCAAACCCAGGTAGGCGCCGATTTCCACTCGCCACTTTCGCGACAGTGGTCGTTTGGTGTCCAGCGCCAGATCAACCGCAACAACGTGGCTGAAGTTCGCTACGTTGGCAATCGCGGCATCGGCCTGTTCCAAACCGTCAACCGCAATCCTGACATCGGCAATTTGGTCAGGGGCTTTAACTTTGACATTTTCACCGGTACTCCAGGAGCGCCGTTCTTCCCGGGTTTCCCCAACCTGGTGCCAGCCGGCGTCGCGCCGCTTACGTGCGTCAACGACCCGGCCACTCCGGATAACGAAGGGGCTTGCAACAACCGCATCCTTCCCGGACGCGGTCTGATCCGTTCGCGCGAGAACACTGGTGAATCGTGGTACCACGGTCTCCAGGCGCGCTATAACGGACGCCTCTTTAATCAGCTTACGCTGGGAGCGTCTTACACATTCAGCAAGACTCTGGACAACGCGTCCGAGATTTTTGCATTCGGCGAAATTGCCATTGCGGCCAACCCGTTCGATCTAACCAGACAAGAGAAAGGCCTATCGGGTAATGATCGGCCGAACGCCGCCGCGATGAACTTCATTTGGGATGTGCCGATGCATAAGGATCAGAAAGGTCTCGTCGGACACTTCCTCGGAGGCTGGCAGCTTAACGGCACCTATAACCTCGCCAGCGGTCGTACCTTTACACCGTCCCAGTTCTTTAACGTGCTGGGATTGCCGGCCTATCAGGACGTCGGATTTACCAACGCGTTCTTTGGCTTTGACAACATTCGCGGCTTTGTCAGCAATCGCAACGCGCCTCGAGACACCGTAGCCATTACGGATATCGACGCGTACCTGATTTTCCTGCCGACCTTTGTGCCGAGTCCAACTCGCTTGTACTCGCTCAACGACTTGAATGCCTCGAATGGTGCCACTTTAAGACCGGTGAATCCTGCCGACGTGCGTTATATCCTGAACATGCCGGGCGCAGCCAAGTACACCGGCAATCCGTTTGGGAATATTCCGCGTAACAGCGAACGTGGTCCGGCCCTGAACGTTCTGAATATCGGTATCTTCAAGAACACGAGAATCAAAGAGAACGTCAGACTGCAGCTCCGGGCTGAGCTCTTTAACGCTCTGAATCACCCGAATCCGTCCTTTGGAGTTTCCGGCGAGGACAGCCTGCCGGATACCTTCATCGACGACGCGGGCGTTCCCGGCTCGCGCTTCAACCGCAAGGAAGACATGGTATTGAGCAGCCGCCGCGTACAATTCGGCCTGCGCTTGATCTTTTAGCTCAACCACCTAACCCTTGGGGAAGAGTGCTAAAGACTCTTCCCCAAGGTTCTTTTATTGCGCTCTAGCCCGCTTGATTTTGAACAAAAGATTTAGGCTAAGTCGTAGCCAAGGAGGTAAAAGAAATGAAATGGATCCGGAGAAATCTCTTGAACTGGGCCATGCTGGTAGCGGGATGTTTGATGCTGACTTTCTCTTTGAATACCTCCCGCGCCTCCGCGCAAATTCAGCATTGCGACCTCTTAACGTCAGATTGTGGCTACACGGTAGTTTGGTCTGGCTGTCGCTTTGACGCAGCCTGCAGTTGTGAGCCGGGTTATTCCAACTGCTGCTACCGAGAGCACGGAATATGTTACGAGGGGGGTTGGGTTCATTTTGAAGCCTGTGGTCTCTGTCAAGTGAACCCATAAACCGGACAGGTATGGGTTCCTTTAAGTCACAGAAATTCCGCCTGCTTTCCATAATTGTCTTCTTGGCCGGGCTGTTGACTTTGGCGTTTGTTCTGGTGCGCCGGTACATAATTAACGCGCCCTTCACGCCTGCATTTACCATAACTTCAACCGAAGTCCTCACGATTCCTGGCGACCCGAAAACACCATTTCGCCAACAGACGATAGTTAGATATCAGAAGGCGAGCGGCGACTGGAAAGAGGTAAAGACCATTTATAACCCAGACGGTTCTGTGCGAGGAACCACCACCAATGTCGCACAGGCGGGACGGGGCGTATTCCAAATTGATGACGCCAAGCGTGTTTTGGTCTTTATTTCAGCAATGCCACAAGCAGTGCGCCCGATCACAGAAGAGACCTTGCGCAAGGATCCCCACTTCACCAGAACGGAATCCGTGTCTGGATACTTGACTTACGTATTGCATTTTCCAGATTCAACTGGCAGCGGCTATTCAGATTCATACGTCGCACCATCGCTTCAAGGATTACCGATCAAGATGGTCGACGCCGATAGCCAGGCTACCAGCGTTATCGAGCCGCTCAAGATAGAAATGGGCGAACCTCAAGGGGTGAGTTTTGCGTTCCCTGATTATCCGGTAAGTTACGACTTCTACCAGAAAAAAATCCAGGCAGCGGAGGCAGCCGGACATGCTCAAGACGCAGAGCGAATGCGGCAGGTTCTTCGACAACGTCTTGATACGAAGTCTCAATAATAGTCGCCTGCTAATCGCCAACATGCAACCTCTTAGCGCGGGGAGGGTTTGAAAAAACTCCCCCATTTTTTTGTCTTGAAATACGCGTCGCTACGGCTTGCTGATTGTCAGGTAGATGTAACTCTTGCGGGTATCCACAGTGACTTGGGGCGCGGCAACTTCGACCTTGATTTGTCTCGGCTTTGAGTCGGTAGTTTTGTTCTTCGGATAATAGCCCAGCGTGTATTGCTCTCGCAGTTGGGCCGCAATCCCTTCGAACGATCGCGCGAGGTTGCGCGTGCTGTCGGCGTATTGAAAATGGCCGCTCGTCTTGTCCGCGAGCAGCCGCAGGTAAAGAGTCGCGCGTTTGTAAGCTTCGCTGGCCGGCTCGCCGCTTCTGGTAACGTGCGCAGTTTTGCCAAACTCTCCGGCGCCGTAGGTTTCGCGCGACGGACTATCGGCAAAGTCCACATAGGTGTTGTATTGAATCGGATAGATCGAAACGTAAGACTGTTCCGCTGCGCGAATCGTGCTGGCGGCGGTGATACCTTTGCTCGACGTGTCAACTCCGTCGGTCAGCAGCACAATCGCCTTGCGTCCTCCGAGCCGGTTCAACTTCGCGATAGCTAAATCGAGCGCCTGGTAAAGGCTGGTGCCGCCCCCGGCTCGTGCAAGTCGAATTGCTTCAAGCACAAAATCAATTCCACCGCCGCGGGCGCCAATGCCATTTCGATCGATCGTGGCTTCAGCCAGGACGTGCACGCCCTTATCAAATGCGATGACCATCACGCCATCACCCGCGCGCAACAGCCCGATGAAAGCGGCGGCCGCCTTTTGCATTTGTTCGAGCTTGAATTGCGTCGAGTCGCTCACGTCCAGCAACAGCGCCACGGTTAGCGGTTTGGTTGAACCAGCGCTGGAATCATTCAGCCCCGTCGCGGCTTCAAAGTATTTGATTTCCTGTTCCACGCCGTCTTCGTAGATGTGAAATTGCTCCTGAGTTAAGCCGAACAGAAATTTTCCCTGACGATCTTTTACGCGCACAGGCAGGACGACCAGCGTCGTCTCAACCCGCACCACGTCATCATCTTTCGCTTGCTCTGGTGTCTGGCTCTGTGCCGAGAGCATCAGCGGTCCGGCGAGCGTGAGAAAAACAAGGATGAAGGCAATGCGTTGAAGAATCAATGCGCTCCGCTGCCTGGCCATCCAGGCGCATCTGCGACAACGCGTTATGTTGTTGAGATAAAGCACAGTAAACTCCCTGGAAGATAGACAAATCAGGAATGAGTCAGCCGAGAGGGAGCGGGAGAAAACCGCTACCTCTTTTTTCTGTCAGCTTACTGACTAATCCACCACCGTAAAATCGACGCTGCGCGAAACGATCTGTCGTTTCTTGTCGGCCAGAGGATCAGTGACCACCAGCGTCAGGACATATCGTCCCGGATTCACCTTCGACAGTCCGAGTTGTCCTACCTTGATGAATTGACCTGCGGCCACGCCCGGAGTTTGTACCGGCTGTTCCGGCTCTTTGAAAAGTAGTTTGCCGTTCTGGCTGATGATCAACTGTGAGCGTGCCTGTGGTTTGTTGTTATCAAGCTTGGCGTTGTACACCACCACCGCGTAGCGAAGATCCTGCTTTCGCGAGATGACCCTGGTCGGCGCCAATTGGTTCGGATTCTTGTCGCCGCTCGCCGGGTTCATTCCGTAAAGCATGATGCTGCTCATAACCAGTTGATTGTTCCCCAGGTCAGGCACTTCAAAGTATCTCGACACGCTGCCAATCTTGCCCGAGCCGACTTCGCGCACCACCAGACGCACCTGGTAATAACCCGGAGGGGCTTGCGTGCTGGCCGTGTAGCTGAGACCGTTGGCCAGAGCGCGCTGATATTCTTCGTTGGTGAGATCGGCGTTGATTGTCTGACTTATCCCACCGCGGTTTTTACCCACCTGATCAAACACAAAACCCGCCACATCGAACGAAGCGTGATACTTCCCATCGTCCGAGCGCTTGAACTCAAGTTTGCGCGCGTCGATGAAAGTGTTGATGTCGAGCTGTGCATGGTTCGTCGTCGGCAGGAACCTGTATTGAAGTTCCGCCGCCATATCCAGATCGCGCCTGGCCAAAGGCGAGGTGGCGGCCTTGATGATTTGCTCCTCTTTGGTTGCCGGGCCGTTCGCCTTGTCTTCGCGCGCGTAATAACCTTCGGCGGCGTAGGCACGCAAGCCGCCGCGGCGAAGTTTGATTTCGACTTTGTGAAACTTGTTATCGAAAGGTTCGGTCGGCCGGTAAGCCAAACGATAATAGGCACGGCTGCGGCTGAGAATCTTGTCCAATCCCGAGCCGAAGTTGTTGCTGTTGACGATCGATGAGCCGCCGGTGCGTCCTGCCAGGTCTCGCAAAGTCAATTCTTCAGTTAGAGATCTTTCGCCCAGCATGCGCGGATCATAACCGCGGCCCATGGTGTTGGTGTCGCCGCCGGCGAAAGTGCCGCCACCGAGCGCGCTGCGACCCGGCGTGTCTTGAAATTTGGCTACCGCACCGGCCGTCGTCAGCCCGCGAACATCCATCGTGTTGACAACTACTCCTGAGCGGGTGGCGTTGTCACCGACAATCCTGAAGAGCTGGCTAATATCACTTACATAAGATCCGCTCTTGGTAACATCGAAAAGCGGCAAGCCGCCGGAAAGCAAAATCAAACTCTTGCGGCCGGGAATCTGGCGCAAGCTGTCGATGATGTAATTCGATACCGACAGAGCGAGCATCGCCCGCGGCACTTGATTGGTTCCTTCACTTGGTCCATCAAAGTCGTTGTTTGAGCCGACAGTTTCTGTCGACGTGGTATCCGCCGCAGGCGATGGTGGGGTTACTCGTCCGCCATCATCCGGGTTAAAGGCCAGGTAAGGAGGAATCGTCCGGACGCCGAGTTGTGTGATTGCCCGCCGCAAAATCTGCTTATCGGCAGTGAACTGTTCCAGCAGACCTTTGCCGCCCACGGTTCGCACAATCGCCACCAGGTCGCCGTCCTGCATTTTATTGTCGACAAAATCGGTGAGCATTTGTCTGGTGCGCGCCATGTCTTCGGGAGGAATGGTTACGTCGTCAACCACAAACGCCATTACGCGGCGCACGTCTTTTGCCGCCAGCTCGCGCGCCACCGCAGTGTCAACACCGGGAATAGCATTCGCACGCCGCCCCGGAGCTGTGCCGGCGGGCGCCTCGACGCTGACCAGCTCTACAAATTTCAGGTCTTGTTTTTTGCCGCTGTCGTACAACTCAAAATCTTCGAGCTTCAAATCAGTTACCACCTGATCGTTCTTGTCGGTAACCACGACGTCAGTCTGGACCAGCTCGGTGGTGATTCTAACGACGTCGTCGGGAGCAATCTCTTCGCGGGGCTTCTGCGGCGTCTGCATTGCAACCGGAGGAACGAGGAGAGCAATAACAAACAGGAGGGCGACTAATTTCTTCATGAGAGCAAACTCCTTGAGGCTTTCTTTTTTCAAGCTGATTGAAAAGGGTCCGGCGCGATCCTGTCACAAGTAGGTAGCGAGATCAATTGAATAAGACCGGGAGTTGCCAGTCATTTTTACGCATCGTGAAAGCGACTGGCGAACCTGACTGTGACGGTTGGGTTTGAAGGCGCGCAAAACCGAGTTGTGAGGGTAGCGACCCTGATAGACCAAGACCCGAAAATTCGTAAGAATTCCAGAGATTTGAAGAACAATCCAAATTCCGCAATACGCCTTTGAGCGAGGTTCGATTTTTCTTTAGAGAATTTGCGACTTATCCCCGGTTCTGGCGGCACATTGTTTGCTCTACTTCGTTTTTCCCACGAGAAGGTTTTTCGCACCGTTTCCATTCTGAATAGCATTTGCAGTTCGAAAACAACTCTGACCTGGAGGAGCAAAATGAAGAGATTTATCCTTGTCGCTTCGGCGCTGTTATGTCTCTGCGCCGCCCCCGTTTTTGGACAAACCGTAAGCAGCCGCATCACTGGTACCGTAAAGGATTCCCAGGACGCTGTGGTGCCCGGCGTTAAGGTCACCGTCATCGACGTCGGAACCAAGAAAGAGCACAGCACTACGACCAACGATGATGGCGCGTTCGTCGTCAGCGACGTGCGTCCGGGAAATTACATCGTTGAGGCTGAACGCAGCGGTTTCAAAAAGCTTCAAGTTCGAGATGTGGTCGTGCACGTCGACGTTCCGGTCAATCTAAATATGACCCTGGAAACTGGCGATGTTGCGGCGACGGTTTCGGTTACCGCGAGTGGAACCGAATCTCTAATTCGCACCGAGGATGCCAAGCTCTCAACGACGATTGACGTCAAGCAGGTTCAGGACCTGCCGCTCAATGGCCGTAATCCTATTACTATTGCCGGCGGCATGGCCGGCGTCGCCACCAACACGAACGTGCGCCAGGCAGTTATCAACGGCCTGCGCGGATCGTTTTCGAATATTACGTGGGACGGTATTCAGGTCAATGACAACCTGGTGCGCACCGACGCGCTGTTTGCCGTCAACACACCCAGCGCCGCCGGCGTATCAGAGTTCACTCTGACCACCCAGAACGCTGGACCAGATGAAGGACTTGGTATTGCGCAGGTGAAGTTCACGACCACGCGCGGAACCAAGGACTATCACGGCGAAGTCTACGACTACTATCGCAATAGTAAGTTTGACGCCAACACCTTCTTTAACAATGCCTCCAGGCTGCCGAAACCCGCCCTGCTCCAGCACCAATGGGGATTTAATGTAGGCGGACCTTTTGCGCTGCCGCGACCGGGCGAAGGCGGTGCCTCGCTCACCGAAAAGAAAAAATTGTTCTTCTACTTCTTTTACGAGAAGACAAATACGACTTTTGATTTCACCCCGAACCGGACGGTGCTGACCGCAGCGGCGCGCACAGGGGTTTTCACTTACCTGCGCAGTGACAATGGGGCGACGCAAACCGTCAATCTCTTGACGCTCACTGGCCGCACGATCGACCCCCGCATTGCTTCACTGATTGCGCTGACTCCGGCGGGTAACAACACCACGGTTGGCGACACGCGCAATACGGAAGGATTCCGCTTCAACACGCCGAACGGAAGCACGGGAAGAAACATCGGCTTCCGTCTCGATTACGACATCAATTCAAAGAACCGGATCGAAGGCATCTACTCGCATTTCCTTTCGGTACTGCCAAACGATGTTCAGTTGAACGACATCGGGGAACAGTTCCCCGGTCTGCCGGGTGGTGGACAGGAATCGCGACGTCCGCGCTACGCGATCGCTTGGATTTCCAATCTGAAGTCAAACCTGACCAACGAACTACGCTTTGGCTTCTCATCGAGCACGCCACTCTTCTTTAATCGAGAAGATTTCTCTGAAGGCTATCGCTTAGGGCTTCCCCTGATTACGAACCCGATTCAGAACTTCCTGCAACAAGGACGCGCGCCGAGAAACCATGATTTGATCGACAACTTCACCTGGGTCGCGGGAAATCACGTCTTGAAGTTCGGCACCAATTACCGAAGGGTGAGAATCCTGAATTTTAACGATGCCGGCACCGTTCACCAATACACCGTGAACTTCAACACGTCTACCAATCCAAGTCCGCTGGTCGCGGCAAACTTTCCTGGTGGCATTTCCAGCACGCAGTTGGGGACGGCCAGTAGTCTGCTCGGCCTCCTGACCGGCGCCGTCAGCTCCGATGCCGAAACGTTCAATGTGGCCAGCCGCACTTCCGGTTTTACTCGCGGACTCGGCTCGCGGCGTTTCCTTGATTACGACACGCTGGCGTTTTATGGCGGCGACACCTGGCGTTTTCGCGAGAACCTGTCGCTGAACTTCGGTATGCGCTGGGAATACATCGGTCCGTTGACTGAAAGAAACGGATTGGGCCTGTTACCGCGGGACACTTCGCTGGCCGCCCTGAACGACGCTAACGCCATCCTTGATTATGCGGGCTCAGGCACAAGCCGGCCGTTCGTCGCCAAGGACATGAATAACTGGGCGCCGAATTTCAGTTTTGCCTGGGATCCATTCAAGTCCGGCAAGACATCAGTGCGCGGCGGCTTCGCGGTCTCGTACGCGATCGACAACAACGCCACCGTTTTGAATAACGCCGCTGTCGCCGGCAACGCTGGATTGTCTTCGACCGCTACCATTGCCACCCTTCGGGGAACGGTTAGTGGCTTAAAGGAAAACTGCACTGGCACTCCTGTGGTTTGCGTGCCATACACAGTTGCTGCTACTCCGGCTTTTAAGGTGCCGCGAACCCTGGTTGACCAGCTTACGCTAAGCACGAACCCAACCATCTTTACCACTGAGTTCAATCTGGCCACTCCTTATGCGGCGCAATGGAATTTCGGCATCGAGCGCGAAATAACCAATGACACCGCTCTCTCAGTCGGCTATGTCGGCAACCGCGGCGTGCAACTGACCCGCGGCATCGATACCAATCAGGTGCTTATTTTCCAGAATGGTTTCCTGGCCGATTTTCAGAGGGCGTATGCCAACTGTATCGCGCAGGGCGCAACCCTGACCACACCGGGAACCCCGCTGGAAAGATGCACCAGCGCGGCCTATAACCCGCTCATTACGGGCAGCCAGCCGTTAACGATCTTTCCGCGGTTGTTATCAGGTGGGAACCTGACCAACGCGGCGATTCTCAATCTGATCAGACAGGGTCAGGTCGGTGAATTGGCAGCTACCTATGCTTCGGCTCGGACCACACATCTAAATACCAGTCAGCCTTGTAATCAGGCTACTCAGCCTACTACTGTCCCCGCCGCACCGGGCACCAGCAGCATCTGCCCGAGCTTCTTCCTGCCCGCCAACCCGAACGCCTTTGTTACCGACTATGTCGGCAGCAGCGGCTGGTCGAGCTATCACGGCTTGCAGGCTGAAGTCCGAAAACGGTTAACGCATGGCTGGTACTATCAGATCAACTACACGTGGAGCAAAGCGTTCACCAACGCCGAACAGGCCCAGGCCGAATTCTTACCGTACCTGGATAACACTATCGGTGATCCATTGGAGAAGAAGCGGCTCAACCAGAACGTGGCCCACGTATTCAACGGCAATTTCGTTTATGAGCTGCCGTTCGGACCCGGCAAGAGATTTCTGACCTCAGGCGGCGCCGCCGGCAAGATTTTCGGTGGATGGCGCATCAGCGGCCTCGGCCAGATCCGCAGCGGCCGCCCAATCTCGTTCATTTCCGGCCGCGGCACGGTCAATCGCGCCGCTCGTTCCGGTAACAACACACCAAACACCACCATGACCATCCCGCAACTGCAAGCCAACACGGGATTGTTCTACAGCCCGACAACGGGACTTCCGTTGCTGGTTAATCCCACTTTGATTGCTGCTGATGGTCGCGCTGCCGCGTCGGCCTTTACCCATCCAAACGCGGGCAGCAACGGCACCCTGAGTCTGACTCCGGTTGACGGCCCGGGTTATTGGAACGTGGACGTTTCGCTCATCAAGAAGATGACTTTCAAAGAACGCCTGGGCGTCGAATTACGTCTCGACGCATTCAACGTGTTCAATCACACCAACTTCTCGGTGCCCAATAGCCTTAACATTGACGACACCAATTTTGCGAAGATTAACGCCGCGTTCGACCCGCGAATTCTACAGCTGTCCTGGAAGTTCACCTTCTAATGTAGATTTGCGGCTCTCGAACGAGAGCGTCTTTTGATGTTCAGTCCGGGCGTTGCAGAAAATCGCAACGCCCGGCTTTTTCTTTTACGGCGGGACTAATTCGGTGGATAATAAGCTCATACGTCATACTCAGCTTTGGATCCGGCAGGTGAGAGCCATGAGCAATCGATTCTTCAAACCATCCCCAACTCTGCTCTTCGTTTCGTTGATCGCGATAGCCGTCATTGGCTCGCTACGCGTAGCGGCTGACAACAAGATGGCGCCCGCGGATGTAGTCGCCAAACATGTCGAGTCGATCGGAGCGGCCGAAGCGCGCGCCGCCATCAACGTTGCCATAATCAAAGGCACGGTTGATTTAACCGTAAAGGCCGGCGGTGAAGGACAATCATCGGGTCAGGTTGTGCTGGCGTCCCAGGGCAACCAGAACGTGGTCAACATGAGTTTTACATCGGGCGAGCCGGCCACCGCGTTCGCCTTTGACGGGAACAAAACCAGCGTCACCCAATTCAGACCAGGACGGCACACTGCGCTCGAGGCCTTCTTTGCGGAGCATCAGGAAATCGTCAGAGAAGGTTTGGTCGGCAGCGTTTTGTCAGCTTCCTGGCCGCTGCTGAATGTGCAGCAAAAGAACCCTAAACTCGAGTATGCCGGCCTGAAAAAGATCGAGGGCCGCGAAGTGTACGCGATGAAATACCAACCTCGCAAGGGCTCGGAATTGAAGATCACGCTCTTCTTTGACAAAGAAACGTTTCGCCACGTTCGCACCGAATACGAGCAAGAGGTGTATGCGAGCGAGCAGCGGAGAATTGCCGGCGGCGGCGGCGGCCTCCCACCGGCAACCAGCGCCCGCCAGGCAACGCAGCACTTGAAGGCCGTCGAGGACTTTTCTGATTTCAAACCCGAAGGCGGGTTGAACTTACCGCATACGTATAAGTTTGAACTCGCAGTCCAATCCACCAGCCGGCCCATCCTGGTGACCTGGGTGTTCAATCTGAATGAATTCACTTTCAACGGCCGGGTTGATGCATCGGTGTTCGTGGTGAGCAGCACGTCCACGAAAGCGAACTAGGCCCTGAAGTTAGCGCGGTGAGTTGCGACCGGAGGAATAGGAGGACATATGAAAGCGTTGTTAGCGCTCGCGGCGGCAGTTTTCACCATGGGGTTCCCGCTACAAGAGGACCTAAAGAAGCCGCCGGACTTAATGGTCGTGAAATTTACTTGTGCCCGGTACGAGCGCGGCCGTCACATGATCCGGTCTGTGCAAGACGTTGACACGAATGCGAACGAGCCCATTAGAATCAATCAAATGATGAAGAACGAACCGCAGGAAGTCATCAATCGCCGTGATATGCAAGAGCGCCGGGCGGAGCTGAGGATGGCCGAAATAAATGCGGAACTTTCAAAGCAAAAAGGGTCGACGCTCTACCATTATCGCCTTGAAGTGCAAAACGCAAACGCCGCCCAGCCCGTCAAGAGCTTCGCCTGGTCGTATCAAACCGGCGAGGCTCCTGACCCAGCCGATCGACAATTCTTCTGTGCGATAGACGCGAAGCCCAGGGAAAGCAAAATCATTGATTTGTATAGCCCACTGGGGCCTGCCAGGGTAATCGATGCTTCGAAGGCTGGCGAAAAACCTGAAAAAGACGAAAAGCTGCACGTCATGATCAACCTCATCGAATACGCGGACGGTTCAGTTTGGAAACGCCCGGCCTGGAATCCGGCGATGTTCTCGAAGGAATCGAAGGAGAAAGTCGAACACGGGAAATGTATCGGGCTGTAACTGGTCCAGGCTAGCGCGGGAGGTCGATCATGAAAAGCTTATTCCTCTTCATTATTGTTTCATCGATCATTCCGCTTGCTCAGACCAGCTCGCAAAAAGAGTCCGGCCTGGAGATGGTGAGCCTTCAAACTAAAAATGAGACCAGAAAAACAGAAGATCGGCTGAATGTCGTTTCGCAAAAGCCGCCCGTGATTAAGCCGACGCTGGGAAGAGGCACCGCTGACGCAACTGACTCTCGAAATGTCGCTCAGCTTAAGGACAAATGGGAAGATCAGGGCGCACGCAGTCAGGGCCTGAACGCGGCCGCGAACCAGAGAGAAGTTCCGCCCAGAAGAACGTCTGTCCATACCGTTTATGTCTTTCGAGCGGAAATGAAGAACACTACCGCAAAAACGATTACCCGGTTTGTTTGGGCTTATCATCTGCCCGACCCTTCCGGCATCTCAACCGCTCAGGATAATCAATACCTCTGCAACCTCACTCTGGCGCCCGGGAAAGTGAAATCTTTAAAGGTCGTTTCCAGAGTGCCGCGAGAAATGGTGGTTAATGCGTCCGCGCCGTCAACGCCTTCGGGCCACGTCCCGACCATTAACGATATGCTGATCAACCAGATTGTCTTCGCCGACAACGACAAGTGGCAGCGGTCCGGCTGGAATTCAGTGATTCTTACCCAGGTGGGCGCGCGCAAAATCGGCAAAGGAAAGTGCATCGAGCTTTAAGCGGTCAAGCCCGCCAGCGGAGGTCAACCCAGCTCGATCATCCCACGTCTGAGCTCGACCGCAAACTCCCCGTCCAGACCGCGATTCTATCCAATTATTTGAAGGAATATTCATAAACTCAGGGCCTGCGGATACTCTTCCGGACCCTGTTTCTGCACTAATGCGCTTAAATAATGCGCTTTACGCCGGCCCCCCTTGCTGGCCCATTATTTGCGTTTTGAGTCACGCTCGTAGTTCACTTCAGTCCGTTTTTCATAATCAGAGCCACGCGGTTCTTTTGATTCGCAACAGTTAAAGACAAATCACTTCTGTTCAGCCACCTGTGTGGCTGAACAAATTAACCACTCTCGGAGGAGCCCAATGAGAAATTTGTTCTCGAAGTTTTTTCTCGTTCTAGCGTTCCTTGCGATTTGCGGTTTGCCGGCACTTGGGCAAACCACATCATCGCTAACAGGGACAGTAACTGACCCGACCGGCGCAGTCGTCGCCGGGGCCTCGGTGTTAGTTAAGAATAACGAAACCGGCCAGGAGTTCACCGCCAAGACCAATGATGAGGGTGTTTTTACGATCCCCTCTTTGGCTACCGGCATGTACACGGCCACGATCTCTGTCAAGAACTTTAAGCAAGCCAAAGTGACAGAAATCAAAATTGACGTCGGCAAACCTTCCAGCATCGCAGTCGCGCTGGAAATTGGTTCACAAGCCGAAACCGTGACCATCGTGGGCGGCGGCGAACTGCTTCAGACGCAAACCGCAACGATCGGGACAACATTAACCGGACGCCAGATCACCGATATTCCGACGGTCTCGCGCGATGCCCTCGACCTCGTCCTGGCTCTGCCGGGCACGACGACGCCGGGCCGCCCGCGAACCTCGTCGGTTAACGGATTGCCAAAGGGCGCGCTCAACATCACGCTTGACGGCATCAACGTTCAGGACAACCTGGGCAAATCGAGTGACGGCTTTTTCACTTATATTCGACCCCGCACCGACGCGATGGCGGAAGTGACCATTTCAACGTCCAATCCCGGCGCGGAAAGCTCATCCGAAGGCGCAGTGCAAATCAAGTTCGTCACCCAGGCGGGTTCCAACGATTATCATGGCGGCGCCTATTGGTATCACCGCAACCCTGCGCTTAACGCAAACTATTGGTTCAACAATCGCGACCTGGCGGCCGACCCGGTAACCGGCAAGGCCCCGCAACAGCGCATTCTGCTGAATCAGTTTGGTTTTAAGGCGGGCGGCCCGATTTCAGTCCCCAAGGTTTTCAGCGGCAAGGACCGGGCTTTCTTCTTTGTGAATTACGAAGAGTATCGTTTGCCGGAAAAGAGCTCTCCGCGCACACGAACTATACTCACCACAGACGCGGCCAGCGGAATTTATAAATTCCAGACGACCAGTGCTGCGTACGTGCCTCCGGCGGGTGTTACTTGCACCACCGGCGGAACTCGTACTTGCTCGGTCAACGTGCTGGCCATGGCCGCGGCAGCCGGACTCCCTGGCACGATTGATCCGACGATTGGCACGCTATTGGGAAGTATGCGCACCGCCGCGCAAAGCGTGAATGCGGTCTTTGTGAATCCTGCCGGATCGCCAAACCTCCAGCAGTTCACGTTCTTCAATATTGGTGGTCAGACTCGTCGTTTCCCGACTGTCAGGCTTGATGCCAATATCGGCAAAAACCACCACCTTGAGAACGTTTCAAACTATCAACAGTTTGACGGCGTCGTCGATTTTCTTAACAGCGCCGACCCGGCATTTCCGGGATTTCCGAATTTCGGCAGCCAGCGGTCGAATCGTTTCTCGAACTCTTCGGCCTGGCGCTGGACGATCAGTCCAAACCTCGTTAACGAGGCGCGCTTTGGCCTGACCGGCGGAACCGCGTTCTTCTTTAGCGAAGTAACGCCCGGACAGTTTGGTAATCAGGGCGGAGTATCGTTGAACCTTAACGGCGCCCTGGGCATTACCAATGCTACCGTGCGAACCGCGCCGTCACGACGCAATACGCCGGTGAAGCAATTCAACGACAATTTGAACTGGGTAAGCGGTAACCATTCGTTCAACTTTGGTTTCAATTACACCAAGGTCCAAAGCTGGCAAACCTCAGCGACAGTCGTGCCGACGATCGGTTTTGGCATCAGTTCGACCCTGGCGGGCGACACTGCGGCGTTCGCGGCCTTCGCGTCGCTCGCTCCGACCGTGAACCAGCAGGGCGGTGCGGCGACTTTCTACGCCGGACTCGTGGGCCGTATTTCGTCTATCACTCGCGAACAAGATTTGAGCGAAATAGACGGCCGGTACAGGCTCCAGGGTGATGTTGTCACCCGTGCCCAGCAGACTGAATACGGCCTGTATGGCCAGGACACCTGGCGCGTGCGTCCCAACCTGACCTTAACCGGCGGCCTGCGCTGGGAAGTTCAGGGGCCGTATTACTCACTGAATAACGTGATTTCCCAGGTTTCGTATGCGGGGTTATTTGGTGAGTCGGGTGTCGGCAATCTCTTCAAGCCGGGCACCTTGACCGGAGCTCCGAGCCAGTACACGCAATTCCCTCAGGGCCAAAGCACCTGGAACACGCAATACGGTAACTTTGCGCCCAGCGTTGGATTTAGCTATAGCCCGAATTTCAAGAGCAACATGCTGCGAAAGGCCTTTGGCGAGTCCGGACAGACCGTGCTGCGCGGAGGTTTCTCGATGGCCTATGTGCGGGAAGGCATCAACACTTTCCTCAGCATCATGTCGGCTAATCCGGGGCTAACCCTCAACGCCACGCAAAACATCACTGGAAACCCATATCCCTTGACCTTCGGCAATCTGTTCCGCAATGGAGTGCCGGCTGCGCCGGGGACGCTGCCAACTGCGCCCGTCTATCCGAATACCGGATTTATCACTGACGGCGTGAATGGGTTTGCGCCTAACCTGAAGACTGGCTACGTCGAGTCTTGGTCGATGGGCATTCAGCGGGAAATCAACAAGGACAACGTATTTGAGGTTCGATACATTGGCAATAGAGGACACAAACTCTGGAGGCAAGTAGACCTCAATGAAACTAACGTCTTTGAGAATGGCTGGCTGAATGAATTCCGTCTGGCCCAGCAGAACACTTTAGCCAATTTGGCGGCCGGCCGCGGCTTCAACATGCGTTACTTCGGCCCAGGCACCGGCACCAGTCCGTTGCCGATTCTGGTCGGACACATTGCCGGTAACGTCAATCCGGCGCTGACAACGAGTTATGCCAACGCCTTGTTTGCAAATACAACTCTGCTGTCTCCGCTCAACCCGCTTAATCCTAATCCCGGCGGTGGCCGATGCTGCGCCGGCTTGGCCGGAACGCTGGCCTCGACCGCCAACGAAGCCCTCTTCGCAGCCAACAGAACAGCAGCGGGAATCCCGTACAACTTCTGGGTTGTGAATCCGGGCAAACGCGGTGGCGCGTTCCTGGTCGATAATAACTTCCAGACCTGGTACGACGCGGTGACGGTTGAATTCCGTCGTCGCATGGCCGATGGCCTCCTGCTGCAGGCGAACTACACGTTCGGCAAAGCACTGGTTAACGGCTATGCCAGCAATGCCGATTTGTTCGATCAGCCGGCCAGCTTGCGCGATTACCACCTGCGCAAAAACGTCGCGCCGTTCGACATCACCCAGGCCGTGAAGACCAACTTCATTTACGAGTTGCCTTTCGGCCGTGGTAAGCGGTTCATGTCTGACGCCCACGGGTTGCTGAATGGCTTCCTCGGTGACTGGACCTTCAACGGTAACGTACGCATCCAGAGCGGCTCGCCGTTCTCGTTGGGCAACGTTCAGGTTGTGGGTATGACCGTGAAAGACCTGCAGAACATGGTTGGCGTCTATCGTAGTCAGCCAAACTCAGACGGCAGTGCTAATACTCGCGAAGTATATAGTCTGCCGGCGGATGTTCGTCTGAACACGTTCAGAGCCAACAACACGACCTTCACGGCGGCCGGCGCGGTCTATACACAGGGCGCCCCGTCTGGTCGGTTTATTGCTCCAGCGGGCTTCGGTAATTGCCAGCAGGGCTACCCCGGACAATGCGGATACAACAACTTGGTTCTCAAAGGACCAGCGTTCTTCCGCTTTGACCTGAGTTTGACGAAGCGAATCAGGTTCACGGAGCGCTTTAATTTGGAAATGCGCGCCGAGGCCCTGAACGCTTTCAACAACATCAACTGGCTGATTGGTTCGGCGGCCAATGATGTGAATACCCTGGGCGGTTTGGGTGCGGCCACTTTTGGACGTTACACCGCTGCTTACCAGGATATTTCGACCACCAACGATCCCGGTGGCCGTTTGGTCCAACTCGTTCTCAGGCTCAACTTCTAACTGCGGAAGTCAGCCCTGAGCTTTACCAAAAGGGGAGGAGAGCAGGACCCCTGCTCTCCTCAACTTTTTTCCCCAGACGATGCCCCCCAATTCTGATAAGCCGGATCTCAAACGGCGATCTTTTCTGTCGCTGCTGCCGGGTGCGTTTGCCGGTGCTGCCTGCCTTCCTCTAATTGCCTCCTCCAAATCTGAATCTCAGGACTACAAATCAACGTCGTCGGCAAACGTTTGCTGGCTCGACGTGTGCGCGCCCTTCATAGTCAACGACCCGGAAGGAGTTCGCTCAGAGATCTTTCTGACGTCGGATACTTTCTCCGGGGCCAAGGGATTTGAAGGCGGTGTGGATTCAACTGAATACAAATTCTATCTTTACGACTCAACCGGCAAGCCCATCGGGAAAGACGGCGTCGCCAAACACCTGATGGTGCCGGCCATGCAAACCACGAGGGTTAACGTTCGCGACCTTCTCGGTAGCGACGACAAATTCTGGGGCGGGATGAGGATTCGGCTGCGACCCAGCAGCCGCGAGCCGATGCACGCCAGCGATCTCTTCAGCTCAGCATTCATTCGTTGGAAAACCAACAACTCGTTCGATAACGTGCACGCGAACCCCGATCCTCTGCAATGGCAACGGCCGACGGCGTTTTTCTATACGATGCCGTTTCCGCCGCTGTCCCAGTACGAAGCGCTCTTTAGTCTCTTTAACCCCAACGCCGAAACGAGCGCCGGCTCCATCATGGTTTACGATCAATTGGGCGCGAAGCTGCGAGAGGTTCCATTTGAATTGAAGCCCGGCGCTTCTCTGCTCTTCGATTTGCGGGGCGGAGAATTCGCCGATGATCCTCATGCCATTTTCGGCGCGGCGCAGGAAAAGACGGCACATAAATCCAGCTTGCTTACCCGCGACGGAGGAACCATCGCCGTTTCAAATCATCACGGAGCGCAAAAGTCATTTGGCTACTTGATGCTCAAGCGCTCGGGCGGCACTCGTTTCAGCGTCGAGCACCCGATTCACCAGGCGCCGTTCCCGGCCTCGCCGGCGCCCGCGCCGTTCGATTCGGCCGGCCGCTTCAAAGCCAAAAATATTCTCTACACGCCACTGGTATTTCGGGCGAAACCGATTGGCGGCGTCACGCTGACTTCGCGTTTTCATTTCAGCTCGGGCGCGCCGCTGGCAGAGCATCTGTGGCTCAATCCGCTGATCACCGATCCGGCCGGAAGCGTAGTGTGGCAATCTACGAGCGAAGCGCCACTGCCTGCGACCATTTCTCAAAAACAAATTGAGCGCGACGTGATTAAGCTGGGGAGAATGCAAAGCTGCGTTTTCGACTGTTCGCAGCTTCCTTTGCCGGCAAAGTTTTCCGGCGGCCTGTCTCTCGCCGTGGCGCCGACGACCAACCACACGCTGATGAAGGTCGAGATTTCCGCAAAGGAATGGGGCGCTCATGCCTTCACGCATTTTCGGCCGGGTCTGCAATCAGCGCGGGGCTACCAATTGCCGAAACAACGTGGCAACCTGGCTACGGATTACATCGCCTGTGGCGCGCGATACGAACAGAATGGCGGCCGCAAGGTGCGCGACGAAGTAATCGGCATAATCAACATTGACGATAAGGCTGCGATCGGCCATCCGACGCTCGAGGTTTTTGCCTCCGGTGGTTTACTGGCGCGAATAGAATTAGGTGAAGTGCCCGCGTTTGGGTGCCGTCATTACTTGCTTTCCGAACTTTCATCTGGAAGAATTGGCCCACATGATTTGACTCTGCGCCTGGTGGATGAACGCGCGACGTTACTGATGTCAGTTGTGCACCTCGATTATGTGCGGCGCGACCTTGCCCTGGATCACGGATCGGATCGTTTTTCGACTTTCAATGATTATCCGTGCGAAGCTTGAAGTGACTGCTTGATTACCCCGGCGAGACTTTGTTCTGAAGTATTTTTGCTTGGCAATAATTAATCTTAAGGAGAAGTCCACGATGAGGAGAGTTCTGTATATCTGCTCGGCGTTAGCCCTGCTCAACGTTACCGCGTTCGCGCAAAAAACGAAGCCCTGGACCGAATGGACGGTCAAGGATGCTCAGAAAGTGCTGACTGATTCCGCCTGGGCGCAAACCCAACAGGAATTAGCTGACGCCAAGCCGGCCGAAGGCGGCGCGGTCACCAAAACCGAGAGTCGCAACGCCGCCAGTCTCGAGTCCGCAAAGGCCACAGAGAGCGGCGAGCAGAAACCAATGGCGGCCCTGTCGACAAATTATCGCGTCGCATTTCTCACGGCCAAGCCGGTTCGCGCGGCTTTCATCCGCATGATTGAATTGCAGCGGCCTGAGATGCCGGCGGACAAAGTGGCTGAACTGCGCACCTTCGTCGACCGCGATTTCGGTGATTATGTCGTGGTAACGTTGCTCCTCGACGGCACGGACATGAAACGCATCGGCCCGGCCAAGCAGGAAATCATCGCCGCCGATCCGGAGGCGTTAAAAACCACGGCCTACCTGGAACGCAAAGACGGCAAGCGCCTCTCGCTGAAAGATTATCGGCCGCCCAGTCAGGACGGCATGGGCGCGAAGTTCATTTTTTCACGTAGTGTTGACGGTCAACCTTTCATCGACGCGAACAGCGGCGAACTGCGCGTCATCATTCAGTTAGGAAAGACCGTCAAAGTTAACCGGCGCTTCAAGGTCTCAGAGATGATGTACGACGGCAAGCTGGAGTATTAAACGCGCAATGAAAACTCGAACTAAACTTCACCGGCTGGTAATCCTCGGTTCGGTCGCGATGTTTTTGTTGCTGACGATTGCGGCCTCGGCCCAAAAGGAAAATTATTCCTGGATGGAATTGCCGCGCAAGGATGCCGAGCGTCTGCTGGCTAATTCTCCCTGGTCGCAAACTCAAGTCGATACCGACGCGTCAGAAATGTTTTATTCTCCCACTCGCCCCGGAAATTCCGCCGTCTCCCAAACAACAGCCAAAGGACCAGCGGCCGGTTCGCAGCAGTCAATCAACAACAATCGCGCGGATCGGGGCGCGCTGAATGAAGAGGTCCATACTTCCTACCGCATATCATTTCTTTCGGCCCGGCCTATTCGACAGGCTTTTGCGAAAATGATCCTCTCGGCTGAGCGCACACCGAATGAACAACTGGCCGCGCAGCTCCAGGAATTTGTCGAGCGCGACTTCAGCTCGTACGTGGTGATCGCGGTAAGCGTCAAATCCACCGACGGCCGTTTCCTGGGCCCGATCATGCAAGCCATCAACAGTGCTACGACCGGCACTTTGAAGAACAACGCCTATCTCGAGCGACAGGACGGTCAGCGGGTGTTTCTGACGCTGTATATCGCTCCGATTGCCGATAACCTGGGAGCCAAATTCATCTTCCCCAGGCTGGTAAACGGTCAACCATTTTTGAAAGCCGACAGTGGCAACGTTCGGTTCTTTGCTCAATTCAACGATTCGTTCAAAATCAACATGGTCTATAAAGTTCGAGACATGGTCTATGATCAGAAGCTCGAATACTGAAGTGTCACTTCTTCTCCCGAGGAAAGACAATCATGAAAACCCCCAAACTCGTTCTCTTAATCTGCATGGTCTTGGCGGCCCTCGCGTCCGCTGGATTTGCTCAAAAAGCTGACAAGCCGTGGACAGAATGGTCCAAGGAGGAAGTGCAGAAGCTGCTGGAAAGCTCGCCCTGGGCGCAAGTCCAGAACGACACTGACACTTCACAACAGTTCTTTTCACCCACCAGCGATCCGGGACTCAACGGCGCCAGGGCGAATTCAAACACTGAATCGCGTCAGGCCCAGGGCGCTACCAACCAGGCAGTCAACGTCAAATATTTCGTCAGGTTCTTCTCGGCGCGACCGATCAGGCAGGCGTTAATTCGTCAGCTTCTGCTGAAACAGAAACCGCCCGAGGAAGCGTTTGCGCGGATGCGACAGTTTGCCGAAGTTAAGTCGGAGAACTCGATCATTGTGACCGTCACTTTTGAATCAACAGATCAAAGATCCGGAAACAAAGTGATGCAGGCATTCAATAGCGCCATTACCAGCACGCTGAAAAACAATACTTACCTCCAACGCAGTGATGGCAAGCAACTCTTTCTCGAAGAATACGTCCCGCCCGGGAAAGATGGTTTTGGCGCCAGATTTATTTTCCTGCGCTTCCCTGACGAGAAGCCTTTCGTGGACGCAAAGACAACCGAACTCCGTTTCTTTGCGCAATTCTCCAACGACATCAAAATCGATCGTCGCTTCAAACTCGCCAACATGATGTATCAAGGTGAGCTGGAATTCTGAGCCCGCGGCGATAAACGGACCTTAAAGCGCGCGCGATTCGCCAGGCGAACGCGCTCGTTTTTTCTTTGGTGTCAGAAGCCCGGCCGTGAGGGAGGGCCACTAGCGCTGCACACTGGGCGTAGTCTCCAGCGTTGCCCTCCCTTACGGTCGGGCTTCTGACAATCCCTAACGGATTAACAAACGCGACGTTAATCGCGATCCGAGATTTTGGAATAAAACCAATTTCTCGGCTCTGACTGAAGTCACAAAGGTTTAGAGATAAATACTGATCTAAATGTTCAGTTAGAATTCTTCACGATTATCATTTTGTGGCGACGCGGAACATTGCTTGCTTAACCTCACGTTACAAGTCTCCTCGGATTCCGATTGGATCGCTCTAAGTCCAGAAATCGGTCCAATCATCCGAAAAGTTGTTTCACCAACAAGCTCAAAAAAGGAGGAAGCAGCAATGCGTGTTGTAGGTCGCTTTCTAGCAAGCGGGTTACTGCTGGGATTGCTTTGCGTGGTGGCCGCGGCCCAGGCGAGTCAAACCGGCGGTATTACGGGTGTGGTCTCTGACAAACAGGGTGCTGTCGTGGCGGGCGCCACGGTTGAAGTCATCAGCGATGCCACCGGCACGTCGGTGCGCAGCATGACGACGGGAGATGACGGCGGTTTTTCCGCCACCCTCTTACCTCCCGGAAAATATCGCCTCGAGGTATCAGCATCCAATTTCAAAAAAGCAAACGTCGCGAATGTTGACGTTCGAATTACCGAAACCACGCGACAGAATGTGACGCTTGAAGCAGGCCGCATCGAAGAAGTAGTTCAGGTCGAAGCGACGCCTACGCTGATTAATCCTTCGAGCGCGACAACCGGCCAGGCGCTCGACGGCAATACGCTGCGCAGCTTGCCGCTGGCGTCACCCAATTTCCTGTTTCTGCTCAATCTCTCAACTGGCGTGACGGGTGAACCAACAGACGTTCGCTCGGCCGGTCGTGGCCAGGCCGACGTCACCGTGAACGGACAGCGCACGAGCAACAACAGCGTGTCGCTTCAGGGCATCAACGTCAACGATTTCAATCTCGCCCACTTTGACACGGTGCCTTTGCCAAATCCGAACACGCTCCAGGAAATGAAAGTTGCCACCTCGCTCTACGATGCTTCACAGGGAAGCAAGGGCGGCGGCGCGTTGGGATTGGTGATCAAATCAGGAGAGAAAGACTTCCATTGGGAGGCCTACTGGTCACATCGCAACGACGCGCTGAACGCGAACGAATTCTTCTTCAATCGCCAGGGCAAACGGCGAGGCCGCTTACTGCAAAATGTTTTCGGCGGCGACGTCAGCGGGCCCTTGCCCAAGCTCGGCGGCTACTGGTTCTTCAATTACCAGGGCGTGCGCGCGCGCAATGGGATCGATCCGGCGGGCTCGGTCGTGACGCCGACGATTCCCACGTTTCCGCGAAATGCCGATGGCAGCACCACCGCGGCGCTGTTGGCTGCGGGCGTTTATCCCGGCCAGACAGTCGGATTGACCGCCGCGCAGATTGATCCGGTCGCGGTTAACATCCTGAACCTCAGAAATGCTCTGTATGGCGGCACGTTTGCGGTTCCCCGGCCCGGCCAGGGCGGCTGTGGCAACCCCACCGTCGGCGCCACGCAGACGACCTTCACCTGCACCTTCAATGGCATCGCGCCCGTTAAGGACAATCAATACACGATTAGTTATGACCGCGACATGCGAGGCAACAAGGATCACATCGCCGGCCGCTGGTTCTGGGATGAAGGCGACGCTGTCAAACCGCTCGGCACGGCCAGCAACCTCGCCTTCCCGCGTACTGACACGCAATGGAACCGCTTCTTTGCGCTGACGGAAACTCATAATTTCAGCCCGACGAAGATTAACGAGCTGCGTTTCGGGTACAGCCGCTTCATCTTTGCCAACATCCCCACTGATCTGATTAGTCTCCAGGATATTGGCGCCACTCGCGGCAACAGCGGACAGTTTCCGGGAGTCTATCAATTCGCCATTGGCGGGTTGTTCACGCTCGGCACGGGCGTCAACGACGATCGCGGCACAGTCTCGAATACCTTCAACCTCGTCGATACGTTTTCGTGGACTCACGGCAAACACACGATGCGCTTTGGCGGCGAGGCGGTTCAATACCAATTGAATCGGTTCAATAACTTTGCCGTCAGAGGATCGCTGACCACCGCGGCCACCACGGGAGCGGGCAATGCCTTTACGGCATTTCAAAACTTCCTTCAGGGTCGCGTGACTGCCATCCAATCGGCCTTCGGTGATCCGGCGCGAAACTTTATCGCCACGGATTTTTCCGGCTTCTTCCAGGATGACTATCGCTGGTCGCCGCGTTTGACCTTCAACATCGGCTTGCGCTGGGAAGGCATGGCCTTTGGTCACGACAAACTCTATCGCGCCGGTATTTTCAGTCCGGAACTGGCGGCCCAGGGCCGCAATCCGTTCCTGTTTCCTGAGAAGGTAAATCTCTCAGGCTTCACCGGAACACCCGGCATTAAGGATTGTGCGTTGGCAAGTTGCTTTGACTCTAACAACTTTGCCCCGCGCTTTGGTTTTGCCTGGGACATCAATGGCGATCAGAAAACTGTATTGCGCGGCGGCTACGGCCTCTATTACCAGCGACTCTCGAATCAAAATATTTTGCAGAACTCGCTGGCCGCGCCGTTTACTGTTCAGCCACTTTCCAGCACTACCACGCCGACTTCATTCCAGTTGGCGAATCCATTTGCGGGCATTCCGCCGCCTTCGGCTATCGCCACGGCGTTCATTCCGCAAGCCAGCCGTTTCGCCGGTCTGCGTCGCATCAGCGGCGCCGGTCCGTTGGACATTAACGATCCCGGCGTCGGACCGATCTTCGTAAACGAAGCCGGTCAGATGTGCGCCAATTTCGGTGGCACGGCAACCAACTGCTCGATCAATCTGGCCTCGTTCACGAGCGTTCCGGCCAGCGCGTACACACCGTACACGCAACAGTGGAACCTTACGCTTCAGCGTGAGCTCTGGCGCGGTTGGGCCATCGAGGCTGGTTATATTGGTTCGCACTTTGTTGGTGGATTGGGAATCTGGGATCCATTCCTGGCTCGCGTCGCCTCTCCGGCGACGCCGATCACGGTGAGAGATATCAATGGGACCAGCTACAACATCACCACCAACACGGTCAACAACGAAGCACTGCGCCACCAGATCATCGGCCTTTCACGTGTGCGTGGCTCTCGCTACTCGGGGAACATCGGGTTCGCTACTTACAACTCGCTGCAAACCACGCTGTCGCGCAGGCTGACCCGGGGCATGTACTTCCAGGCGGCTTATACCTGGTCCAAGACAATCGACAACGTCAGCGGCTCGTATAGCACTGACGAGTTGAATGCGACTCGCGCTGGTCAAGGCGGCGGCAACATCTTCAACAACCAAAGCCTGTCGATCGCCAATAAGGCGCGCGGCGATTTTGATCGTCCGCACCGGCTGGTGGTGAGTTTCTCGTACGACATTCCAGTCCCCACGAATAGCTTCTTCCAGAATCAATTCTTCAAGGGCTGGTCGATTAGCGGCATCGTCACTTACCAGAGCGGCCTGCCGTTCTCGCTGGCTGATAACACTTCGGGTGGAGCTTTTGGCGCGGCCACCGGCACCGGCACGCTAATCTGTCGTCCGTTGATCGAACAAATAGCGACGATGCCCACCTGCGTTCCCGGCACCGTCGCCTCGATTCAACAGGTCCTGACATCGGGCCCGATGGGCAGCCGTTTGGATCACTACCTTAATCCTAATTTCGTCAGCCAGGCTCCGCTGGTTCCGAACGGCGCGACTGGCGCAAGCGGATATGGGGATCTTCCCCGGAACGCTTTCCGCGGACCGTATCAGCAGAACTGGGACTTCTCTTTGATCAAGAATTTCCGAATCAGAGAGGGTCATAATTTCTCGGCGCGCATGGACGTCTTCAATGTTTGGAACCATCCGATTTTCCGGTTCCCGTCCACGGTTCAAATCGCGACGCCGGCGACCTTTGGCCAAATCACTGAGACGGCAGTGCCCTCTCGGCTGATTCAATTCGGTTTGACTTATCGACACTGACGCGGCTCTTTAGCACGCAGGTTAATTGAACCTTTGGGCCGGGCGATCTTGAAAGATCGCCCGGCAATTTTTCGCAAGTAGCATAGACTTTAGTCTGTGATTCAAACGCCACATCACGGCGGATCACAGACTGAAGGAACCTCTGAATCAAGTTTCTTCGACGCGTAGCGTCGGTCTGAATTTACCCGGCGGTTCAACGCCGGAACCGGGCGGAAACGGCTTCTCGTCGCGTAGCGACGATTGAATTTCGCATTGGTTTCAGGCGTCGTACGCGACGCGAAAACTTCGCCCGCACTTCCCGGCCTTGAAAGGCCGGGCTAAATTCAGATCGACGATACGCGTCGAAGTACTTGTTCAGAGCTTCCTGAAGTCTGTGCCAATGGACAATGCTGCTGGTTCATAGCTTTGCTTGCCTTCATCTGTCAGAAGTAGGATCATTTCCGCGCACTCTGGAAATCTCGCGAGGATCAATCGCATGCGTGCTGTGACGCGCTTAAGTTCCCTGGCCCTTCTGCTGCTGGTTCCGGCGGCCATTTACGGCCAACGCGATCGCGACACTTACAGCGCCAACAACCAAACCTTTGAAGTGACCGGACAGGTGAATCTGGCCGGCACTAATGCGACGGCCCGCGACTTTCCAGTTCGCCTGGAACGATTCAGTGGCGGCGTGATCGATCAGAGTAATACCGACGCGCGCGGCCGTTTTCGTTTCGCGAATCTTCAACGTGGCTATTATCGAGTAATTATCAACGCGCCGGGCTTTGCTCCGGCACAACAGGAAGCGGACTTAACCCTGCTGGTGAGGGCTTATCTGGTTTTTACGCTGGTTCACTCCGAGAAAAATGGCAGCGCCGCAAACGCCGGTGAGGTAATTGATGCGAGGGTCCCACAAAATGCGCGAGACGAATTCACGCGCGGCCGTGAAGCATTGGCGCGAAAAAATCCTGCTGAAGCGATCACCCATTTTCAGAAGGCAACATCTTTGTATGCCGAGTTCTTTGAAGCTCAATTGATGCTCGGCACAGCTTTCATCGATCTACGCGACTGGCCGAAAGCCGAAAGCTCTCTGATCCGCGCGCTCGAAATCAAACCCGATCATCCATCCGCGCGTCTCGCACTTGGCGAGGTCTACTGGCGGCAGAAACTTTACGATGAAGCTGAACGCAGTTTGCTTGAGGGTCTGAAGCTCGACGAGAAAAACTGGCACGGTCATTTCACGCTGGCTCGCCTGTACTGGGAGAAAGGTGATGCCTTGAAAGCCGGTCCGTGCGTCGGCCGAACCTTGCAACTCAAGCCTGATTTTGCGGAAGCCCATCTGCTCGCCGGAAACATCCTGCTCAAGGTTAATCAGCCGCAACGCGCAGAGATTGAGTACGAAGAATACCTGCGGCTCTCTCCCAAAGGTGAATACGCCCCCGAAGCCCGCACCCTGATCGAAAAGCTACACAAACTCGGCAATGGAAAGCCTGAGTGAACGCCTGGGAACGCCCCGCACTGAGGTCAGTACCGGGAGCGGTAGCGACCGGGTTGTCTTGCTCATTCCAAGGCTCACCCGGTCGCTACCGCTCCCGTACTGACCTCAATCAAAAAAGAGTTGATCCCCTTCTCCAAAATGGCGATGATGCCCTCACATGAACGGAATGGGCGTTGACCTCTCGCTTGAGCCTCTGGGCGCTGGTGATCTGATCGATCGGGCGGTGCGGCTTTATCGTCGCCACTTTCTGACGCTGATCCGGATCGCCGCTCCGCCGGTGCTCGTCTCGGCACTGGGATCAACTATCACGACGATCTCTTTCCGCGCGCTGAATTCCAGTTCGAGCGACACTCGGGTCGCGTTGTATGTTTTGACCCTCCTGGGCGGTTGGTTAGTGATTGTCTGCGGATCGCTTTTCAGCTTAATCGTCATGGGCGGAGCGACGCGGAATCTCGTTTCTCATCTAATCTGGAATGAACCGGTTTCCGCGCGCACAACTTATCGCGCGGTCAAGTCACGATTCTGGGGACTGCTTGGCGCCAGCATTCTGGTGGCCTTCTGGCTCGGTTTCTCCGCCATGGTCGCTTCGTCGGCGTATCTATTTTTCACGTTCATCATGTTCGCGGCCATCGCCTTCGCGTCAACCATTTCGCCGTGGCTGACGGGCATCCTCGGCGGCCTGGGAACTGTGGCCGCAATCGTCGCCGGCTTGATTCTGTTTTTCCTGCTCGCCGGCCGCCTGGCTTATGTGCCACAGGCGATGCTGGTTGAAGGCCGCACCGTCTTTTCGGCGATCGGCCGCAGCTTCGCTCTAGCGAGCGGCAATGTGCGCCGCTTGATGGCGATGACGCTCTTCACTTTCTTCGCTACCTACTCTGCTTTGATGTTGTTGATGATTCCGTTGGGCTGGTATGGCTTTTTGAATGGCGTCGACGTTTCGCCGTTCGGAAACACCTGGCCAACCTGGTACGCGATTGCGTATCAGGTGATTTTGCAATGCAGTCACATCACGCTGGCGCCGATTTGGATGTTAGGATTGTCGCTGCTTTACGTCGATGAGCGCGTGCGTCACGAAGGCTACGATATTGAGTTGATGGCCGCGCGCCAACTTCCCGAGATGCCTACACTGCCCGGCGTGGTCTCGCCTTTTGCGCCGGCGTTGGTTACCGGTCACGCGCCAAGAATTTTTCCGCCGCCGCCGGGCCAGATGAATACCGGAAACGTCCTGGGGTTACGCTAGATAAACGATGAGCCGTTGGTTCCAACTAAGCTCGAAGATTGCGGTCAAAGCGGCCATCGGACTCGGGCTCTTGCTGCTATGCGTCCCGGCCAGGGCAGCCTCCCTAACCGATTACATGGCTCGGGTCGACAACACTCTGAACCTGATTCAGCAATTACAAAGCGCTTACCAGGGCGAACGCGATGCAAATCCGGACCAACGTGTAAACAATAATCTGGCGCTCGTTCATCAACAGATGCCCGAGCACGAAACGGTGCAACTGCAAGGGCAATCGATCTCAGTCGACAATTCCTGGCTCTATCAAGGGCTGCGCGACTTTGAAAAATCCAACGACGGGAATCGCCGGCGCGAAATGCTCGCCCGGATTGCCGAACGGCTTCAGGCCCTCAACGAGCGACTGCGCGAGCTGCGCGAGTCTGCATCAGCTACTAACGACAAAGAGGCGGATAAAGGCCGTCTGGCGGAAATCCTGCGCCGGCCCGAATACATTCAAATCGCTCCCGAACCGAGCACGTCCGACAAACTTCTGGAGCGCTTTCTAAGATGGCTCTTCAGATTATTTCCCAGAATTAAACCCATGCAGCCCGGCAATTCGCGCTGGTTAGGAACCGCTGCCCAGCTCTTAATCATCGGGATCTGTATCGCGGCGATTGCGTTTGTAATCTGGCGTTATGGGCCGCGATTCATGAAAGGCCGTCGCAAGAAAAAGGCGAAGCGAGAAGCGCGCATCGTGCTGGGTGAGCGGCTGGAACCGGATCAGACCGCTGCGGATCTGTTGGCCCAGGCCGACGCGCTCGCGCGCAACGGAGATTTGCGCGCCGCAATTCGCAAAGCGTACATCGCATTGCTCTGCGAACTTGGCGACCGCAAGTTAATCAGTCTCGCCCAGCACAAAACGAATCGTGATTATCTTTATTCGGTGCGCGACAAGATGTCGCTGTACACCTCAATGCGGAAGCTGACCAACAGTTTCGAGCTGCATTGGTACGGCCTTGTGCCGGCCGCCGAGAATGATTGGAACGATTTTCGAAACGATTATCAAAGGATAGTCAAAAACTAGTCATGAGTCATGAGTCGAGAGTCGAAAGTCGAGAGTGCATATAAATTTACTCGTGACTCACGACTCATGACTCACGGCTCTTACGAATTATGCGCCAACGTCTCGTCGTCATTATTACGTTGATAATCGTCGTCGCGGTGCTCGTCGTGCTTAACGCAGTCTCGTACGTTAAGGTCGAACCCACCGCCGACGTGGAAGCCGTTCCGGATCGCTCAACGTTCAATGCCGGCGCCACGGGCACACGCGCGCTCTACGATTTTCTGCACGAATCGGGTTATCAGGTCGGGCGCTGGCGCGAGTCGACGTCGTCACTGCTGAGCTTTAGCGGGCCCAAGCCCGCGACGTTCGTGGTGATCGGCAACACGCGAGTTCCATTCAGCGAGACTGAGAGTAAAGAGCTGTTGCGCTGGGTCGAGAATGGAGGCCGGCTGGTAATCATCGATCGCATTCCCGATCAGAAATTGTTGGCCCAGCCCGGAGAATGGAGGATCAACACACATATAACCCATACTCCATTCTGGGATCTCAATCCAAACGATTTTGAGCAGATGACTCGCGACGTTGAGCAAGTAGCACCCTCTCAGCCCAGCCTGCTCGCGCGCAGCGTTGATAAGATCATGCCATCACGATTTGCCGGCACGATCACGATCTCGACGCGCGACGCCAAGTCGAAAAATACGCATGATCAACCGCCGGACGACAACGACGAAGACAACTCTGGTGTTGATGAAACGCCCACCCCGAACCCGGACGAGGACTCTTCGACCAACGAATCGGAGCTTTCGCCCGCGCCAGTCGTAAGCTTCGGCAATGCCCGCGGCGCACTGTTAGTCGATTATCAGCACGGAAAGGGCCGAATCGTTATTCTGTCGGACCCTTACATTGTCGCTAACAACGGCATCAATCGCGCAGACAATCTACAACTGGCGATCAACGTGATCACCGGCTCCGGCGGAATGGCCGCGTTCGACGAATTTCATCAGGGCCGCGCTTCGACCCACAACGCGCTGATTGAATATTTCGAAGGAACTCCGGTGCTGGCCATCTGCGGGCAGCTCGCGCTGATTGGTCTCGCGATTGTCTGGTCTCGCGGGACGCGGTTCGCGCGACCGCTGCCCTTGCCGCACGTCGATCGGCGATCGAGTCTGGAATTTGTCGCTTCGATGGCTGAGTTGCAACAGCGCGCCAAAGCACACGACCTGGCGTTGGAAAATATTTATGCGAGAGTCCGCGGCGTGCTGGTGCGCCACGCCGGGGTGAATAACAACAGCCCGCGCGCTGAGATTGCGGCGCGCGTAGCATCACGGTCCAAACTAAACCAGAAAGAGCTTGAATCCCTGATGCGAAGCTGTGAAGATACCATCAACGGCGCGCCAACAAATGCACGCGAGACTCTGCGGCTGGCGCAGAGTTTGCGGACTCTTGAATTGCGATTGGGTTTGCAGGGACGCGCTCGCGACACCAAACAGCGAGCGGAAAGAAATGATCTCTAAGTCCGAAACCGCCTGCGGTAGCGGGCGGTTCATCTTTGGTTTGAAGCAGATTGATCTCGAACACTAACCGCCGCTACCGCAGGCGGTTCTGACAAAATTATGCCTGAATACGTCTCCTCGATAGTCTCAACCATTCAAGACGAACTGCACAAAGTGATCGTCGGTCAGGAAGAACCCATTGAACAAATCCTGGTCGCGCTGCTGGCCGAAGGCCACGCCCTGATCGAAGGCGTGCCGGGAACCGCCAAGACGCTGACGGTGAAAACGCTGGCGCGCATCATCAATGCCGGCTTTGGGCGCATTCAATTCACGCCGGACCTGATGCCTTCGGACATTACCGGCACAAATGTTTTCAACATGTCTTCGTCGTCTTTCAGTCTGCGCCGCGGTCCGGTCTTCACCGACATCCTGCTGGCCGATGAAATTAATCGCACGCCGCCCAAGACACAGGCGGCTTTGCTCGAGGCGATGGAAGAACGGCAGGTGACGATTGACGGTGAAGCTTATCCGCTGTCTCCGATGTTCACGGTGCTGGCCACAGAGAATCCCATCGAGTACGAGGGCACTTATCCACTGCCGGAAGCGCAACTCGATCGCTTCATGTTGAAGATTGTGCTGACCTATCCTTCGCTGGCGGAAGAGCAACAAGTCGTGGCGCGTTGGGACGCGGGATTCAACGCGCGCCGCCTCGATCAGGTTGATATCCAGCCGCTCGCAGACGCCACGGCGATTTCACGTTGCCGGGCCGAAGTACGAAATATGCGGGTCGAGCCGGGCGTGCAACGCTACATAGTGGACATTGTCCGGCGCACGCGCGATCACGCCGCGGTCCACTATGGCGCCAGTCCGCGCGCCGCGGTCGCTATGTTGCTGTGCGCCAAAGCGCTGTCCGCGATTCGCGGCCGTGACTTTTCCACGCCTGACGACGTGCGCGATGTCGCGCGACCCGTGCTGCGTCATCGTCTGACGCTGCGCGCGGAAGCGGAGCTCGACGGCGCGACACCTGATTCGGTGATCACGGATATTTTGCAGACGGCTGAAGTGCCGAGATAAGTTTCTTGCCAGGCACCTCGCACGTGTGCGAGCATTGGCCATATTTGGAGCTTCGCGATGAGTAGTACATACAGAGCTATTTTGAAGGGAAGTCGATTGGAATGGACTGAGCCCGGTCCAGTCGACCTAAATCCGGAGCAACCCGTGGAGGTCACCATCCTTGATGAACCTGATCAGACGGCAGAGCGACGCAAAAGGATGGCTGAGGCGCTGGAGAAGCTGGCCGCGAGCGAAGCCTTTTCCGAAATATCCGACCCCGTAGAGTGGCAGCGCGAAATTCGCAAAGATCGTCCTCTTCCCGGACGTGACGTGTAATGCTCCTCGACAGTAACATCATCATCTATTCCTCTAAACGTGAATATGCCGAACTGCGAGGCTTTATCGCCAGGAACGTTTATTCGGTTTCGGCTGTAAGCCGCATCGAAGTTCTTGGCTATCATTTACTGGCTGCCGAGCAGCATCAGTATCTCATCGAGTTTTTTCAGGCTGCCGACGTCCTAAGAATTTCTGACGCAGTCATTACCGAAGCCGTCAAGCTGCGACAGACAAAGCGGATAAGTCTGGGTGATGCGATCGTCGCAGGAACCGCTTTGGCGCATCGACTTAAATTGGTCACGCGAAACACTGGCGACTTCAGTTGGATCCAAAACCTCGATCTCAATCCCTTCGAATCGTCGGAATCAGTTGAGCCAGAGTCTAGCTAGCTTCGCTGTTATGCGCTTCGTCTTCTCCAAACTCTTCTACGCTCTGCTCGCCGTGGGCTTCATTCCGCTCTCGCTCTCATGGGGCCGGCCGATGCTGCGCTGGCTCACACTCACCTATGACCTGCTTCTGATCGCTTTCGCGGTCTTTGATGCCTGGAACAGCAAGTTGCCTGACCGCGTGCGCGTTGAGCGCCGCTTTGGCAGTCGCTTCGCCGTCGGAGCGGAAACTGAAGTAAGAGTCGAGATTGCGAATCGCTCTTCACAGGACCTGACGCTGGTCGTCAAAGATGAATATCCGCCGCAGATGAAACTCGAAGGCTCGCGCGAGGCCCGCCTCAACGTTGAGGCCCAAACCAGCGCTTCGTTTACTTATTGGTTGACGGCGCCCAAGCGCGGGCGTTTTGAGTTTGGCTTGATCGGCGTGCGCTTTCTTTCGTCGTGGCGTTTGGTTTGGAAACAGGCGCGCGTGGGCGAATCTATCACCGTGAAGGTTTATCCGAACATGCGACGCGCGCGCGAAGCTGAACTGAAAGCTCTGGGCGCGCGTTCATTTGTGGCCGCCCGCCGCAAGTCGCAGTGGCGTGGCGAAGGTCGCGACTTCGAATCGCTGCGCGACTACGTCCTCGGCGACGAGATGCGACACATCTCGTGGACCGCGACGGCGCGCCGCGGCAAGCTGGTCACGCGTCAATATCAAATGGAGCGCGACCAGACGATCTTGATTGCCATCGACGCCGGCCGTTTGATGACCGCGCGCATTGAAAACGAAACCAAACTGGATTCCGCAGTCCACGCTGCTCTGTCGCTGATGTCAGCTGCGGCGCGCGCGGGCGACAATGCCGGGCTGCTGGTATTCGGCCGGCGCATTCATGCATATCTGCCGCCGAAACGCGGCGCGGAACACCTGGATGCGGCGCTGGAAGCTTTGCATGCAGTGGAACCGGAGATGATCGAGTCGAGCTATTCGCGCGCCTTCGAATTTGTGTCGACGAACAGCCGGCGGCGATCGCTGGTGGTCGTGATAACGGATCTGGTTGATGAAGAGGGTTCGCGCGAACTGCTTACGTCTCTGAAACTGCTGCGGCCGCGTCATCTACCGCTCGTGGTGACGATCGCCGATCGCGATCTCAAAGCAGTCGTGCGAGAGAGCCCTGAAAATGAACGCGAGATGTTCACGCAATCAGTCGCCGAAGAAATCATTCACTTGCGCGAAGCCGCACTGCGCCTGGTTGAATCGCAGGGCGGTTTGGCGCTGGATGTGACCGCCGCGGTGCTGGCGCCGAAACTGCTGGAAACGTATTTGAGAGTTAAGGAGCGCGGACTGCTGTAACCGAATTTGGAGTGCGCCGCCTCGACGGCGCTTTGGATCTGTTTGACGCGTTTAGAGGCGGGCTACTGCCCGCCGCGCGCGAACCAAAATGGCGGGCGGTAGCCCGCCTCTAAACAAGTCTATTTCGCTTGGATCCAAACCAGCCGGACAAGTCCGGCTTCTAAACGGTCTCTGAGGCGGGCTACTTATTCTTCGACGACTTCTCTTCCCGCCAACAGCAGATACGAATACAACGCAATCCCCGTTATCACGCCGATGCCGATCTTGATCGCCGATGGAATTGGCTGCGGCGAAATGAAGCCTTCAATGATTCCCGCGATGACCAGCAGCGGGATACATCCGATAATCAATCGCACCGCTTCCATGCCTCGCGACTTCAGTGCATCGCCGCGCGTCAAATCGCCAGGCATCAACAGCGCGGTGCCAATCAACAGTCCGGCGCCGCCGGCGATAAAGATGCACGACAGCTCAATCACCCCGTGCGAAATCACAAACCCCAGCAGCAAATCGTTGCCAAAGCCTGCGCGGTAACAGAGCGCCACAATCGCGCCGAACATTGCGCCATTGAAGGCCAGCACGTAGATGGTGCCCAGCCCGAACACCGCTCCGAGCGCAAAAGCGTAAAAAGTCACGCGGATGTTGTTGGTAAAAATCTGCGTCGAACCAATCTGGTTTGCTTCGTTCAGCCGTTCCCACCAGTGCCGGCGATTTTCAATGTACGAGGCGCGGAAAAACGGATCGACGCCCGCAAATTCCGAGAAGTCCGGATCGTGCCGCGTGCCAAAGAGGCCAATGCCGGTGAACAAAACAAAAACCGCGAACGCGGTGGCCGTGTAGCGCCAGGTGCGCCGAAACGTCGCGGGGAAATCGCGCGAGAAGAAGTTGCGAATCCGCTGTCCACCCTGCGCATCGGCCCGATAAATGCGGCCATGAGCGCGAATCACGAGGCTATTCAGATAATTGATCAGGCGCGGATCGCGAGATTCTGAACGGGCAATCGCCAGGTCCGACGCGGTGCGGCGATAGATACGGCCCAACTCGCGCACCTCTTCGCGGTGCAGCTTGCGCAGCGTCATCCGATCGAGAAGCTGTAACAAGTCCTCGAGTCTCTGCCAGACGTTCTTGCGTTCGTTGATGAAGCGATCGCTGGGCATAAATTCATTGCCAATTGTCGATTGCCGATTTCCGATTTGGAGTTTTCGATTTAGAATTCTGCTGACAATTCGCGAACGCTGCCAATGAACCAATCGCAAATCGGCAATCAAAAATCGGCAATGCTGATCGAGTGTGTACCAAACTTCAGCGACGGCCGCAAGGTTGAAACGATCGAAAGCATCGCGCGATCGATCGAGTCGGTGCCGGGCGCGTTCGTTCTCGGTCGTCACATGGACGTCGATCACAATCGATCGGTGATTACCTTCGTCGCCGCACCGAACGTGATCATCGACGCGGCCTTGCGCGCGGTAGCCACGGCTGCTGAATTGATCGACCTGCGCGCGCACGCCGGTGTGCATCCGCGCATTGGCGCTACCGACGTCTTGCCTTTCGTTCCGGTAAGCGGAGTCACGATGGAGCAGTGCATCGCGATCGCGCACGAGGCCGGCCGTCGCATCTGGCAGGAGCTTTCCATCCCGGTTTACTTTTACGAACGAGCGGCGCTGCGTCCTGATCGCAGGCGGCTCGAACACGTGCGCGGCCAGGGCTTTGAATCACTACGGCAGGAGATTGCCACGAACCCGGATCGTTCGCCCGACGTCGGCGAGCCCGAATTGCATGAGAGTGCCGGGGCCATTGCGGTGGGGGCGCGGCCTTTTCTCATCGCCTTCAATGTAAACCTACGCACCAACGATCTCTCGATCGCCCGGCGCATTGCCCGCGCGGTCCGCGAGCGCGACGGTGGGCTGCCCTTCGTCAAGGCACTCGGCTTCGAGTTAAAGAGCCGCGGCGTGGTCCAGGTTTCGATGAACCTTATCGATTACGAGCAAACCGGCATCGAGCGAGCTTTTCAAGCCGTGCGTGCGGCGGCCGCCGGCGAGAACACCGAAATCGCCGGAACTGAGATTGTCGGCCTGGTGCCGCGCGCCGCCCTCAATCGCAAAGCGGCTTACTTCCCGCTGCTCGAAAACTTTCGCGAAACCCTTGTGCTCGAGAACCTGCTTGAGTCTGCGGAATCCGGTCGCGAATGACCTACAGGCTTGCGAGGGCAATGACATATTTGACGAATCAGATAAGCCCTCTCCCTCTGGGAGAGGGTTGGATGAGGGCTTAGCGTGAAAGGCCCTTTTACCCAGACGTTGAGAGAGATGATTTCACTCCGGAGTGAAATTATCTCTCTCAAAATTCTATAGTTACTTCGCCGTACTAAGCCCTCATCCCCAACCCTTCTCCCAAAGGGAGAAGGGAGATAGCCGTCCCGAGTCCCCGCATGAATCCAACCGCACTCGACGCCTTGCTTCGGCAACTATGTCTTTGCCTTTGCGAGGACCGGCTAAGAAATTAGCTAGCCATGGGCCAGCCAAAAACTATTCACTGGACAGCCCGACCTGCTTTGTTTATTATTGTCGCCCCGCTCAGGCGGTATCCACCAACGATTGGCCACCGCGGCCAGTTTTTTCTGTATAGCCAAGGATCGCGTGACAGTGTCGCACCCCTCCCGGTATCAGTGACGACTTTTTCGGGCGATTCACTTAACGGAGGTTAGTTATGCTCAGAATGGGAAAGAATCCAAACGAAGAAAAGAGCCAGCCCGATACTGATTTCGCCAACCGCAGCTATTCCCCGTATCAAAATAATGAAGCCTATCGCCCCACCCCCGAAAGTGCTGCCACCCCCAAGGCCTTGACCGAAAGCGAAAGCATTGCCCGTGAAATCAAAGACGGAAGCCTCAGCGGTTTCGTAGGCAGCGGCACCGTCATTACCGGCGAAGCATCATTCAAATCGATGCTGCGCGTTGACGGCCGTTTTTCCGGACGCATCACCTCGACTGGCGGCGCTTTAATCGTCGGGTCAGGTGGCCAGGTCGATGCCAACATCGAAGTCGCCGTCGCGACGATTCATGGAATCGTGAATGGTGACATCGTCGCCAGCGATCGAATTGAATTGGGCCGCGCCGCCAAACTTACCGGCAACATTCAAACGCCCTCTCTGATGATCGAGCAAGGCGCCATGTTTGAAGGAAGCTGTAAGATGACTCAGGCAAAAGCTGCCGTCGAGGCGCCGCCCAAAGTAGAGCGCAAAGAGAATGTACTCGACGCTTCGAAGCTCGATTCGGTCAGAGCAGACGCAGCCCGCAAGGCTGAAGACAACGCCAAGCCGGCTGTGACAGCCGTCGCAAAGTAGAATTCCTTTTGATTTAATTTTGAAAGGCGGACTTCCGGTCCGCCTTTTTTGTTTTGAGACGCGTGCATCCAGTACAATCCAGGTCATCCCTTCGAATCGAACCATGCAGATCAGAAACACTATCGCTGCTTCGTCGTTTCTGCTGGCAACGTTAATTGTCGCGCATGCACAAAAGGCGAGCCTCAGTAATTCATTGGCAATTCCGAAACAGACACTCATTCAGATCATTCGCGCCGAGGATGAACGTCGTTGGGACGACAATCTCAAGTCGCTCCTGTCGAATGCTAATCCACGGGTGCGAAAGCGCGCCGCGCTCGCCGCCGGAAGGATCGGCGACCCGAGTGCCGTTCCCGTCCTGGCCGAGATGGTGCTGACCGACAAAGATGCCGACGTCAGACAGATGGCCGCATTCGCGCTCGGAGAAATCGAAGCGCCGGGCGGAGCTTATGCCCTGGTCAACGTTTTGAAAGATCCAACGAAGCCCGGCCGTGCGCGCGCCATCGAAGCCCTGGGAAAGATTATCGCCGCGATGCCCAACCCGACGCCTACCCCAAATCAGGCTGCGACCGAAGAAACCCCACCCGATCGTATCGACATTCTTAAAACCGAAATCCTGAACGCTTTGAGGTTCGAAGACAGTCGTGGTTCGCAACCGGATCGGGAAACTATCCTGCTTGGGTTGACCGCGGTCTTACGTGCCCGGCCCGAAGCTGTCGCAGGGTTCCTCATAAAGTTTCTTGATCACTCAGACCCTGAGATCGTGGCGACGGCGCTAAACACGATGGCGCGGCTACGCCTGAAAGAAGGAAATGAGCGCGTGCGGCAGTTGTTGAAGCACGCCGACCCGATTGTTCGGGCCAATGCGGCGCGGGTCATCGGGGCGGCTGAGCACAAGGAAGCGTTTGATGACGTGCTGGCGAACGCCTTGAACGATTCCGACCTCAGAGTACGCGTGGGCGCCATTAGAGCTTTGGGTGGGTTGAAAGATGAACGCGCAGCCGATCCCTTACTCGCGCGCGGTGTTGCGCTTTTGGCAAAGGATGCTGCAACCAGAAGAACAGGCCGTCCCGCTGAGATCAACGAGATTTTGGAAATCGCGACGGTCCTGGGAACGATGCTTAAGAATTCCAGATCACCAAAAGCAATCGCCTGGTTGCGTGATGTAGCAACCGCGGTCAATCAGACATCCTCCACCATCGACATCGCCCTGGCGCGAATTGGGCCCCAGCAGTTAATGATGAACGACCCATTCTTGCGCGGGCCATCCAAGACCGATTCGCGTCAGGTACTCGCACTAAAACAAATGAGCCAGGCACAGGGCCTCGTCGAATTGGCGAACGCCAAAACAGGATTGCCCACGCTGGACGGTAGCCTAAAAGAATATGTGGAACTTTTAGCTCGAGGTGCACTCTCTTGCCGGCCAGACGCCGGGGCGCAAAGTGCGAGGCCGGTCCCTGGTTCAAGTCGAGTTCTGACTGGCATTTGCTCGCCTTTGCAGCCAGTGGTTGTGTCTGACTTTCTGCGTGCTTACGCGGCGGTCAAACCCGCCGACTTGAGCACCGTGCTTCAGGAAAGTTTGAAGAATGACGATGTCGTGGTTCGCGCGACTGCGGCTGAGCTACTCGGTGAGCAACCACCAAGCGAGACCAACACGAACGCATTGATTGCCGCGCTGCCACGCGCGTTGAAGGATAAGGATCTTGATGATGCCGCGCTCGCAATTCTGGCGGCGTTGGCGAAACAAAAGACCACTGCGGCAAATGACGCGATCAAGACCGCGCTTGATTCGGATGCTTATCTTATTCGGCGTCGGGCGGTCGCCTTGTTGAAGACGAATGGCGTTGGCGACTTTTCTGATCGGATTGGCCGCATCAAGACGAAGAACACGGACGTCGATTATCGCCGCGCGATCAGTCGCATCGGCAGAAAAGTCTCGGCGACCATCGTGACGACCAGAGGCGCTTTCACTATCGAGTTTCTGCCTGAGGATGCGCCTTTGACGGTCGATAATTTCGTGCAACTTGCCCGGAAGGGTTACTTTAATGGGCAAACAATTCCGCGCGTGGTTCCGAACTTTGTAATTCAGGCCGGCGATCCTCGCGGGGATCAAAACGGCGGGCCGGGCTATCAAATTCGTTGCGAAATCAACGAAGTTCGTTACGAGCGCGCCTCTTTGGGCATGGCGCTCTCGGGCAAAGACACGGGCGGGTCGCAGTGGTTCGTCACCCACTCGCCGCAGCCCCACCTTGACGGCGGCTACACTGTTTTTGGCCGGGTGATTCGCGGCATGGAAGTCGTCGATATGATCGCGCGCGGCGATACGATTCGGCGGGTAGTTGTAAATGAAAGATAGATTTCACCACAGAGGACACAGAGAAAGGGCCTCGACTGGAGCGCAACCGTCCCGGTTGCCTTTGCGGTTTGCTGATTGCAAGCGAGGACGCTTGCGCTCCAGTCCGTTTAGCAGAAAGTTTTTGTCTTTTCATCTTCTCTGTGTCCTCTGCGCTTCATCACTCTTCGTTTTGTTTATCGCGCCGATTGTTCTCAAGGCGCAAACGCGCCAGCCACTTCCGCCCGAAAAGCGCCTCCGTTATCAAATTAATCTGGCGCTGGATTTCGACAACCGCACTTACTCCGGCACTGAACGAGTGCATTGGGTCAACAACGGCGAGCATCCCACCTCAACGCTCTTCTTTCATCTGTACCCAAACATGCGCACGCCCGACTACGTGCCGCCCAATCAGAAAAACGAGGCAGGTCAAATTGTTTCTGACGAGCCCCGGATTGAGATCGCCGAGGTGCGCACGGTCAGCAACGATGCGACGGTTCCGTTCGCTCTCGATGATCAGCAGACGACGCTGCGAATTAATCTGCGCGAAGCCGTGCAGCCGAATACGGCTGTTGAAATTCAAATTAAGTTCAAAGGCAGCGTGCCGGAAATCGATCCGGACGAGACCGGCCTGGTAACGCACGTGCTGCAACAGGTAAGCGCCGCCATTCGCAGCCAGCGTGAATTGCGGCGCGCGCGCGACACAAATTTCGTCTGCCGCGGCGTGATGCTGCTGGCGACTTCGTTCCCGATTCTCGCCGCGCGCAACGGCGACGACTGGTTCCGCAAAATTGAATGGAGCGTCAGCGACTCGCTCACTACGGACACGGCCGATTACGACTTCACGGTCACCACCGGGAAAGGCATCACGGTCTTTGCGCCGGTTGAAGGCAATGAAGCAAACGCCAAAGGGGAAGGCAGCGCAACTCGCTTTGTCGCCCAGAACCTGCGTGACTTTGCCGTGGTGGCCGGCCGAAATCTGCGCGCGGAAGTCAGCCGCGTCGGCGAGGTTACGATTCGATCTATCTTTCGCCCCGATCATGAAGTCGTCGGCAAGAACGTTTTGAAAATTGCCGCCGACGCCTCGCGAATTTACGAGAACAAGTTCGGGGCCCTCCCCATGAAGACCGTAACCATTGTCGATGCGCCGCTGGTGGCGACGCTGGGCAGCGCTGAGTTTGCCGGGATGGGAGTGATCGCGAGCGCCTTCTACCTCGATTTCGATTCGCCGACCATGCGCAACATGCCCGACGTGATTCGCGAACAGCGCGCGTCGGTCGAAGACAGTTTGGAATGGACCGTCGCTCATGTCGTCGCGCATCAATGGTGGGGCGCGACGGTCGGTAATGACGCCGGCCGCGAACCGGTCCTCGACGAATCGCTTTCGAACTGGTCGGCCTTGCTCTATTACCGTGAAACTCACGGCGAGGAGCGCACTGAAAATGCTCTCGAAGAACAATTGCGCGGTGTCTACAAGGTCTATCGCACGTTCGGGGGCGACGACATGGAAGCCAGTCGCTCGGCGCGCGATTATCGCAATTCGTTTCAGTATGCGGCGATTGTTTCCAGCAAGGGCGCTTTGATGTTTGAGGCGCTGCGCAAACTCATCGGCGATGAAAAGTTTTATGCGGCCCTGCGCGATTACTACAAAGCGAATTTGCTGGAAGTGGCGGATCTGGATGATTTGCGCGGCGCGTTTATCGCGGGCGCGGCCGTCGAACAAAGGCGCGCTGTAAGTCGAACATTCGATCGCTGGCTTTCAAGCAAGCGCGGTGATGAAGATATTGGCCCACCCGACCCCAGACTCGCTCAGGAACTGGGCCTGCCCCCGAAGAATGAAGCCAAAGGCGACCGGACAGTCTTTACGCCGTTCGCGAAGTTGGGAAGGTTCTTCTGGCAGCAGATGACGAAAATCAGGTGAGAGTACTTTGTTCTTTGAGCTTAGTACTTTGTACCTTGTGCCACCAGGTTCTGTTTAATTAAACGTCCAAGTACAAAGCTCATTCCGATGCAAGCGTCTAAGAATCTAGAATCAGCCTCTCGCTCCAAACAGGTCTTTCGTCCTACCTCAATTCAAATTGAGCGTGAACTGGAAGTCGTCGGTCGTTTGATGGATGACCAGTTTCGGCTTCCGCTCCTCAATTGGCGGTTCGGGCTGAATGCGATTATCGATCTCATTCCGCAATTCGGCGACATCGCCACCACCATCATCGCGCTTTACATTCTAGTCTCAGCGGTCCGCTATCGCGTACCTAAAATCACACTGCTGCGGATGGCATTGAACGTTGGGATCTATTTCGTCGTGGGACTGATCCCCTTTTTCGGTTATCTGTTCGACGCGTGGTGGAAACCGAACATTCGGAATTTGAATCTGCTGCGGCGCCGCGCCACCGTCTCAGCCGAAGAAGCCAAAAAAGGTCGCGCCGCCGATTGGTGGTTTGTCGCGCTCATTATCGGCGGTCTCATTGCCCTGGTTTTCGGATCCATCATCGTGATGATTTCTGTCTGGTGGTACGTGATCACGCATCTCCAACTTTTGGCTTAGGTTCAGCCGCGAAGATCTATTCGCCAACCGGCGATGTCTTCATATTTTCTCAGCACTTTCGTCACTTTTCGGTACTAACCTTGCGAGGCTGCGGGCCTTTTGTTATAGTCGCGGCAGTCATCATCCGAAACAATTTAGACTGCACTGGCGAGCCTCACGCAGGCATTCGCCTCTTAAAAGAAAGGATTCTCTTATGGGAAACGATCGTGATTCTGGCGACAATATCTCAACCAAGCTAACGTTTTTCCTGGTCGGAGCAGGCATTGGCGCTGTGTTGGCCCTGCTGTTCGCCCCGAAGTCCGGTGAGGAACTGCGCAACGACATCGCCGACGCGACTCGCAAAGGCATCGACAAGTCGAGAGAGGCCGCGCAACAGTTAGGTACTAAGGCCGGCGAGTACTATGACGCCACCAAGCAGAAGGCCGGCGAGTACTACGAGGGCGCGAGGGAAACTGCCGAAGAGTATTATGAAGCGACGCGCGAGCGCGCGGCTGAGCTCTACGATACGGCTACGACCAAGGCGGGCGAAGTCGTCGCGACGGCTCGCGACGCGGCCCGGACTCAGGCTGGTTCGATTTCGGCGGCGGTTGAAGCTGGCAAGAAAGCTTATGTAGAAGAGAAGCGCAAGACCGAGCTTTCCGGCCGCACCGAAGCGGCGCCGACGTACAAACCTGAAACGACGATGTAATCGAAGATGTGCTTAGTGCTTTGATCTTTGAGCTTTGTTCGCGTGCATACGGAACTGTTGAATTTCACCGTCTCTTAATGACAACGAACAAAGTACCAAGCACTAAGTACAAAGTACGTATTTCCTGACGATGCACCCGAACGAACCACTCTTCTGGCTGGTCATTATCACCGCGATTATCGCCGTCTCGTTCTTAGTGATCGCCGCGGCGATGATTGCGATTTCAGTATTTGTGAATCGCGCGGTCAAGACGGTCAGCCGGATGGAAGCGAAACTCGATCCGCTGATCAATCGCGCCAACGCCATCAGCGAGCAGGCGCAGGGCATTGCCGTGCAGGGCCGGCAGATTGCCGAGCAGTTCAACGTGATGTCAGGTCACCTGTCTACGGCCACGGCGAATTTGGCCGAATCGACCGCGCTGATTAAGGAAGAAGTGCGCGGCATCATGGTGCTCGCCGATGAAACGGCGCACGTGGCCAAGGAAAAAGTGGCGGTCGTTAGCCGCGCCATTGATACGACGCATGAACGAGTAATGGACACGACGGAATTCATTCAGCGCAAAGTGATCGAGCCGGCGCGCGAGCTGGCGGCGATTCTCGCGGGAGTGCGGCGCGGGTTGGAAGTTCTGGTAGCCCCCGCGCCCAGTCCAATTAACCGCAGCTATGGAGACGACGAGATGTTTATCGGCTGAACCGCCAAAACATCGAAGGCTTTGCCGGCCCGAACCATCGTCTCAAACGAGAAATGGTTCGGGCTTTTGATTTACGGTACGCACGCCTCTGGCGTGCTCGTCACACGGGCGGTTTGTTTAGCACGCCAGAGGCGTGCGTACCCTTTTTCGTGTCAGAAGCCCGACCGTCAGGGAGGGCAGCACTGAATGGCGAAGGTTTAGATAACTGAACCAGCCCTTGCTTACGCGCGGGCTTCTGACACGTGTTACTATTTCGTTTTTGACACACGACGCCTATGTCAACTGAAGCACCAACGCTCGATCTCAAGAAGACGATCAACCTGCCGAAGACTAAGTTCGCGCAGAAAGCTAACCTGCCGCAAACCGAACCGGTTCGGCTGCAAAAATGGGCGCAGATGAATCTTTACGATTTGATCCGTAAAGCGCGCGCCGGTTCTGAGAAATTCATCCTGCACGATGGCCCGCCGTACGCCAATGCGGACATCCATCTGGGCACGGCGCTGAACAAAATCATCAAGGATCTGATCGTCAAATCGCGCACGATGCTTGGATTTGATGCGCCTTACGTGCCGGGCTATGACTGTCACGGCCTGCCGATCGAACTGCACGTCGAAAGGAAACTCGGCGAAAAGAAAGCGAGCATGCCGCCGCTCAGCATTCGCCGCGCGTGTCGCGAGTTTGCGGCCAATGCGCTCAAGCGGCAAACAAAAGATTTTCAGCGACTCGGGATTTTAGGCGAGTGGGACAACCCGTACAGCACGATGTCGGACCACTACGAAGCCGAGACGGCGCGCCTGTTCGCGCGTTTCGTCGAGCGCGGCTTCGTTTACAAAGGCGCGCGGCCGGTCTACTGGTGCATACACGACCAAACCGCGCTGGCTGAAGCCGAAGTTGAATATCATCAGCACGCGAGCCCGTCGGTCTATGTAAAGTTTCCGCTGGCGAGCGATCCGGCCAGGATCGATCCAGCCCTGGCCGGCCGCAAAGTGTTTGCGCTGATTTGGACGACGACGCCCTGGACCCTACCCGCGAATCTGGGCATCGCTGTTCATCCTGATTTTGATTATGTCGCGTTAGAGAGTGGCGACGAAGTCTATCTGGTCGCGGCTGATTTAGTTGACGCCGTGGTCGCCAAATGCGGTCTGGCTTCCCCTAAAGTGCTGGCGCGTTTTCCGGGCTCCAAACTCGATCGACTCGAAGCCCGTCATCCGTGGATTGATCGTCCGTCGCTCTTGATGGTCGGCGAACACGTGACCCTCGGCGGCGAAGCTGACGCTGAAACTGAACTTGATGTCAGCGAGGCGCGCGACAAATCAACGACCAGCAAGGCCGGCACCGGTCTGGTACATACCGCGCCGGGTCATGGGCATGATGACTTTGTCATCGGTAAGAAATATGGTTTGGAAATCTACTGTCCGGTTGATAACGCCGGGAAGTTTACGGCCGAAGTAGATCACTTTGCCGGTCTCAGCGTCTTTGAAGCGAATCCAAAAATTGTCGAGTTCATGCGCGACCGCGGCGTACTCTTGTTCAGCGAGAATTACGATCACCGCTATCCCCACTGTTGGCGTTGTAAGAACCCGGTGATCTTTCGCGCCACGCCGCAATGGTTCATCGCCATGGATCGCATCACGGACGAGGCGAGCGAAAAGGACGAAGACGATCGCGTCCGATCGAACTTTACCAGCAACATCGTGGGCGGCGAGCTGCTCGACACCAGCTCTCTGCGCGGCATGGCGCTGCGCGAAGTCGACGAGCGGGTGAAGTGGATTCCCGCGTGGGGCCGTGATCGCATGCGCAACATGCTGAAGGGCCGGCCCGATTGGTGTGTGTCGCGCCAGCGCGTCTGGGGCGTGCCCATTCCCGCGTTTTATTGTGCCGGCTGTAGTGGCGCGGTGATTGACGCTGAGGTTATCCGTCACGTCGCCGACATTTTTGAAAAGGAATCTGCCGACGCCTGGTACAAGCGCGAAGCGGGCGAACTGCTGCCGGAAGGGTTCAAGTGTGCGCACTGCGGCGGCACAGAGTTCACAAAGGAAACCGACATCCTCGACGTTTGGTTCGACAGCGGCTCGTCTTCGATTGCTGTTTTGGAAAGTCGCGATAACCTGCGCTGGCCCGCTGATGTTTACATCGAGGGCGGCGATCAATTTCGCGGCTGGTTCAATTCATCTTTGATGGTCGGCCTCGCCGTTCACGATCGCGCGCCTTACAACGAAGTTCTATGTCACGGCTGGACGTTGGACGCGCAAGGCAAGGCCATGCACAAGTCGCTGGGCAATGCGGTTTCGCCCGATGAGGTGATTCCCAAACTCGGCGCTGAAGTCCTGCGATTGTGGTGTGTCTCGTCCGATTACATGGAAGACCTGCGCTGCTCTGATGAGATTCTTCAGCGCGTCAGCGACGGCTATCGCAAAGTTCGGAACACGGCACGATTCGCACTCGGAAATCTCGATGGATTCGATCCGGCGCGGGATACCGTTGCGGAAGAGGAACTGCTCGAGGTTGATCGCTGGGCGTTAGCTGAATTGGACTCGGTCGCGACGGACGTGCGCGCCGCGTACGAGGCTTACGATTTTCATCTGGTCTATCAAACGCTGCATCAGTTTTGCACCGTGACTTTGTCGGCGCGTTACTTCGACATCATCAAAGATCGTTTGTACACCTTCGCGCCAAAGAACAAAGACCGTCGCTCGGCTCAGACAGCTCTTCACCGGATCGCTGATGCGCTGGCCCGTATGATGGCGCCGATTCTGGTTTTCACCGCCGATGAGATCTGGGAAAGTCTGCCGCAAAACTCCGGCGAAAGCCTGCTGCCATCGGTGCATGTGGCGTTGTTTCCGGATACCGGTCATCGCGATGAAGCATTGCGGAGCAGATGGCGGAGTATTTTGTATGTGCGTGAGGAAGTATTAAAAAAACTCGAAGAGGCTCGCATCGCCAAAGAAATTGGAAGTAGTCTTGAAGCTCACATTGAGATCAAACAAAGCGGGCCAGTTTACGATCATTTGGAGCAGTGCAAGGATCAACTACGGTACGTCTTCATAGTGTCGGGCGTTACATTAACGAAACGGGACTTAACGGTAGACGAGAGAGGAACCACTGGCGTTACTGTGAGTCGAGCACTGGGAGAAAAGTGCGAGCGCTGCTGGAATTACTCGACGCGTGTCGGAGAGTCATCGCGATACGCGACTGTCTGCGAGCGCTGCGTTGAGGCGTTGGAAGAGATCGCAACAAGTAGGAATTTGTCTTAAGTGCCGTTAGGCACGGAATGTTTATAGCTACGGAAGGCCCTGCCTTCTTCCTAAGCCCATTTATGGGCGACAGAAATATTTCGCTCCTCCGGAGCTTGAGACTTATTTTGAGCTTGGTTCTATAAACATTTCGCCGCTACGCGGCTTCGGCCGTAGGCACGGAGTGTTTATAGTTACCGTTGCTTCATTGAAATATTCCGGGCCCATTTATGGGCGACAGAAATATTTCGCTCCTCCGGAGCTTGAGAGCTCAATTCGATATGCGGTTCTATAAACATTTCGCCGCTACGCGGCTTTCTTCGAGGCCTTCGATTTTGAATCCGGCATGAACTCTATCGAAAGCGCATCATCAAATAAATCACGCATCGCCTGGCGACTTCTTTATCTCGTCGCTGCGGTCGGGATCTACCTGGTAGACCAGGCCAGTAAAGCCTGGGCCATCCGCAGCGTGCGCTTCCGGGACGTGACCTTGATTCGTGGCATTCTCGATTTCGCTTACGCTGAAAATCCCGGTATTGCCTTCGGACAGTTGCAGGAAGGCGGCGCGTTTGGGCGTTGGTTCTTTGTCGTGCTCGCGGCGGCCGCGGCGCTGGCGGTGTTGTTCTATTTCTTCCGCACGCCGCGCAACGATGATCGTCTGCTGGGAGCGTGCGCGTTGCTGATGGCCGGAATCGTCGGCAACCTGACTGACCGTGTGCGGCTCGGCTTCGTCATCGATTTCATTCAACTGCATGCGGGCCAGTATCACTGGCCGACCTTCAACGTAGCCGACGCCAGCATATCGTTCGGGGCCCTGCTGTTGGCTTACGATCTGATTTTTGCGGCGCGGAAGGAAAAGCAGGAAGGACTTACAAACGAGGGCGTGCCGTCGTAATTACGATGGCTGCTTACTGTTCACTGCCTACTGCCAACTGAATTCATGTATCCCATTCTCTTTCGCGTCTGGAATTTTCCCGTCAACACCTACGGTGTCTTCCTGGCGCTGGCGTTTCTCAGCGCGATTTTCGTCACGGTGAGACTGGCCGCGCGTGATGGATTGCCGCGCGAAAAAATCTATGACCTGTGCTTGTGGCTTTTGATTTCATCGCTCGTCGGTTCGAAGCTGCTGATGCTCTTCACTGAGCCTGACTACCGTCAAAACCCACTTCACCTTATCTCATTGGATTTTCTGCGTTCCGGCGGCGTGTTCTACGGTGGATTAATCGGCGCGCTCATCACCGGATTTTTTCTGATGCGCCGTTGGAAACTTCCCTGGTGGAAAACAGCCGATGCGTGCGCGCCGGGCATTGCGCTGGGAAACGTTTTGGGACGCCAGGGCTGCTTCGCCGCGGGATGTTGTTGGGGAAAACCAACGAAGCTTCCGTGGGGCGTGCACTTTAGCGAACTCGGCCACGAGGTAACAGGCGTTCCGATTGATACGCATCTTCATCCGACGCAACTTTACGAGTCGTTCGCGATGCTGATCGTATTTTTCTTTCTGCTTTGGCTGCATAAGAAAAAGAAATTCAGCGGCCAGGTGATTCTCGCTTACGCGATCATTTACGCGACCGTGAGATTTCTGATCGAGTTTGTGCGTGACGATCCTCGCGGAGATATTTTCGGACTGACAAGTCTCACCGGACTATCGACCTCACAGATGATTGGAATTTTGGTCGGCGTTGGCGCGCTGATTTTGTTCATCGTCCGTTGGCGCAGAGCGAATTCTGCTAACACCACGAGCACCTCTGCCCATCCAGCAGAAACGTAAACAAATTAACGTGCGGCTCTGCCGCAGCACAGTGCGGTAAGGCTCTGCCTTACCGTGACACTCCCACCCAATCTTCGCGAGGCTACGCCTCGCGGCCACTGAGGCGCAGCCTCAAAAAATTAGAAGGGAGGTTGCCCCGGAAAGCCGAAGGCTTTCCGCCGTGTGCGGCGGCAAAGCCGCGCGCCGCAGCGCCCCGACCTTCGCTCCTGGCTAACTCTCACGCCAATTGCTACTATTACCGGCTTTTTGACTACGTCTTTAATCAAATGAAACTTCGAATCCTTTATCACGGTCATTGCTTCGACGGCGTGGCGTCTGCAGCAACCTTCACACGCTTTTATCAGGAACAAATTCAACCGCAGGCAGAGATCGCCTACGCCGGATTGTTTCATCGCCCGGGTAATCTGCTCTTCGACGGCAACATGTTCGACGGTGATGAAAATGCCATTGTCGATTTCAAATACTCGCCGTCGGCGAAATTAACCTGGTGGTTCGATCATCACCAGTCCGCATTCCTGACGCCTGAAGACGAGGCACACTTTCGCGCCGATGTGTCCGGGAAAAAGTTTCTCGATCCAACGCGCAAATCGTGCACTGAATTTATCGGCGACGTGGCGCAGACAAACTTTGGTTTCAATGCCGGGCCGCTGCAGGATCTGATTCATTGGGCGCACATCATCGACGGCGCGCTTTATGATTCACCGGCGCAATGCGTCGAGTTGAAAGAGCCGGCGCTGCAATTGATGCAAGTGATTGAATCCGTGCCGGACGAATCGTTTATCGAACAGATTATTCGTGACCTGACGCAGAAGCCTTTGTCCGAAGTCGCCACCAGCGACGAAGTGGTTGAGCGCTTTCAGCCAATTCTGCAACTGCATCGCGAAACACTCGAGGCGGTGAAGCGGAAAGCAGTCTATGCTGACGGCGTCGTGCAATTCGATCTGGTCGACGAAGGCTATGAAGGTTTTAATAAGTTCATTCCTTACTACCTGTTTCCCGAAGCGACCTACACCGTGGCGCTGACACGCGGAGCAAAGCGCACGAAAATCTCGGTTGGTTCGAACCCCTGGGCGCCACGCCCGCGCCGTCATAACATTGCCACGATCTGCGAGCGCTACGGCGGCGGCGGTCATGCCGTCGTCGGCGCGATTTCGTTTGCGCCTGATGAAGTTGAAAAAGGGCGGGCAGCGATGAAGGAGATTGTGGCAGAGCTTTCCAGCTAGTCCTCGGGGAACCTGCGCGTTCAGCGCGGTGTCTAAGCAATCAATCTGAGGACTGCTTGTGAAACGCGCGTTTCCTTCCTTAATCCTGTTCGCCCTCTTCGTCGGGTGCACATCTGCGGGAAAACCCAGTCTCACCTCGACGGCTAAGCCCGCGCTCGAATCAAAAGCCCCCAGAAACTCAGTCACTGTTATTCATGTCTTCGTCGCTTTGTGCGACAACGTGAATCAGGGAATTGTTCCGGTGGCTCCGAGTTTGGGGAACGGAGACGACCCGGAGCGAAATCTTTACTGGGGCGCTGCGTTTGGCATCAGGACTTTTTTCACGAAGAACAGAAACTGGCTGCCCATCAACACCGCCAGGACGAGCAACAAATCTCCTTCGGTGGTATTGGACCGTCGCGTCTTCAAGCATCGCGATAGCCAGACTTTCCTGGTCGCCGAAGCCTACCGTGGCAGTTACATTCGGCAGGCGACCGAAGATTTTCTGGCGGCCGCAGCGGGCGTGCCGGGCGAGACCGTAGAAGTTTCTGTCGATCGCAGACCTGTGACGCTGAACCTCGGCGGAAGCGCCAACTTAATCGCCTACATTGGGCATGACGGCCTGATGGATTTCAGACTCGCTTCATTCCCCAAAAAACGTGATGACGAAAAGCGTGAAGCGATAATTCTCGCCTGCGCCAGCAAGAGTTATTTTTCCGAACCCTTGCGGCCGACGGGAGCCAGACCACTCCTTTGGACTACGAATCTGATGGCGCCGGAGGCTTACATTCTGTCCGCGGCGATCGATGGTTGGCTAAATCATGAGACCGACGAACAGATCCGTTTGCGGGCCGCGAAGGCTTATAGTCAGTACCAGCGAATTGGGTTACGTGGCGCGAACAACCTCTTTGCCACCGGTTGGTGACCGCTTTGGCGTTTCTCGTGTCTTGATTTCAGCTTTCGTCGCGCCAGACGAGTTGGCAAGCGACGCGCTGCCGTGCGCGAGATCTTTTGAAAGAACTAACCGGGCTTCTAATCTGAAACAATTTCCGGCCAGAGATTGGTCGGTCGAAGAACTTTCGCAAACTTCCAAAAGGAAGTAAGATGTGGCCTCCCATGTTGGGCCTTCCCACCTTTGTTAACAATCTCGCCAACCGGGAAACCTTCTACATCGTTGGCAATATCTTTTCAATTGCCAGCTTCTTCTTATCACTCTTCGTGTTGTGGAATATCCGCAAGCTGCGCAACGCTTATAGGCTAAGAGCACGAGGTCCGGCGCTGATTAAGGATCTCTCCAAAGCAGCATCAAACCTCTCAAAGCTAATGAATGAATATGAGGACTTATTACCGCAGGTTTCTGAGGAGATGGGCAGAGTTGGCGTAAAGTTGAGGTCGTTGAAACTAAAGCTCAGTGGTGGACCGAAGAAGTCAATCAAGCGTGTGCTCGCGTATGTTGACCAGTGTGAGGTTACCGTTCAAAATGAGGAGCAGGTGAGACTTGTCTATCGCGAAATACTGAAGGTGATTGAGGAACTGAAGGACAACCAGAAGGATTTAGACTGGGAGACGTAAAAATGGCAACCGAAAAGAATAAATGGATAGACGCTGTCGCAAGAATAATTACTCTCACTCAAGAACGAAAACTGCTTTGGCGATACAGCGCAATGTTCTACGCATATGAAGCTGAATATGCAGGCAAAACCCTCCAACTGAGCGCTGGCGATCCACCTCGGCTGGCGCTAAAAAACTCAGAAGGTGAAGCAACCTGGGATTTTCCGGAATCCGAAGCGAATGAACACCTTATGGAAGCGGTGAGGTATCAACTCGTAGGCGTAGGTGACTTCCTAGACGAACTACTCGCCAAATCCGTCTAACCTGTTTCAATCGCATCAAGGATTAATATCAAACTGTGCCATCGTCTGCCTCAACTAACATCGAATCGCTTCAGCACGAAGGACGCGTCTTTGATCCGCCCAAAGCTTTCGCCGCAAAGGCCTACATCAAATCGATGGCAGAACTTGAGGCGTTGCGCGCGGAAGCGGACGCTGATCCGGAAAAGTTTTGGGCGCGTTTGGCGGAAGCCGAGCTGCACTGGTTCAAACCGTGGGACACGGTGCTGAAGTGGGAACGACCTCACGCGGAGTGGTTTGTCGGCGGCAAGATCAATATCTCTGACAACTGTCTCGATCGACATCTGTCGACGTGGCGTCGCAACAAAGCCGCTTTGATTTGGGAAGGCGAGCCGGGAGACACGCGCACGCTCACCTATCAACAGTTACACACCGAAGTCTGTCGCTTCGCGAATGTCTTGAAGCGAATCGGAGTAACCAAAGGCGATCGCGTCGCGCTCTATATGCCTTTGATTCCGGAGTTGGCGATTTCCATGCTGGCGTGCGCGCGCATCGGCGCGACGCACTCGGTCGTGTTCGGCGGTTTCTCGAGCACCGCGCTCATTGATCGCATTAACGACGCAAAGTGCAAAGCTGTCGTCACCGCCGACGGTGGCTGGCGCCGCGGGAACGAAGTGAAACTGAAAGCCGCGGTGGATGAAGCCTTGAAAGAGACGCCTTCGGTGGAATCGTGCGTCGTAGTCAAACGTACGGGCAGCAAAATTCACATGGAGCCGGGCCGCGATCATTGGTGGCATGAATTGATGACCACTGTGAACGGCGATTGCCCCGCCGAAGAACTCGACAGCGAACATCCACTGTTCATTCTCTACACGTCAGGAACGACGGGAAAACCCAAAGGCATCCTGCATACGACGGGCGGCTATCTGTTGCAGGCCCATCTGACGACGAAATGGATCTTCGATTTGAAAGACGAGGACATCTACTGGTGCACCGCCGACATTGGCTGGGTCACCGGACACAGCTATGTCGTCTATGGTCCGCTTTCGAATGGCGCGACCGCGTTGATGTATGAAGGCGCACCGAACTGGCCTGAGCCGGATCGCTTCTGGGACATCATCGAACGTCACCGGGTGAACATTCTCTACACCGCGCCGACGGCAATTCGCGCCTTCATCAAGTGGGGCGAACAATGGCCGCTCAAACACGATCTGTCGTCGCTTCGTTTGCTCGGCACGGTCGGTGAACCAATCAACCCGGAAGCCTGGATGTGGTATCACCGCGTCATCGGAAAAGAGCGTTGCCCGATCGTCGATACGTGGTGGCAGACCGAAACGGGCGCGATTATGATCTCGCCGTTGCCTGGCGCCACGCCAACGAAACCCGGTTCGGGCACCAAACCATTTCCCGGAATTTCCGCCGACGTGATGACGCGTGACGGCAAGACGGTCGGCGCGAATGAAGGCGGCTATCTCGTACTCACGCGACCGTGGCCGTCGATGCTGAGGACGATTTACGGCGACGACGAACGCTACCGCGAACAGTACTGGTCGCAAATCGAGGGCGTCTATTTCGCCGGCGACGGCGCGCGCAAAGACGCGGACGGATACTTTTGGATCATGGGCCGCATCGATGATGTGATTAACGTCGCGGGTCATCGACTGGGGACGGCTGAGATTGAAAGCGCGCTGGTGTCTCACGAAGCTGTTGCCGAAGCTGCCGTGGTCGCAAAACCTGACGACCTGAAGGGCTCAGCCATCGTGGCGTTCGTGACGCTCGAAGGCGGCCGTACGCCAACCGATTCGTTGAAGGATGAATTACGACATCACGTCAGCAAAGAGATCGGCGCGCTCGCCCGGCCTGATGACCTGCGGTTTGCCGATGCTTTGCCTAAGACTCGCTCGGGCAAAATCATGAGGCGTTTGCTGCGCGAAATTGCTACCAGCGGATCAGTCGCCGGCGATGTCACGACGCTCGAAGATTTTTCGGTGTTGGAAAAACTGAGAAGCGAGGAAGAGTAAAGCGGCAATCATTTGGCCACCATAAACAGTTCCCTTTCGTCTCCAGTTTCAAAGCGATTCCTGTCCGCCGGGATTCCGGAAAGCGGCGTCAAACCGCCGCACTCAACAGGAATTCGCTGCAAATTCCCCCTTTTCCCTGTATCATACGCCCGGTTACCTCAGACCGCGTCTCAGCATGAGGAGAATGCCTGATGCCCCAAAATGGGATTATTGAAAATCGATCCGGACCGCGCTATGTGCACGCCTTTCCGATTCGCGCCGAATGGGACACCAACGAGGGCGCGCACATCGTCGCCGAAGGTGAAACCGAAAACGTCGGTCCGGAAGGCACGCTGGTCCATTTGCAACGCGACCTGCCGCCCGTGGGCGGACGGGTGAGTCTGCGCGTGCTCGGTGACAAGGGGGAGAAGCTCAGTGTCATCGCCGAAGTCCTGCGCATTGAACGCAATCCAGCCCGGCCGCAGGCAGCGTTGCAAGTTCTCGGTGAGACCGATGAATGGCGCGGCCTGATTTGGGAAGAGGCGGCCATCAAGATGGCGGAAGCCGACGAAGTTTACGACGAAGACGATTACTGAGTGGCACAGACTTTAGTCTGTGTCGGAAGCAAAGGAAATCACAGACTAAAGTCTGTGCCACTAATGACCTTGCATGCCGGAATCGCTTAATAACACCCCGCCAAGAGAAACCGCGATCGCAGCCTGGGTGCAAACCCGCATGGTGCTCCGTATTATCACGATCCTGCTCGTGGTGGCGGCAGTTCTTTGGGTCATTTACAAACTCACGGCCGTCCTGCTCCTGCTGGTTCTTTCAATTTTCTTTGCGTACCTGGTAGCGCCGCTGGTTGATCTGGTCGAGCAACCACTACGCCTCGGCAAGAAGGTGTTACGGATTCCGCGCGGCCTGGCCATCGGAATCGTTTATATCATTCTGTTTGTCGGCGGCGGCGTGGCCGTTTATTTTCTCGCGCCACAACTGGGCGCGCAGTTTCCTGAATTCAAACAGCAAGCCACCGACTACTACAAAACAATCGTCACGACGTCTGATCGCGTCAATCAATATTTCAAAGGACATCGCATGCCTGAGGGCGTCGTCAAAGCTGTTAACGACACGATCCTCGGAGTTATTGCCAAGGGCGGTGAGGTCGCCAGCGTCGCGTTCGAGAAGATGCTGGGTTTGATAATTTTCCTGCCGTGGCTGGTCCTGATTCCCATTCTGGCTTTCTTCCTGCTGAAAGACGCGGACAGCTTTCGCCGCTCGGCCTTGGCGATGTTGCCGCGCGGCCGCCTGCGCTGGCGCGGCGACGAATTTTTTCAGGACATCAATCAAACTCTCGCGGCTTACATTCGCGCTCAACTAACCGCCTGCTTTCTGATTGGCGCCGTTTGCAGCATTGGTTTTTGGCTAATCGGTTTGCCGAGTCCGCTGGTTCTGGGTCTGATCGCCGGCGTCCTTGAGTTCGTGCCGCTGGTCGGTCCGCTGGTCGTAGCGATTCTCGTCGCCCTGCTCGCGCTGCTGCATGCCGGCTTTGGCAAGGCCTTTGTCGTGCTGCTGTTTCTGGGAGTTTTGCGAATCGTGCACGACTATGTCGTGTACCCACGCATCATCGGCCAGGGCATTCACCTGCATCCGCTCGCAGTGATTCTGGCAATTCTGGCTGGCGCTGAGATTGCCGGCGTGGCCGGAATTTTTCTGGCGATTCCCGTCATCGCAATCCTGACGGTGAGCTATCGCCACTGGCTCGAGCATCGCGGCAGTGAAACGATCGCCGAAGTTTTAGAAGCGGCCGTGGTGGAATCAGATGTAGACGCTGCCTTGAGTTCGACGCACCCAACCGCCGCGACTACCGCCGACGAAATGGCAAAAGCCCGTCCTGATTTACTCACCGGTGAATTGAAACCGCCGAAGTTGGATTAACCCAAAACTGCACAGATCGCGTCAGGTCTATGACCTGCTGATGCGCGGCAAGTCTCTGACTTGCCGGCGAGGGGGCTCTCGAACGTCCGGGTCTGCGACCCTCTGGCGGTCGGAAACCTCCAGGTTCAGAAGGGTGCGCTTCGGCAAGTCAAAGACTTGCCGCGCATCGGCATGGCAGAGCCATGTTGCTATTTCTCCGGTTAAGGGCTGATTGAGGATCGCAAGAGTCGCAAGCCTGACGCCAAGTCTTCACACGAATCATACAGATAGACGCCGTTGATAAATCGGTGTCATCCGCGTGCATCCGAGGCTTATTTCTTGGCTTCCATCAACTCGATAAATCTTTGGAAATGATGTTCCGCATCGTGCGGGCCGGGCGCGGCTTCGGGATGGTACTGCACGGAAACAATGGGCAGAGTTTTGTGACGCATGCCTTCGACGCACTGGTCGTTGAGATTGATGTGCGTCACTTCGACTTCCGGCGGCAGGCTGTCGGCCTGCACGGCGAAGCCGTGATTGTGTGAAGTGATTTCGACGTGGCCGTCGCTAAAATCTTTGACCGGTTGATTGCCGCCCCGATGACCGAACATTAGCTTGAAAGTCTTACCGCCAAACGCGCGTCCTAAAAGCTGATGGCCAAAGCAGATCCCGAAAGTCGGCATGCCCGACTGCGCGACTTGCTTCACCGCTTCAACTTCTTTCGTCATCGAGGCTGGATCGCCCGGACCGTTCGAGAGAAAGACTCCGTCCGGTTTCATCGCAAAGACCTCGCTGGCTGAAGTTGAAGCCGGCACGACGGTCACGCGACAGCCCGCGCTTGCGAGTTCGCGCAGAGAATTAGTCTTCACGCCAAAGTCGTAACACACGACGTGAAATCGCTCGGCGATCGCGGCGGGAAAATCGTAAGGTTGCTTCGTCGTCACGACGCTGGCGAGTTCGCGATTTTCCATCGGCGGCGAGTTGCGCGCTTTTTCAATCACGCTGTCAGCGTCGCGGTCGATGGTTGAAAGACAAGCGCGCATCGCGCCTTTGTCGCGAATGTGACGCACCAAGGCGCGCGTGTCGATGTGATCGATCGCCACAATCTTCCAGCGCTTCAGATAATCATCGAGCGATTCTTCAGATCGCCAGTTTGAAGCGACGCGGCTGGCCTCGCGCACCACGAAGCCTTCAACCCATGGCCTGCTTGATTCGGAATCTTCGCTATTAACTCCGTAGTTTCCGATCAACGGATAAGTCATGCAGACGATCTGTCCGGCATAAGACGGATCGGTGAGCACTTCCTGATATCCAGTCATTGAGGTGTTAAAGACCATCTCGCCGGTAGTCTCGCCGTCGGCAGCCCACGACCGACCGCGCCAGACGCGGCCGTCTTCAAGAGCCAGGATTGCATTGTTCGCTTCACTCATAAGTCTTTTAGCTGCCGCCCAAATTGATATTAAACCCGCTACCGCCGCCACCCTGTGACGGGAAGAACGGTTTCAGCAATCCCGCCAGCGCCGCGAGGTTGCGCGTCTGAATCAGAATTTCACCCGGGCCACTGAACTCAGCAACGATGCCTTCGCCGCTGACCATGCTGCGGAAGAATCCTGACGCGGCTTTGCGCAGAGTGTATTGCGTCGTTCCTTCCCACGCGACCAGATGGCCGGTATCGACGACGTAGCGCTCGCCCGGTTGCAGAGTCTTGCGATGAATTGCGCCGAACGAAGAAACCAGCAGCAGCCCTTGTCCCTGGACCATCAAAACGAACAAGCCTTCGCCGCCGAAGAATGATTTCGCGCCGCCCCATTTGGTATCGACTGTGAGGCCGGCGTCGCCGGCGAGATACGAACTCGATTGCACGAAGAAGGTCTGATTGCTCATCTCGATCGCCGCGATGTCGCCGGGCGCGCTGGGCGCCAGTGTGACTTCGCCCGGTCCGCCGCGCGCCGTGAACGTCGAGACAAATGCCGATTCACCGCCTGCCGCTCGTTTCAACGCGCCGAGCAATCCGCCTTTCATCTGTGATTGCAGCTCGACGTTGGCAGACATCGACACCATTGCGCCGGCTTCGGCCATGATCGATTGTTCGGGCTGGAGCTTTAACACCGCCAACGAGAACGCGGGCTGGTGAAGAATCTCGTAACTGTAACCACGGCCTGTGCCGCGGCCGTCAGTATCGAGGTTGATTGAGTGTCCCGATGCGGGCGCCGCATCCATGCGCGTGCCACAACGCCCACAGAAGGTTCCACCAGCGGCGATTGTCGCACCGCAATTCGGACAGTTCATCACTTTGCTCCTTTTCCGCTTTGTTAAAAAAGAGACTTTAAGAGCAATGTGGCGCGTTCGCAAGTCGCGCTGCTCGTGAGTAGTGCCCTAAATTGCTCTCTGCTCCCTCTGCGGAATCCTCGGCGTCCTCTGCGGTTAGCTCTAATCTCCAAGCATTAACCGCAGAGGTAGAACCGAGGCCTTCGCAGAGGACACAGAGGACGCCTCAAAGTAGCGGTACCCGTTCGTGAATCACTTACCCAATAACGCCATCAGACCATCCCCCAGCGTCGCCTGCCAGTTGTAAGGGTCATGACCGGAGTTAATCTCCTGATACCGTACGCTATAGCCTTTCGCCTGCAGGACGTCGCGAAAGTGGCGATTTGAATGAAGCATTGAAACCAGGCCACCACGGAATGCCTGTTCACTTTCCAACAAACCAATTGACAGATAAAAGTTGATTGGTTGACGTGGCTTTTGGGCAATCTGGCGCGTCAGCCATTGATCTTCCGGATCCTTATCCGGGCTCCACCAATACGAGCCTGATTGGGAGAGCACATTGCCGAACACTTCGGGATGCTGAAACGCGGCGCACGCCGCCGACAATCCGCCCATACTCGCGCCGCCCACAATCGTCTGGTTTGGATCAGAGGTCGCATGCAAACGTTCGCGCATTGCGGGGACCAGTTCCTTTGCGAGAAAGTCACCGTACTTCGGATCGCAACTCGCATCGCTTTGCTGCGTTCCGACCGGATGTTCAAATACCACAACGGCCGGCGGCAGTTTTCCTTTTGCCAAAAGGTTCTCAAGCGCGATTGGCAACGGGACAGTGCTGACATAGGTGGCCGCCACAACGATCAGAGGATAAACGGGACCGTCACTAGTGAACCCGGGTGGCTTGTAAATAAAGATCCGTCGCTCGGCATTGAGAATGGTGCTCCTAAAGTCAGGCTGAAGCTGACCGACGGTGCCTTTGGGAACTTCGGGCTTTCGCACCGTCAATTCCAACGAGGCGGCATTGGGCAGCTCGACCACTGAGAAGATTCTTGGCTTCATGCGCTCGTACTTGCGCGGATTCAAAGGGTCGGGCTCGAACTTGGTCGGATACTTCATTTCTTCGTCCGCGACAAAAGGGAAAGTCGGATCATCTACACAAAACTGATAAAGGAAACGAGCATCGTCGCGCATTCGCATCGTCTTGTACCAGACATCGGTCGCGCCCAGACGCACCAGTAGCATCTGTAACACAGACTTCGAAAAGTCGTTGTTGACGATGACGCGCGTCTCTCGCGCATCGCGCCAGAGAAAAGTCACCAGCCTCTGGCGCGGGTCGTCTTTGACCGGCTCAATCAAAGGCGCGCCTTCCTTAGCGACCTCCTGCCAAAAATTCTCCAGCGCAGTTTTGTCGCCGCCCTCAATCGATTTTTTCAGCGTCGACAAACGTGGGCTGAGTAGCGCGTCTGACTCGTTCGACCGAGTAGCCGAACTCTCGCTTATGCCCACGATCAGACACCCAATCAAGGCGAGAAGGATTGTCATAGTTTGATTGCGGATCATGGTTTTGCTCATGCGTCTGCCCCCATCCTGGAGCGAAGAATACGATCCAGAATTCGTATTAAAGCACGCGTTTTAGCTTAATTGCTTGGATCGGACAAAGCTGTTTGTCTGTGCTTAGGGGATCTAAAGTTATGCCGGTATTCCGAAGGTGTGATGCCCAGATGGGCCTTGAAGACGCGCGTAAGGTGGCTTTGATCGGCGAACCCACAGTCGGCTGCGATCTGAGTCAGCGGGGTGTCGGACTCAACCATACGGCGACGTGCAGCTTCTATTCTCAGCCGCCGCAGATAATGTCCAATGGTGCAGCCGCAGCTGCGCCGGAATTGCGAGGCAAGGTGAATTGGATGCCTCTTAACGGCGTGGGCGATGGCGTCAATGGTTAGCTTCTCGGCAAACTGCGCGTGTAACATTTCCCGCACCTGTTCCAGCCAACGGGGACTTTTTGCGTCAAGCCTGGCCCGGGCCCGCGATATCTCCGCCAGTAGCTCCAGCGTGATGCCTTCGATCACTATGGGAGAGAGAGCATCGAGGTGGCACGCCTCTGAGAATGATCGCTGAGCAAGCCACACGGGTGCGCCACCGTCAAACGTCGCCCATTCTCGAATATCGAGCGCCGGCGCATCCAACCCGTTCAGCCATTGGGTTTTCAAATCGATCATGAAGCAACGACCGCCGCCTTGATACGTACTGTTGACATGCCGCTCGCCTGGTGGTGTGAAGACAAGCGTCGAAGCAGTGCAATCCCGGGTTAACTTTTCATTCTTCTCAGCGATACAGCCGGAAAGCACCAGATAGAAAGAAGCATGCTCGTGCGCGTGTGAGGGGACTTTACTGTTGGGAGAATACTTTGATTCGGTGAGAAAAAAATTTCCCACTTCGCGTTCCATCGTGTGAATCCTGGCAATCTCGCGATCCGCCAACGCGGCCCCATAAAATCGAACGCGATATGAATTGTGGCCCATTCACTTATTTACTGCCGGCCGCCCACCGCTTCCTGTCGCTTGCCCTTAAGAAACTGTTGGGCCTCGTTCAGCCAGCGCTTTTCAGTACGGTATTTGTACGCGGGCGCGGTCTTGACGGCGTCGATGCACGCTTGCATGGAACTGTTGGCTTCCTGCTGGTCGCCCAACCCCGAGTGCGCCCGGCCAATCAGGTACAACCCTTCGGGATCGTTCGTACGCCGATCGAGAAACTTCTCGAGCGCATCGCGCGCATCGCTATATTGCCCCGCGCCCAGGTACGTCGCGCCAATCTCCCGCCAGATTTCGTTCTGCGAATGCGATTGATCGCGCTGCACGACCTGTTCGAAATGGCCGATCGCTTCGGCCAGACGATTTTGCGAGCGCGCGATGCGGCCCAGTTGATAATGCGCGTCCAGTTCATCCGGATCGATATCAATCGCGCGCTGAAAACGCTCGCGCGCTTCGCTCAATTCACCCCGGTGCTGATGAATCAACCCAAGATTGTAATGGGCCGACGAGTCGCGTGGATTGATGGTCGCCGCCTCGAGGTTCTGTTTGAAAGATGCGCGCGCTCGTTGATTGCTCACGATCCCGCTGAAATAGCCGCGCAACAAAAAGAACAGCATGAGCAGGATAAACGGCGACCCGACAATGCGCGTGAACAACCAAATCCAGAACGGCGAAAGCACCAGCGAGCCGGCATAACTAATCAGCACAACTACGATAGATCGAACCAGCGAGAGCCGGAAAACTTTGCGCACCGCTTCAAGTGTGCCGATGGTGAAGATGGCTTTCTTCACATTGCGAAACAGAGTGCCGCCCACAAAGGCCGGATCGGCCAGTTGCCTTTCCAACTCTCTCTGCATTTCAGCGGGAAAGTTGAAGACCGACTTAATCTGGCCCGCGGACTGCACCGTCTGGGCGACGTAGGCCGCCTGCACGCCGCTGAAATGAAAAAACAGCGAGACGAGGATCGTCATTAGATTCGCGCCGATCAGCGCATAGAAAACCACGGTCGCGAGCGAAGCGTATTCCTGCTGCAGCACCAGGCCAAAACTGCCGCGGCGATCGAACATGTTCGAGGTCAGCGCCAGCAGCGGCACGAGCACAATCCCGATCGGCAACAGTGACGTGGCCGCCTCGAAAAGATTCGCCGCGATGAATTGCGGATGGGACGCGAATCGCACCCCAACCAGCCATTGAATGATGAAGAGGTAAACGACTTGAGAGATATAGGCGCAGATGATCGCCGGGAACAGCGTGCCCCGATCGCGCACTTCGCGCATCCCGCGCATCGGCGCGTAGAAGATCATCGATATGAATCGCAGCCAATCCGTCATGGTAGCGTAGACTTCAGTCTGCGAAGCTTCTAAGCTCAGGGTTCACAGACTAAAGTCTATGTTACTTATCGATCGTCGTCCGGCGAGGCTTCATCTCGCTTGTTCGCGCCCGGCGGAATCGTTCCGTTCCGCGTGTCCCGCGTAATCACCTTGGCCGTGCCCAGCGGCCAGTAACGAAACAGCGCTTTGCCGTAAATATATTTCTTTGGCACCAGGCCCCAAATCCGAGAATCACTGGAGTTGTCCCGGTTATCGCCCATCACGAAATAGTAACCGGGCTTCACATAAGTCGGTGACTTGCTGATGTGCGACATGTTCAGATGCGGATCGAGATAGCTCTCTTCCATGTCGCGTCCATTGACGCTGACCCGGCCCTCGTGAACTTCAACTGTGTCGCCCGGCAAACCGATTACTCGTTTGATGTAGCTCTTGGAAGGATCTTCGGGAAACCAAAACACGACGATGTCGCCGCGATAGATTTTGGGCGCCCAGCGATATTCATCGTAGTAGATCAACTTGTTGACGAAGATGCGCTCGCCATCATGCAGGTAAGGAAGCATGGACGTGCCTTCGACCTTGACCGGCTGAATGATGAAAACCATCACCAGCGCCAGGACCATGAGCGCAAAAATCAGATCGCGGATCAGCAGTCGCGATTCATGCCAAAGGTGTTTTCGTGCCGCATCCTTAGGACGCTGGATGTCAATGTCGCGGTCGTCGTCGGGATGAATTGTGCCGAAAGGTGGCGGCTGATTGAATTGCTTACCAAACATGTTCTTTACGCTCGCCGGGAACGGCAAAATTCCTTAAGGCGCTGAGGCTTCACTAAAGGTCCCTTCCGTATGTCGAGGTTATCCGTCGTTCGCTTTCATTGTCAAACGGTTCGGATTAAGGCTCGTAATGTCAGTAACGCGTTCGCGCTTCGCGCTCATTGCGGACGAGGACGTCCGCGCTCCCAGGAAAGCAATTTGCCGTTTTGCAGCGCAAAGCTTGACAGTCATTGGCGCGCCTTCTTATCATCGCGACGCACCAAATCAAAGCGAGCTGTCCAACCTGTTAAATCAGCGAATCGTTCGCCAGAGCCGGAGGCCAAGTTCCGTGATCAAACTCGATATCATTAATCGGCTTGCCGACGAAACGGGCATACCGAAGTTGAAGGCCGAACAGGCAGTCGAAGCCCTCTTCAATTCGATGAAGGACGCGCTCTCGCGCGGCGACCGCATCGAGCTGCGCGGATTTGGCGTGTTCATCGTCAAGCCTCGCAAGCGCGGCGTGGGGCGAAATCCCCGCACCGGCGAAGAGGTCGCGATTCCTTCAGGCAAGACGATTCGCTTCAAGCCGGGCAAGGAGCTACAGGCGCACGGCGAAAACGGCGATGTTGAAGATAGTAATGACGAGTAGCGAAGTTAAGTCTGGAAGGTATTGATAATCGGCGCTTTGAGGCGCGAAGTCTTTGTAGAAACCAGATTAGCTTAGATCACAACGCGGGAGTGAAAGCAGCGCTTTCACTCCCGCATTTAGATTGGAGGGAAGCCTGCGCGCCATGAATTCAGGCGCGAATCGGTAGCGTCCTACTTTGCGGTTTTCCTTTGTCTTTGCGACTTTGCGTGAGCTAATCGATCAGGATCGGCCGATTTCACGCAAAGTCGCCAAGACTAAAAGCTCCGCAAAGGCGAAATAGGAACACGCGCGCGAATCGACTTCTCAAGACCGGAACTTTGACTGGAAAACCTGTATGTCGCAACAACTTGAGACCGGCAATCCCGTAGCGCCTCAAGCGCCCCGGCTGCTACCGAAGCCGACTGCTCGTCAATGGTTGTTCCACGCCCTGCTGTTTCTACTCACGGCCGCTACCACTACGATCTGCAGAATTGTGATGTCCGGTCCGGATCTGCATCTCGCCCCGCCCCCACCTGCTTTACGTGGGCCGTTGATGTCGATCCTAATGTTCCCGTGGATCTATCTGATGACGGTCGTGGCGATCGTCAAAGCCGCGTTTCTCGATCCGCAACTCCTCGGACAGGGATTGGTGTTCTCGGGATCACTGCTCGCCATTCTGACGGCGCACGAGTTCGGTCATTATCTTTTTTGCCGCTACTACAGCGTGGATGCGACGCTGCCATTCTTCATTCCCCAGCCGCCAATCCTTTGGCCGGGAACCTTCGGGGCCTTTATTCGGATGAAGTCGCCGGTGCCTTCACGCCGCGCACTGTTCGATATCGGATTGGCCGGTCCTTTGGCCGGATTTGTGGTCCTGCTGCCGATCGCTTTTGCCGGCGTGCTGACGGTGCAACATGTGCCGTTGATTGCCGGTGAAGGAACCGGCGGGGGAGGTGGAATTTATTTCAACGATCCGCTGCTCTTTCGTTTGATTGCTTACGCGTTTAAGATCGACTTGGCGAACTCCGAAGCAAATTCATTTTATCTCGCCGCGTGGTTCGGCGCGTTGGTCACGGCGCTGAATCTGGTGCCGGTGGGCCAACTCGACGGGGGCCACGGGACTTTTGCGGTGTTCGGCCGCGCCGGTCATTGGTGGATTGCCCGGGCGGTTTTCGTAGGCGCGGTCGCGATCTCTGTTCTGGGATGGATTTGGCACGGCAGTCCGGCGTGGTTTCTCTTTATCCTGCTGCTCGCGGTGATGCTGCGTGTTCGTCATCCACAACCCGAACAGATGGAGCCGCTCGGTCTCGGCCGCATAATCATAGGCGTCGTTACCTTGATCGTCTTCGTGCTTTGTTTCTTGCCGTTTCCGATTACGATAACGTGATTAATGTCCGACAAACTTCAGTTTGTCGCAGTGATAGTTTAGCAACCGCTGACGTTAATCTCGCTGAGACGACAAACTAAAGTTTGTCGGACATTAGCACAGCGGACACAGAGAAAACTTAGGAAGAATTATGAAACTAATCCTGAACATGATCCTGGTTGTATTTTTCTTTTCCTGCTTTGGCGCAGCGCACGCTCAAAAAGCCGACCCGGTCGAATCGATTCGCCAGCACTATACGCAAATCAACAGCAAGGTGCCTTCGTATCGGAAAGTCAAAAAGAACTTGTCGGGATTTTCGGCCGAAGGCGGTGAGCTGGTCGCTTATTTCCATGGCCCGTCGATCATGAAGATGGTAGCGACATTCTACGGCGAGACCGGCCGTGCAACCGAAGAATATTACTACTGGAATGGCAAACTGATTTTCGTCTTTCATCAGGAGTCGCGCTACGACAAACCGCTGTCTGGCAAAGTGGTTGGGAAGAAGGAGAACCGATACTACTTTGCTGACGACAAACTTATTCGCTGGATCGACGAGAACGGCAAGGAGACTGATCCTACCGAATCTGCCGAGCGCGAGTATTTGAAAAGCTCGAAGGAATTTTCCGAAGCCGCGCGATCGAAGAGTAAGTCCGTTGAAAGTAAGCAGTGACGCCGGCGCGGTTCGGGATCCCGAACTCATCCGACCTGGCTCCTCTAAATCTCACGAAGCAGCCGGCAGCAGTCCCTTAATCTCTCGCACCACTCGATTCACTTCTTCCTGATCCGCCAGCGCGATCATGAAAAATTTGTAGCCCTGGTGGAAGCAAATCACGCCGTTCGCAAACAGCCAGACGCTGCCGAGAAAAGGATTGCCGCCGATCAACCAGCTTATCGGCGCGCCCGTCACGCCCACCGGATTCACAATCTGCGCAAACATTACGGCGCCGGCCGCGCAACTAAAAGCGCCGAGCAACGGCGCGCCAACATATTTCGTAATGTTGCGCTGAAACCGCACGCGTTCTCGTTCAGCTTCGTCCAGTTCGCCCGCAGCGATTCGTCGTTCCTGCTTCTTTAAATACTCTTCAAATTTTTCGCTGGCTTTCTTCAAGCCAATGATTGGTAAAGCGGAGTGCGTCAGCCAGTGCCCTTGTGAGCCCAGCAGGATAATGTCCAAACCCGGAAATGCAGTGCCGGCGCGTATCCCGAGGATGAGCGAAGCCGATACGACCGCAGCCTTGCCCGGATTTTCTTTGACCCAATCTTTCGCCTTCATGATTCCGGCAGTCGCGGCTGCTGAAGCGCGCGTGGCTTTGAATCCCTTGCCTGCCATTTTCGCGGCCGAGCCGACGTAGCTCGTCGCTTCGTCAAAAACTGCTTCCGCCTTCTTTCCGGCGGGGCCGGCCGCGTCACGAATGACTTTGCCTGCGTCGCTGGCGGCCTCGCGGATGGCCTTTCCGGCGTCCTTGGCGTGACGCCTGGCTTCATCGGCCGCCTCTCGCACCTTGGGATCGTCGGCGAGCCGCCCAGCTTCCGCGCGCAGTTGTTCCGCGCCTTCCGCAATCGTCTTCGCGCCCTTACGCGCAGCGTCACCGGCCACACGCGCGGTATCTTCAACGATACCGGTTACGTTAAGTTTCTCGTCCAGCTCGCGCGCCTTGCGCTTGGCGGCGCGCTGAAAGTCGTCGAATTTCTCTTTGTAATCAGACATTCTGCTCTTACTCCCCGACTATTCTACGCCTATTCGCAAGCCTAAGTTCACTTGGAGTCAGTACCACCCGCGTAAGTGGGTGGTCTCAGTGGGTACGTGTTAGGCCAGTCAACCACTTGATCCCATCCGCTTACGCGGATGGTACTGACTTCAATCCCCGCCGCAGTAAAGCCGCCACGGCCCAACCGCTTTACTTTTCCCTGCTTCCTTCTTACTTTTGGTTCATGCCGAAATGTCCGACGTGCGGAAAACCGGTCGAGTGGAAGGACAACACCTGGCGACCATTCTGCTCTGAGCGCTGCAAGCTGATCGATTTCGACAAATGGACCAGCGAAGAGTATCGCGTTCCCGGCCAACAAATAAACCCGTCTGTGATCAGCGAGGAATCTTCCCGGTCGACCGGCGATGAGCACGAGGAAGCAGAGCCCTGAATTTGAAACGATTACGCATCACAGTTTGGGCTGCGATTCTTTGCGCGCTGCTAATTTCGAGCGCTTGCTCTAAACAGCCCAAAGGTTCGGGCAGTTGGACCACGAACAATAATCAACGCGCACAGCTTTCCGACTACAAAGGGCAAGTGGTCCTTTTGGATTTTTACGCGACGTGGTGCGAGCCTTGCCGCGTCGAGACGCCGCATCTGGTTCGGCTACAAAACGAGTACGGGCCGAAAGGACTGCGAGTGATTGGTCTGAACGTTGGCGGCGACGATGATCGTGATAAAGTGCCGGCGTACGCGAAAGAATTCAGCATTCAGTATCCGCTCGGGTTTCCCGACGATGATTTGGTCACGAAATATCTCAGCGACAACGAGAATATTCCACAGTCTTTCGTCTTCGATCGCAACGGTAATCTGGTCAAACGCTTCATCGGTTACAACCCGAATTCCGGGATCGAACTCGACAGGATCGTCAAAACAACCGTAGAATCTGCGCCTCAATAAGTGCAGTGGCACAGACTGCAGTGACTGGAGCGCAACCGTCTCGGTTGCAGCTTTCGGCAAAACGCGGTAACGGCAAGCGGGACGCTTGCGCTCCAGTCACAGAATAAAAAATGATTCGCGAAAAACTAATCGATCGTGGGCTCGGCGAAAGCAAAAAGTTCCGCTGGCGCAGCCATGAAGTCGCGCGCATTGAAGGCTTGAGCGATACCGTCTTCGGATTCGCAGTGACGCTCCTGGTGGTTTCGCTCGAGGTACCGAAGACCTTCGCCGAGTTAATGGAAGCGATGCGCGGATTCGGGGCCTTCGCCATTTGCTTCACGCTGCTCATCGTCGTTTGGTTCAATCAGTACAAGTTCTTTCGCCGTTACGGCCTGAAAGACAATTACACAGTTATTCTCAACTGCGCGCTGTTGTTTGTCGTCCTCTTTTATGTCTATCCGTTGAAGTTCGTGTTTACGTTTCTGATCAGCATGATCACGGGACGACGCGCCCAGATCGAGACGATGATCGAAAACGGCGATCAGGTCACCACCCTGATGATTATCTTCGGCATTGGATACGTCGCCGTGTTCGGCGTCTTCGTGCTGCTTTACTGGCACGCGCTGCGTCAGCGCGATCGGCTGGAACTGAATGAGCTGGAAATTTTTGATACGCGCACGGACATTCGCGAGAGCGGCCTGAATGTGGGTATCGCGCTGGTTTCGATTGCGCTTGCCGTATTTCTCCGAAACGCAACTCTGGCGGGAATGACTTACATGCTGACTCCGGTAATCATGACGCTGCATGGCACGCTCAACGGCCGGCGCCGGAAGAAGCTGGAACAGCAACTCGGCGTTCACGAAAACACGATGTTCGAGGCGACCTGGGATCCGACACTGGAGCGCAACCGTCCCGGTTGCTTCGGTGCAAAGATGCAAGCGAGGACGCTTGCGCTCCAGCCCACTGAGATGAACTTTCGTTTCGAGTTTTGGCCGACGCTGGCATTCGTCGTGGTGATGGTTTCGTGGTTTACCTTTGCCGCCAGCTTTCTATTTCACAAGAAACCGCCTTCGCCACCCGACAAAAAACGCGACCCGTTTTCTATCTTCGGTATTGTCCTGCAAGGCGTCAGCTACTTGATCGTTTGGGTGATCCGCCGCGCGTGGTTTACTCCAATTTTCACTTTGAGCAAATCTGTGGAAATTGTCATCGCCGTCTTCACGATGGCATTGGCGATCAGTTCAGTCTGGTTTTGCACCGCAGCCATTCGTACTTTAGGCGAGCAATGGAGCCTGGCCGCACGCGTAGTCGAAGGACATAAATTGGTCACACAAGGGCCGTATAGTATCGTACGAAATCCGATCTACACTGGGATGTTGGGAATGCTTCTGGCGACCGGGTTAGCGGTGAGTCATTGGATTGGCCTGGTAATCGCACTCGTTGTTTTCGGCGTGGGGACAGCGATTCGAGTGCGCAGCGAGGCTGCGCTCTTGCGCGAAATGTTTGGCGAAGAGTTTAAAAGTTATGCGCGCAAGGTGCCGGCAGTCATTCCGTTTTTGATCTGAAAGGAACCCGCGTGCAAGGCGGGCTGTAATTGAGGTAGTGTCGTAATGCGGTCTTTGCGGACCTTTGCGTCTTGGCGCCTTTGCGTGAAACTGACCTTCTTTAATCAATTACCTCACGCTAAGTCGCAAAGGCGCAAAGAAAAAACCGCAAAGTAGGACACTACCGTAATTGAAACCATTTTGAGAAAAGCAAAAATATTGGCCACGATCGGACCCGCGTCGCGCGAGCCCGGCGTGATCGAAGCCATGCTGGCGGCCGGAACTGATGGCGTGCGCATAAACATGTCGCACGGCACGCAGGATGAGAAGGCAGCCGACATTCGCATGGCGCGCGCGGCGGCAGAGAAGGTCAACCGGCCGCTCGCCGTGCTGGCCGACCTCGCAGGCCCAAAGATTCGCACGCGCACACTCAAGGATCATCAGCCGGTTGAAATAAAAGCCAATCAGCAGTTCACGATTACGACTCGCGAAATCGAGGGCGATGAAAAGCAGGTCGCCACGAATTATTCGGGAATGCCGGCCGACGTGCACGAAGGTGCGCGCATTCTCCTGGATGACGGCGCGATTGAATTGCGCGTTGAGAAAACGACCGACACCGATGTCGTGACCCGGGTCATCAACGGCGGAATGCTCGGCGAGCGCAAAGGCATCAACCTGCCGGGAGTCACGCTGCCGATTCCCTCTTTGACGGAAAAGGATCGCGATGACCTGCGTTGGGCGGCCGCGCAAGGCGTCGATTACATCGCGCTGTCGTTTGTGCGCAGCGGTAAAGACTGCGTCGAAGCAAAGGACTTGATCAAAGAGGCGGGCAGCACCGCTCCGTTGATTGCCAAGATTGAAAAAGCCGAAGCCATCGATCATCTCGATGAAATCATCGCGGCGGCAGATGGGGTGATGGTGGCGCGCGGGGACCTCGGCGTCGAGACCAGCGTCGAGCACGTTCCCGTCTATCAAAAACGAATCATCGAACAGGCAAACGAGGCGGGTAAGCTGGTAATTACGGCCACGCAGATGTTGCAGTCAATGGTGGCCAGTCCGCGGCCGACGCGCGCCGAAGCAACCGACGTGGCTAACGCCGTCTGGGACGGATCGGATTGTCTGATGCTTTCGGGGGAAACAGCGACGGGGAAATATCCGGTCGCGGCCGTGGCGACTATGGCCCGCATCATCGAAACGGCAGAGACTCGTCACCAAAAAGAATCAATCATCCACAAACTGGTCGGCAAACAAAGCGGCCGCGTCAGCCGCGCGTTGTGCGAAGCCGCGGCTTTTGCGGCCGACGAAATGAACTCGCGCACGATCGCAGTGTTTACTGAATCAGGTTTGATGGCGCGGCGTCTGGCTTCCCTCAGGCCGGAGCAGCGCATTATCGCGCTCACTTCATCACGCGAAGTGATCAATGAATTGGCTCTTATCTGGGGTGTTGAATCGGTGATAACGTCACCGTCAAAGAGCACCGAAGAGTTATTGAAATTAGGCGAGCTCTCGTTGCTTAAAGCCGATCTGGTGGACCTGGGAGAAACGATCGTGATTATGGCGGGCAGACTTTCGGGTTTGGGCTTGTCGAGTTCGGTGACGCTATATACCGTTGAGGGAGATATTCACGAGACGGTGTAGGCCACGGCGGTTATTGCCCTCTCCCTTTGGGAGAGGGTTGGGTGAGGGCCTAGCGCGTCGCCAAAACAATCTTAAGAGTAATGCGAGAGATGAATTCGCTGCGCGAATTCATCTCTCGCAACCTGCTTCGGAAACGGAGCGGGGCACGCGCTAAGCCCTCATCCCCAGCCCTTCTCCCAAAGGGAGAAGGGAGACATTCTTTTCATTTTTAGTTCTGCTTTTCCTTTGCCTCCGCACTCTCACCTGCCTTGGTTGCCGGCGGTTTTGTTGGCGGCTGTGCTCGCGTCCTCAAGTGGTCGTCCATCTGCAGACGCTGTACGCCTTCTTCGTACCACTTCGGCATGGGTTTGCCCATCAGAAAGTGATCGAAAAATTCTTTCATGCGGACTGTGTAGTCTTTCTGGTTGGCGCGTTTCGCCAAGCCGTGATTCTCGCCGATGTATTCCAGCAGCACCACCGGCTTTTGCAGACGCCGTAGAGTGTTGTAGTACTCGACGCCCTGGGTGAAATCGACGGCGCCGTCTTTGTCATTGTGCAGGATGACGAGCGGCGTTTTCACATTTTTTGCGAAGGCCACCGGCGAGTTTCGCGTGTACGCTTCCCAGTTGTCCCATGGCCCGGTGGTAAAGCGGCCCTGGCTGCTCTCGAAGATCTCGCCGTTGGTCACTCCGCTGTTCTTGTAGATCAACCCATACATGCTGATCAGGTCAGTTAGCGGAGCGCCGGCGATAGCAGCCGCGAAGATGTCAGTCTGCGTAACCAGGAAAGCCGTTTGATAACCGCCCCATGAATGTCCGGTGATGCCGACGCGCTTTGGATCAACTACGCCCGTCGCGATCGCCGCTTTCACTGCGGGCACCATGCACCAGACTGCCGACATTCCCGGATCGTTAAGCTTGTAGGTGATGTCCGGATTGAACACCGCGTAACCGTTGCTCGTGTAGACGGATTTGTTGAACCCATTGGCACTCGGCCGCGCGTATTGATAGGCACCCTGCGAGGTCTTTTCATAGAAATTAACCATCATCGGGTAGGTCTTGCCCTTTTCGTAGTTTGCCGGCAGGTACAACGCGCCTTGCAGCTTATCGCCCTTCGCGCTGGTGTAATCAACGAGGATCGTGCCGCTGGACCAGAGGAATTTCTCCTGACCGGCGCCGACGTTCGTCAGCCGTTTGCCATTCGTCATTGACGCGTCGGTCACGTAATAGTCCGGCGGATCTTTATACGTCTGGCGCGTGTAGAGATAAACGTCGGCTTTCTTCGCCTTGATCACACCACCGTAGACAGCTTCATCCCACATCAAACGCTTCACACCCGGCTTGCCGGGCTCGAGCATTCCGATACCGTCTTTCTTGGTCCATTCGCTATAGACATCGAGATAGAGAGGCTTCGTGAGATCGTATCCGCGTTGCTCAGGATCGAGAATCAACGGCCGCCGATAGCGAATCTGATCAGTCTTGCCGTTAACCGTGAGGTTGACGGCGGGACCGCCGCTAATGGGAACCTGCCAGATATCCCAGTTGTCAGAAAGCAGAACCGATTTGCCGTCTTTGGACCAGCCCACGAAAGGAGTCGGCGGCTTGGCGACGTTCACATCATTCTCAGCGTCTACAAACGACGTGGGGACGGACTTGGTTAAGTTCGTAGACTGTCCCGCCGCCATGTCGTAGGCGTAGTACTGTCCGTCATCGTAATAAACGAAGTGCGTGCCGGTAGGCGACGAGCCCATCGTCCAGCGCGCCTTGGTCAGTGCCCGCTTGCGCTCGCCGGTTTGCAGATTGATAACTGAGATGTCGGCATACGAACGCCCGTCGAGATGACTCATTAGTTCGTACTGGTCGTCGCTGCGACCGACTGCATATTTCTGTTCGGGCGCCGGCGTCACCTGGCGCGTCAGATCGTCGGCCAGACGAATGAACTTTTTCTCGGCTGGTCGATAGATCGCGAGATAGCTGTAGTTCTTATCGGCGCTTTCCTGCACCTGCTGCTGGGACTGCAGCCGCTTGTCTTTCCAATGCCACAGCACCAGATCGACTTTTTCGTCAGCCGAAGTCTCGCCTACGGCTGGGCCTTCGCCTTTTTCGCCTTCCGGCTTCTCTTTTTTCTTTGCTTTGTTGATACCGAAAAGCAACGCGCTGAGGTCCTTTGTCCACGTCGCAGAACGATTGGGACTAATGGTCATGCCGACCGGAAAGTCTACGTTGTCCGCCGGGTTGAAAACGATCTTCTGTGGACCGCCCGGACCGAAATCCTTGAAGCCGATCGCACTGTAGAGCTTATCTTCGTAGGCCTTATCATCAACCCCTTTGAGCGCGGACAAGCCGTTGCCTTCCTCGGTCCAGGTCAAGCGCGAGTACACCGCTTTGCTGTCGTTATCGAGCGGGCGAATCGCACCACTTTCCATCTCGCGAATCGCCACGCCGTTGCCAGCTTTGTCCTGCGCATCGATTGTCCAGGCGAGGTAGCGCCCTTTCTTGTCGAACGCAAAGTCCGCGACGTTGCCGATATTGATCTCCTGACCGCTTGAGAGTTCGCGCAAGATCAAATCAGATCCCTTCGGCCGATCGTCCCTGGCAGGCGGGGCCCCTGGGGCAGGCGGACCTGCGGCAGGCGCGCCAGCGGGCGCGTCAGGGCCGTACCTGTGCATGGCAATCCAACCGCCATTCTCTCCGGACAACGTAAAGCGCCGCACCTTGGCGATTTCGATTTTCTCGCCGGTCGCAAGATTCACGATGCCGACTTTGTTCTGAACGGGCTTGCGTTGCTTCTTAAGCTGCGCCGCTTCGCTGCGCGAAGGAAACATCGTAAACGCGGCGTATTTTCCGTCGCTGGAAAACGCGACCGCTGGTCCGGTGACCGGCAAATTGGCTAGCTCGCCGGGATTAAGATTCGCAGGAGGCTGCGGTATTTCACCGACCGAAAACTTGTATTCCTTGTCGCTTTTCGTTTGGCGGATGATCACTTCGCTGTCACCCTCAGGCGGGCCGATGCGATAGGCGAACCACTCGCCGTTTTCGGACAGCGCGGTTCCGCTGATGGCTTTCCAGGCCATGATGTCCGCCAGTTCGATCGGACGTGGTTGGGTTTGGCCCCAGGCCGTAATTGCCCCTGCCGAAAACAACAGGAATAGACAAACAGACAGAATGGTAATGTTGGAACGATGTGTTCTCATAGCGGTCCCTTTCGTTGTGCGGGTTAGAACGCGATGCACGGTCACTATCTCAGAGTGCCGCCAAGATTATGTCCGAATGGAAATGAAAGCAAGGATTTTTGGGACGATTCGCCCTTACGAAACACGGGAATGAGCTACTAAGGGCTGCCTTAAAGTCGAAAGGGCACTCTCATTCACACCGGGCTTTAGCCCGGTGATAAGCAGAGGAGACTAGTGAACCGTTTTAACGGTTACTCTGCTTCTCGAGACATTCAGGCGATTGGGTACGAAGGACTTGCCTGGCAAACGACACGGATTGATCACCGGGATGAAGCCCGGTGTGAATGAGAGTAAGAGCTATTTTGCTTGCAGAATTTCCCCCACGCGCTCTTGCTGCTTCTTCTCTTTGCGCATTTGCGCTTCGGACATTTGCGGGTCGCGCCAGTTGTCGAGGATGCCGACCTGGTGTACGCACTGGATGGTGCAGGTGGGCGCGCACCATTTCTCGGTCTTGTACTCGCGCTTGAAATCTTCCATCGTGTAATCCTCGAGCGGAATGCCGGGATAACCACGTTGCTGCGAGCACCAGTGAACTTTGCCATCTTCGCAGATATAGAGGTAACGCGAGCCCGAGCGACAGCGCCACTCGTAAGGCTTGCCTTCGGCAATGCTGTCCTGAAACCAATTCAGCCGCGCGTGATCCTTGTTGCCGAGTTTCTTCACGGCGTGAAAGATCTCTTTTTCTTTTTCTGAGAGCGGCTTGAGCGTGCCGTCATCGTCGTGAATCACGCCCACAGTCGTCGAGAACCCAAGTTCCACCGCGCGTTGCGCCACGGCGAGCGCATCTTCCGGTTGCTTGATGCCGCCGCCAATTACCGAATTGATGTTGATGTGAAAGTCGGCATGCTCGGCCAGGTAGCGCAGTTTCTTGTCCAGCACGCGCAGGCTCTTGCGTGACACTTCGTCGGGATTGACGTTATCGATGCTGATTTGCAGAGCGTCAAGGCCCGCATCGTTCAGACGCTTGATGCGGTCCGGCGTGAAGTAATAGCCGTTCGAGATGAGCCCGGCGATCATCCCGCGCGTCCTGATATGACGAACGATCTCATCGAGCTCCGGATGCATCATGGGCTCGCCGCCGGAAATCGTCACGATCGAGGTTCCCAACTCGGCGAGTTTGTCCAGACGCTTCTTCATTACGTCCAGCGGCACCGGTTTTGAAACCTGATCGTATTCGTTGCAATAGCCGCAGGCGAGATTGCAGCGCCGCATCGGGATGATGTGCGCCAGCACCACATGATTAGTCGAAGCCAGGGCTTTCGTTATGAAAGCAGCCTGGCGGATTTTCCACTTAATGAAAGTGCTTTTTCGCATTGCGTCTTGCTACGCCAGTCGAGTTCAAAAAGGATATGCGACCGTCGCTGGGAGCGCAAGTTAACCACTTGCTGATTTCAGGTCAGAAGCCCGCGCGTTAGCAAGGGCCTCCGACGCGAAATAGTACTCGGCTCATCGAGGTGCCCTCCCTTACGGTCGGGCTTCCGACACGGCCACAAAAGCGGAAGGGCTTCAGTTTCCCGAAGCCCTTCTTAAAGGAAATCTGTCGGTAAAAAATTAGCCCTTGACCTTCTTGACGCTCGCATCGAGCTTCAGATCAAAGATTCCTTTATCGATCGCCTGGTTCTTGGCGATGTTGGTCAGCCGCACGGTGGTCGAGTCGTTATTCTTTTCAACCATCTTGGTCTGCACCGGCATGCCGCTCGAGTCAACCCAGACCTCGATGTAGTTGTAACTCGCCTTACCCTTGGGCACCACTTTGAAGTGATCCGTCGATACGCCGCCCCAAAGCGTCTCTTTTGAAAGATCCTGCGGTTCCCCAAAGCGAGCCTGCAACTGGCTCGTACTCATGTTGAGAAGCGCCAGTACATCGCTGTCCTTTTCGCTCTTGATTGAGTTAGTCGCGCCCACATAAGCCATGTTCAAGCGCGGGCGATAAAGAACATAAGCGCCGTTCGCGACCGCAAGAATCTCGTGTTGCGGCTTGGTCCATTCCAGACGAACGAAAGCACTCCTGCCGCCGACGGGGATGTATTTGACGGTCCCGTAAAACTTGTCCGAATCACGCAGCTGAGCGTTGTATTTATCCATGCTGATATCAGCGCTCAGGGTCTTCAAATTCTGTTGGGCGCGCTGCATCCGGGTGTAGAGCGAGCTCACCAAACCTGCCTGGGCATTTGTACGCCGGAGCGGAACTGCGACCAGGGCGAGGAGGACCAGCGCCACGGCCAAAATCGGGGTAAGAAATCGTTTCATCATAGCTCCTATCTAAAACTTAAGGCCCCTGCGGGCCCCATGAAAACCTCAAGTGCGCTTCTTTTGATGCGCCTCTCGGCCAAATTATTGCCCAAAACTATCAGGGATGGTCAACGGATGTCAACCTCGTATCCTGTAATCTTGCCATTAGCATCCACCTGCGGCCTTACATCCACGACCTGCCCGTCCGGTCGGTGCGCTGCTTGCTTTGCCCGGCGCTCAATATCAGCTCTATCTGCCTGTGCGCCAAGTACTTCCGCCCCGATGACGACTGTGGAGCGCGCCGTCTGGTCCGGATAAGATGTATTCGCGAACCAGCTCTTTGGCGTGAGAAAAATAAAAACCAGAATTAACACGCATAGGACGTCCCATTGCCACGAAGTTCGCGGATAATTCCAAAATAGAATCTTCTTAGAGGCGTTGGAGAAGAAACCCATAATTCCCAGCTCACCCTCCGGGCGTCTCAGCTTCACTCTTGCAAATTCAATTCCGACGCGACGCTAAACGATATGGCCGTCGCGCATTTGGATGATGCGCTGACACGCGGCGGCGGCTTCCGGGTTGTGCGTAATCATGATGATCGTTTGATTGAATCGATCATTCAGCTCCCGAAACATCTTCAAAACCAGCTCGGAATTCTCAGTATCAAGATTGCCTGTCGGCTCGTCAGCCAGAACGATCGCCGGCCGGTTCACCACTGCGCGGGCCAGCGCAACTCGCTGCTGCTCGCCGCCCGAAAGTTCCAGCGGCTTGTGATGCATCTTGTCCTGCAAACGCAGCATGCGCAAAATCTCGCGCCGGCGGTCCGGGTCGTCGCCGCCGTTTCCGTGAATTCGTTCAGCCAAACGCAGATTTCCTTCGGCAGTCAGCGTTGGAAACAAATTGAACCGCTGAAACACGAACCCTATCTTACGACGGCGAATGTCGGTCCGTTTTGCGTCCGAGGCGGCGGTCAGGTCCTCGCCGTCTATTACGATTCGCCCTTTCGTCGGCGTCAGCAAACCTCCCATTAAATGAAGCATGGTCGATTTGCCGCAACCCGATGGCCCCATCACGGCGATGAACTCGCCTTCCTGCACTGCAAGCGACACGCCGCGCAACGCCGGCACGTCAACCTTTCCGACGCGATACACTTTTTCGAGATTGTCAGCTTTAAGAATTGTGGCCATCAAAGTTTCCAGGGTTGCCGTCGCAACATTAAGCGCACACCTGGTGTAAAAAAATTATTCGTATGCGAGCGCGGTCACCGGATCGAGATTGGCCGCGCGGGCCGCCGGATAGAAGGCCCCGAGCGCACCGCCCAGCATCCCAATCAGTCCCGCCGTCAACGCCCACCAACCGCCAAACTCAAATATCAGTCCGGTCGCTTTATGAATGCCAAAACCCGCAATCCATGCCAGAGCAAAGCCAACGAGCAGGCCCAGGAAACTGATCAGCAGAGCTTCCCGCTCAATCTCGCTGATGATGTAAAAGCGCGAGGCGCCCATGGCCTTCAGGATTCCGATCTCGCGCGTGCGCTCAGTGATTGTCGTGTGCATGGCGAGCATGACGACCAGCGCGCTGACCACCGCCGCCAAGCCCACCAGGACGCGCATGAAAATATTCAGGCCGGGAATGGAACTTTCAATTGAAGCAAACAGGTCTCGCGTCGGCTGAATTTTGTTGCCGGGGAAAGCGGCGTCTATTCTTTTGGCGACCTCAATTTGCTCGCTCGGATTTTTTACCTTCACAAAAATGAACGTGCATTTGTCCGGCGCCTCGAGTACGTCCTGCAGCGCCTTCAGCGACATCTTGGCGCGAGCGCCTGACTCCGGCGCATAGATCCCGGCAACGCGATACAGGTTCGGGCCAAAAACTTTTAGCGTGCTGCCAACCGGATGATTACGCGAGGCCTTCGTTTCATCAATTACGATCTCATTCGGCGCATTCGGAGCGTGCCCCTGAATCAGCCGAATGTTATTCATCTTCGAGAAGCTTTCCCATTCGACGCCTTCGACTTGATCCACACCGAACGCGCCGCTGGGATAAAAATAGCGAATCACCGGCGTTGCGGACTCAACGCCCTCGATCTTTTTTAACAGCTCGACATATTTCGTGCTCAAGCTGGCTGAGGATGAAGTTAAGGTGATTGCCCCTGGCCGGGTGAAGATTAGCTCGGCGCTCACGTTCGCAGAACGTTTTTGCAAATCCTCAGACATTCCGTGCGCCAGCCCGGTAAATATCATCACCAGGGCGACGCCCAGAGCTACGCCCAGAATGCTGATGGCCGATCTAAGCGGACGTTGCCGAATGTTCGAGACGACTAAGCTATCCAATGGGCGACCTTTCCAAACGCGCAATATTAATACACGGTTGCAGGGAACGCCTAGCTGTAACTCAAAATCGTAGTGATGTTCGATGATCGTGTGTACACGATTTCGGGGTGGCGCTTTAACGAATCGCTTGTCTGAGGAGCTTTAGTATAGGGCGGATGGTAAAAAGGAATGTTACGGCTGCGATAAAAATTGCTGCGATTCCAACATTGGCTGACTTAAACGTTTGCCCTATTAAGGTAAATTCCGTTTGCCCTGTGCTGCCAAGATAGATAAGCCAAACCCCAAGCAACGCGAAGATCACGGCGGCAACAAAACCGAGAACGGCGAATAGCTTTAGAAGTGGGGATATCTGTTTCAAGGACATATTTCGACCCTCCTCTACCGCTGCCACCCTTTCCATCTCAAGCATTCGTACAGTGGCCGCATAAGCAGCGCCCTCTATATCCCCCGCCTGTTCTCTCTCCGCAAAGAACTCTTGTATGACTCGCATTTTGTCATTGGGGTTTTCGTCTAGACGCCTTTGTAGATCATGAGGCGGAAGGCGCTTGCGGCGTGGCATGGGTTAAGCGACTCGTTTAAATACAGGAACTACGTCAGCCTCAGCCGTATCGAAATAATGTTCCCGTCGATCTTCAAGCTGATCTGGTATTTCACGGGGATCATTAAACTCCCTTGGAGCTAATACGCCATTAGGCGTTAAGACCCTATAGACGCGTTGCAAAATTCCCGCTTTAACCATGATCGATAGGGCTTCGGCAAGCTCTGACGGATCAACGCGCACATTCCTCGCAAGATCGCGAGGTGTTATATCGCCTTCACCGCGCTCATTCAGCCACGCTTGCAGTTGGCGCAGCGCCTTTTTGCTTTCAGGGTGCTTACTTATTAAAGCTTCGAAGTTGACCCGTGGCATAATCTAGATCCTCAGCCGCGCAATGAGCTTGCACGATAATTTCATTGGTTTGGGCTGCGAGCCGTTGCTGCATTTCCTGACTCTGCCTAACCCCTACAATTGTGCGCATGTCCTTTGACGGAATATTGTTCGCTTGCTGTAACCAGGTGACGATCACGTCATCAAACTCACTGTTGGCTTTCACAAAACCTTGTAGCGACTGCCGAACCTCGGTGCTAGCGAACAAATCCCCGGTTTCTAATTCCGTCCCAAAGGTTGCGTGGTTTCCATGCCTGTCGGTGACCTCCGCATCACTACAGTGATAAATTGACTTATAGCCACTCTGCTTGTCTAGGAGGTTTTTCATCGCTTGCGATAGCTCCCAAGGCGTAAACTGACTCCTAATAATGCGGGGTTTGAGCCTCTCCCACACTGTATTATGCCATTCTTCTACACGTTTGCGAGAGCTACTGCGCTGTACTCTGATTTCAAGTAAATCAGGGCTATTCCAGCGCGCTAGAAGAACTATCCTGAGGCTAGCAGGTGCGTAAAACTTCCAAATGCCTCCATCTTCTGTTCTTTGATCGGTTACGCTCCACGTGACCGTTTCGCCGTAAATCTTAAAAACCCAATCCCTGGGCTTCTTTTGAAGTTGGCGAAAGTCGCTGACCTTGAAGTCGTTTGGGCGTAATTTGATCTGCGGAAAATCTTCGTCGAGTTTCTTTTGCCAGCCTGAGCCAAAGAGTTGAGGCGCTATGTTTTCAAAAGCCAGTGCCTCAGCTATAGCTCTCGATTTCACCTTGTAGTAAAAGATATGCTGATTGCCGTTTTCCTCGGCATCTCGAATAAGGTCAAACACCCTTTCTATGCTTAAGGCTCGGCTTTCAACTGCTTCCCTTAAATTTCGATCAACTATTTGATCCTTATTCTCGCCGGTGATTCGAACGCTCTCTCTGCGAGTTCGAAGAAGGTTTTGAATCTGTTCAGTGGTGGCGAGGTTTTTTACGAGAGCAAGCGTCTCGTCCAGTTCTTTATAGTTAGCCATCGACGGTTCCTCGGAGGATTGGGATTGAACTGTCTTGAACCCTTAATGAGGGTGGGAATCTATCACGATTACTCCCGAAGTAAAAGGCCCATCCTTGGCGGATAGGCCCGTAGTTTAAGAATTGTATTTTGAGGCTCTTGCTAAGATGGATAGGTAAACAAGTCGTTCCAGTTCCACACGCGATCCGTGAGGTCAGCTTGTTGCGCAGGAGTACATTTGATCGAGCTATGAACAGTCGCAAAATTGTAAACGAAGATATGCAGCGCAAGGGCGGCGGCAAGGTAAGCTTTCTTTTTGGAAAAGCCAGAAGCTAAGCGGGTCAAGCGACGCATACGAGTTCTGAGGGTCAGGTTAGCGCGTTCGATGTACGCCGTGGTTGCAAGTTCCAAGTTCGGATTGCCACTAATCACTTTGCGCTCGACGGCTTTAAGATCACTCGGACTATATCTTTCTCGACTATTTTCCATTTGCCCGTAGTCTTTGATTTCCTGCGCGTAGTCGATTTCCGAACCGAAAGTATCCTCAATCGCGGTTTGATAGACGCGCCAACCATCAGACGTAAGCTGAAATCGATTAGCGATCCGATCTTGCAGTTCACCGATGAACTGATAAGCGGTATGCGGATCGCGTTTGCCAAGCGCGTAGGCCGGAATAAGTTTGTCCTCGGTGACGGCGAGAAAGACCCACTGATCGCCGTGGTCAGGATGATCCTCGGTCGTCAGCCTGCGATTTTTCTTTTGAACGAACGTCCAGCATTCGTCTACAGAAATCTGTTCGGCTTTGATATTTTGCAGTTCGCGGTCAAGGATGATCGAAGCCTTGATTCCCGCAATGCGCAGAACCTTGAGAACGGTTTCAGGATTGACGCTATTGATTCTCGCGGTAGCTCTGATGCCAGAACCTTCGGTCAGGCAAGAGAGAATGCGATAGACGGTTTCAGCGGGAATGTTCAAAGCCGGGCAAGTCTTTTTGCTTTGAGAGAACGTGCGACCGCAACGCGGGCATTTATAGCGCGGAGTGTTCTGCTTTCCGTAGCGTCCGTGAATGTAGGGTTTGCTGTTGCATTTATTTGGACATTGCATCTTGAGCCTTGAATCTTTCTGCGATTTGGCTCACAATGCTTTTGTTCGGAAGCTTGAATGCGAGCAATCGCGTTTAGGTTTTCAATGGCCTCGCTGGCTGTTACAAGCAACTAGCGGGGCTTCTAAATAAGAGACTTACCACGGCCCGTTCTGAGTGTCCCTGCGAAGGTATCCAGAACGGGCCTTCCTTTGTTATCGCCCCTCACGCCGGTAAGCAAAGCGGTGAACGCAAGGGACTAACTATCTAACATTTATTCAAAGACCGCCTTTCAACCCGGGCATTATACCCTTTTTTCGCGTAGACGCTAGGACTTATTCGCGCTATTCGCGATTTATTTTCGCCGAGCATTTTGACTTTATCGCCAAGGCGGGTGTAAAGTTCATCGCGTAGAAAGAGAGGGCTTGTTCTTATGGCTAAACAGCGCAGTCCCAACTATCCGAAATTCGACCTTGAAACAGCAATCTCGAAGGTCGATAAGGTTTATAAGGCCGAGCACACGCATGTGGCGGACAAGGAAGTCGTCGCGCGTGATTTGGGGTACACATCCCTCAATGGCGCTTCGCTTACCACGATTGGGGCCTTGAATGCCTACGGTCTCCTGGTAAACGAGGGTAACGGTCTAAAGGTCAGCGACGATGCAGTTACTATCCTTGAACTACCAAAAGGGCATGCCGAGAGGATAGAAGCCTTGTTGAGACGAGCGAATGCGCCGAAGCTATTTTCCGAGCTTCACCAAGAATTTGGGGATAGTCTCCCTAGTGACGTTAATCTGCGGCATTCACTAATAAAAAGAAAATTCCTACCGAAGAGCGCGGACGAGGCTATTCGCGTTTATCGCGAAACAAAAAGCTTTGTATACGCGGAATATCAGGAGTATAGTGAGCCTCACGCGGGCAAGCCAGAAGCCGAATCTAAGCCCGCTGGAGGCGCGTCAATGCAGCAAAAGCAGCAACCAACCTCGTCCAGTGAACAATCTGTACCAGCAAACACGATCCGGTTTTTTACAGAGGACGGTAGGCCGCTTGCTGGCCGTCCTTCAACCGAATTGGCATTCAAGCTGTCGAGGGCAAGCGACGTTAAGGTCACGATCTTCGGTGATGCGACGCAGGACGCTATCGACAAACTCATTCAGCACCTCAACCTGAGCAAAGACACATTCCCGACCAAAGAAGAACTTGATCAAAGCCAGAGCCGCCGAGCTGCTACGTGGCACAACAAGGATCAGGATCAACCTGTCACAGTAATTGGTGAGCTAGGACGGGGTCACGATGGTCGCAACTATCTCAGAATTGTAGAGAGTGACTCGGGCGTGCCGGAGGATGAGATTGAGTTTACGGACACCAAAGCGAAAGGAGCGGCATAACGCTCTAGGCGGTTAGCTGTCCTTCAACAAGGGGCCATACTCGATGAATGAATGGTTAGACGAAGAAGTTGCGGAGCTAGATCAAGCAAAAAAGGATAAGGCCGCAGAGAAGAAAAAGCTTAAGCTTCGCCAACAGCAGACTCAGGTTTTATGGAAGAATCTGAAACATGTACTGCGAGATGCGGTTCAACAGATCAATGCAACGCCGAAACTTAGAAAACTTACTGGCGGGCTGTCGTGCGGACGCGATTACGGCAACAAAGTTAAGATAAAAAAGACGGCGAGTCCTGCCATCGTTCTAAGTATGACTTGCGAACCTACGTCGCTATCGCTGCACTACGTACTGCTTACAAACATCAAGGCTAAATCGGGCCAGCCTAGTTTTCACACCTTATACGTTTCTCTTGACGAACACGGGCAGCCGTGCTTCCAATTCCTTAGAGAAGATAAGTCTTTCAATGTCGAGCAGGCCGCTCGCCATATACTCCGACCATTCCTTCATCCTGAGGAGCTATGATCCCGCAACCAAGACCAAAGTTTGTTGTCCACACGATCATCGAACATCACCCTCAAAATCGTAGTGATGCAGTTTTGGCTCCCTCTCCCTTTGGGAGAGGGTTGGGGTGAGGGTCTTGGCGCAAACTGCAAACCACAAGGTTGCTGCGGGCTTCAGCCCGCAATCCGTTCACGAATTTTTCGCAGCAACAGGGGCGTTAAGAAATTGACTGGTGGCGCGTCTCGAACGGGCTAAAGCCCGGTGAATACCTTCGAGCTTTCCGTACTAAGCCCTCACCCCGACCCTCTCCCGAAGGGAGAGGGAGACAAACTGCATCGCGACTCGCAAAACTAATAGTTTGCGTCGCACAGCGAGATCTTAATCACGAAATCAGGGTTAATTCTTCGGAGTGGGACTCTTTTTGGCGTCCAGATCCACTTCGGGCAGTTCCTTCTTGTTCGTGAGAACGAATACATCGGGCGGATACTCGCGATCCAGAACCAGCGATTCAGGCGCCTGGTAGGTAATGGTGATCTTGTAGTGATCCTGTGGACGAGTCAGCGAAGTCTGCGCCGGCATTTGCACACTGCCCTCGCCGAACTGCCTGAGCGGGCCATAGCTGACATCATTTATTAGCGCGCCCTTCTCGTCAAAACTTTGCAGCCGCGCCAGGCGAATGCCTCCGACTCGATCAAACCAGAACCGGCGCAGCAAACGCGCCGAATTATCCGTGCCGGCCTGCAACTCATCGAGAAAATAGTAGCCTCGTACGACACGCTTACTGGCATCTGACTTCGTCGGATCTTTTTCCGATTCAAAAAATTCGCTCTGCGCATAGAAGACGCCGCTGGCATGTAAATCAATTGGAGTGAGGAGCAGCGCGGCGGTCAAATGCTGCGGCCGCAAATTAGACAACGCATTGACCGTTTGCGTTTCAGAATTCGATTTCCCTTTTCCCTTATCCGAACCGGTCCCGCTCGACGGTTCCAACTCCAGCTTTGCATAGATGGCGTTGTTCGTTCCTTTGACGAAGCGGCGGTATTTATCTTCCCCTTTGAAAACCGCGATCCGGAAACGCTCGCCGTCCGAAGTCATCTCGGCAATATCAATTGCCAGGGGGCCCTGGACCACGAGATAAACTTTTCCGGGACGCTCGATAACGATTGTGCCTTCCGCGGTTCGATACTTTTCGGCGATTCCCGAAGTCGCAAACGAAGTATCTTCGAATTGAATATCTACGCGGCCGCGAATTGAACGGACGCCGACCAGCTTATTCACCGCGGCCACCAGGTCCGGAGTAGTTGCTTCGGACAGCGGTGTCAGCAGTCTCTCGGTTTCAACTTTCTTTCGGACCAGGCCACAACCTGAGCCCAGCACAAGCGCGTTGAGCGCAATCGCGGCCATGATTGTGGTTGTTAGGGGTAGACTGCGACGGGTGCGATTGTGCATCGATACCTAATAAATGCCGGCGCAAAGGCCGGCTTCGGGTTTTTACTTATGTATGCGAAGTCACGCTAACAAAGCCTGTTCGCCGTTGTCAACGCGCGGCTATCAAGCAAATCCGAGACCATTTGTTGGATTTAGACCGGAATCCAGGCTAAAACAAAAGGCGGCGATCGTCTCCTGACAGAGTGAGCGCCGCCTTTGCCTTTTGGCTTAAATTTATGGCGCAGTGCCCGCACGCGCTGAGTTCCGCACCGATAGATTGAAGGTGGTTCCGCTTTCAAGCCGCAGATTGCTTCCGCTCAGGCTTAGCGTCGAGGCGCCTTCGGCTGAAGCACTGCCGGACTCACTAATCTGCAAGCCGCTCAACGAACCCGTCAGATTCCCAGCGGTGCGCGAAGTGGTGCCGACCGTCGTGCCAGCCGCGTTCCCGGCAGTCGTTGTCGTCGTATTCAAAACACCTCCGACCGTGTTGCCGACGCCGCCCAGCAGACCGCCGCCGCCGGAACCACTCGAGCGTGTGCTCGTTGACGATTGAGACATCGTGTCCGCTTCCATCCCGGCGTTCTCGGCCTGGGCACGACCGCGGGCCTGAGTGATAGACAAGATGGTCGCCGTGATGGGAATTTCCGTCGAACCCGATCGCAAGCGATCAAACACAAGGCCGATGTGCGATGCGGCGGTCGATTTCGTTTGCTGCTCCACATCCGTAACCCGACCGATTAGACGTGCGCCCTTCGGAATCACCGTCTCGCCGTTTTGCTTGATGGCCTGGACCGTCTTCAGCACGACCCGATCACCAACTTTCGCATGGCGCGCATCCAGCGAACCTTCGAGTTGCGCCGCCAATTGCGTCGCCGACTGCAAATCAATTTGGCGGCCCTGTTTCTGAACCGACGTCTCGTTGTTAACGTTCGAGGTGACGCGGCTTCTTGTCTGTTGCGCTGAAACGATTGCAGATAGCGCCAGGATAAATGTAATTGAGAGTAGAGCCTTTCTCATTGTGTGCTGTCCTCCAGATTTAGCTGCTTGGGTATTCAATCGATTTACGACGTTAAGGTCGCTTCGATCGATTAGCAGATGCTGGTGATTCTAGAGAGTGTTGCCGCCAGGGTCTGCGACGGTTCGATTACATTTTGGTTGTAAGAACCAGTGAAACTAATTTGCTGGAGAATTGCGGACGCAATAAAGCCTTATCAGGATTCTAACGGTGAGTATTCCGGGAGAGCCGCGTTACCCAACTCGTTAACGACAGGCCGAATGCTCACATCCGCAGCCAATTTCCATCACCCGTGATTTTTCAGCTTCTTTACAGTACTCGCTGCAAAACTTGCTGCCCTCTTCAGGTGGACAATCGCAAGATCCGTGGGCGCACGTAGCAGGATTTTCTTCAGCCATGAGACCCGACCTCCTTCTCGATCCGCATTCGTTATTCAATTGTAGGGGATGTGTCTATGCTAGGCGCGATCACATGCGAGGTCAAGGAACTTTTGTTGGGTAGCGACCCAACTCCGTGAAGGTTTTCTGTAGCCCAGGCGTTTACGCCTGGGTGAAAATAAGCCGGCACTATTAAAGCCCCATTAATGGGGCTTTTGAAACTAACCCCGGCTTTCGTTCCCAGGCGTAAACACCTGGGCTACGGAAAAAACGTCACTCAAATTGGGGCATCTATGAAGCAAGCGCCGGTGTCAAGAATAAACTGAGCATACTTGTACTGTGACGCCGCAGCGCCGGCATTGTTTCG